>ERZ1108170.1317-NODE-1317-length-16244-cov-6.228427_pt1 | contig 16244 bp, 18 predicted proteins | sample MGYA00403705_ERZ1108170 | MGnify/ENA primary metagenome ERZ1108170 (study PRJEB35170, sample SAMEA104062422) | human gut metagenome | biome: human gut; feature: human-associated habitat; material: faeces | place: Denmark | collected 2012-06-15 ...
CGGAAACGGTTGTATCCAGTCCTGATGCTCTGAAGTCTCTCATCATATTCTCGTATTCTTTAGGCGAAACACTGATGAGAAGTCCGCCGGAAGTCTGTGGATCATAGAGAAGATCTAAGTATGTCTCTTCTACCGAACCAACTTCCACCTGATTGATCGAATATCTCTTATTCTTATAAGCTCCTGCCGGAACAAGACCCATCTTCGCATAATCGTATGCATCCTGAAGATACGCAATGTCATGCACACTGAGTTCAAATGTCACATCACTTGCCGATGCCATCTCAACACAATGTCCAAGCAGTCCAAATCCAGTGATATCCGTACATGCGGAAACATCATACTTTTCCACAACCTGCTTGCCTATCTTATTCAAGGATGCCATGACCGTCTGTGCCTCGCGGATTGCCGATGGCGATGCCATCTCTGCTTTGATCGCAGTATTCACGATACCACTTCCGATCTGTTTTGTAAGAATCAATATATCTCCCGGTCTGCAGCCGTAGTTCTTAAAGATCTTATCCGGTCAGCTCGAACCGACAAACGGTGAGGTTGTGATCACTCCGGGCCAGCGTCTTTCTTTCCTGCAGCAGGACCACTTTAAATATGATGAATATACAGTTCTTGATACTGTCATCATGGGTAACAAACGTCTCTACGACATTATGAAAGAAAAAGATGCCATTTACATGAAAGAAGATTTTACAGATGAGGATGGTATCCGTGCAAGCGAACTTGAAGCAGAGTTTGCTGACATGGACGGATGGAATGCAGAGTCCGATGCTGCAACCCTTCTCAATGGTCTTGGAATCCCGACAGAAGAACATTATACACAGATGGCTGACATGCCGGGTCCTTTAAAAGTAAAGGTATTGCTTGCCCAGGCATTATTTGGTAATCCGGATATTCTGCTTCTCGATGAGCCGACCAACCACCTGGATTTAGATGCGATCAACTGGTTAGAGGAGTTTTTGATCAACTTTGAAAATACAGTCATTGTCGTATCCCATGACCGTTATTTCTTAAACAAAGTCTGCACCAACATTGCAGATATTGATTACGGTAAGATCCAGCTGTACGCAGGTAACTACGATTTCTGGTATGAATCCAGCCAGCTTCTTGTAAAACAGATGAAAGAAGCCAACAAAAAGAAGGAAGAAAAGATCAAAGAGTTACAGGACTTTATCTCCCGCTTCTCTGCAAATGCTTCCAAATCCAAACAGGCTACCTCCAGAAAACGTGCATTAGAGAAGATCCAGTTAGACGAGATCCGTCCTTCCAGCCGCAAATATCCGTACATCGATTTCCGTCCAAGCCGTGAGATCGGTAATGAGGTTCTGTCAGTAGAAGGCATCACAAAAACGATCGACGGTGTAAAAGTTCTTGACAATGTGTCCTTTATTGTCGGACACGATGACAAGATTGCTTTCGTTGGTGGTAACGAGCTTGCAAAAACAACACTCTTTAAAATACTTACCGGGGAAATGGAGCCGGATTCCGGTTCTTATAAATGGGGTGTCACCACAAGCCAGTCTTATTTTCCGAAAGATAACACGGAGATCTTCGATACTGATCTTTTAATCGTTGACTGGCTGACACAGTACTCTGAGATCAAAGATGCAACTTATGTACGTGGATTTCTCGGCCGTATGCTTTTCGCAGGAGAAGATGGAACGAAGAAAATGCGTGTTCTCTCCGGTGGTGAGAAAGTGCGTGTTCTGCTCTCCCGCATGATGATCATGGCTACAAATGTTCTGATCTTAGATGAACCAACAGACCATCTTGATATGGAATCTATCACCGCATTAAACAACGGTCTGATCAAATTCCCGGGTGTTGTTCTGTTTGCTTCCCGTGACCATCAGGTCGTACAGACAACAGCAAACCGTATCATTGAATTTCTGCCGGATGGCACATTCATTGACAAAGTTTCTACTTATGATGAATATCTTGAGAATGACGAGATGGCAAGAAAACGTCAGGTTTACAATATGTCTTCTGACGATGAAAACGATAACTAAATCGATTGTCATAAATAAAAAAGAGGTAATCCTGTGCAGGTTACCTCTTTTTTGATATTTCATTTTCTGACAAAATTATATTTTGAAAAACATACTGCTTTCATGCAGCTTTTAGTATGTTCTCCATTTTAATGTGTAAGAACCGGATGATGCCTTACTCATACGTTCTACCTTTACATAATAAGTTCCTGTTGCAATAGAATGTTTCGAACCATAATTGCTCTTCATATAGATATCCCATCCGTCTTTTGGAGCAGATCTCGTGATATAGGAATAAGAATTGCTTGTCCACATCTTTCCATTTTTATCATAGAAAGTAATTTTGAAACCATTTTCATTGTTGCTTCCATTTGTTTGTGCCTCATAGCTCAGTTTTAATTTAGCAGTTTTTGTTAATTTGATTTTATACCAGTCAGCTTTGCTGTCACCTGCAGTGATAACACCTGTCGTTTTCTTTCCTTTTGAAAGATTCTTTGCTTTTGATTTTTTGCTTGCTGAAGAATCTTTTATCGCCTTTGTGGTAGCTGTGATTTTTGTACCATTTGAACATCTTACTGCAAAATAATAAGTCTGGTTTTTCTTTACACCATAAGTTGATATATAATATATGCTGTTTTTGTACCCATTATTCCAATATTCGTTTGACTGTCCAATGGTTTTCTTATTTTTATCACAGAATGTAACATAACCATATGAATAAGAATAATCAGATGCATTCTGGAACTTTAAAGTTACTGTTCCTGTTACGGATGGTTTATACTTGATATAATTCGTTGTAACACCACCACCGATCATATCATAACACTGATCATCTGTAATTGTAACAGCAGATGTTCCCTTCCCCTTAAATGAAAGTCCAGCTGCCTGTGCCTCTGTCGGAGCTGCCACTGTAAACAAAGTAACTACCATAGCTGCAGTTAACAGCATACTCAAGACTCTGTGAAAAAATGTTTCTCTGGTTTTCATAACCAATCCTCCTTGTTTTGCGGAGCAAAATCCGAGTTCCTCTGAACGAGGAGAGGATTTGCCTCCTTATTTTGTGAATAATCGTCTTTCACTTTACCACAGTAATCTGCTATCATCAAGCCTTTTTTACATTTTTCTTCCAATTCAGTACTTTTTCCATATTTTTAGTTTCAGTTTTAATTAATTTTTCTTTATAGATTGATTAATTTTTCTTTTAATTTTTTCACATCAGAAACAATACAATCTGCACCTGCCGCTTCAAGTTCTTTTCTGTCTCCGTAACCATACAAAACTCCTATCGAATACATACCATTTTCTTTTGCCCCCATTACATCATGCTTTCTGTCTCCGACCATAAGTGCCTGATCAGCAGTAATTTTCAGGGAATCTAAAGCATAGCGTATCACATCACCTTTTTTACTCCGGCTGCCATCTAACGTACTTCCCGCAACAAACCAAAAATAATGTTCAATTTCAAAATATTTCAGAATCTGCTCCGTATATACTTCCGGCTTCGATGTTGCAATCACAATCTTTTTTCCATGTGAAACAACCTCTGTGAGCAATTCTTTCATTCCGTCATATAAAACATTTTCAAAAAGTCCCTGCCTGCTGAAATACTCTCTGTATTTTTCAACTGCTTCCCTGCTTTGTTCCTCTGTAAATCCATAAAAATCCCGGAATGAATCCAAAAGCGGCGGTCCAATAAATTTCTCTAACAGATCCAGATTTTCAACCTGAATTCCATAATATGAGAGTGCATGTGCCACCGCCTTTGTGATTCCCTCTTTCGGGTCTGAAATCGTTCCATCCAGATCCATAAAAATATATTCTGTTTTCATTTTATTCCTCATTTTCTTTTGTTTTTCTTCATTGTAACACATCCCATTTTTTTATGCTGTTTTATTTTCCACCCGAGTTTGCCACTTGCTTTAAGACAAAACTTCCAGAAAACATGATATATATCATATTTCCGGAAGCTTTGCCTTAAAATAATGTAACGTACCTAAAAGGTCTGTATTTCCTTTTTTAATTTTCTCAACTCTCCATCCGTATATAGCTTGGGTGGTATATTCAAACTATAAGAATCTAAAATTGCTTTCAAGTCTGCATCATCCACATCTGCAAACCAATAGCTGTCAGCTTTCATCGGTATTACTTTCCATTTTTGCAATGCTCTCTGTACACGTTTCCCTGATAATCCATACGTCCATTCTCTTGCATCATTTTGAGCAGATGGATTTTTTTGCATATACTTTCTCTGGATTAGGCGTATCATGGTCAATGCTATCATACAGATCAGTAAATGCGCATGAATGTGTTCTTTTGTTTTCACATAGACAGGTCTTGTCTCAAGCGGTCCTTTCAGTTCTTCAAATTGATTTTCAATTTTGGAAAGCCCATGGTATTTATCTATGATTTCTCTGTCATCCATATCTAATTCACTAGTTCGAATCTGATAATACCCCATCAATGCAGTAACTTCTTCCAGTTTTTTTTCGTCAATCATGGCAAGAAGTTTTCTGGAATCCAATACTTCACCCGTTTCTTTATTCACGACATCCTTTGAAATAAATTTTTTCAATGTTCCAGCCTGTGCTTTTGTTACACGGAAAGATTCTGGACTCCCTTTTAATTTCTTTATAAAATCCAGAAATGATTGATGCTCAGCAACATCGCGGTCATAAAAATGCCTGCTCCAGTAAACGACCGATTTTTGCTTCAACTGCCTTTGCTTTCCTTCCTGATCTTTTACAGATACTGTAATAATCCTTGATTTATACTTGAAGTTTTTATCTACAACAGTATATCCTGTCTGATTGACAGCCCACTCCCGGTCTTCCTGCGTACTTTTTTTCAGACTCTTACTAATAATGTATCCATTTCCATCATCAAGAAGCCTGCACATGATCGGTCCCGTGCAAATGCCCTTATCCGCAATAAAAATAAATTTTCCTTCAAATCCAAGTCTTGAAATAACCTGATCATAAGTTGGAACAGCAGTCTGATGATCCAGTGTATTTCCCGGAAAAATGTTCATTGCAACAGGAATGCCAGAATTATCAAGGAACATGGACATTTGTACGATGGGTTCTGTTCTATGCTCTTTGCTGACTCCTTTTTGCCGAATTCCTTTTTCTATAAAATTTCCATCTTCATCTTCTATATCAGGGTCTGGATCACCAATCTCAAAATAGAAGTTTGTGACATCGTAAAAAAGAAGTGAAGTATCACGCCCCATTCCTTTGCTGATAGCTGAATTCATGCGTTGCATGATTTTTATCCTGTTTTCATAGATAACGTCCAGAGTATCGTATACATGATAAAAGTATGGATCATCAGAAATAATAGGCGTATAAAACTCTTCGTTTTCATGGATCGTGGCGAGCTTTGATGCTGGCTCAAGAATTCGCCCGTAAACAAGAAGCCTGACATAATTCGTAAGATCGTATTTAATTTTTGAATTATGCTTAATGGCAGCCATAAGCTCGGACAACCCAAGGCTTTTAAAAACAGGATCAAGTAAAATCTGTGCACAGTATCTTGGATGTGCAAAGGACACCGAAAAAATATCTTCTACTTTTGAAAGTCCATACTTGCCGGGAACAATTGGTTCCGAACAGTATGGTTTGAGAGATGCAATCAATGGCTGTCCTGCTTTAAAAGACTCTTTCAGCCTTTTTACATAATCTGGCTGTCCATCATCAAAACGCGAAAGAGGTCCAATTGAAAGTTCCGTATGTTTGTAAGAAGTAATTTTATCCGGATTATTTTTTGATGGTCTTCTTATACTACGAACTAAACGAAGATATGGAATACCATTATTTTTGTAACATTCAATAAACATAAGCGTCCCTCCATACATACCTATAACCCTATATAGAATTATACCATAAAATAACAAAAAAATACAGCACTAGGCTGTATTTTCTGGATTTTTTTATTATTTTATTTTTGAGCAAGTGGCAAACTCGGGTTTTAACACAATTACTCCGCACAGGCAAACGAACAGATACGCCACCACCGTCTGATATACTGTAAGCAGATAATATTTTCTTAACATTGCAAGGAGAATTACCTGCAGTAATCCATAAATCAGCAGCATATTATCTTTACAGATATTCCAGCAAAACTTTTTTCTATCCAATATTTGCGTTTCCTTTCTGCTTTACTATCAAAAGTTATGACATTTCTAACTCTATTTCCGATATCACTTTACCATTCATCATCTCAAAAGAATATTTATAACGAATCTCTGTTTCTTCCGTTCCAAGATATTCCTCACTGCCATCCCAATGTGCATATCCTTCCACCAGAATATCTAGTCGCATTTCGCCACTCACAGTCTCAACACCGTCGTCACATTCTATTTCCATATCCGTAATTTTCAATTCTTCAATTTCATCCAAGCTTGCATAATCCACCAGATAATCTGTAAAAATTATTTCCAATTCATCTGTCCCAAATTCACTGACACACTCTATTGTAAAAGTTTCTATCTCGTCCCAGAAACATTCTTCCATCAATGTCAGGACACTATTTCGATCCAGCACTTTCCTGATCCTTTCTCAATTGATACAAAATGGCATTACAAAAAGGCACCCTTTTTCCATCTGCCGGATTACTATATTGCTTAATCAGCGTTTCTCTTTCCTTCTCCCCCTGCGCATAGAATACTCCTGCTGTCCACATGGCTTCTTCTCTTGCTTTTTTCAGTCTCTCATCATTTAATGCAAGTAGTTTTATCGTATATTCAGCTCCCTGATCTGACAGATCACTCGGTTCAATTTTACCGTTTACCGAATAGGCAAATCTTTTCTCACAGTTCTTATCCAATGGTGAAATCAATAATGCTTTATCATAATCATTTCCTTTCGCATGACCACAATGTTTCATATCACCATTTTCGCCCTGGCAGGATGCATGCAGATTTGAGTATTCTAATGACAAACCACTATCCTTACTCTGTGGTACAAAATGCTCAATATGGGAACTATCATCTGATATTCTGTTGCAGCAATAACAGCACAAATACTTCTGTTCATGAAGCAAAGCTTCCTTTAACTGCTGTTTTTCCGGCTCGCTTTTTATATCTTCATAACATGGTTTCCGCTTATTTTTATTTTTAAATTTCTTTTTCCAGTTTACTATCTCATCCGGCTCTTTGTCTTTTTGTATATATATCATTTACCTTCCCCTTGCGATCAATACCCTTGCCCTGACTACACTCAGATTTTCTGAATCCGTTATCTGCTCTATTTCATCCGCTATCTGTTCTGCCTCATCGTACTTTTCTTCCTGAATCAACTCAAACATATGATCAATTTTATCCTTGGTACCAAGATTGATAGAACTTGTTCCCATATATTTTTCCAGTATAGTATTCACATCCCACCCTTTTAATGATGGTATTTCATGTGCCTCCACCTTATCTTCATCCTGCATTTCCAGCTTTATTATTTTTACATCATCTCCGGTTTCTCCGAGCACTTTTGAAGAATGTGTTGTCACAATAAACTGAAGATTCGGAAAAGTATTTAATAATACCGGCAGAATCACTGCCTGCCAGCTTGGGTGAAGATGCAGATCGATCTCATCAATCAAAACGATTCCTTCCCCTTCTAAAATATTTTCCGCAGATGCATTAGCAATAGACAGCCTTCTTGCAATATCTCCTACCATTGCCATAACATTTTTTTCTCCATCGGATAATTGTTTGACACTTAGTTCACATCCATTTTTTACAAGAACAAGTTCTGCCTCGTCCTCCGTTACTTTTATCCTGAGATTAGAAAAATTTTGCCCCAATGCCTTTAATATTGCCGCTCTCGCTGCCTCTGATTGTTTATCAACAAATGTACCGTCTTCAATCTTAACACTATTCTCATATTCCTGGCGACTGCGAAACCACTCAAAAAACAGTGTAAAATCAGCTTTTCCTTCAAAAATATTATCACGCCATGCATCTAATTTTCCTGCACTTCCGGTATACTTTTTGCGAACTGCGGATCTGCTTTCCGTATTGCGGTTCACTCCATAATAAACATATATCGGCAAAGCACTTTCATTTAAACATAAAACGCCTCTTTTCCCTATCCCAGCCTTATCTTCTTCGTCTTCTTCTTCTGATACAACTTCCCCTATATAATTTTCCCGAATCCTTTGTACTACTAATTCTAAAAGTTCACCTTTATGTTTATTTTGACTGTCCACACGTTTTCTATAATATGTGTAACTTTCGTTACCATCTGAAATATGTGCTCTTATTTCCGTTTTTGTCTCGCCAGCTTTTACATCTTTTTTTGTGATTACACAACTTCCAATATGGCTATCCATAGCCGCTTCACTTAAAATCTTAGAAAATAAAATATTGCAGGCTTCTAAAACGGCTGATTTCCCCATGCCGTTAATTCCATATATAACAGTTGCTCTTTTATCAAATTCTATTTCCATGTCTGATATGCCACGAAAATTAATTATTTTTATTTTATTTAATTTCATATCTGTCCCCATCTTTCTGCTTCACGATCAAAAGATCGCATACCAGTGTTGCCCCTCTGACTTCTCCCCTGTATCTCCACGCATTCTTCAATACACTCACTATTTTCCCTGAAAGAAGTGCTTCCTGTCTGCCCTTCATGGATTCCTGTTTCTGTTTCAGCGCCAGCAATCCATCTTCCGTCCGCATCACTTGTTCTCCTTCAAATGCATCCAGTATTGTGCGATAATCTGAAATTTCTTTTAATTTTCGTTCTTTATTTAACAGTTTGTGTATCCGGTGTTCTTCTCCACCTGTATTATGTTCATGTCTTCTATGATATGCAAGTACTTCTTCCAGTTGCCAGAAACCGTGCTCTTCTGCCGCCTGCGCACAGATTTTAAAATCATGTGGAATAGAACTCTTCTCCTTTTTTCTCTGATACCATGCATTGCGGTATGCCAACACCATTCCAGGCCATTCACATTTATAAAACACCTGACGAATGGATACTTCGTGAAAGTCGCCTCTCTTTTTTCCCTCTGTCGGAGCCATCATAGAATGGATCTCTTTCGCTTCACTATCGATCAGTCCAAAGGTACATGCCAGTACCTTTACATCTTCATGCTCATCCAGCATTTCACACATCCGTTCTATCTTGTGCATGTCCCAGATGTCATCCTGATCTGCCAGAAATACGATATCCCCGGTGCAGCAATCCATCACATGATAAAAGTTTTCCGGATATCCAAGATTCTTTTCGTTATGCAAAAAAGACCAGCCTGTAAGTTCTGAATGTTCTGTCAGATATTCATCTACTACCTGACAGGTTGTATCTGTCGACCTATCGTCACAAAGAATCACTTCGTCCGGCTGTCTTGTCTGCAGACGAATGCTTTCTAACTGTTCTTTGATATATTTTTCACCATTATAGACACCCATGCAGACTGAAATACGCATTGTTTTTCTCCACTTCTATCTGTTTTCTGTATTTTATAGCAATTTTCTGTATATTTCTTTGTAAGTTTCCGTCATCTGTTTAATTGAGTTATTCTGTCTGATCTTTTCTGCCAGTTCATCACCGCAAAGCAAACCGCTTTCAGAAGTAAGTGCCTTACGGACTGCCTCTGTCAATGCCCCCTGATCTGCTGTTTTTACGACAATTCCTTTGTTTTCTATCAGCTGTTCCGGTATCCCGCCTGCATCAAATCCCACCACCGGCGTCCCACATGCCATGGACTCTAATGTAACGGTTGCATAGTTTTCTGCCAGAGATGGTATTACGAACACGTCTGCCAGGCTATAATATTCCGCCAAAGCATCTGTATCTTTCGTGTTTGGCACTGTAATTACGTTAGAAATTCCTTCTAATAAAGAATTATTCTTTTCTTCCCAGCCAACTAAAATGAATTTCGCATCATTTTCCATCGCTTTTGCCGATCCAATCAGGAATTTTGCGCCTTTTCTCTCATCAGAAAATCCTGCTGCCATACCAAGCACCAGTTTATCCTGTATTGTAAATCCATATTTTTTTCTGCACTCTGCTTTATCTCTTGGATAAAAAATGTGTTCCGCATCAATTCCATTTCGTATCGTAACACACGGATATTTTCCAAAAAAAGATTTTTTTGTTTCTTCTGTGAGCCAGTCCGACGGTGTTACGATGACTTTTCTCTCACCTTTTGTAAACCATTCTTTTTTCTTTTTCCACATATAACTAGAAAAATCAAAAAACTGGCTCTTCGGATATCTCTTCTTATCTGGGCACCTGCCACAGCCATTTTCCCATCTGCGACATGCAAAATAATAGCCGCAGTTTCCAGTAAATGCGTGACAGTCATGGAACGTCCATACACATGGTATCTGATGCTCGTCCAGATATTTCATTAACATTCTAAAATTCATATAATAACCGTGAAGTGTGTGGATATGCACAATATCCGGCCGTATCTCATCCATCAGCGCAATCAGTCTTTTTGCAGCCTTTTTATTCCACCAGCCATTTAACCCAGTGATCCGGCATAACAACGCAGACAAATATACCTCGTATTTTTTATCAATACAGACGACATTTTTTTCTTCATCCCCTGTACCTCTGCCATACGCAACATAGGATTCTTCACCATCTTCTAAAAGCTGACGGTGTATGCAGGCTACGATGCGGGCTGCGCCGCCCTGATTATAATGACTGTTGATTTGTAGTATTTTCATAACAATTCCTATCCAAGTATAAATTTTGCAACTTCAATCGCCACACATTCGATCATGTACCACCTGCTATAACCATTGATGCGGTAACAATAGCGGTACCTGTCCCTGATCCTTTTCACTGATGCCCGCAGATCTTTATGATTGCTTGCACCTCCCATCTGAAAATTTGCAAGTATCTGATCCACAATAACAATTTTCCAGTTCTGGCTCCGCATCTGTAAAAAGAATCCATAATCATCATGAATACCCTTGTTTCGAAATGGGTAATTTTTATACAATTCCGCTTTTACAAACGTTGTCGGATGATTCCAGTCTCTTGATGTCTGGAATTTGCGCAGGCGTGCTTTCTTTATAAAAGTGCTGCCATCTGCTTTGTGCATCCGGATATTGGCAAACATCAAATCGCATCCGGTCTTCTCAAAAGTATGAACTGCAGTCACAACAGCATCCGGTTCATACCAGTCATCACTGTTTATAATTCCAATCACATCCCCTGTTGCCAGCCGTATTCCCTTATTCATGGCATCATAAATGCCACCGTCCGGTTCACTTAAAATATGATATGTAATTCCTTTTTGTTCCATGGCACTGCAATATGATTCTGCCAGAGTTACCGTACCATCGCTGCTTTTTCCATCAATGATCCAGTATTCTATGTCATCATATGTCTGTGCTAACACAGACTCTATTGTATGCGCTATTGTTTTTTCACTGTTGTAGGATACGGTAATAATACTTACTTTCATGTTTTTCCTGCCCTTTAATTATGCCATATTTCATTCAATCTGTTATATTTGTTCACAGACAATACATTTTTAGCCATTCCCTTTATCTCCATCCACTTTACATTTGAATTATCCAACTTATGCACCTCTACCAGTGTGTCAAAAAGATTATACGCTACTATCCGATGTTTGCGACTGCTCAATTTATTCATTGTAAATTCTTTTGCCTGCCCATCATCCGACATAAATAAGTCTATTCCCATATAAAAAGCCATAAGGGCCGTTCGAATTTCTCCTAAATTTTGTTTTTCATGATGATATGAAAAAACATCCCACCTTGTGTCAAATCCCATATAATTAAATTCTAAAAATGCTCTTTTAAAATTTTGAATATAGTTTTCATTATTTTGAGGAGTTATAAATCTTGTATAATCATATATCTGTATTCTTCCCGTTTCCTTCAACTTCTTTGCGGTGCTATTATATGCAAGTTCATATTCGTATACATACTGATGCATAACTGGCGTCACCCCCAGTTCATCCATTATTTTTAAAAACAAAATGCCATCTTTATCCTTTTCCGTTAACTTTCCAAAAAAATCCGCATCAATGGCTGCAACTCTTTTTTCATCTGCCATTTGACTTTCTCCTAAAATTCTATCTCTTCTTTTTCTCCAAAATCAACTGTCTGTATATTAAAATCCTTACGAATATTTTGTATTTTTGTTTCATTCATCAAATGATTCTGTTCTGCAATAAGCAAATATTCCTGTAGTTTATCCATACTTTTTAACTTATTCACAATTCCAAGTCGGGTATATTGCTCCGCCTTTATAATTTCATGCAGTAACTCGCTCTCTTTATATTCCAAAATAATTTTATTATACTTTGAATCTAACCTGTGTAACTCATTAAATCTTATGACAACAGCTTTAAATGGTACAAAAAAATAGTTCATAAGATATGCTATCAATCCAACCATCATATCTACACCCATTTGTGGACCATTATAATTTTTACTATCTAAATATGCTCGTATTTCCTTTTGAAAATATTTTTCCGGCATTAACAGTTCTGCTGCAAAACGATTTATGATCTCCTCTGTATCAATATCCCGATCAGGAAACTCTTTTCGCACGCGTTCATCTACTTTCCATATATGTCCTAACTCATGTGCTGCACTAAACGCCTGTCTTTCTCTGGTATTATTAGTATTAATAAAAACAAACTGTTCCATTTTTCCATTTACGGGTTTTTCCAAATGACATCCATCTACTTCTTCTTCCTCAAGAGGATAATACAAAACATTACAACTGCCCTCCTGTAAAATTGAAAATACATCATCACGAATAATTTCATTTATAATTCCATTTTCTCTTTTCAACTCAGCAATCTGTCCATCAAGAAAAGTAATTAACGTTTTATCAAAATTCATATTTCAGCCTCATCTAAAAAATGCCTTGGGTAAATACTTCCCAAGGCAATATACTTATTGTTCCAAAAGTTCTTTAATATCACAATACATATCAAAAATATTTAAAATTTTCTCTTTGTTTTCTTCTTTCTTAAACTGACCCATGCAGTGTAAAAATCCATTCCCCGTATACTCCTCAGGACTTCTACTAACATACAGACTGTCCGGGGTTACCGAAAAATATTCGGCAATATCATGAATATCCTCATCCGTTGTATAAAGTCTCGCGTCACACAATTTTTCAACTTCATAAGGAGTATATCCCAAAGCATCTGCAAAAGCCTGTTTCATCGTCTGATCATTTTTCAATAACACCCTGATGTTATTGCCTAATACTCTTGCCTCTTTCATAATTGGTTTCCTCCATCAAATGCAACTATGACAACTGGTCTAGTCTACCACTTGCTTCTATAATTGTCAACGTTTTTTATTATTATATACATATCTATTCGTTCTTTCAACATATAATATTTTTTTGTTAATTTTTCACAATATTTATGGTACTTTTTTCTACATCCAATCATGCATGACTCTCAGCCTCACACGCTTCTCTCCACACTCTCCTTCAACCCAAACCGTTGGTATCCATCTATCTCTTGCCTGCTCAGCTCCTGTTCGATCGTCATAGAACCAAACGCCTTTCCTGCCATGCCGCCAATCTTCCCGGGCATCTTTTTGGCAAGTGCCACAAGAGGGTTCATCCAACCACACAAAAGTAATTTTTTTCCTTTTGCCTCTGCGATTGCTGACACCATCTGTGCAGTGGTCACATAGGAATCATTTTGTGGAAGAAATAATCCCGCTTTCCGGCTGTCTATCAGAAGTCGCAAAAATTCTGCCAGATTCTCCACATATAACATACTGCGCTCATTTTTCACATCCGGGAATACAGGTGTCTTATCTGCTAATTTTACCAGCAGTTTAAAATTGCCCTTGCTGTTTTTTCCATAGATCATCGGCGGACGGACGATTGCAAGAGAAGTATTATTTTTACCATTATTTGCCGTAATATCCACAAACAACGCCCGCAGTTTTTGTTCTGCCTGCCATTTGCTGTCCCCATAAAAATTAGACGGAGCAGGCTTTGTATCTTTTGTGATATGTACTGCCCCTCCGCCATGACTACTGTCTCCATATACGATCACACTGCTCAGATAAATATATTGTGCCACGCCATCTTCTATCGCTTTCCTTGCCGCCTCACATGCGAGATCGCAATTTACGGCATAGTACTCCTGTTTTTCTTCTTCTGTCAGGCTGCCAATGTCCGCATGTGCCTTACCGGTCACATTTAAAATACTGTCGTATTCCGCCCAGTCATCCTTTTTCCATGCATCCCCACGCAGACTGACTTTATGAATTTCATACTGGCCATCATAATTTTCTTCGATATATTTTTGAAATGAGCTGCCGATGTAGCTGTTCACACCTAGAATCAAGATTTTTTTCATTTTATTTCAAACACCTTTTTATTATATGTCTTTGAATCCACAACCGAAACTCTGCATTTTAACCAACGCAACTTTTTATTAATGCTGTCCTGCAAATCTTTCATAACCATTTTCTTAGGTCTGGTTGTACTTCCAAAATCGCCTTCAAGGAATAATATTACTAAGATTTTCTTCCGGTCTTCTGCATATTCTGTTCCAAATGTTTTCTTTGCAAAATTTATAATTCTTCCGTATCTTTTCTTGTGCTTCCATATGTATTTACTCCGGCAAGCGCTGCGAGCGTCATGACAACTTTTTGCGTCACTTCAATATCCAGGCTATCCCTTCCAGTTGTCATATCTGCTTTCTTATTGTCCGGATAGATTCTCCAAATATTATTTGTTTCATCTCCCTTGCAATTTTTTACTTCTGTAAATACAAAAAACTCTTTCGTATCTGAAATAAAATCTACGCCTTTTGAATCGGGAAATACATTATATCTTTTTCTATAAAAATCTGTATCATCAAACTTAATTGCGATACTTTCTGTTGGAAAGTTAAACCTTAATCCACTTTCTTCAATCTCCATAGATGATCCTCTGTTCTCTGTCGTATAATGCATCAAACTCTTCCATTACCGCATTATGCCTTAAATCCGTCAATGATTTTGCCATTTCATATTTCAGTTCCTTTGTATCTTTTTCATGATACAACGACATAAATCGAATATCCAGTTTTTTTTCATTCTCTTCCGGATATTCTGTTAAAAAATTAAATTCCTGCTGCACAAAATAGTCATGTGTTGTGACAAAAATCTGTACACCCATTTTGGCAAGTTCAATCATTGCCTGTACAATTGGTCGAATCATCTTAGGATTCATGTTTGTTTCTGGTTCATCCCAAAATAATACTGTATCTTTTTTTAAGCTACCAGATAAAATAAGGTATAGCAGCATCGACAATTTGCGATACCCATCTGATAGTAATCCCATTTCAAATTCGCCTTCTCCTTTTACTTTTAAGTAAAACTTTTTATCTTTTTGAATAATCTGTCCCTTCATAATTGATTCAAAGCTGCTTAAAACGGCATTCTGTTCTGTTGTATTCGCTCCTCTTTTTAACGGTCTGTCTAAAAGCTTTGCCAAATCGTAATACATTTCTTCGAAATCAATGCTATATTCTTCATACAGGGCTGCAAAATGTTCTGTCGTTGAAATCATCTCTTTGGTAGGAATATATACTATATCAAACTTCTTATTCGGATCCAGTAATTTTATACTTACATCCGCATGATTTTCCTGCCGGTTTCCAAAACTCATAGAAACAGTTTGATTTTTTTCAAGACCAACTTCAAAATCGGTATGATTACTGCCCTGCTTTCTGCTCACTAACCGCCCTATTTTCATCTCGTCCGGGCGAAACATCCTCTGTAATTTTTCAACAAAGACTTTTTCTCCGCTTTCTTTGGATAACTGTCCTATATTACCTTTTCCAATGGGCTTTAAAACCGAATACATTAATTTTAAAAGTGTTGTCTTTCCGGTACTGTTTTCCCCACATATAATATTAATATTTTTAGACCACTCTATATCTGCCTCGTCGAATAGCATAAAATTATTCATTCTCAATTTATTTATTTTCATTTTTCTTTCATGCTCCCTGTTCCGCCTTCAACCACGCCGTCCTGTCTTAAAACGCTTAAGAATGTCCCAAAGAAACACCGTACATCCATGGCAAATCCATATTTTTTCACATATTCGCCATCCAGCTTTGCCTTGACCGGAATTTCAAGTTCATCGCGCCCGTTGATCTGTGCCCAACCGGTCAGCCCCGGTGTCACGTCATTTGCGCCGTATTTATCACGCTCTGCAATAAGATCATCCTGATTCCAGAGTGCCGGACGGGGACCTACGATGCTCATATCGCCTTTAAAGATAT
>ERZ1108170.1318-NODE-1318-length-16243-cov-2.880838_pt1 | contig 16243 bp, 17 predicted proteins | sample MGYA00403705_ERZ1108170 | MGnify/ENA primary metagenome ERZ1108170 (study PRJEB35170, sample SAMEA104062422) | human gut metagenome | biome: human gut; feature: human-associated habitat; material: faeces | place: Denmark | collected 2012-06-15 ...
GACCCAACTGAACGGTTCCAAGGTGGCGATCTCCGTCACCATCCCCACCTTTGCCAAGGGCGGTTCCGGCAAGGTGGAGGCGGGCGACATTATCATGCTGTTTGCCACCGATAAGGACACAGGCGAAACCACCCAGCCCCCGGAACTGAAATATGTGGAGGTCCTTGCGGCTACCCAGAGTTCCGGCGCCGATAAGGAGTATCAGGGGCCGGTGGAAAATGAGGAAGAAGAAAACCCGGAAGAAACCCTGCCCGCCACCATCACCCTGCTGGTGAACAGCGAACAGGCCCAGCTTTTAGCTCATTTGGAGGAATCCAACAGCCTCCACTTGGCCTTTGTCTACCGGGGCACCCGCGCCAATGCCGAAAAGTTTCTGGCGGCGCAGGACGCCTTCTTTGTCGAACCGGAGGCGGAGGCCGGTGGGGAGAGCAGTCAGCCGGAGGCCCCTGCTGACGGTGCTGACGGCGGGCAGCCCACAGAGGGCACAGAGGAACAGGAGGTGGAATCAGCGGATGGCGAATAAGCAGAAACAGATGCTTGCTGTATGGGGCAGCCCCGGCGCCGGAAAGACGGTCACGGCGGTCAAGCTGGCGGCGGAGCTTGCCAAGCGGAAGAAAAATGTGGTGCTGGTGTTTACCGACCTTACCGCACCCCCGCTTCCCGCTGTGGCGGCGGAGGGGAAGCTGCCGGAGGTGTCCGTGGGCGAGCTGCTGTCCGCTCCCGGCATGACGCAGGAGCAGGTGTTGAAAACCTGTGTCCCCTGTGAAAAATACCTATATATCAGCTTCCTGGGTTACAAGGCCGGGGATAATGTGTTCACCTACGCGGAGTACAGCAAGGAAAAGGCGGTGGATATGCTGGTGCTTCTGCGGCATATCGCAGACTATGTGATCGTGGACTGCACCAGCATCCTGACCGGGAATGTGCTGGCGACAACGGCGCTGGAGGTAGCGGACGATGTGCTGCGGGTGTGCGGCTGCGACCTGAAAGCGATTTCCTACTTTGCGTCCTATCTTCCGCTGATTGAGGACCGGAAATTCAAGCCGGAGCAGCACATCCGGGTGCTGTCCAACACCCGGCCTTATCAGGGCGGCATGGAATATGAAAACTCATTTGGCGGGGTGAAGTACCGGCTTCCCTACCTTCCCATCGTGGAGGAACAGGCGGCCACGCTGAAGCTGCTGGAACCGCTTGCCGGAAAAGAGGCAAAGAGCTATGAGCCGGTCATCGCTGCCATCGCCGCGGAGGTGTTCGGGGATGGCAAATAACATCGGTCTTTTTTTCAACACCAGTAAAAACACGCGCTCATTCGCGGAGGTGCTGGCCCAGGTGCAGGAGTACCTTGCCAGTAAATATTCCACGCTGATGACTGAAAACCCGGAGGAACAGCGCCAGCAGATCACCGCCTATATCGCCAAGTATCTCAATGATTACAGCCTGGGCGTGGAGGGTATGGATCACGAGGCTCTGATTGATAAGCTCTATACGGAGATGGCCGAGTTTTCTTTCTTAACCCCTTACCTGTTCGCCAGCGATGTGGAGGAGATCAATATCAACTCTTGGAAGGACACCAAGATCACCTATGCGGATGGGCGTGTGGTCCCCTCCAAGGAGCGGTTCCAAAGCCCCCAGCACGCCGTGGATGTGGTCCGCAGGCTGCTTCATAAATCCGGGATGATCCTGGACAACAGCCAGCCGGGAGTGGTGGGCCACCTCTCCAATAAAATCCGTATTACGGTTCTGGGCAATCCGCTGACCGACAAGGACAAGGGCGTGGCGGCCTCCATCCGAATCGTAAACCCGAAAAAGCTGGGGCGGGATGATTTTGTCCGCTATGGGACGGCCACCGCCGAAATGCTGGATTTCTTGGCGGCGGTGCTGCGGTTCGGCCTGTCTGTCTGCGTCACCGGCTCCACCGGCAGCGGAAAGACCACGCTGATGAGCTGGATTCTCTCCACCATTCCCAACGAAAAGAGAGTTTTCACCATTGAAAACGGATGCCGGGAGTTTGATCTGGTGAAGGAGGACGCCGAGGGGAATGTTCTCAACAATGTAGTCCACACCGTCACCCGCTTTTCCGATGACCCCAAGCAGAACTACGATCAGGAGCGGCTTTTGGAGTTCGCCCTGACCTGCGACCCGGATGTGGTGTGCGTGGGAGAGATGAAGTCGGCGGAGGCGTTTGCGGCGCAGGAGGCGGCCCGCACCGGCCACGCGGTCATTACCACCACCCACGCCAATAGCTGCAAGGCCACCTACTACCGTATGGTGACGCTGTGTACCCAGAAATACGATATGGGCGACAAGACCCTGTATAACCTGGTGACGGAGGCGTTTCCCATCGTCCTGTTCGTGAAAAAGCTGGAGGACAACAGCCGCAGGGTGATGGAGATTACCGAGTGCGAGATTTTGGAAGATGGTACGCGGCAGCTCCACACACTTTATCGCTATCATGTGTCGGAAACCGCTGTTGAGGATGGCAAAGTCAAGGTGCATGGTGAGTTTCAAAAGATGTCCCCGATCTCGGCAAGCCTGCAAAAGCGGCTGCTGGAGAACGGGATGCCGCCCCGCCTGTTGGAACAGATTGCCGGTGGGCGGCTGAATATAGACGATGGGAAGGAGAAAACTGCTTGATTGTACTGATTCTGCTGGCCTTTGCCGGTATGCTGGCCGGTATTTTCCTGCTGCTGGGCATGACCCCCTTTGAGTTTGCGGAGGACTTGACGAAATCCTTTGCCAACCGGGAGGCGCCAATCTCCAAGAAGATTGGGCAGCTCAACCACCCCAGAGAGGCCAAGGGCATCCAAAAGACGGTGCGGGAGGCCAAGGAAATGATGATCCTGACCGGCAGGGGCGGCAAGTTTGCAGCTCTCTGCGCCTTTGCCCTGTTCCTGGCGGCTATGGGTGCGGTGATCTGCATTGTGATCCAAAACTATTTCATGCTTCCAGTACTGGCGGTAGGCATGGGGCTGATCCCATTCTGGTATGTCCTGTTCACCTCTCACAGCTACAAAAAGCTGATGAACAATGAGATCGAAACCGGGCTGTCCATCATCACCAGCTCCTATCTGCGCAGCGAGAGCATTATTACCGCCGTAGAGGAAAACATCCACTACCTGAACCCGCCCGTGGCCGATGTGTTCCGGGGCTTTTTGGCCGAAACCGGCATGATAAGCGCCGATGTGAAGCAGGCCCTCTCCAATATGAAACCCAAGCTGGACAACTACATCTTTCGGGAATGGGTGGACGCCGCCATCGCCTGTCAGGATGATAAGAGCCTGAAAAGCACGCTCACCCCCATCATCGGCAAGCTGTCCGATATGCGGATCGTAGCGGCGGAGCTGGACTACCTGATGTATGAGCCGTTCAAGGAGTTCATCACAATGGCCTTCCTTCTGGTGGGCAACATTCCTCTGCTCTATTTTCTGAACAAAGACTGGTACAATGTGCTGGTCAACACCGGCTTTGGTAAGGGCATCCTGGCGGTCTGCCTGCTGGTGCTGCTCATTTCCTTTGCGGCGGTGATCCGACTGACAAAGCCAGTGGAGTACAAAAGATGATTTCCCGCTTACCATTTTGGTAAGCGTTTTCTATTTGGAGGTGAGCATTGCGGAGATCATTCCAATCAGTTTACGGGAGGCAAACCGCTTTATTGAAACGCACCACCGCCACAGTGGGCGTGTGCAGGGCTGCAAGTTCTGTGTGGCGCTCTCCGATGAGCATGGGGCGATCCGTGGCGTGGCAGTCGTAGGGCGGCCAGTCTCCCGGTATTTGGACGATGGACAGACCGCCGAGGTGACACGGCTTTGCACAGACGGTATTTCCAACGGGTGCAGCTTTCTTTATGGCCGGTGTGCCAGAGTAGCCAGAGAGATGGGCTTTCGGAAGATCATCACCTACACTTTGGCGGAGGAAACCGGGGCCAGCCTTCGGGCTTCCGGGTGGTTATGCGCGCCGGGGCTGCGGGGCGGCGGAAACTGGAATGTGCCGGGGCGTCCACGGATGGAGAGCCGGAATACCGGCCCAAAACGAATGTATTACAAAGAATTGAGGTGAAACAGGTTGTATTTGATCTTACTATGTTTCGGAACGCTCTTTGGCCTGGGAGCGTTCTTTTTACTGGCCGGACTTCTCCGGCTGCCCACTTCCGCCAGCACCAAAGCCGTACTGACCGTCACGAACCGGGGAAAGGCGAAAAAGAACAGCATGAACGCCATCCTGTTCGATATGGCGGCAAAGGCGGCGACTCTGGTTCGGCTGGACGCCTATAAACGGCGCAAGCTGGAGGCACAGCTTAAATCCGCCGAAATTCAAATGTCCCCGGAAACCTATGTAGCGGCAGCTTGGGTCAAGGGCGGCCTGATTGGGTTTCTGGTGATCCCGGCCCTGCTGCTTTTTCCCATTTTGGCGCCGGTGGTCCTCTTTCTGGCGGTGGCCGTCTTTTTCAAAGAACAGAAGCGGGCAGATGAGATCGTCCAACAGCGGCGGGAGGAAATCGAAACAGAATTGCCCCGTTTTGTCAATACCGTGGAGCAGGAGCTTCGTTCCTCCCGTGATGTGCTGAACATTCTGAAAGCCTATCAACACAATGCCGGTCATGCCATGAAGCGGGAGTTGGAGATCACGATTGCAGATATGGCCTCCGGCAACGAGGAAAACGCCCTGACACGCTGGGAGAGCCGAATTGGAAGCACCATGCTCTCCGATGTGGTGCGCGGGCTGATCTCCGTCAAGCGCGGCGACAACGGCATTATGTACTTTCAAATGCTCTCCATGACCTTTAAGCAGCTTGAACTCCAAAAGCTGAAGCTGGAGGCCATGAAGCAGCCGGGAAAAATGAGGAAATATTCTTTTATGCTCCTGGGCTGCTTCCTGCTGATGTATCTGGGCGTTCTGGGCTATGTAGTCCTGGAAGCCTTTGGAGATTTGTTCTGATGAAGGGAGGTGGCTGTTTGAGGCGGCTGCTGAAAGAAAAACGAGGGGAAGGCTTTGTGGATGTATGCGTCCTTGTCCTGGCTGTCGCTCTCGTTCTGGCGCTGGTGGTCCGCATCGCCCCGGTATTTGTGGCAAAGCAAAACCTGGATGTATTTGCGGATGAATTGGTGCGGACAGCGGAGATCAACGGGCGCGTGGGTTCCGCAACCAGCGCAAAGGCGGCGGATCTCCGGGAAGAAACCGGGCTTGACCCCGATATTTCATGGAGCGACACCGGCAAAATCCAGCTCGGCAACGAGGTGACGGTGACGCTCACCACCACCGTCAATCTCGGCCTGTTCGGGGAGTTTGCGTCCTTCCCGGTCACGCTCACCGCAAGGGCCACAGGTGTCTCGGAGGTGTACTGGAAATGAACAGGCTGAAAACAGTTTTGAAAGACAGGTCCGGGCAGGGCACACCCATGATTCTGGCGGTGGTAGTCTGCTGCCTGATTTTGGCCTGCGTGGTGTTTGAATATATGCGGCTGATGATCGTGGCGCAGGGCGTCCGGGATTCCGTTCAATCCGCTATTGTAGCGGTGGCAACGGAAAATTGGGATGAAGCCTACCCCGGTCTGCGGGAAGGGTATTCGGGCGGCTACCAGCTTTCCGGTTCATCCTGGACGCAGAATGTGACCACCGGGAATGTATATGACCGGTTGCAACAGGTGTTGGGTCTGGTGTACGAGGATGGGCAGTATCTGAAATACGCGGGGCCGGATTTGGAATACCGCTTTTATGATTTGCACATGGAACTGGAAAACGCCCCGCTTGCCCCCTACGCGCCAGCAGGGATTACTCAGCTCAATGTGACAGGGACAGTCACGGTGGAGGTGCCCCTTTCCTTTGGGTTCGGCCATCTGCCGCCCATGCAGATCACCATGAAGCTGAACGCCAAATATGTTCCCCGGTTTTAGATTTTGTCTATTTCTTCCTGGCGGTTTCCCATAGCGCAAAAAAATGTTTGTGTGTTCTTCCACCTGGACGCCGCTGTTGTGCAACTGATATAATGAGGGCGGAGGAACACATTGATTTTTTGATATAATTTCACCTTAAAAGGAGGGTTCCAGATGAACGCAAAAAATAAAAAGCTGCTTTCCATCGTCGGTGTGGCGGCGGTGCTGCTGATCGTGATCGGCGTTTCTGTGTCCATGCTCGGCAAAGGCGATCAGTCAACCGGGACGGACCCGGCCGCTGCCCCCACGGATGTTACAACGGAGGATGTGAGCCAGCCCCCGATGGAAGAAACCACGACGCCCACAGTGGAGATCCCCGATGTTTCCGCACCGGAAAACACCCCCACGCAGGAACAGGCTGATCCCGTCCTGGATGTAGAGCAGGAGGATCAGGTGGATGTTGATTTGACCGACAGTGAGAAAAAGCCGGAAACCACTCCGCCGCCCGCCCCGTCCCCGGAGGAACAGCAGGCGGCCAGCGAAAAGGATGAGCCGATTGTGCATGAGCCGGACAGCAACCAACCCCAGACCGGCGACACACAGGGCGGTTCCATCTATCTGGAGGGCTTTGGCTGGATCACCGACGAGGGCGGCGGCTCCGTCCAGCACAACATCGACTCTGATGGAGATATAAATAAGCAAGTCGGCATCATGGGATGACCTTTGGCACAGGAGTACGGCATTTCTGCCGTACTCTTTTTATGTTCTTTTTCAAAAATCAGCAGACTGGAGGTGCGCTTTTGAAACGGATTTTTGCCTTCTTTTTAAGCCTTTTGCTTATCCTGGGCATTTGCCCTATGAGCGCCCTGGCCGATACCGGAGGCAGCGGGAATGTGGACGGCGGTGGCGGCAGTATGGGACAGGGGACCTCGCAGAACTCATGGAATCCGGGCATGGATGGTGTCAGGATTACCGTTGTGGACACAGAATCCGGCCAGCCGGTTTCTACTCCCTTTGACCTGACAAACAAAAATCCTACAATTAAAATCCATTTTGGAAAAGTCAGTAAAATACAATACACCAACGGTTCAGGCATTTCTCCCAATACTACCCCTTATACCTGTAAAAAGCCAGATGTAGCTATGCCCCGCATTATCAGCACCGGAAGCACCAAGGCAAGTATTGAGGCCATCAAGAAATATTTTTGTTCTGAGTATGCGGTTGAACTGGTGGCGCAGCAGACCGGCATCAACTATGATGAACTGATTGGCGGCGAGTACAAGTTGCTTTTGGAGCCAATCGCCTACTTCAAGCACAACGGAGTTATGTACGCCATGACTGCCCATGAAGCGGCCCTATACGACAACCAGACGGGCGGCGCCCTGCGTAGAACCATGACGAGCCTGACCCATAAAAATCTCCCGCTGGCGATGTATCTTGAATATTCGGATTTGGGCTTTGCGGCCTATTCCGGTCCCACGAACAAAACCTGTTCCAATGATACTATCATCGCCTACCTGGGCATGGGCATTGTCCGGTTTGAGGAACAGCCCCCGGAGCAGCCGGAACCTACCGACTATGACTACGAATACCGGGTAGACACCGATGTGATAACGCCGGTGACGCTCTATGCCGGTTCTGAGATCAACCCGGACGGCCCCGCCACTGTGACCTTTACCATCAGGGGCAGTACCTACCGCATGAGCAATATCGTCATCCCGGAGGGGGACAGTCAGCTTGCGTGGGTGAAGTGGCATACCCCGTCCGAACCGCAGGACATTACCATCACGGTGCGTACAAACCGGGGGACCTTGAGCCAGACCATCATCAAGGCCAAAGTGATAGACCTCTCCGGCAACGATCCGCCCGACCCGAAGGCCACCGACACGGCAGGAAGCTGGCGGCCCAGCAGCACCCCCAGCCGGGAGGAAAAGTCCTATGCCTCATGGAGCGTGTGGTGGGCACGGTGGCACCCCTATTGGGTGTGGCACAGCACCGGCGATGGTGATGGATATTGGGTGGATGAGGGCTGGTATGATTTCTTCCGGGACAACTACTCTGCATCCATGACCGCCACCACAAGGATTGAACCGGATGAGAAGGTGCCCACGGCGGCCGGGAACACCATGAAATCCGGCTACGGTGTGAGCAACACCGTCACCGCCACGGTCAGCACATCGGCGCCCATGTCCCACTACACCTACGGCCAGACGGCGGTTTCCTACTTCCCGGAATTTAACTATACGACCTACTGGCGCCTGCTGGACCGACTCTCCAGCGGAAGAACAGCCCGGTTTCAGTTTGCCGAAAACATTTACAGCACCTACAAGCAGCGGGTCCATTTTTCGCCGGTGTGGTTCCCTGATGGGAGTTATACGGTCAATACCCATGTGATGGATATTTGGACCCCAGCCGGGATGCTCTGCGCCAATCTCACCGATTCCGTGACGATCAGCGGTTCCCTTTACGATGACTGGCATATCGCGCCGGGGAACCCATGATGAGAAAGGAAAAGACGATGAACAGCAATAGAGAAATCAAAGTGATGATATTTGAGCCGGGAAAGGAACCTTATACCGCTGTGCTGGAGGATTCCCTGGAACACCGGCAGGCTCTTGTCGGCGGCGAGATCGAATGTATCTCCCTGCCCCATGAAACCGTCCTGTGCTGTAATGCCGCTGGAAAATGGCTGGGCCTGCCCGCTAACCGCCAGTTCGGGAATGACACGATCCACGGGACATTCTTTCTCTATGGCGACACCCCGGAAGGGCGTGGTGTATCATTGACCGAGGAACAGATCGCCCGTTTCCGGGATTACTTTACGGAGCCACAACCTTCCGCTGTAACCTTTGAGGTGCAGTCAGCAAAAGATACGGAGGAATTTCTGCGGCTGATGTTCGGAGGCCGGAAAGGTGGTGGTTCAAAATGAGCAAGATGTTTTCTGTTGTGACCCTGGCCTCTGATTCCGGCCTGCTGGAAGAATACTACGCTCCCGGAAGCCCGGACTGTGCGGAGGATCTTCTGGAGGACGAAATCATCCGAGATGATTTGAGGAGCCTGCCGAAAAGCGACCGGGTTTATGCGGAGGTGGGCACCTACCTCTATGGGGAAGGTGAAACAGAACGGGCCAGCGAAGAAGAACTGGCCTATTTCAGCAAGAACTTTGAAGAACTATATGCCTCTGTGCAAGTGGACTGGATCGGCGGACACAGCTTTGGATTTGCGGTTGAAGATGTGTTGCCAGACTATACCGATGAGCCGGAACCAGAACTGGAGGACGAGGATGATTTGGAACTATAAGCTGCGGCAAGGAAAGGGAGGTTGATAGGTTGCTGCTGCCGATCATTATGATTTTGGTATGCGTACTGCTGGGAGGCGGTACGCTTCTTTTTTTGAAATTTTCAGAAAGTCGCAAGAAAGCCAAGAGCAGGGATAAGGAAGAATTGGCGCAGATGACCGCCAATGAGTTCGTCAATGTCAAGGACATTCGCGGGAACTTCCTCTATACCCGTGACAATGTAGCACTTGCTTATCTAAAAATCTTTCCCATCAGTACAGAGCTGTTCAGCAAAAATGAAAAGCGGCTGATCGCCAAACAGCTCACGGCCAGCCTGTCCAGTAGCCAGTATCCCTTTCAGCTTTTGGCGGTTTCCCGTCCGGTGGACATCTCGCCGCTGCTGTCCGAGCTGTCTGCTGCGCTTACCGCTTCGTCCGATATAAAGCAAAAGGAATTGCTGAAGCATGAGATTGTGGAGATGGGCGGCTTTGCCCTCTCCGGCGAAGTGGTGGAGCGGCAGTTTTACATCAAAATCTGGGACAGGGCGGTTGACGGAGCGGAGCGAGAGCTGCTTCAAAAGCTGAAATATCTGTCCGGCTATTTTGCCGACTGCAGCATCCAGACCGAGATTTTGGAGCAGCAGGACATTGTGCGGCTGTGCAATCTGGTGAATAACCCGGCCTATGTCCATTTGGAGGACGCCGGATTTGAAGCGGCGATCCCGATTTTAGAAAGTGTAGGTGTTGTGTAAGTATGAAGCACACCCGGCAGGATTTGAGCATCATGCAGGGGTGGAGCCTCGAAAAAAAGATCAAAGTATCGCAGATGAAAATATTGGAATGGTACAGGGAGTACAACGGGCAGGTCTTTACCAGCTTTTCAGGCGGCAAGGATTCCACGGTACTCCTTGATTTGGCACGGCAGGTCTGCCCGGATATTCCCGCCGTGTATGTTGACACAGGGTTGGAATACCCTGAACTGCGCGATTTTGTAAAAACGAAAGACAATGTGATTTGGCTTCGCCCACGCTATCCGTTTACGCAGATCATTGAGAAATACGGCTATCCGGTTATTTCTAAGGAAGTATCCGATGTTATCAACGGCGCACGGAAGGGCCAGCCTTACCGTCTGGCCCGCCTGAACGGTGAATTGCTGGACAAAAACGGAAGGAAGTCGATCTACAACTGTGAGAAGTACAAATATCTTCTGGACGCCCCCTTTGCGGTTTCAGCACGGTGCTGTTACCACATGAAAAAGGCCCCGCTGAACAAGTTTGAACAGCAGTCCGGGCGGCATCCCATTACGGGAGTGCTGGCCTGCGAGAGCAAGCTGCGGGAGCAGTCATACATCAAATTCGGCTGCAACGGCTATGAGCGCAAGCGCCCCCTCAGCCAGCCCCTTGCGTTCTGGCGGGAGGAAGATATTCTGCGGTATCTGAAAATGACCGGCATCCCCTATGCCCCTATCTATGGGGATATTGTGGAAGTCAAAAAGAAGAATGGCGGCCCGACTCTGAAAACCACCGGCGTTTCCAGATCGGGGTGTATGTATTGTATGTACGGCGTTCATCTGGAGCATGAGCCGAATCGGTTTCAGCTCATGGAGAAAACCCATCCCCAGCAGTACCACTACTGCATCCATGAGTTGGGGCTGGGCGCCGTGCTGGATTATATCGGTGTGCCGTACTCGTGTCACTGATTTGGAGGTGTATCATTGTTAGGAACCAAGAAGAAGGAAGAAACGCTCCCTGTCAATGAGGCGTTATTGAATGTCATCACCCCGATGGGGCTGGAAATCAAACGGAACAGCCTCGTGATCGGTGAAAATATGGGAAAGGTCTACGGGGCGGTCCGCTATCCGCAAAAGGTGGAGATGGGCTGGCTCTCCAAAATTACAAACATCCCCAGCACCATTGTGTCGGTGGGGATCACTCCGATTGATAACAGCACTCTAATCTCTGCCCTCTCCAAAAGCATTGTCCAGCAGCGGGGCGCCGCCGACAGCGCCAAAGACCCGTTGACCCGCCAGCGGGCGGAGAAAGCCGCCGAGGACGGGGAGCATATCATGCAGAAGATCGACCAGGAGGGCGAAACCGTCGCCATGATGTCGCTCACGGTGATGCCGGTGGCGCAGGACGAGGCGGCCTTCTCCAAAATCTGCCGCCGTGTGGAGAGCGCGTTCAGCGTTCAGAAATGCAAGGTCCGAACCCTCGCCAATCTGCAAAAGGAGGGGTTTCAGAGCATTTCGCCTACCTATCCCGCCAACGGGACGGTGGACAGCATTGTTTCCCGCATCATCCCTATGAGTACCTTTGTGGGCGGGTTCCCGTTTGCCAGCTCCGGTTACAGCGACGGCCGGGGCTATTATTTTGCCAAGGACAGCAGCGGCGGGCTGGTGATCCTGGACCCCTGGACACGCGGAAACGACCGCACCAACAGCAGCTTCGTTGTGATGGGTGTGGCCGGTATCGGAAAAAGTACCGTGGTCAAGCACATCATACTGTCGGAGTATATGAAGGGAACCAAAATCCTTTGTATCGACCCAGAATCCGAATACAAGGATATGTGCCGGAACCTGGGCGGGAACTGGCTGAACGCTGGCGGTGGGCGCAACGGCCGCTCCAACCTTTTGCAGATCAGACCGGCGCCCCGTGACGATGAGGACGAAACCGACAAGCTCTATACGGATGAAGGAAATGGAATGTCCGACATGGCGCTCCATATTAAAACGCTGGAGATCATCTTCTCCCTGTATCTGCCGAGCCTGACCGATATGCAGAAGGCCGTCCTGAAGCAGACAGTCATTGAATTATACAATCAGTTCAGTATCTTCTGGGACACGGACATTCGGCAGTTGAAAGCGACGGATTTTCCCATCATGGAAGATCTGCACAGCCTGATTGAAACAAAGGCCGGGGCCAACCCGGACAATCCGGTGTTCCGTGACCTTGCCATGCTGCTGTATGACGCCGCCAAGGGCAGCGACAGCTTCCTTTGGAATGGGCACAGCACACTGGAGGCCGATTCCCACTTTGTCTGCTTGGATACCCACAGCCTGCAAAACGCTGCGGACAACATCAAGCGGACGCAGTATTTCAATCTGCTGACCTGGTGCTGGGAACAGATGAGCAACAATCGCGGGGAGCGTGTGCTTCTGGTATGCGACGAGGCGTACCTGATGATCGACCCACAGGTGCCGCAATCCCTGGCCTTTCTGCGGAATGTGGAGAAGCGGTCCAGAAAATATGAGTCCGCCCTGGCGATTATATCCCATTCGGTGGTGGACTTTCTGGCGCCGGAGATCAAGATGTACGGGCAGGCCCTTTTGGATATTCCCTGCTACAAAATCCTGATGGGCTGCGACGGCAAAAACCTTCAGGAAACCACAGACCTCTACAACCTGACGGACGCCGAGCAGGAATTGTTGGAAAGCAAGCGACGGGGACACGCGCTGTTCCTGGTCGGCTCCAAGCGGCTTCATGTCAATTTTGAAATTCCGGCCTACAAGTTTGCCTACATGGGCAAGGCGGGCGGCCGGTAACAGCGCGGCGGTCGGGACGCTTCCCGACCGCCTTACTTATTTGCAAAGGAGGCGTTTTTGATGAATCACGCGGAACGGTATGAATCTTTGATAACCAAGCTGTCCTCGATGCGCTGGCGGGGCGGAGAGCTGGACTGCTCTTATCAGGCAGCACTCTATCTGATGGCATCCCACCCGGTTCTTGCCGAAAAGGTGGAGCGGTATTTTTCCCCGGACGGGATTGACTTTGGCGCCCTGATGAAGAAAGAAGAATTTGACTATGACTGGATGAAGCTGACGGCGGACGCAGCCCGCAACCTCTTTTCCTGGAACAGCAAGTGTGCCGCCACGCCCTTTGAGATTTCCCGGATGCCCGCCCCGGCCATCCAAGCCCTTTATACTTCCTTCTTTATTGCAAACGGGGATTACGCGGTGTCTGTGCGTGAGAATGAGGACGGGAAAAAGGAGTTTGTGATGGATGACAGCGCCGGGCGGGAACGGGAAAAAATCCGCCAGCAGTTTGACCGGATGCTGGCGGACATAGGTGCGGAAATGGGCTGATTGGAGGTGTTGTTTTGGCGATTGATCCGTTGACGGCAAAGCTGCTGGTACAAGCGGCGGCGCGGGCGGCGACCGATGAGGAAAGCCGCAGAAGGACGCTCATTCTCATTCTGGCCCCCATTCTGGGCCTGCTGCTCTTGATTGCCTTTATCCTGTATCTGATTACCAGCCCTTTCTCCATGCTGTCTCAATGGCTGGTGGGCGATGAGGTGAGTGTGGTGGAGAATTTTCAGAAAGAGTATGGCTACAACCAGCAGCTTGGCATTTATGAAAAGGACTATATCGAGGGCAGCGGTCAGAGCTACGAGGGCGTGGTCTTTACCGATGGGGGCCGGGAGGTCATCTATTACAACCAACTGGATGAGCGGTGGGCGGATACCATGTACGGCACCTCCGGCACGATTGGCGAGGCCGGGTGCGGCCCCACGGCGATGGCGATTGTCACATCGACCCTGACCGGGACGCCCCACGACCCGGTGGAACTCAGCGAATGGTCCGTAGCGAATGGACACCGCTGCGAAGGGAATGGCTCTTATCACAGCCTGATCCCGGCAGCCGCCGAAGCCTATGGCCTGTCCTGGGAGAGCGTTCCACGGGATGACCCGCAGGCGATGGTGGACGCCCTGGCGGATGGGAAGCTGGTTGTGGCGATCATGGCAAAGGGACACTTTACCAACTCCGGGCACTTCATTGTCCTGCGCGGTGTAACTGCGGAGGGGAAAATCCTGGTGGCCGACCCTGCCAGCCACAAGCGAAGCGAACAGGAATGGGACCTCTCCATTATTCTGGATGAAGCCAGAAAAGGCGCTGCCGCTGGCGGCCCCTTCTGGGCGATCTATTAAAGGAGCATGGTATGAACAACCGAAATAAACTGATTGAATTATTGATCTACATCGCCATTGTAGTGGTTGGCGTTGTCCTTCTGCTGACAGGAGAGCCGGAAAGGGCGGTAGAAAACATGGATATGGGAGGTACATCGTATGTTGCTGTACTTGACGAGTAACCAGAAAAGCGGGCTGATTGACGGCGCGGCCCATGAAATGCTTATGCCGTCCAAAAAGCTGGTTGGGAAGTTCAGCTTGAAAAGTTTTGTCACCAAGGATATGCGAAACTATGCCACGGCCAAGTTCTTCCTGATTGACGCGGCCTGTATTGAGGAAAGCGGCGAGGATTTCACCCTGGCCCTGCGATCCTTTCAGATGATGTTTTCCGCCCGTATCATCGTGATCCTGTCCGGCTGTGAGGATATGAGCGGCTGTATCCAGCGGCTTTTGTCCATTGGGGTGGTGAACCTGATTACGGCGGAAACGCTGGAGGACGCCGCCGACGAACTGCGGGAGGCTCTGTCCGATGAAGGGATGCAGCGGTATGTGACGCCTGTGCCTGTGTCAAGCCAGCCAGAATCCCAACGAGAACCGGCTCCTGAACCGGAGGCCGAGATCATCTCCTACCGCTGGAACGCTAAAAATATCCGTATTGCCGTTGCAGGGGCGCAGCGCAGAAGCGGCGTAACGGTGACGGCGTTCAATCTGGCGGCGTGGTTGACTGCCAGAGGTGCGGAGGTGGCCTACATTGAGGTCAACACCAACCGGCACCTTCAGCTCCTGCTCAATGTCTATGAAGCGGCCCCTACCGGCGAACATTACACGATTGATGGGATTGACTGCTACCTGACCAATGAGCCGGACCGGGACTATCAGTTTATCATTTACGACTGCGGCGTGATGCAGACGCCTACCTCAGTATTCCGGGAAGCGGATCACCGGCTGTTGTGCGGGAGCGTCCTGCCCTATGAGATTCCGGCCTTTCACAAGGCGCTGGAGGTCTGCGGCGGGCTGGAGGTGCGCCCGGTGGCCATCAGCGTACCGGGAGAGTTCCGGGCATATTGCCGGGAACTGTTCGGCGGCGATCTGGAAATGGCGGAGGCATCCCATGATTTATTCGCAAATCGGGTAAATGGGCGGCTGTATAAGGCCATGGTAGAGCAATACATCATCGGAGAACGGCGCTTGTAACAAAAAATCAGGCATAGGAGGACAGTAGAATGGCAAAGTTTGAATACATGGAACGAGCGTTTTCTTCTGGATTGCGGCCAAGGGCGCGGCTGGTGCTTCAGGTCCTTGTATTGCACTGCAACAAAGAGGGTGAGTGCTTTCCGTCCATCAGAACCATAGCTGCCAAGTGCGGATATGGTATATCTACGGTCAAACGGGCGCTGGACGAGCTGGTGGAAGCTGGCTACATCATCAAGCAGGCCCGGTTTGACGAGCGCAAAAACGGCGGCCAGACCAGCAACCTCTATACCCTTTGTGCCGAGGCGCCGCAGCCGCCCGCACCGGAGCAGCCCCCCGAACCGGAACCGCCTATGTCAGACGAAGAAGCGGATGAAACTGAAAACGGCCTTTCCTCTATGCCTGATTCTACGCCTGGGGAGCAGTCTGTTCTCTTTCCGTTCCCGGTCTACTCTTTTGCTCATGGGCTTGATAAAATAAAGACCGGGCGACAGTTCTGCCGCCCGGATGCTGCGTGGGCTGGGGGGCAGTCCATTTTTATACCCCCTTGAACCGTACAGGTGAACAGATACTTACGGATGAAAAGAAAAGTAATGGGTGTTTCTCCCAAAAGAAATAAAAGCAGGGGCATCAGCCCCCGCCCTGTCAGGATTGCAGCCGGTTGATAAAGCCGATCAGCATGATTAGGTCCTCGTCCTTCAGCGTTCTCATACCGTCCAATGCCTTTTTCATAAGCTGCGGGTTGACTTCCTCGGAATCGAAGAATTGGAGCGGCGTGATCTCGAAATATTCACAGATATTGAGAAACTGCTTCATGGATGGGAGCGCCCGGCCGGAAGAAATCGCCTGGATGTAGCTGCGGTTTTGCCCTAAATCCAAGCTCATTTGATATTCTGACACGCCCTTTTTCAGCCGCAGTTCTGTGATCCGGCTGCGGATAAATGCCTCATCCATATTCTCACCTCACTACTCATTAGCATAGCAGAAAGGTTTTCTGGATAAGGA
>ERZ1108170.1319-NODE-1319-length-16237-cov-4.589297_pt1 | contig 16237 bp, 14 predicted proteins | sample MGYA00403705_ERZ1108170 | MGnify/ENA primary metagenome ERZ1108170 (study PRJEB35170, sample SAMEA104062422) | human gut metagenome | biome: human gut; feature: human-associated habitat; material: faeces | place: Denmark | collected 2012-06-15 ...
CGACCTCGACGCACAATTTCCACAGATCATGCGGTTGGATATGCCATCGGCGGGCATGAAAAGTTAAAAAATGTGATTGCGGAGGCGGACAAAAATATGTATGCATGCAAACATGCAGGCAGAAATTCAACTGAAAAATAAAAATTTAAAATGTGAAAAATGTGAAAAAAATTCTTGACTTGAAGTTCACTTCATGGACTATACTCTTCGAAAAAGGAGGCAATTATTCATGTTGACACGGCACAGGCATATGCAAATGAACTTTTATAGTCATCAGGAATCAGATTATTAAGTTCATATTCGGAAATTCCAACAGGAACATTCACTGCACTGGTAGCATATTGAGCCGGAACATTATCTTTTGTTTTGCATATAAGTAAGCCAATTGTAGGATTATTGTTATCTGTTCGCAGTATTCCGGTGTTATACGATAGCGTATAAAGATATCAGGATAATCTACGGATTTTTGAAGGCGGCATACCAAATCGTTTTTTAAACAGTTTACTGAAATGATAGACGTCATCATAGCCAACTTTGGCTGCGACTTCCTGAATGCTGCCGTCAAAACCGTTTTCTAACAATTCTTTTGCTTTTTCTAACCGGATATTGATCAGGTGGCGGATCGGTGTATCCCCCGTCTCGCTTTTAAAAATACGCGAGATATAAAAAGGGCTTAAGTACATATTTTCCGCAATCTGGTCTAAAGAAATCTTTTCACTGTAATGATCTTCAAAATAATTAACCATCTGGTCGACGACGTATTTTTTGTTGGTCGACTCAAAAGAACAGCCGGTATTGATCCGGACAGGTTCACTCTGTTCCCGAAGCAGCAGTATTAACATCTGCATCAGATAACTTTTTAACATGATATAACGTCCGCTGCGGCAGACATCATTTTCAGCACTCATGGATGTACAGATCTTAAAAAGCTTCTGGCGCAGTTCGCCGGAAGCATGTAAAATGGGAGACTGCTCTGCAGGATCAGCGGTGGGATCTTTTAAGTGCAGAGGAAGGTAATTTTCCGGGAAATCCGGAAAACGGACATCACATAAACCGACAAAAAATTCCGTGGTTGGATTGGCAGAATCTGTGCAGAGTGCCTGATGTTTTTGCCTCGGATTTAATATGATGATATCTCCTTCGGACACGTCATAGATTTTGTCCGCAATTTTGTATCTTCCATGGCCGGATAAAATAAAAGCCATCTCGATAAAATCGTGGCTGTGATAGCGCTCCTCATCTTTTAAACGTGTGCCTTTCCAGGTAAATAGAAAAGTCGGATTCAGTTGGTCAAGTAGTTGTTCCCGGTTGTCGCAGCACATAGTAAAGTCTCCATTTCTTCTTTTTAAATACACTTTTTATTATCCACATCACAGTATAACATATTCCCCACCAGAAACCATCCCTTCCGGTGCAAAAAATAACATGAACGGTGCAAGATATTACATTCCTTTTTATCCCAAAAGTACTATACTGAAAATCCGAAAGGTAAAAAGAAAAGGGAGTAGGAGGGTTATTATGACACCAATGAAATGGTTCTTTTCGTTTCTGAAAAAGTATCGGGGATTGATGATAGTTGGAATTTTGCTGACCACAGCAGTATCTGTGCTATCGGTGGTAAATCCGTACATATCAGGACAGATTGTAGATCAGGTCATAAGCGGTGGAAAATATTATAAATTAATGCCGTTTATCGCATGTCTGATCGGCGTTACAATCGTGATGGGAGTCTTGCGTTTCCTGTTTCAGGTTGCATTTGAGACTGCATCACAGGGCGTTTTGTATGATATGAGAGACAAGGTCTACCGGAAATTATTAGAGGAAGATTTTGCATTTTACAATAAGAAACGTACCGGAGATCTGATGAGCCGCCAGACCGGAGATATGGATGCAATCCGTCACTTTGTGGCATATGTGGTCTACATGGTTTACCAGAGTGTGCTGATGTTTGTATTTGCATTGCTCATGATATTTACGGTCAATACGAAACTTGCACTTGCCATGCTTGTGGTATTGCCGTTTACTGCATTTGCAACTTATCGTCAGACGAAAGAGGTTCGTCCGGCATTCAAGCGCAACCGTGACTGTTTTTCTTCGCTCAACGCATTTGTGCAGGAAAATGTCAGTGGAAACCGTGTGGTAAAAGCATTTGCAAAAGAAGATTTTGAAATTGAAAAATTCAATAAGGAAAATGATAAATTCCGTGCGGCGCAGATTGATGCATCAAAGATCTGGATGAAATATGTGCCGATATTTGAGGTTCTTTCTTATGCACTGACGATCATCCTGATTCTCTACGGCGGCTATATGGTGATTCAGGGAGAAATTACTTTAGGACAGCTTGTTACGGTAAACGGATATCTGTGGATGTTAAATAACCCATTGCGCCAGGCAGGATGGCTGGTCAATGATATCAGCAACTTTACAACTTCTGTGGAGAAAATCTATGCAACTTACAGCGAGGAGCCACATGTAAAAACGCCGGTATCCGGTGTGGTAAAGAAGCACTTAAAAGGTGAGGTCGAGTTTAAAAATGTATCTTACCGCGCGGATGATGAGGATATTGTCATGGATGTCAATTTCAAGGTGAAACGGGGGCAGACTGTTGGAATTATCGGTTCTACCGGAGCCGGAAAATCAACGATCATGAATTTACTTTGCAGGTTTTATGATACAACTTCGGGAGAAGTACTTGTGGATGGTGTAAACGTCCGTGATATGGATCTTTACAATCTGCGTGACAACATCGGCATGGCGATGCAGGATGTGTTCCTCTTTTCGGATACGATCGAAGGAAATATCGCATACGGCAGACCATCATGTTCATTTGATGAGGTAAAACAGGCTGCGATCATGGCAGATGCCAACCATTTTATCCAGGCACTTCCGGATGGTTATGACACGATCGTTGGTGAGCGTGGTGTCGGGCTTTCCGGTGGACAGAAACAGCGTATTTCACTTGCGAGGGCGCTGCTTAAAGATCCGTCAATCCTGATCCTTGATGATACGACATCGGCGGTGGATATGGAGACGGAGAGCTATATCCAGAGTCAGTTGAAGAAATTGGATAACAAATGCACGATTTTTGTCATTGCATACCGTATTTCTTCCATTAAAGATGCGGATCTGATTCTTGTTATGGATAATGGCCGCATCATTGAACAGGGAACCCATGAGGAATTAGTGGCAGCAGGCGGTTATTATGCGACGGCTTTCCATAACCAGTATGGTGAGATCCCACAGGAAATTTTAAGCGGAAAGGGGAAGAAGTAAAATGGCAAGAAACAGATATGATATGGATGAGATATTAGAGGACAGCTTTGATGTAAATCAGCTCAAACGTCTTGCAGGCTACATTGCTCCCTACAAAAAGAAGATGGCAGGCGTGATTCTTCTGATGCTTTCTTCCTCGGCACTTACCATGGCGATCCCGATCTTTTTCCAGAATGTGATGGATCACAGCATCCCGGAAAAAGATATGAAGTCGATCACATTTTACAGTATTGCGACATTGCTGATCGCCCTTTATTCCGGACTTTCCCTGCGGATCAAGATCAAGACAATGAGTGTGATCGGGCAGGATATCGTACATGATATCCGCTATGATATTTTCTGTCATCTGCAGGAACTTCCGTTTTCCTACTATGATGACAGACCGCATGGGAAAATTCAGGTGCGTGTGGTCAATTATGTAAACAGTTTAAGTGATCTTTTAAGTAATGGTATCGTAAATACATTTACGGATCTGTGCAATCTGGTCTTTATCCTGATGTTCATGTTTGCACTCGACATCCGTCTGACGTTGATCTGTCTGTGCGGACTGCCGGTTCTTGCATTTGTGATCATATTGATCAAGAAGAAACAGCGCAGGGCATGGCAGATCCAGAGCAACAAACAGTCAAACTTAAATGCATATATCGCAGAGAGTATCAATGGAATCCGCGTGACACAGTCTTTTGTAAGGGAAAATGAGAATACAGGTATTTTTAACAATCTGAGTAAAAATTACCGGAAATCCTGGATGCGTGCGGTAATGTTTAACTTTACGATGGGACCGAGTGTGGATATTATCTCCACTTTTACGACGGCACTGATTTATGTGCTGGGTGTCCGCTGGATCTTAGCGCCGGATATGACACTGACGGTTGGTGTGCTGATCGCATTTACCGCATATATCGGGCGTTTCTGGGCACCAATCAATACACTTGCCGGATTTTATAACTCTCTTTTGACTGCGATCTCTTATCTTGAGAGAATTTTTGAGACAATCGATGAGCCGGTTGGTGTCAAGGATGCACCGGATGCAATTACCATGCCGGAAGTAGTGGGAGAAGTGAAGTTTTCCCATGTGTCCTTTGGCTATGAGCCGGGACAGAAGATTATAGAGGATATCAATTTTACGGCAAAACCGGGTGAGACTTATGCAATCGTAGGCCCGACCGGAGCCGGTAAATCTACGATCGTGAACCTTATCAGTCGTTTTTATAATGTGGATTCCGGGGAGATTACGATCGATGGCATTGATATCTCGAAGGTGACACTTCACTCTCTGAGAACGCAGATGGGGATCATGATGCAGGACAGCTTTATTTTTTCTGGAACGATCATGGATAATATCCGCTATGGCAACCGCAATGCGACGGACGAGGAAGTTATCCGTGCTGCAAAAACGGTCTGTGCACATGATTTTATCATGGAAATGGAAAACGGTTATGAGACAGAAGTGAATGAGAGAGGCAGCAGACTTTCCGCCGGGCAGCGTCAGCTGATTTCTTTTGCAAGAGCGCTGCTTGCCGATCCAAAGATCTTAATCTTAGATGAGGCGACTTCGAGCATTGATACTGAGACGGAACGGCTTTTACAGAAAGGCTTGAACGAACTTTTGAAGGGAAGGACGTCCTTTATCATCGCACACAGACTCTCTACCATCAAAAATGCTGACTGTATTTTATATGTAGATAAAGGCGATATTTTAGAGCGTGGGAATCATGATGCGTTGATGGAACAGAAGGGTGAGTATTATAAACTTTATATGTCACAATATGATTTCCTGAAATAATAGATTACAAGTTCTGTGCATGTCTGTTATCATGGACATCAGAAATAAAAACTGCCGCCTTCCGGTAATGTCCCGGAGGCGGCAGTTTTTTGGAATTCTATTCAGCTTTATGTTCTTTCCGGTATTCTGCCGGGCTTTCCTATACCGGATTTTCTTATGGTGATCTTGAAATTGTGCAGTATAAGGAGCGTGGAAAACAGGTTGTGAAAGTTTCATGCACTGAAAGCATTTGAAAAGGTGGAACTTCATGCAGGAGAAACAAAGAAAATTTGTTTTGTTTTAGAGAAAAAGGACTTTGCATATTATGATGTGCAAAAGAAGACGTTTTTACCGGTAAGTGGAACTTATGAAATTCAGGTTGGAACTTCTTCGACAGACATTCGCCTTTGTGGAAAAATCAACCAGATTTTTGAATAAGGTTAAATTATGACTATTGAAAAGAAACTCTGACTTTGCTATGATAAAGTTAGGGTTTTTTTATGGATTTTTATGGGGCGGATAGGTGAGAATATGTCTGAAAAGAGCAAGGTATTAGTCGTAGATGATAAACAGGTCGAACGTGTCATGTTGAAAAAAATTCTGGACGGCACATACGAGATTGTTGAGGCAGAAAATGGCAAGGAAGCATTTGAGATTCTTTATGAAAAACGTACGGAGATCACGGCAGTGCTTTTAGACATCGTTATGCCGGAATATGATGGATATTATTTTCTGGAACGGTATCATAAAGCACAGATGTATCAGGCGATACCTGTCGTTGTACTTACGATGGAGGTTGACATTGAGACGGAGATTAAGTGCCTGGGCATGGGAGCATGGGATTTTATCCGGAAACCGTATGATGCGGAAGTTGTCAGATTCCGGCTGAAGAATGTGATCGGCAGCAGCAGTCAGAATATCAGCAAAGCGTTAAAGTACCGTGCAGAATATGATATCCTTACCGGCATCTATAATAAGACCAATATGTTTCAGGCGACATCTGCTATGTTAGAGCGATATCCGGAGAGGCATTTTGCTTTTGTGCGGATGGATATTGAAAAGTTCCAGCTGATCAATTCCTTCTTTGGAATGAGTGTGGGGGACGAGCTGCTAAAATATATTGCAGATCTTTTGATACGTGCAGTCAAGAACCGCAATGACGTTACCTTTGGAAGAATGGATGCGGATATCTTCTGCTTCTGCATGTCCTACGAAAATACAAAAGAACTGGTCGAGAGTTTTGATAAAATGCGTGATATCTTAAGCAGATACCCGCTTGATTTTGATATTGTACCGATATTCGGAGTTTACCTGATCGCTGGAAAGAAAATAACACCGAATCACATGTACGATCGTGCCAACCTTGCAGCAAAACACTGTAAGGGTAACTATATCCGCAATTATGCATTTTATACAAGAAAAATGAGTCAGGAGATTGAAAAAGAACAGCGTATCGTAAACAGCATGAAAAGTACACTGGAAAATCATGAGTTTGTTATTTTTTATCAGCCTAAATACGAACTGTGTGACAATCAGATTGCAGGTGCGGAGGCTCTGGTGCGTTGGAAACATCCGGAACGGGGAATGGTTTCACCGGGCGAGTTTATACCGGTATTTGAACGGAACGGTTTTATCACGAAGCTGGATTATTATGTGTGGGAACAGACCTGCATCCAGCTTAGAAAGTGGCTGGATGAGGGAAAACAGCCGCTTCCGATATCCGTCAATCTTTCAAGAATCAGTTTGTATAACAAAGGACTGGTGGAAATGATCTGTGATCTGGTGGACCGTTACCGGATTCCGCGCAGACTTTTTCAGGTAGAACTGACAGAGAGCGCATACAATACGAATCCGAAAGCGGTGCAGGATATGATGCAGCATTTGCGTGATGAAGGATTTTATATTCTGATGGATGATTTTGGAAGCGGATATTCTTCTTTAAACGTTCTGAAAGATATTGTGGTAGATGTTTTAAAGATGGATATGAAATTCTTTGACGGTAAGGACAGAGAAGGGCGTGGAGAAAATATCATGGCTGCAGTGATCCGTATGGCAAAATGGCTGAATATGCCGGTTGTTGCGGAAGGCGTGGAACGGATCGAGCAGGTGGAATTTTTGCGGAGCATTGGTTGTGAATATGTACAGGGATATTATTTTGCAAAGCCTATGCCGGTGGAAGATTATGAAAAACTGCAGTTTGACAGACCGCATACGGAGAGAAAAAAGGATACGGAACGGTTAGTGGATATAGACAGCCTGTGGACACCTGCATCCCCGCTTGAATCACTCTTTTTAAATGCAAAGCAGGGTGTGGCAGTTTATGAGTATTGTAAAGAGCAGATAGAAATTATACGCGTAAATAATGTGTATTATGAGTTGTTTGGATATCAGGATATCAGTCAGATAAAAAATATTTTTCAGGGGATTTCCAAACGGTACCATAAACGTCTTCTGGATGCATTTTTTCATACAGCCGATACCGGACATGAGACACAATGTGAATTTTCAAAGAAAAATGAAGCAGGGGAAGAAATTTTTATATCATTAAAATTATATGATGTAGGAATTGTAGGAAATAAACATATTATTTACGGCGTATTTTTGAATGTGACAGAACCAAAACAACTGGAATGGGAATTAGAAAAGTATAGACTGTTGTTATCTGGAAAAACGAAAGACAGGGAGATGGAACAGGAAAAAGATCAATCGGAGGAATGATAGAAAAATGAGTGAGGTACTGGAAAAATTAAGAGCATGGGGATGCGATTTAGATGGGGCTTTAGAACGTTTTTTGGGGGATGAGGAATTATATAAAAACTGCCTTCCCATGGTGGCAGAAGATGAGTCTTTTGATGGATTAAAAGAAGCAATTGCAGCAGATGAGAGAAAAAAGGCATTTGACTGTGCACATACTTTAAAAGGTGTGTTTGCCAATATGGGAATCACACCGATGTTTGAGACGGTTGTAAAAATCGTAGAACCGCTTCGTGCCGGAAAAAATGACGGACTAATGTCGGTGTATGCAGAGTTATCAGAAGAAAGGGAATATCTTAGAAGTATTATTCAGACAGAGGGAGAATAAGACGCGTGAAGATTTTTATGACAGATATTGTTCCATTCAGGGATGATAAGATATTTTCGCAGATGCTGCCCTTTATTACAGAAGACCGGAAAAATAAAATCGTTCAATTAAAGAAAAAAGAAGACCGGTGCAGATCACTGGCTGCAGGGATACTGTTAGAGTATGCGTTGCGGGAATATGGAATCAGCCTGTTACCTGGGAAAATGCAGCAAATGGTTCTTACATTCGGAGAGAATGGAAAGCCGGTATTAAAAGAAAATATCGGCATATATTTCAACCTGTCACATTCGGGAAGATATGTGGCAGGTGTTTTTTCGGACAGTGAAGTGGGAATTGATGTGGAACAGATCCGGAAAGGACAGATGAAAGTGGCAGAACGTTTTTTCTGTCCGGAGGAATATCTGGCATTACAAAAGGGAAAAATGAAAAAAGCAGACTGTTATTTTACAGAGTTATGGACAAGAAAAGAAAGTTATATCAAAGCGGTTGGAAAAGGGATAGCATTGGATCTTGCATCGTTTTGTGTACTGCAGGATCAGGTTAAATTTTTAAAAGCGGGGCAGACGGGAGAATGGTATCTGCAAAGCTATGATCCCGCAAGTGGATATATATTGTCAGTATGTGCGAAAAAATGTACAAAATGCGAAATTCAATGGATCAGTAAAGAGATGTTTACACAGAAATTTATTTGACGGAAAACTGGAAAGAATTTATAATAATCGCTGAAATGACAAGTAAGGAGGAAGATTCATGTACGACGAATTGACCGAACAGGATATAAAAAAGATGGAAGAGGAGATTGAGTACCGGAAACTTGTGGTGCGCAAAGAGGCCTTAGAAGCAGTGAAAGAGGCAAGAGCGCAGGGGGACTTAAGTGAGAATTTCGAGTACCATGCGGCAAAGAAAGATAAGAACCAGAATGAGAGCCGTATCCGCTATTTAGAGAGAATGATCAAAACAGCAAAAGTGATCTCAACGGATTCTGCAGAGGATGAAGTTGGTATGAATAATACGGTGACGGTTTATTTTGAGGAGGACGACGAGGAAGAAGTTTATAAGATCGTGACAACAGTCCGCGGTAATTCTTTAAAAAATTTAATCAGCAATGAGTCACCGCTTGGAAAAGCATTGCTTGGACATAAGGTTGGTGACCGCGTGGAAGTGGCTGTCAATGAGAATTATTCTTATTATGTCGTAATACGGAAGATCGAGAATACCGTGGATGACGGTTCCGATAAAATAAGACGCTTTTAGCAGAAAGAGGGATTTATGAGACTTACAGAATTATTAAATACAGAGGATGTAACGATTTCCTGCGAACTGTTTCCACCGAAACAGGGGGCACAGTTAGATAATTACAAAAAGATCGTCGGCGATATGGCAGCGTTAAAACCGGCATATATGAGTGTCACTTATGGTGCAACCGGCGGAACGTCCGACTATACAGTGGAACTTGCAAATGAAGTGCGCAATGTGAACCACATTCCGGCACTGGCGCATCTTACCTGTGCATCTTCGACAAGGGAGAAAGTTGCATCTGTGGTTCAGGAATTAAAAGAAAAACAGATTGAAAATGTACTTGCACTGCGCGGAGATATCCCGCAGAACGCGGATTTCCCGCTGCCAAATCAGTATAAACATGCAAGTGAGCTGATCTATGATATCAAATCACAGGGAGATTTCTGTATCGGCGGAGCCTGCTATCCGGAAGGACATCCTGAGTCACAGACATTAGAGGAAGATCTGATCCATCTGAAAGAAAAAGTGGATGCCGGATGTGAGTTCCTCACAACACAGATGTTTTTTGACAATAATATTCTTTATAACTTTATGTACAAAGCGCTAAAACATGGAATCGATGTTCCGGTTGTGGCAGGAATCATGCCGATCACTAACGCAAATCAGGTAAAACGGAGCATTGCATTGTCGGGAAGTTTGGTGCCACGCCGTTTCCTTGCAATCGTCGACCGCTTTGGCAGTGACCCGGCTGCTATGAAACAGGCAGGTATCGCCTATGCGACAGACCAGATCATCGATCTGATCGCAAACGGTGTCAACCATGTACATATTTATACGATGAACAAACCGGATGTTGCAGGAGCGATTCTTGAGAACCTTTCGGATATTTATGTGAGGGACTAGTACGGCTATTTGTTTCCGGGCAAAATATATAGCTTTTATGAAAAAAATAATATCATTAGCTGCTTAGAAATGGAGATTAATATGAAAAAACAGGAAGAAATTTTCCATGAGATCCAGGATATGATGGGAGAGACAAAAGAGGGAAGAATCCGCTGGAGTGTAGAGGTTCAGACTACGGAGGCAAATCCGGTAGAAGAAAAACCTGTTGAGCATGAAGATGGATTGGATTGGACGATTGATGAGTGCTATGTTTCCTATTATTGCAAATACAAAGGAAAAGATTTCTGTCTGATCACTTATGAAATGTTAAAGACTGCAAACTGCAGCACAGGAGAGCAGAAAGTAAAATCCAGCAATATGGTATTTTTACCACCACTTGGGATGCGTTTTTTTGATATTCATGCGCTGCTGCCATACAGCATAGAGGTATCGAATGTATTACTTGATGCAATACACCGTCTCTGGGTAATGCTGCTTGATATGTATAAAGTGGACAAGGGCAGTATCTATTTGAATGTAAGACCCGGAACACTCACAATCGAGGATGAAAAGAATTGACAGGAACGATTTTTGCGTCATGATCATTTAGGGGAGAAGAGGTAATATCTTTTGAAAAAACAAACCAAAACAGCCATGAAGCTGTCTGTTATTGCTATGATTGTGTCTGCATTTATGATGCTGGCAGCCTGCACAGAAACAGTGCAGAAACAAAAGATACCTGGTGCAACATATATGGGAGGGAACAATACGATTACTGAGATCTGTAAAGAACTTGACTCTGCGGGAGCTGCCCATGTAGATATATTTCGGGAATGGGCGGTTGATTTTGCAGATTCCGCAGGAAAAAATGCGAAGCTGGAAGATACATGGTCAGATCCTGAAAAAATGAAAGCGGATATCGGTAAATGTATGGATGGCTGGGAACAGAATCATGATTATTCAGATGCGGACTGTAGAATGACAGCTTTTCTTCTGTTAGATGGGGTGATCCGCTCGGAATTAACGGAAGATCATTATGAGGGAACCTATCTGATGTTTGATACAGAAGCGATAGATAATGTGGACAGATATGAAATCCTAAAAGAGAACAAAGACATGTTTACCACACTTTATGGTGAAAAGAGTGTTACGGATGACAGACATCCGGAATCTGCATTTTGCGACAGCTGGAAAGAATATGGATTTCAAATAGACAATGACAGAATATCACTTCTTAGTATCGTAATATATGATCCATATTCGGATGCTGTTTTTGTAGGTCATACAGGTATCCTGATAAAGTATAGTGATTATTATTTGTTTGTAGAAAAGATTGCATTTGAACAGCCATATCAGGCAACCAGGGTGCAGACAATTGATGAACTGCTTGATATCTTGTCCTTAAGACCGGAATATTTTGGAGAAGAGGGAGAACCCGGACCATTTGTTTATCATAATGGAGATTATATTGGAACGTTAAAGAGGACGACTTAAGAAAGCATAAGGAGAATGCAGATAAAAAGAAAGTTATACCGGTAATGGGAGAGACTTTCAGATACCTGCCGGGAGGTATCTGAAAGTCCGGGAGTGAATGCAAATAGAACCGTTGGGTATGATGTGCCGGTTATGTACAAAAGAGTATCATAAAAGAGTTATTTATTTGAGCTGTCTGCATCGATTACAGATTGGATCTGTTTCATCAGAGTATCATAGTTATCCTGATTATCAATTCCACCGAGCATCGGATCACCCACGATGTTACCATTTCTGTCGACGAGTATTGTGGTAGGAAATGCCATGATATTGGAGGCATATTTGCCTGCATCTGAAGATGAATCAATAGAAAGATTGCGGTATTTAGCACCCTGGCTTTCAAGAACAGCGGCAGCTTCTTTGATAGCCGATTCATTTCCATCGAAGGTTTCTGTGTTGATGCCGACTACTTCTCCTCCCATTGCCCTGACTGCATCATTTAATTCATTCAGTTTGGATAACTCAGCAACACAAGGTTTGCAGCCGGTAAACCAGAAATTGATGACAGTTACTGCATTTTCGGAAAAAAGACTTTCGTCAACAGAATTACCATCGAAATCCTGACCTGAGAAATTTTTGAATGGTGATGCATCTTCAGAATTAGTATTCTGCCCATTGTTATCGGATTCTGTAGTTTCTTTTTCAATTTCTGCGATCTGTTCTTCGATTTTTCGTATGGTTTCAATATCATCAGTAAGTGTTTTGAATTCGTCATCAGTAAAAGAATCTTTGTTTGATTCAGCGGTATCAGCCAAATAATCAGCATAATTTCCGTTTGAATCTGCAGTGTTTTTATTCATCAGACCAAATAATTTGTCCCATATATCTTTATGCTCTGCAAAGATCCGGTTCTCCTGCTGATATAAATCATCCAATTTCGTGTTGGAATTGTCCGCAGATGCCGTGCTGTCTTCAGCCGTGGTATTCTGTGGTTCTGTGGTGCTTACAGTTCCTTTTCCGCTGCAGGATGTAAGCAGCAGTGCGATGCTGAGTGTGACAACTGAAATAAATGTAATTTTTGTTTTCATGGATAATTGCTCCTTTTTTAAATTGTAATAAGATTAATAGTTACTGGTTTATGACTGCTGGTTACTGTTGTTCTTTTTTTTACATGATTTCCCCATAAACTGGTAGTGGATCGCATCTTTAGGACAGGCTTTTATACAGGCTCCGCATCGTATGCATTCCGGATGATCTGGAGTTTTACACACATCCACATCCATTTTACATGCCTTTTGGCATTGCCCGCATCCGATGCAGCTGCTGTTCTCAATTTTAATAGAAAGAAAGCTGACTTTATTAAATAATGAGTAGATTGCTCCAAGAGGACAGATCCATTTACAGAATGGTCTGTAAAACAAAATACTTAACACAATAACTGTGATTAAAATAAGGCATTTAAAAGAAAAAAGTTTTCCCAGTGCAGAACGTATAGCGGCATTTCCAAGTGCGAGAGGGATAGCTCCTTCCAGGACACCCTGAGGACAAATATATTTACAGAAGAAAGGATCTCCCATTCCGATAGAGTTCGTTACCAGCATCGGAAGAAGTATAACAAAAATGATCAGGATGATATATTTTAAATAGCGCAGCGGTTTGAGCCGGGCTGTAGAAAATTTTTTCCCGGGTATTTTATGAAGTAAATCCTGAAACCATCCAAACGGACACAGAAAACCACATATAAATCTTCCGAGTGTTACACCGAGTAAAATAAAAAATCCGGTTATGTAGTATGAAAATTTAAATCCTGATGAACCGACAACTGCCTGAAAAGCTCCAATTGGGCATGCTCCGGTTGCCGCAGGACAGGAGTAACAATTTAATCCTGGTACACATACGTTTTTTACGCTGCCCTGATATATTTTTCCTTTCCATAAATTAGGAATATGGATATTCGTGAGCAGCGTGGCAGCTGCCTGTATCCATCCGCGTAGTACAGCTATATTTTTTGATAGAAAAGTCTTTTTTTTATCCAATTCCGACACACTCCAGACATAATTTTATTGCTTTACCGAGCACGACAGCTGCTTCTCCTCTGACCGCACCGTAGCTTATCATGGTGATACCTGAGATGAGCAGGATCGACTGATAGATTTTTTTGCACTTCAAGATAGTTTACTCCTTTCATTTGTTGTATTTATTGACCAGCTGATGTTAGTATTATACAATAGCTGTTGTAAAATTTGTGTTAAGAAGCGGGTGAATGAATTTTGAGATTATTGATAGTTGAAGATGAGAAACAAATGTGTGACATGGTTGCAAAACAGCTGTATGATGCAGGGTACGAGGTGGATACCTGTTATGATGGGGAAGAGGCTTTTGAAAGTGTCCTGACGGAAAATTATGATCTGATTGTTCTGGATCTGAATCTGCCCGGTATGGATGGAATGGAGATTTTAAAGGAACTCAGACAGAGAAATGAGGAGACAAAGGTTCTTATATTATCTGCAAGAGGGCAGATTGCGGATAAGGTTGAAGGACTGGATGCAGGGGCAAATGACTATATGGAAAAACCATTTCATCTGCAGGAACTTGAGGCGCGTATCAGAAGTCTGACAAGAAGAAAATTTGTGCAGAAAGATGTGTGTCTGGAAAGTGGTGGGATAAAGTTCGATACGGTAAGACGTGAGGCATATGCAAAAGGGAAAATGATTTCCCTGACAAGAAAAGAAAATGGTATTTTGGAATATTTACTTCTGAATCCTGGAAGACCGGTAAGTCAGGAGGAATTGATGGAACATGTCTGGGATGCATCCGTGGATAGCTTTAGTGGTGCCATCAGAGTACACATGTCTTCGCTTAGGAAAAAGCTTAAGGCTGAGCTTGGATATGATCCGATTTTAAACAAGGTGGGAGAGGGATATAAAATACGGGAGGAGTCTGAACGATGAAAAGAATGTCACTGCAGTGGAGGCTTACCTGTATCATTACAGTATATATTGCAGTTATATGTGGATGTCTGACGATGTTTGTCTATAAAAATGGCGTGTATTATATTGATTCCCTGCAGGAGACTGTGGATGCCCGGGGAGAGGATAACGGGGAGGATACGGATGAAATATATATCAGCATTCCAGATGATAAGTGGGATGAGTTTGCCAATGATTTTTCTATCCAGGCATATAATAATAAGGAAGATTACAAAAAAAACAGTCTGCTGATATCAGCCATATTGGCACTTATTGGCGGGGGAGTTACATATTTTATAAGTGGGCATGCACTCAGACCGATCCGTGAATTTTCTGATAAAATTGAAGAGGTACAGGCGCAAAATCTGGCAGCTTCACGAATAGAAGAAAATAAAGTTAAAGAATTGAACCAGCTTAGTGTTTCGTATAATAAGATGCTTGAACGTCTCTCGGACGCATTTGAGATACAGAGGCAATTTACCGCAAATGCAGCACATGAACTGCGGACACCATTATCTTTGATGCAGGTACAGCTTGATCTTTATAATTCTACCCGGCATCCGGATAATGATGCTGACACATTGCAGACAATAAAGATGGTTACCGAGCAGAATGGAAGACTCAGTAAAATGGTAAAAACGCTCCTTGATATGAGTGAACTTCAGACTGTGGGACGGGATGATAAAATTATGGTTGACGCGCTTGTTGATGAAGTGTTAGCAGATCTGGATCCTCTTGCACAGGAAAAAAACATAAAACTTACTGGAAAATGTAAAAATATAACGATGGTTGGAAGTGACATTCTTATTTACAGGCTGGTATACAATCTTGTTGAGAATGCCATAAAATATAATCATTCAGGCGGACAGGTTACAGTAACTGCATACCGGAAGGAAAAACATGTTTATCTGTCCGTGGAGGATACGGGAAACGGAATCCCTGAGGAACTTAGGGAACGCGTGTTTGAACCATTCTTTCGTGTGGATAAATCCAGAAGCCGGGAACTTGGCGGTGTAGGACTTGGACTTGCGCTTGTCCGTGAAATCGTGAGAGTGCATGATGGCAGTATTACAGTCAGATCCAATCCGTCTGGAGGAACGGTTTTTGATGTAATATTACCACTGTGACCGATCATAACTTATTAGTTACATCTGGCTGTCTCGTGCTTGGGGTATTTCATTCTTTTCTATTGAATTATGCGGATATCTGGTTGTTTTTGTAGTGTCGAATGTATTGCTGAAAGTTTTGATGCAAATGAAAGAGAAAGTCCTTAATCATGAGGAACTGATGAAGTCAGATCCGTATTTTGCGGAACTCTATATGGTTCAGGATAAAAAACTTGCATTTTGAGAACAGGCGTGTATAATAAAGCTGTTATAAAAACAGATCATCACAAAGGTGATGTCGAAAACAAAAAAATGGGGTGCTCGCACAGGCGGGCTGAGAGTAAGCGGACGCTTTAACCCGGAACCTGATTTGGATAATGCCAACGTAGGGAGATAATGAATCACAAGTGTGTTTTTTGTGTGCAGGAATCTTTGGTTGGGATTCCTG
>ERZ1108170.1323-NODE-1323-length-16179-cov-4.545522_pt1 | contig 16179 bp, 15 predicted proteins | sample MGYA00403705_ERZ1108170 | MGnify/ENA primary metagenome ERZ1108170 (study PRJEB35170, sample SAMEA104062422) | human gut metagenome | biome: human gut; feature: human-associated habitat; material: faeces | place: Denmark | collected 2012-06-15 ...
AGTCTTCCGTATGGAATTTAAGTTTACGTGCGGAATTTACTTTTTCACTCAAGCTTTTTTGCCTCATTAAAAATCGCATCAATGCCATCCTTAACAAGCTGCTTATCCAAAGAATATGTTACACCTTTTATTGTTTCGTTAATCTGTACTAAAAATTCATCAATTTGCTTTTTATCGGGAATTTCCTCTTTCCTTAATTTTACAATTTGATAAGCCATATCTTTTGCCTTTGAGATTAACTCAGCTTCATAAGCAGACTTTAAGATTTCAATCCTTTCATCTTGCGGGATACTATATACCATCTCTCGGAGACCTAAAAATAATAGTTTATGGAAAATATACTTTTCCATCGGACATTCCTTTACTGCGCTGCCTTCTTTTAAAGCAATAAATCTATCAGCTTTAACTGTTCTAACCTGATTGTATACTGCGTATGTATCATTAGTTTTTAACGATGATGGCAAACTATTCATCGCTCCTAATTTTATTTTATTCACACCGACTCCATTAGGTGCACTCGTAAGTGGCATAACAATAAATGTTGCTTTATCATTATTTCTCTTTAATACTACTGCCAAATGCCTACCATCAAATTCACAATCTCGGACCGGATCAAAAATCACATTATAAATGTATCCTACTTTTATATCACTAAACCGCATCTTCTGTCTCCCTTTTCTTCGGTTATCTTATAATAGTATACAGCGTTTGCTTCTTTTTCTCAACCAAATTTTCCTTATTAGATATATTCATAATTACTTATGTTTTCCGCAATAACTTCATGCTCCGGCAGTAATTGTGTAACTTTTCTCATCCTGCTCACTTACTTCTCAGCATCTATTAATACCTAAACACTTCTCTAAAATTTTCGTAAAACACATCTGTCATGTCCATTTTTACTATCTCTGATATCTTTAATACCAGTCTCCTTAGATCTTTTTCTATTTCTTCAATGTGCTGAACTTTAAATGTAAATGGTGCATCTGTTTCCAACAACATGCGTTCAACAGGTACCGCATTTATTACCTCTAATCCTGATTTTGTTTTTAACATACTTGAATTAATCGAAAAATAGCATCCTAATTCTATTGCTTTTTCCAGTTGTGGTATTGTGCCTGTAAACCAATGAAAGATATATTTATTACTTCTTTGTGTTTTGTATTCTCTCAAAATTTCAATAACTGTATTGGCTGACTTAAGAGAATGAACAGAAACCACTTTTTCTCCACACTGCTCACACAGCTTGACAATATCACGAAATGCATGTATTTGTATTTCTTTGGTCTGAATATATTCTTTACTAAAGTCCAAACCCACTTCGCCAATATAGTGACTTCTTTCAAATAATGCTTTAAACAGTCTCATATCATCATAGCCGCTAGAAATCAATTGCGGATGCATCCCTAACCCTACTTTAATATGAGGGGCATTTCTGCAAAACTGTACTTCTCTATCATACGCCTTCGGAGTAGTACCAACCGCAAATAGACTTATATCGGAATTCTGCATCTCCGTTATAATTCCTGACATGTTGTCCATTAAATCCAAATGACAATGTGCATCATAAATCATTATTGCTACCCTCTTCAGCTAAATTATCCTGTATAAAATTATCTACTTCAAATAAACCTCTCGCATATATGTCGGCTAATTCCTGCAAATATTCATCAACTTGCGGCAATGGTCCTGGCTTATGTATATAAAATAAAGCACGATTTCTATCCTGTTTTATTTTATCAATCGCATACTGGAAAGAGCGCAATTGAATTCCCATTCCTTCTGAATTTTTATTCTGCATTTCATAAATAGACGTTTCGGTATACACTGTTCCATCATCGCCAAACGCTTTATGCATTGCAGCTCTTCTAATTAAGCAAGGAACACAATAACCACAATGTTGCTGACTAAGTTGTTTCCATCTTGCTTTTCCTGGTGATGAACATGAAAATGATAATTTCATCGTCTCATAAAGAACATCCTTGTTTTTACACTCCTCTGCCATTTCTCCCTTTGTTCTATTCCAATAAGGATTTTTTACTGACAGATTCACCCCTAGTCCCTCTAGCAATTCATTCCACAAGGAAAGATAAAATGGATGTGTCGTTCTTGTACTAAATGAACCAACTCTTGTTTCATCCAATGGTACATTCAATGCAATCAGACCATTTTCCGGAACCAACAGTTCATTAATATTATCCATTCCTGTCATTACAAAAAGTGCATAGCCTATAAAAAGAAACGATCTACTCCTTGTATTGTTATCATTTCCACCTTCCGGAATATAATCACGCGGAAACACCATCCACAAATCCAACCATGTATGTAAAACATCTGGATATAATACATCAAATTTATTTACAATATTTTTTTGAGCATTTTTAGTAAGTGCTTCTCCAGCATGACTTATTAGCAAAGTGTTTTTCCTGTCCTCCATCAAATTAATAGTACTTATTAGACTATCCATTCCTCCTGAGAATAATGACACTTCATCATATTTATTTGATTTTTCTCCTATTTCATCTGGCTTACTAAACTGCCACGTTCTACTTGATAGTTCAATTTTCCATAAATCTCCTGTAAGAAATTTAAGCATACGTTCAACCGTACAAATCTGTGTTTCCCACAAATCTACATTTGATACTGGTATTTCTAATTCAATTTCTCTCGACCAAGAATCTTGTCCATGTATCGCTCTCTCAATTCGTGTATCCGCCAAATAAACCATTGTTACCAGTGACATAATATCAAACCCAATTTCAGTGGGATATACATTTTCTTTATACAATTTTTCCTTAACATGGTTTAATCCATAGTTTAGTTCATCCGCAGAAAGCATAGGTACATCAACAATAACTGTACCACCCTCTCTCCTTGAATCTACATTCTGAATTTCATAATTTGCTCTTAATCTATATCGATTCATTCATTTTCACCTGCACTTACCATAATATCAAAGGCTTCCTTATACACTTGATCTACTATTCTTAGCGAATCTTCTTGTCTAATATTCCCTGTCTGTATGTCCAGATTAGCTACCGCATCAGATACAGAACCTTTAACAAAGTCTTTCATTTGAACTATTATACTATCCGATATAGTCCTATCCTGTGGCAATAAAATAACCTTATTTCCAATATCATTTGTAATTCTACTAAATATTGCATTTGCCATAGTACGTTCCACAATTATCATAATCTGTTCCGCAGTTAAATCTTCAAATTTAATTGTAGCTATCTCTGGTGATTCTTCTATTGCAGAAATATATGCAGATCTGGCAATACCTTCATCTTGTGGTCCTCCATCTGGACAAATAAAATCCGTAATAGCAATAAATGCTTCACTTGCTGTCTTGTGGGAAAGATTTTCAATCGAAAGATACTGCTCGACAGCCCTTGCTCCACCTGAAGCAAATGCACCTGCAATATTTAATAATCTGGCTGTACTGCTTCTAGCTGCTCCCATTCTTTGTGTTGCATTTGAACTACCACCCAAAGATTTGCTTATGTAATTAGAAACACTCTTCCGACCTAAACTGCTATCCCGTCCACCTGAATTTATATACCTTGTAAACTCACCACGAGGAGCAGTAAATCTATCTGCATTGCCCATTGGTGGAATCTGAGTACCATTCGTTTCATTCTGCATATTTTCATCAGGTTGCTGTAACCATGATGGCACTAAGGGGGTTCCTCCTTTTTGCCCTCCATTATGTGTTGATGTTCCCATTATCAATCACCTCTCATCTTTTTTAGAGCATCCTTAACAACTGGCGTACCGTTACTCTTAAGTTTGTCAATGTATTGATTTAAAATTTTTCTTTCATCACAGTCCTTTGGAATAGCTCTATCCCATCCATGTAAAATCCACACACCAACCTTAGCGACAGGAATAACATCTATAAAATTGACCAAACTTTTCCGAAGTTCAGGCTTGCTCTGTACCAATACAATTAAACCATCTGTTCCTTTCGGTTTTGTATCAAATTGACCTCTTTCCATAATTTTTTGAACAACAACATCAAACACTTGGTCAGCTTCTTGATTTGTCAGGTTTTTCAATTCCTCAATACGACCAACAATCGCCATTTCATCTCTGAAAAGCAAATCAACAACTTCCGATAAATCATTTTGAGCAGATTTGCCTGCAAAGTAATCAATTTTTTCTTTACAAGCATAGTAATATGGTCTCAAATCTTTATCGGTAATTTCCGGTTCAGTAATAAGCCATTCCCCAATCTTATTCAAATCATACCAACGCTCTTTTGATTCCACTACTTCCTTGCTTTCGACCATTTCTTTAATATCAGAAAGTATTTCCGGAATTTCTCCCCACTTTCCTTCTGAATCCAAATGATTTGCTAATTCTTTATAAAAATCTGTTTCATAATATTCTGCCAACATCATCTTTGCTAAAATTGCAAGTTCCAGTTCGTCTCCAAACCCACGATTCTTCGCAATCTCATAACGTAACAGCAACATATTTACAAACCGCTTAATCTTCCTAGGATTTCCATCTGTATTTTGCGCCAACAAATGACATATCTGCGTCGCAATCAATACTTCATTTGCAGACTTCTCATAATCGGTTCCAAGTATCCCTTTTACATCATCTACTGTGAGACTTTCTACATTCCACGGCTTCCTAATTCTTGATAATCCTTCTTCTCTCAGTTTTTTATAATTAGGATTTTCATCTGTAAAAACTGAACCCACCATAAGTAACATTATGTATATACAAGCCTCTACCTCACCTAATGCAGGAATCCTAAATGGAATCTGAATCAATTTTTCTAAATATCTATTTGCAAAAGCATCTCCTGTATTAAATTTATTTTTCATCAATTGCATCCGGAAAATGCTTTTTGACTGCATAACGTATCATACTTTCATCTGCTGCAATTACAAACGCTGTTTTTTCTGTAAACATGAACAATCTTACTGCTTCCAAAGTATTGATTGCCACATCTGGTAAACATCTATCCAAATCATCAATTAATACAATAAGTTTTTCAATAGATGCATCCTCCAACAATTCATTGAAATTATCTTGAAATTCAGAGAATTGTTTATTACTTGATGTATCTTCCGTGATGTTGGCATCCTTTAAATAGCCACCAATAGACTCAATTGCTCCAGCAATTCCTTCTTCAGTGGTTACCGTTGCTTTCAAAATATCCATCGTTGAAGATAGTAATGTAAGAGGTGCTGTACCCGTAGCAAGTCCCAATGCTGTTTTCCCGGCAGTCTTGGCTACGCTCATCCAATTTATATTTCTCCACAGTTTTTTTAATATTTCTCCAGCCTTCGCACCAAGTTTTTCTTTTTTTTCAAGCTCTGAAATAATAGAACTCATTAAAGCAACTTTGGAGTCTTCAAATCCTTGATGCTTCCAACCATTAAATCGAATACATGCATACTTTTTACCTGACTCCGTGGCAGACGTCTTTACTTCATTTTCTACCATTTCAAGAATACTAGATTTGCCTGCTCCCCAGTCCCCATGAATACCGATAGAAATTGGTTGCTCTTTACTGTCTTTAATAAGAGAAACTATTGTCTTTGCTATCGCCTCATTATTAAGTAAATCGACTTTGGTTTCATTATCAGATAAAATCATCTTTCTAGCTCCTCCATTAATTTTTTCTTGCTTTCCTTAAACAATCATTGAGAATTTACTTCATTTAATACCCCTTCTATTTCAGCACAAATTCTCTTATATGGTAATGGCTCATTATTATATGCCTCCCATGGAATATAAATATATATACTATCTTTCCCAGAAAGCATTTGGGACTTAATATCTTTTCTCTCTAAATAATCCTCATCATTTCTACCATAAACTTCTATAACTATTTTTTTATTTGTCTCTTCAAATTCGATAATACCATCTTCCAAATATTTGTCCCCATAGGCACCATATCCATATTCAAAAGGCTTATAAAAGAACACACCTTTTTCCTTGTATCTATTTTGGTTCATTATTTCACAAATGGCATTATACATCTGCACTTCATAATTACTCTCAGAAAACAACCCATAATCGTTTACTAAAAGAAATCTTAAGCTATACATTGCATACTTATCTCGAAATCCAGCTAAAATAATATTCCTATTTGATAGGTCATCGGTCGCATAAGTATTTTCGTACTCCTCAAGCGCTCTAATCAATTCTTGTGTATAAACCGGAACTGTTAACGCCTTACCATCTTTCTCTTCTTTTATTACTAAACGTGTAATCCTATCATCTGCTTTATATGTAGGTATCTCTGCTAATTCTTTATATACAAATTCCAGACCATCTTTTAGACGGTCTAAATCAGCAATACTCTTTTTCTTAGTTCCTATCCTTGTCCTCTTTTCCGCCCAAAACATTTTCTTAATCATTACATTCGTTTTAGGATACACTGTCTCATTATTTCCTTTGTAAAATGCAACATGCTTAAATGTAAGCATATTCATCTTTTTTACCATAGCAGAAATCGTAATTTCTCCTTGCTGATGCTGAGGATATCTTCTGTCTCCCCCATCATGATTTCGTGGAACATTTTCATTTGGTCCATTTTCATTCGGTTCATCATCGTTTTGCTCCCGATGCATTAGTGGTTCTGACAAATGCACCCGGACCTCCCCTGTCTCATCATCAATCAAAAATCCAGCATTATAATCGCGTTTATCTAAGTATACTTTCGATTTCGGGCACCAATCCTCGTGTTCTGCTTGTTTTCCTTGACTACATGGATATATTGCCCAATTTCCATTACGCACTTTATATTCACAAGCCCCATTACAATTGCAAAAAAGTTTCAGTTTTTCATCTTTGCATTTATCAAATAATGATTTCTTTTCATGCTTCTCCATTTCGCTTGGGCATAATACTTCATTTTTACTAGTTTTTATTCTAAACTGTGCCATTTGTCTTTCCTCTTAATCAACAATAAATTCACAAGTCCTTCTCTTTCAATATTATACAACAAATTATATATAACTCCAATCCAAATCTCTTATTATTAATTTATGCCAACAATAAAACGCCCGAACCCATCGGGCATTTTATTCTTACCATAAATCTAGGCAGGAATTCCGTTTCCTTATTCAGTTGTCATCCCTGCCTATCACTTACTCATATCTGATTTCCTGTTCCATGACGATTCCCGACTGGAACTGGATGATCAGCTTCTCGGCAGAGACTACCTTGATGCTTGCTATCAGCCTTCTTGCAAGGTCATTATCAAATTCCGGTATCTGGCAGGTCTGTTTCTCCAAGAAACTGTCCATATCCTTCAACCGCTGTTCGTAACTGTCAGCCAGTTTTTTCTTCCGTCTGGCCTCTATCTGCTCCTCTTTTAAAGTGGTGATTTCTTCTGCTATTCTGCGGTACCTCTCATCGAATTCATCGGTGTAGGAGCCTACCCTTGCATTTTCTGCAATCAGAGCCACCATCTCTTCTTCCTTTTCTTTGATTTTTTCATCGTATTCATCCGGCTCCCGCTCTCCACCGTAACTGCCGATTACCCGGATGACGTTCTGGCGGAAGGCTCCTACAAAATCCCCATCTCCTCTGGTGATTCTGTTTATGGCCTCCATGACCGCTCTGTTCAATACTCCCTCTTCCAGTGTCTCGGATTTTTTACAGTGCTTGGTTCCGTTTGTCAGTCGGTTGCTACACCGCCACACAATCTTCTTTTTGCCATTTCTCGACCATGTGACTCTTCTGTACTCCTGCCCACAGTCTCCGCAGAGCAGTAAACCAGTGAGGGCATATTCTGAGGAAAATTTACTTTTCTGATTTTTCTTGCGTGTCACTGCTGACTTGTTCATGGATGCACGTCTCGCCAGTTCTTCCTGCACCCGGTAAAATAATTCCTTGGGTATGATTGGCTCATGGTCATCTTCCACATAATACTGTGGCACGATTCCCTTGTTGATGACCTTTTTCTTGGTCATAAAATCTACCGTGTAGGTCTTCTGCAGCAGGGCATCTCCCATGTACTTTTCATTGCGGAGCATTTTAAAGATTACCGAGTCATACCACTTATCCTGCCCGGTTGCTGTTTTTATGCCATTCTCCTCTAGGTACTGGCTTATCTTTTTGGCGCTGTATCCTTCCAGATATAGCCTGAAAATCAACCGCACGATTTCTGCCTCTTCCTGTACAATGACCAGATCTCCGTTTTCGTTTTTGGTGTACCCCATGAATTTGTTGTGGTTGACTATCATCTTGCCATTTTCAAACCTTCGGACCACACCCCATCTAGTGTTCTCGCTGATGTTACGGCTTTCTTCCTGTGCCAGACTGCTTAAGATAGTAATCAGGATTTCTCCGGTTCCGTCCTAGGTGTTGACACTCTCTTTCTCAAAAAACACCGCCACATTCTTTTCTTTCAGTTTTCGGATGGTCAGCAGGGAGTCTACCGTATTTCTTGCGAATCGGCTTACCGACTTTGTTAGTATCATGTCGATTTTTCCGTCCAGTGCATCTTTTATCATGGCATTGAAATCGTCACGCTTCTTGGTGTTGGTTGCACTCTTTCCGTCATCAGCATAAATCCCCAGCATTTTCCAGTTGTCTGTTTCTGCTATTTTTCAGGTATAATATTCCACCTGTGCCTCGTAGCTGTTCTCCTGCTCCTCAAGTTCTGTACTGACTCGGCAGTAGGCCGCCACACGCAGTTTCTTCTCTGACAGCTTGATGCTCCTGTCATACTGCGGTTTATCAGGTATCATGGATACTTTCTTCTTCACCGCTGTCTGTGGCATATCTGCTCCTTTCCGGCTCCTATAAATCCCGGTAGCCTATCTTTATACTGTTATTGTTAAGAAAAATCACTCTTACGGAATCGTCCTTGTAAACCACGATCTGCTTTATCAGCTTCCGGTACAGTTCCTCATCAAATTCTGCGATTTCTTCTCTCCCGGCAAGGTTTTCTGAAATTGACAATTGCATAAATAGCGTCTATAATATATTTATTACACCTGTAAGATTTAAGGAGGGATTTAAATGAGCGATCTGCCACAAATTTCAGAAGCTGAATTTGAAGTTATGAAAATCGTTTGGAAATACGCACCAATCAGCACCAATGAAATTACTGAAAAATTAACACAAATTTCCCGTTGGAGTCCTAAAACAATTCAGACATTGATTAAACGTCTCGTTTCTAAAAAAGCACTAACCTACGAAAAACAAAGCCGGGTTTTTGTCTATACTCCATTGGTCAAGGAAGACGAATATATTCGGCAGGAAAGTAATTCTTTTTTAAAACGATATTATAATGGTAATATCACTTCTATGCTTGCCTCTTACATTGAGGATGATAAATTGTCTGAAGAAGACATTGCCAGCTTACGGAATCTTCTTTCCAATCATTAACCATGGGAGGAGCATATTTTGATATATTTTAGTTTTCGATTTTTACTCTGTAATGCCATCATTTGTATTTTTTTAGGTAGTTTACTGGGATTAAAAAATTTATTGCAAAGGCAATTATCCGCACGTATGCAATATAATCTTTCGATTATATTTCTTGCCGTTCTAATTGTTCCCTTTTTACCGATACACTCTGCCCCATCTTCTATATCGTGGAGACATTTGCTGACAGCCAGTTCAAGTACCAATGGTGACATTCAAACCACTTTTCTTTCTGGTAATGGTTATAATTTGGATAAAATAAATGATTTTGCTGTCTCTGTCAGCACCCAAATACCAACTTTTATTCACACATTACTTGTATTTTTCTGGAGTATCGGTATATTCATAATGTTTTTTCTTCTCTACCGCTCAGTAAAACAAGTAAAAGCCTTACATAGTTCTGCTTTACCTCTTCAAAATGAAGAACTAAACGCTCTTTATATAGAATGTTTAAACGAAGTGAACAGCAAGCATACCATTCCGATTTATAGTACAGCATTTTTGAAATCTCCTGTTTTGGCTGGTTTCCTGCATCCTCGCATTTATCTTCCAATTCACTTGATTTCAGATTTTAACGCTGGAACTATAAGCGCAACTGATATTCGCTATATGCTTCTTCATGAACTGCAGCACTACAAGCATAAAGATATTCTAATTGGATATTTGATAAATACAGTACATGTTTTCTACTGGTTCAATCCCCTAATCTGGTATTTTCTAAAAAGAATACGACAGGAACGGGAACTTGCCTGCGACAGTGCTGTATTACAATTATTGAAAGAAACAGAATACAAGTCATATGGAAATACACTGATTAACTTTGCCGAAACAATAGCTCTGTCTCCATTCCCTCTTACTATGGGAATTAGTGGAAATATAAAACAGTTAAAAGGACGCATTTTAAATATTGCATCATTCCACCAACCTACTTTTAAACAAAAAATTCGTGGATATCTTATATGCATATTCGTCTCTACTATCATCATTGGATGCATTCCCATACTTTCTGTTTATGCTTCTGATCAGACTGGCTATCATTTTGACACAACCGAAAAGAATATTACTCAGCTAAATCTTTCTTCCAATTTTGGGGACTACACTGGAAGTTTTGTTTTATATGATCAGTCTGCTGATAAATGGAATATTTATAATATGGAGCATGCTTCCACACGTGTATCACCGAATTCAACTTATAAAATATATGATGCATTACTTGGCTTGGAATCTGGAATTATTACACCAGAACATTCCACTTTCACATGGAATGGAGAACCATATCCTTTTAATTCATGGGAAGCCGATCAAGATTTAACCTCGGCTATGCATAATTCCGTAAACTGGTATTTTCAGGCAATTGATTCACAGGCAGGTTTTGAAGCCGTAAGAACATTTTTACAGACAATAAACTATGGAAATCAGAATACTGGAACAAATCTAAATCTCTATTGGACAGATTTCTCTCTGAAGATATCACCCATAGAACAGGTGGAATTGTTACAGGATTTCTATCAAAATAATTTTCATTTTGACAGTAAAAATATCCAGGCAGTAAAAAAAGCCCTGCTGCTTTCCACTACTTCTTCCGGTTCTCTTTACGGGAAAACAGGAACCGGGCGTGTCAATGGTAAAGATGTCAATGGCTGGTTTATCGGATACATTGAAACAGCGAATAATACTTACTACTTCGCAACAAATATTCAATCCTCTTCTGGTGCAACTGGAAGTCAGGCTACCGAAATAACAGAATCTGTACTTTCTAATCTTGGTATTTGGAAATAAATAAAGAGAACTGATAGCATAATTTCCCGTTATCAGTTCTCTTTATTTCATTCTTCTCTACTGATCAATTCTGCAAATTACCTAACCGGTACTGATACCTCGGTATATTATCAATACCATTATCTAAAATCCTGTTTCCAACATACTGAATCGTTCCATCATCCTGAATTTTCATCGTAAGTTCGTGTGTAATAACAACATCATTACATACAACAGAATCACATACTGCATGAATTGTCAAAACAATGGTTCCATCTTCATTGTGCCTGACTTCTGTTACTTCCGGTAAAGACAAGCCAAAATGTGTTGGTGAATAATTACCACATCCCAATCGTTCCCAGATAAACATATTACTTTGTTCGTCGTAGACCGCCCATTCTTTCAATTCTTCTTTTGTAACAGGAAGATATGTCATAATTACATTTTCGAACTCTTCTGCTGGAATTCCCACAACCTCTTTTTCTGCAGTAAATTTTTCTCCATATTTCATTTGATAAAAATATTCATAAAGTCCATTATAATCCAACCCCTGCATATCCTCCGCATTCCAGTTTGAACATAACAGATTGTTTCCCTGATAGCCGAACGTACTCACATATTTTTTTGAATATTCCCGACACTCCTCACTCAAAGGCTTTACCCGGATAATACAACTTCCATCTACAATCTCTGTCACTTCCGGTGGTTCAGGTACGCATAATTCATAACAGAAATTCCCATTTTCAGTATATGCCCATTCTTTTATTTTTGATAGCGATATGTATGTAAGTACAGGCTCTGTATCCTCACTCCAGATCATTTTTGCGGACATCACACTCATTTCTTTTCCATCATAACTATATTCTTTTCTGGTAATTCCACCATCTGTATCTGCTTCATATAAAATTACACTTCCTTTTTCTTCTTGTTCTGCAGATTTTAAAAATTGTTCCATCTTCTGATAATTATCCATAACAGAATAATGATCGGAACCAATGACCGGATTCCCATTTTGTTTGATAATTTCTTTCATCCGATTCATCATTTGCTCAGCAGTGTTCTGATCTGCTTCTTGTATTCCATTATATTCAGAATAAATATCTCGGATAATGCCCATAATTTCTTCACAATCGTTCACAGCTTCCTTTTTCTTGTCTTCATCGATTGGTAGATTATATCCCTTATCCGGATTTTCCATGGTAGTGTTTTTCTGATTCTTCTCATTTTTTACATCTGTGCTGTTTAACGATATCTTACTTTCACAGGAAGTCAGAATCATTCCTATACAAAGTACTAACAAAATACTTTTTCTTTTCATATTGCCCCCTAATTATTACTGTAATTCTCTTCCCACTCTTCTTCTGTTAACCTTGGCATATACCACCCTGCATTTGCATTTTGATCTGAACTAATTACCTTATTTGATAAATACTGGAAACTTCCGTCTTCCATAGGTTTTATCATCAATTCACTGGTGATTGCCTGATCTAACATTCTGATTTCCCATACTGCTTCTATCGTAAGTTTTAATGTTCCATCTTGTAATTTTTCATATGAGATAACTTCCGGATATGGCTCATATGGGAATTCACAATCATATAACCCTCGCGGTCTGTATCTAAAAGTTCTATTATCAGAGTTATAAAAAGTTCCCTTTTCAATCTCGGTATTACTAAATGGTAAATAGGTCTTTATAACCTCTTCAAACTCATCTTCTGGAACTTCATATTCTGCTCCACCATAATTTGCTTCATATGGAACTTGCTTTCCATATTTCATATAATACATTTTTTCATAAAGATCATAAAAATCAAGTTCCGTATAATTCTGGTTATCCCAATTTGTAATCAACAGATTATTAAGTGCATACCCCAACGGCATAACATATTTTCGATTCAATTCCCGGCATGTTTTATCTAATGGCTGCACTCTGAATCCAGTTTCACCCGGTGCTCCATCAAATCCCGGTGGGTGATATTCCTCCAGAAACAAGTATCCTTTTTCTGTATATTTCCACTCATATGCTTCATATTCATCATAATAATTAGCCTGTGGGCTATTATCCTTCCATTTAACCTGACATAATCGAACATTTATCTTTCCATTCATTGACTCTAAATGATATTGTATAATTTCCCCTTCATCAAATACAACAACAATATCAACTGCTGCCTGTTCTTCTTTCTCCGCTGCTTTGCAAAATTCTTCTACTTTTTCACGATTGACCATATCAATCTGATTATCACAATCTACTGCCGCATATCCTTTTTCTTCCAGACAATTGATAATTTTTCTTTTCACCTTTAATGTATTTAACTCCGACTTCTCCTTCATATAAACAGACCGAAAAGTTTGCGCTGTTTTTTTACTTCTGCATTCATTTCAGATTCTACGGTTTCTTTCTTTTCTTCTTTTTCCGTAATTCGATTTTGTCCGCACCCTGTAAAAACAATAAGAACTATCAATATCATCGCAAATATCTTACATATGTAATAATTTCTCATAAAAATTTTTTATTCTTCAAAATACTCATCCAATACTGTTGCATCTTTTTTAACAACATAACCACTTCCACCGATTCCTTTCACATTCTCAACCATACTGATAAGAAGAATTGGTTTGTCCACGCTTTTATCTGCCGTAAACACCGAAAACCACCCGATTTCTTTGCCAGAAGTATCTTCTTTCGTTGCCTTCAACTCGGCTGTCCCTGTTTTTCCAGCCAGCAAAATATCGTCACGATGTGCAGCATATCCGGTTCCTTCCGGATCATTTACAACACCTTCCACCCCTTGCATAATTTCTTCTACATTTTCTTTGCTAAACGCATTTTCTATCCATGTTTCACCGGATGCTTCTTCTTTGTATTTCAAATACGGTTTTATCATATTCCCTTCATTTAAAAATGAAGTATAAATACTTGCCAGATGTAATGGATTTACAAGAATCTGCCCTTGCCCATAACCACTATCTGCCAATTGTATTTCTGTTTCTATTTTATCTGTATTGGAATATGTTGATTCCTGCATCGCAATCTCAAACGGCATATTCTGATTAAATCCTATTTCATTTAAAGTATTCATAAAATTCTCACTACCAATTTTAAGAGCTGCCTTTGCAAAATAAATATTATCAGAATAGATAATTGCATTTTTCATAATAACCGGTTCATATTCATGAAGTGTTGTCACTTGATAAGATCCCCAAGACGAATCTTTCTGCCATGCCAAACCTTCATTTCCAAAATCTTCTTTTGGATCTATGCTTTCCGTTTTCAACCCAATTCCTGCCACAACTGGTTTAAATGTTGAGCCAGGACACCATACTTGACGAAAACGATTATATAATGGCTTCTTTTCATCTTCGTTTAATGATGTCCATTTCTCTGATGATAAGCCCCGTATAAATTCATTATTATCATAAGATGGGGTACTTACCAAAGCCAATACTTCTCCCGTATAAGGATTCATTGCGACAGAACACCCCGGATCTTCTTTAAACTGCTCGTATAATGATTTTTGCAAATCGGAATCTATCGTTAATCTTATATCCATACCATCTTCTTTAAAAATACTTGCAAGAACCTCTTTTACTTCCCCATCACTATCCAAAATCTTTATATCACAACCATCTTTTCCTTTTAATTGCTTTTCGTATAACTTTTCCAACCCAGATCTTCCGATTACACTTTCAGCTGAATATCCTTCCCCTGGATGATTTTCCAAATCTTCTGCTGTTACAGACTGTACATAACCAATTAAATGAGCTGCTGCTTCCCCTAACTCATAGGTTCTAACTTCCACATCTGATAGCATAACCCCTGGAATTTCCAAAAGTTTATTCTGACAATCCTGCTCCTCAAGTGTCTTTTCTTCTGGCTGTATTTTCATTAAATCTATTTCTTCTACTTTTGGAATAGTTTCAATTGGTACAAAAGAATCTTCTTTTACCCACTTTGCTGTGAGTTTGTTATTTATTGTTTCTACATCTATCTCTAATAACTCCGCTATTTTTTCAATAGATACATTCCTGTCTTCCAGCTTTCCCGGTATAATGCCAACTGATGTTGCTACTCCTTTTCCTGCAAGCATTTTACCATCTCGGTCTAATATTTCTCCTCTCTCCGCTTTTGATGTAGTAACACTTATTTTATCATCACTCTCTAAATCTGGAAAAATCAGGCTATCCTGCCATACTAATTTATATCCCTGTTTCGTCTTCTTCAGTTCCGCCATATTGTCAAATTGTATTGTTCCGGCAATTGTATTACATGATGTTTCATACGAAAGCGTAACTGTATCTGCTTTTTTCTCTTTCACAGCTATATGACTGATTTTAATGTCACTGACCTCTATTCCTTCGTATATCTTAGAATTTCGTTGTATGTATTCTTCTTTTGTCAGATAAACTTTTTCATCTGAATCTATCATAGTATACATTACTTCATATTCCTTTTTTTCAATATGGTTCATATATTCCACAAGTGTGTCTTCTGGTGATTCCGTTATCGTCCTTTTTAATAAAACACCTCCTGAAACAGCAATTACTGTTATAGCTACTATCAGCCCAAAAATCTTACAAATGTAAGATTTTTGGGTGTTTTGCTTTTTCCGTTTTCTTTTCATAGATACCCCTTTCTTCTAATTATTTTATTTTTCTAAATCTTACACCTGTAATATTTAAAAGTCAAGTAAAATATTTTGTTTTAAAAGAATACTTACATAATTTTTTGACTTTTATATTAAATCAAATCTTCACCATTAACAAATCCATACGATTTTAATAATTCTTTATCTTCTGAATTCATTTTGGGCACTCCCCATACTAGTAAATATTTAGCACGTGTACTCGCTACATACCCTATTCTCTTTGCCTCTCCAGTTCCATTGAGCCAATGCTCCTTCCAATGTCCCCCTATGCTTCTTGCATTTTTAGTAGAAATCACCAAAGTAGTATCAAATGTACACCCTTTACTTCCATGAATAGTCATAATTGGAATAGCATTTTTTACTTTTT
>ERZ1108170.1328-NODE-1328-length-16147-cov-7.331034_pt1 | contig 16147 bp, 10 predicted proteins | sample MGYA00403705_ERZ1108170 | MGnify/ENA primary metagenome ERZ1108170 (study PRJEB35170, sample SAMEA104062422) | human gut metagenome | biome: human gut; feature: human-associated habitat; material: faeces | place: Denmark | collected 2012-06-15 ...
TTAAAGCGGCACGCGAGCTGGGTTCAGAACGTCGTGAGACAGTTCGGTCCCTATCTGTTGCGGGCGTAAGAGATTTGAAGGGAGCTGTCCTTAGTACGAGAGGACCGGGATGGACGTACCTCTGGTGCACCAGTTGTCCTGCCAAGGGCATAGCTGGGTAGCTATGTACGGACGAGATAAACGCTGAAAGCATCTAAGCGTGAAACTCCCCCTAAGATGAGATCTCTCATCCTTTAAGGAGTAAGGACCCAGAAAGACGATCTGGTTGATAGGCCGAAGGTGGAAGCGCAGTAATGTGTGCAGCTGATCGGTACTAATAGTCCGAGGGCTTGACCTACGAATGAAGCAGGCAAGGCCTTGAGAGGAGCTTTGAAGTTACATTGTTCGGTTTTGAAGGTTCGATTTGAAGACATGCACCTTTAGCTCAGCTGGTAGAGCACCTGACTCTTAATCAGGGTGTCCAGGGTTCGAGTCCCTGAAGGTGTACCATCCCACTGGATGGGAGCACCATCCAGTGGGGACCCCACGACGCAAGGCATGGCCCGTTGGTCAAGTGGTTAAGACAGCGGCCTCTCACGCCGTTAACATCGGTTCGAATCCGGTACGGGTCACCATCCCAAAAAAGCGATGCTTTTTCGGGAACCCTTGAGGACAAAAAATCCTCGGGCGAAATGAATTCGCCCTGCGGCAAGGTTTTGCTGCGCAAAACGCTTGAACGTGCCACTCGGCACGACTTGACAATTGGATAAAGGTTTGTTACTGTAGAGATGCAGTTGCAATACAGCAGTTGGTGCTGATTAGGGCGAGGGTCCACCCGTTCCCATCCCGAACACGGAAGTTAAGCTCGCTTCTGCCGACAATACTTGGCTGGAGACGGCCCGGAAAGATAGGTAGCGCCAACATGGAGAGAAGCCACTCAAGAGAGTGGCTTCTCTTTTTATATTCATACTGCGGGAGAGAAAGTCACTGTTCGAAATCCGCGACAATACGTTACAATACCCCTATCAAGAGAGATAGGGGTATTTTTATTATGGAACATTATATGACTGACAAGATGGTCGAAGCCTATTTGAAAGTTCTCGAAAGCGAAGAACGTGCCGCGGCGACAATCGAGAAATACCGCCGTGCGCTGTTGAGTTTTGCTGCATTCCTGAGCGGCGCGGCGGTTACACCAGAGATGATTCGGCTCTGGAAGGACGACCTGCGCGAGAAAAACTACGCGCCGTCGACCATCAATGCTTGTCTGGCTGCGCTGAACGGCTTTTTCTGCTTCTGTGGCTGGACAGACTGCCGCGCACGGTTTCTGAAAATCCAGCGCCGCCTGTTTCGCGACAGCAAACAGGAGTTAACGCGCGCAGAATATGAACGGCTGGTCGCCGCGGCGGAGGCCGCGGGCGACCGCGGTCTCGCGCTCCTGATGGAAACCATCTGCTCCACCGGTATTCGTGTCAGCGAGGTGCAGTATATCACCGTCGAGGCCGCGAAAAACGGTAAGACCGAAATTGCTTTGAAAGGTAAAATCCGTACCATTCTGCTGCCGTCAAAGCTTTGCCGCAAGCTGCTCAAGTTCGCCGCGCGGCAAAAAACCGCCTCCGGCGCAATCTTTCGCGCCAAAAGCGGCAAAGTAATGTCAAGATATCAAATCTGGTCAAAGATGAAAAAACTGTGCGCCCGCGCGGGCGTCGACGCAGGGAAAGTTTTCCCGCACAATCTGCGCCACCTGTTCGCGACGGCATTTTATCGCGCATACAAGGACATCGTCAAGCTGGCGGATGTTCTCGGGCATTCGAGCATTGAAACGACGCGAATCTACCTTGTCACAAGTGCGGCAGAGCATCGGAAACAGCTCGAACAGCTAAAACTTGTATCATAAAAACGGAATCTATATTCCGTATATGCAAAGGAAGCGAAACGATCTTATCGCTTCCTTTACTCGTAGCAAAATATAGCACAATCTTCCGGCAAAGGCAAGGGAAATTATGATTCCAAATATAAATTATGGAGTTTACAGGGGGAAAACGCACTGTAAGCTTGTGCCTCTGCACCCATTTGAGCGTTCTCTGGCGCAGACAGTTCGATCTCTGCATGCACTTTAGTTGTGAATATAGTGGTAACTGTATTCGCTTTAGCATTTTTGCGCAACAGAATATAGATTCCGTTCTCAAAATCTCATATTTTGGCAAAACCGCCGAAAGGCGGCGACGCAAAGCCAGATGGGTCTAACGCCTCTCCGAGTGGAGAACACGCTATGACAGCCGGTTGCACCCTTACTGATGTATTCGCTTGTCACTGCTCCGTCCGGCTTTGCTGGAACGGAGCTTTTTTCGTGAGGGGGTGGCTGACGATCCGACGAACATTTCGAGCGTTTTGCGCGGAACAGGGAAAGACTGCTTTGCTTGCCCAGTGGGATATTGAGCAAAATTTACCACTCATGCCGGATGATGTGACTTTCGGCAGCCACAAAAGAGTCTGGTGGACCTGTCCAAGCGGCCACTCGTGGCAGGCCATGGTTTACACCCGCAGCGAGGGAACAGGCTGCCCCTACTGCACGGGGCGTAAGGTTACGCCTAAACAGGGCGGCTTGGTGAAGCAGTTTCCGTTGCTCACGGCAGAGTGGGACATTGAGAAGAACGCACCCCTGACGCCGCAGGACGTGACGACCGGCAGCCACAAGCTCATCTGGTGGCGCTGTCCGAAAGGGCATTCCTACCGTTCCGCCGTGAAAACACGGGCGCAGGGCAGTGGATGTCCGTACTGCGCGGGAAAGAACGTCCTGCCAGAGGAAACCTCCCTTGCGGCTGAGTATCCGACGATCGCGAAAGAATGGGATGCGGCAAAAAACGTGCCTCTTTTGCCTACGCAGGTGATCTCCGGCACAAGGCGCAAAGTCTGGTGGCGCTGCCCAAAAGGCCATTCATGGCGCGCGGCGGTGTATTCGAGGACGACCCTCGGCACGGGCTGTCCGGTCTGCACCGGACGGCAGGCGCTCGCGGGCGAAAATGATCTCGCGACGCTGTACCCGGACATTGCCGCGCAGTGGGACGAGGAGAAAAACGGCGTGCTTCATCCAAGCAATGTCACCGCGGGCTCGAACCGCCGCGTCTGGTGGCGATGCGAAAAAGGCCATTCCTACCGCGCCGTGGTTGCGCAGCGCGTGCAGCGCGGCGGCGGTTGTCCCTACTGCGCCAACCGAAAGGTGCTGCCGGGCTTCAACGACTTAGCGACCGCAGCGCCGCTGGTCGCCAAGCAGTGGCACGAGACCCTCAACGGCGCACTGACACCAGAGATGGTCACAGCTGGCAGTCACAAAAAAGCGTGGTGGCAGTGCTCTTACGGCCATGTCTGGAAAGCCACCATCTACTCGCGCGCGGGCGTGCAGCAGTGCGGCTGCCCCGTCTGCGCCGGGAAAACCAAGCGCAAAACCAAGTAAACCCAGCCCGCGGAGACGGGCAAACAATAGATAGACTTTTAGGAGGCAACAACATGAAACGGCGATTATTGGCAATATTTTTGTCACTGACGATGATATTTACGCTGGTTCCGACAGCATGGGCGCTGAGTGAGGAGGGAAATCAGACTCCCACTCCCATGGAAACGTCTGAAAACGGCGGGGGTGCCGAGGGAAGCGGAAGCGTGGCGCCCGCAATGAACGGCAACTGCGGCGCAGAGGATAGCGCGGACAGCGTCAAGTGGGCTCTGACTGATGACGATGGGGACGGTTTCTATACCCTGACCATCAGCGGCAATGGCGACATGGCGGATTATGATGTCGGCGGAAATCGGGCACCGTGGTATAACAGTTTGTTACAAAAAAGTGCCACGACGACCGCATATAGCAGCAAGACCTTTGTGAACATTACAAAAGTGGTCATTACAAGTGGAGTAACTCACATCGGCGCTTACGCATTCGCTTATACCACAGTTTCAGATATTCAAATTGCTGATGGTGTGACCAGCATCGGTAAAGGTGCGTTTTTGTGGGCCAACTGGCTGAAAAATATTACGATTCCATCTTCTGTCACAAATATGCACTATGACAGTGAAAAGGACGAATACTACAATATTTTTGACGGTACTTTCTATTTGAAATCGGTAGAAATCAGTGGCACCGGTTCCCCTTACCAAGTCGTTCAAGGCGGCGTATTGGTTGGCCCGGTACAGGACAAGACAGATGAATATATTATCATCAACTGTCCGGACAATCTGGGCGGCGGTAATACGAAAGAAATTACCGCTGACGGGTTCCCCACAAATACAACGATGGTTGCAGCAGCCGCATTCAGCAGTTGCCGCAGTTTGGAAACGATCGCACTCCCGGATACGATCACATCTTTGGGGACGAGTGTATTTGCGAAATGCCTTTCCTTAAAAAGTTTCAAAGTACCTGACGGAGTCACAACACTTCCCAAATATGCGTTCTCCGGCTGCGCAGAACTCGAAAGCATTGATTTTAATAAAGTAGAGACTCTTTCAGGCCTGGTTTGTAGCAGCGTAAGCACGCCTGAAACAGATAATTCAACTTATGCGTGCAGCAGCTTGAAAACACTTGTACTCAGTAAAGTTAAGGAAATTCCTGCAAATGCCTTTACTGGAAGTGCAATTGAGAGTGTGACGATTGCGGATCAAGCAAAAATACACGCTAAGGCGTTTTTAAATCTCACATCTTTGAAAAGCGTGACGTTCCTTGGCGGCTACACAATTGTTGAAGGCTCTGATGGGAATACCAGACCGTTCCAAGGCTGCAAGAATATTGAAACTGTGACCTTTAATTCGAACGATGTGGAGAATGCTAAAGTTACCATATCCGATAATATGTTTGTGGATTGCACGAAGCTGACAAGCATTGATCTGTCCAAGGTTTCTCTCAATGATGAAAAGATTGGGAAAAATGCTTTTAAGGGTTGTACTGCTCTGTCAGAAGTCAAATTTGCGGCAAACACAAAAACAATCTCACAAAATGCGTTTTCTGGCTGTACTGCTTTGACTGCTGTTGATTTGGCAGACAAGCAAACGCAAACGATCGGGCAAAACGCATTTCTGAACTGCACCAGTCTGGCAACGCTTTCTCTGCCTACAACAGGCTTGAACTCTATTGGAGCGAGTGCGTTTAATGGAAATGCGATCAAGCATATTACGATCCCGTCCAGCGTTATAACGGTTGAAGATAAGGCATTCGGAGCTTGTTCGGCGCTGGAGCAGGTCACAATGAGCAAAAACTGGTCGGGTAAGTTCTCAAATACTGTTAAGGCTCCAGAAGGTTATGCTGTGGGGCTAAGATGGTATAAAGACGGTACTTGGGTGGGGTCGCCTGCATCCTGTTTTAGTGGTGGGAGCACAACCCCTCAAACCTTTGAATATGTACCGATTTTCTTCTTTGATGTGGAGTATAACGGAAACTACAGCGGTTACTCTGCGGGAACTCATAATTCTCCATATCGCACCATTTACAAGGCAAGCAATATGTCGGTGCTGAGTGCGCACAAAGTAAAAGACTACAACGATTCCGCTCTTTCCATTACGGCTCCGGCAGGTAAAACTTTTGCCGGATGGACACTATCCACTGATGGCATTGAAGTGATAACTGCGGGAAGTACCTTTGCCGCAAATCCTGCCCCGGACAAAAGCACTCCAGGAAGTTTTGGTAATACGCCAACAATTACCCTCTATGCGCGTTGGGTTGACGGTGGAAAAACGGTGATTGCAAACGATGTGATTGACCAGAGTGCGCAAACAGCCACATATGATGGAGTAGCGAAGTCTTTTGGAGTTAAAGCCGCTGCGGGCAAAACTCTGCCAACGGATGTTACTTTTACAGTTGCGTATCAGAACGCCAAGGGAGAATCTGTCGTGAGTCCTGCGGATGCAGGAACTTATGATGTGACTATATCCTACAATGGTAGTGACAACTATGAAGCCTTTCAGTTGACTATTAAAGGCGGCCTTGTTATTACCAAGGCCAGTTCCACCGTGACACCGGCCGAGAACACCAAGACCGCCACCTACGGCGAAACAGTGGAACTGAAAGTCACCACCGATATTAACAAAACCGGCGCGGCGAACGGCATCGCCATGATCTCTGCTAATTCTGTTCCCACAGTTAATCCCGGCACCGTGGGCTTCTACAACGGAGAAACCCTGCTCGGCACTGCCACAGTTGCCGATGGGGAGGGAGATCAGGGCACCGCTACCCTGGACTATAATACCATCGAAAAGGGCCTTTCCATTGGTGAGAATACCATCACAGCCTATTACGGCGGCAACGACAATCTGGAGCAGAGCGCAGTTGCGGGGACTATCACCGTCACGCTTAATCAAGCTCGCCTGACCATCACTGGCCTGACCGCCACGGATCGACCTTATGATGGCACGACCAATGTTACCCTGACGAGCGGCATCCTGTCCGGCGTATTAGGCGGCGATGCCGTAACCGCCACCATGCCCACCAGCGGCACGCTGACAGATGCCAATGTGGGCACCGGCAAGCCTGTTTCTGTTCCTACCATTACGCTGACGGGCGATCATGCGGTATATTACACCTTGATCCAACCCACCGGCCTCACCGTGAATATTGCCAAGGGTACACAGGCGGCTCCTGCAAGTGCTCCTACGCTGAAAGACCGTACCTACACCAGTATTACCCTGAATACGGTAGAGCCTAACGCCAACGGTGCGGTAGCACAGTACAGCGTGGACGGCGAGAACTGGCAGCCCTCTCCGACGTTCATCGGCCTGACCTCCGGCACGACCTATACGTTCTATGTCCGCTATGCGGCGACGGACAACTACAATGCGTCTCCCGCGAGCGATGCGGTGAAGTTTACCACCCGTCGTCACAGCAGCCCGTCCACGCCCGTTACTCCCGATCCCGAGCCGACGCCGGATAACAGCACCAGCTTTGCTGATGTTCCCGCGAACGCTTACTTTGCCGATGCAGTGAAGTGGGCAGTCGATAAGGGGATCACCAACGGCCTGTCTGACACGATGTTTGGCCCCTACGAGTCCTGCACCCGTGCCCAGATCGTGACGTTCCTGTGGCGCGCCGCCGGCAGCCCCGAGCCGAAGACCGCAAGCAGCTTCACGGATGTTCCTGCGAGCGCTTACTATGCCAAGGCGGTTGCTTGGGCCGTTGAGAACGGCATCACGAACGGCATGACCGCGACGACGTTCGCGCCCGACGCGACCTGCACCCGCGGCCAGAGCGTGACGTTCCTGCACCGTGTGCTCAAGGGCACCGCGAGCGGCAGCACGAACTTCACCGACGTGAAGTCCGACGCGTTCTACGCCGACGCGGTCACCTGGGCGGTCAAGAACGACGTGACGAACGGTACTTCCAACACGACGTTCAGCCCCAACGCGGACTGCACGCGCGCGGAGATCGTGACGTTTCTGTATCGCGCCTATCAGGGCAAGTAAATCCAACTGAAAAAAGCGGCGGTTCTGATGAACCGCTGCTTTTTTGCGCCGCCTTGACAAGCGCGGCCGCCCTCGGTATACTATGACCAAAAGCAAGACGGCAGTCAAAAATGCAGACGAGTTTGAGACATCAAACTCGAAAAGAGGAGAGCAAATGAAGTATCTTGGAAAGCCCGCGGGCATGTGGGCGCTGTTTGCCGGATCGTTTGAAAAGCACCTGACGGTCGAATTCGACCTGACCGCGGGGCAGGCGAAGGACGTTGCGGCGCGCGCCAAAAAGAAATATCGCGAGATCATCGCGAAGCTGCCGGAATTTGACAAGCGCGACCGCTTCGAAATGAACATCGTCAACTGCGCGATGCTCGCCGCGTTTATCCTGTGCATGCCGCAGCGGCCGGACATCAAAACGCTGACGGACTACTACGCCGCGGCGATGATGACGCCTACGATGAAGGCTTTCTGCCGCGCGAGCGGAAAGAAAAAGTTCACGCCCAAGGACATCGAGGGCATGAAGGCGACGGCGAAGCTGCGCGCGGGCGAGCGCAACCCCTATTCGTGGAACATGGACTTTTTCGAGTACGAGGACGGCAGCGGCTACGAGGCGCGCTTCACGACCTGCGGCATCTGCACGCTGATGCAGGTGTTGGGGCTCTACGATCTGACGCCCGCGCTGTGCCATCTCGACTACACGATGAGCGACGCGGGCGGCGCGTCGGATTTCGTGCGCGAGTACACGCTCGCCTCCGGCGGCCCCTACTGCGACTGCGGGTATCACAAAAAGCAGTGAAAAAACAAAAAGGATGCGTCTTTCGATGCATCCTTTTTCCTTTATGTAGGGGACTCAATCTTCGTTGTAGGCATCCGAGGCCTTGATGCGCTGGTACATGTCCTGCATCTGGCGGTCGATCTCAGCGATCTTGCCCGCGCATTCGAACATCTCCTCGTTGATGCCCTCGGGCAGCTTTGTCTTGTCCACCTTGTAGCGGATATCGTGCTCAAGGCTTGCCCAGAAGTCCATTGCAATGGTGCGGATCTGGATCTCTGCCCCGACATATTCCGTCCGGTTGGAGAGATAGACGGGCACCTTAATGTCCAGGTGCAGCGAACGGTAGCCGTTGTAGTTCGGCGTTTTGATGTAGTCCTGCTTTTTCACGATCTCCACATCGGTCTGCCGCTCAAACATCTCCGCCACGCGGTATACATCGTCGATGTAGCTGCAAACGACGCGCACGCCCGCGATGTCGTTGATGTTTTTTCGCGCGGACTCGATCGAGAGCGGCAGGCCGCGCTTGATGAGCTTGGCGACGATGCTCGATTGCGATTTGACGCGCCCGTCGATGTGATGAATGGGATTGCGTGCATAAAGAACATTGAATTCACTGTTGAGGATGTTGAATTTCAGCGTGAGCTGCCGGACGGCTGCTTCGTAAAGGTTCTGCATGACGAGGAAGTCATGCGGGTCTTCGCAGAGTGCGGCGCCGTTCCCCGTTCGATTCATTCTGAGCCTTCCTTTCCATCGGAAGCGTCGACGCCCGCCCGATGTGCTTTTGTTCCTTTCAGTATAGCAGACGATCACCGCCGCGCCAAGGGGAGAAATGCTGATTTTCCGCAAAAGTCTGCGCGAAAAAAGCAGCGGGCGGGAGAAACTACCAAGCGACGGGCAAAAGAACTTGCAATGCAGCGCAAGCCATTCTATAATTAACCTGAAAGGATATGCACAGCGTTCGGCACTTCCGCTCCGGTGGCAGAGCGAACGCGCGGAAGGTGCAGAAAAGAACAATGGATAAAAAAGGAAAACAGCAATTTCTTCTGGTCGCGTTCGGCGTGGCGCTCTATGCCGCGCTGATGAATCTCAACGAAGTCGCGGCGTTTCTCACGAGGCTCGCTACCCTCTTCACGCCGGTGATCATAGGGTTATTGATGGCGTTTGTCCTCAGTGTGCCGATGCAGGGCATCGCAGGACGTTTGACGCGCCTGATGCCAAAGGCAAAGGAAAAACACATTGACCTTCTCAGCCTGCTGCTGACGCTTTTGTGCGTGGTCATCGTCGTGGTACTGCTGTGCGTTCTGGCGCTGCCGCAGCTTGCCGCGTCGCTCAAGAGCATCGGCACACTGGTCAGGGAGAACTGGCCGGACTGGGCGCGCCTTCTCTCGGATCACGGCGTGGATACAAGCGAGCTCACCGATCGCATCGCCGCGCTCGATTGGAAAACGGTGCTGGAAAAGGCGCTCACCGGCGCCGGCGCGCTGATCGACTCGGTGGTGGATCTTGCCGGTACCACAGTCTCGGCGGTGGCCAACGTCACCTTTGCCATCGTCATCATGTTTTATGTGCTGCTCGACCGGCGCAGCCTTGCTAAACAGAGCCGCAGACTCCTCTACGCCAACCTGAGCGAGCGAAAGGCCGATCAGGTCTGCCGCATCGCGCGCCTGACGCACACCACCTACGCCCGTTTCCTGTCCGGGCAGTGCGTGGAGGTCGTGATCCTCGGCACGATGATCTTTCTCGCGTTCTCCCTGTGCGGCATTCCCTACGCGGGGCTGACCGCCGCGCTGACGGCGGCCTTCGCCTTTGTTCCCTACATCGGCGCGCTGGCCTCCTGCGCAATCGGCGTACTGCTGACGCTGCTTGCCCAGCCGGAGAAGGCGCTGCTGTGCCTGATCGTCTATCAGGCGGTGCAGTTCACGGAAAATCAGTTCATCTACCCGCATGTGGTTGGCAGCAGCGTGGGGCTTGCGCCGCTGTGGACGCTCCTTGCGGCATTGCTTGGCGGCAAGCTCTTCGGCCTTGTCGGTATTGTGTTTTTCATTCCCCTCACGGCGGTAGTACTCCAGCTCGTACATGAGCACACCGCACAGCAGCTTTCGGAAAAGAAACTCGACCGCGAGGATCTGATCGAATAACAAAAAAGGACGACAGCTATTTTTAGCTGTCGTCCTTTTTTGTGCGGTCACGACTGCGCCATGCGCTCGAGGAGCTGGAAGGCCTCTTCAAGCTTGGGGTCGATATGGTCGGTCTGCAAAGCCTCGCGCACGCAGCCTTCGATGTGCGCGCGCATGATCTGCTGGTTGGCGCTTTTGAGGAGCGACTGCGTGGCGAGAAGCTGGTTGGAGATGTCCACGCAGTAGCGGTCGTCGTCGATCATCTGCAAAATGCCGTCGAGCTGGCCGCGGGCGATTTTGAGCTTGCGGCGGACGGAATCACGATCGGCTCTCATGGCCTTAGCGGATGGAGACGGCCTGATAGCCCGCCTCATCCACGGCGGCCTTGAGCGCCGCGTCGGTCACGCTGCCGTCCACGCTGACAGTGGCGGACTTGCTCTCAAGGTCGACCTTGGCCTCCTTCACGCCGGGGACGGCGGAAAGCGCCTGCTGGACGTGGTTCACGCAGTGCATGCAGGCCATGCCCTCAATGCTGATGACTTTTTCCATGTTCGTTTCTCCTTTTTCATTGTTACTTGCCATGGTGTGGCTGTTTGCTATCTCCACTCCGCTATCCGACGGAGAAGAAACCGTTTTCGGTGCTGCCGCCGTGTGCTTGGCCTTGAACCAGCGCAGGCGCAGCGCATTGCTTACCACGAACACCGAGCTGAAGCTCATCGCGAGCGCGCCGAGCATCGGGTTCATCTTGAGCTGGAAGGCGGGGTAGAAGATGCCCGCCGCGATGGGAATGCCGATGGCGTTGTAGAAGAACGCCCAGAAAAGGTTTTCCTTGATGTTGCGGATGACCGCGCGGCTCAACTGCACGGCGGTCGAGACGTCGAGAAGATCGCTGCGCATCAGCACGATATCCGCCGACTCGATAGCGACGTCTGTGCCAGCGCCGATGGCAATGCCGACGTCTGCGCGCGCAAGGGCGGGCGCATCGTTGATGCCGTCACCGACCATGGCAACCTTCTTGCCGCCCTCCTGTAAGCGGCGGATCTTGCGTTCCTTATCCTGCGGCAGCACCTCGGCCACGACGCGGTCCACGCCGACCTGACGACGGATGGCCTCGGCGGTCTTGGCGTTGTCGCCCGTGAGCATGACGACCTCGATGCCCATGTTCGAGAGCTCGGCGATGGCCTGCGCACTCGTGGGCTTGACGATGTCGGCCACGGCAATAAGGCCGATGAGCTTGCCGTCGAGAGCGAAGTAGAGCGGCGTCTTGCCGTCCTCGGCCAGCGCTTCGCCTTGTGCGAGCAGCGCGCTGCCCTCAATGTGGTTGGCCTCCATCATGCGGCGGTTGCCGGCAAGGCAGAGCTGGCCCTCGACCTCGCCGCGGATGCCCTGACCGGGGATCTGCTCAAATTTGTCGACGGACAGGAACGTGAGCGATTCCTTCTCCGCCTCGGCCACGATGGCCTCGGAAAGCGGATGCTCGGAGAGCTTTTCGAGCGACGCGGCGACGGAGAGAAGTTTGTCCCTGCCGATGCCGCCGTCGACGATGTCGGTGACGACGGGCTTGCCCTGCGTGATGGTGCCGGTCTTGTCGAGCACGACGGTGTTGACGCTGTGCGTCGTCTCAAGCGCTTCGGCAGACTTGATGAGGATGCCGTTCACCGCGCCGCGGCCCGTGCCGACCATGATGGCCGTCGGCGTGGCGAGACCCAGCGCGCAGGGGCAGCTGATGACGAGAACGGAAATACCGATGGACAGCGCAAATTCCACGCTGTGGCCCGTCAGCAGCCATGCTGCCGTCGCGATGACGGCGATCGTGATGACGACGGGGACGAACACGCCGCTCACCTTATCGGCGAGCTTGGCGATGGGCGCTTTGGAGCTCGTGGCCTCGTCCACAAGGCGTACGATCTGGGAAAGGGCGGTATCGTCGCCGACTTTGGTCGCGCGCATCTTGAAATAGCCGGATTTGTTGATGGTCGCACCGATGACGGAATCTCCCGCCTGCTTTTCGACGGGGATGCTCTCGCCCGTCAGCGCGGATTCGTCGACCGAGGACGTTCCCTCGAGCACGACGCCGTCGACAGGGATGCTCTCGCCCGCCTTGACGATCAGCACGTCGCCGAGTTGGACCTCCTCGACGGGGATGACGCTCTCGACGCCGTTGCGCTCGACCGTCGCGGTCTTGGGCGCAAGGTCCATGAGCTTCGTGATCGCGTCGGAGGTCTTTCCCTTGGCGCGGGCCTCCATCGTCTTGCCCATGGTGATGAGCGTCAGGATCGTGCCTGCGGACTCGAAGTACAGCTCCATCATATAGGTGTGCACCGTATCCATGTCCATCTGGCCAAAGCCGATGCCGATCTTATAGATGGCGTAGATGCCGTACACGATGGCGGCGCTGGAGCCCAGTGCGATCAGCGAATCCATGTTCGGCGAGCGCTGCCACAGCGTCTTGAAGCCGACGATATAGTACTGTCGGTTGATATAGACGATGGGCAGCAGCAGCAAAAACTGCGTGAATGCGAACGTCATCGCATTTTCCATGCCGAGGAAGCACGCGGACAGCGGCCAGCCCATCATGTGGCCCATCGAGAGATAGAACAGCGGGATGGTGAAGATGAGCGAGAGGACGAGACGCTTTTTCATGTCGTTGTAGGCCTTCTGCGCGGCGCTGGCGCCGCCGGTCTTGGCAGTCTGCGCGGCGGGGGCGCTGCCGGGCTTTGCATGTAGAGACGCACCGTAGCCCGCCTTTTCGACCGCGGCGATGATCTGCGCGGACGAAAGCTGGGATTCGTCGTATTCGACGACCATGCTGTTTTTCAGCAGGTTGACCGCGACCTGCTGCGTGCCTGGCTGCTTGGACACGGCCTTTTCCACGCGGCTGGAGCAGGCGGCACAGCTCATGCCGGTCACGTCATAGGTTTCCTTTTTCAATTTGATTCCTCCTTCGGGACAAATACAATACCCGTGTGGGGTATTTTCAATTTGCCCACAGTATAGGTCGGAAATTGGCGGATTGTCAAGACCTCTTTTCGAGAAATTTCCGTTTGGGCGAAAGTTGCGGCGTTTCGGTCGGGAAAACTTACCGCCGCCGCGCCGCTGGACAGCTTGCATCCCTTATGATAAACTGACGGCATGAGTTTTATGATAAGCAGGTGAAAAATGAAGCAAAAACATATCTTGAAATGGCTTGGCATCGCACTGGGCGTGTACCTTTTATATGGGGTGCTGACAGCCATTCTCGTCCCGCTGCCGCAAAAAGAGGCGACAGGGGAGCTGTGGAGCCAGTATGAAGCCCGATTGAGCGAGGACGCATCGCAGGAGCGCGTGAGGAGCATCGAGGATACGGACAGTGCGCTGCTCTGGCGCTTGCAGCTCATCGAGAGTGCGGAAAGGGAGGTCATCTTCTCGACCTTTGACCTGCGCGCGGACGGCAGCGGACAGGATTTGATGGCCGCGCTCTATGGCGCGGCGCAGCGCGGCGTGCGGGTGCGCGTCATCGTCGACGGGCTGAACGGTTTTCTGCATCTGCAAAACAGCGGCGTTCTCCGCGCCCTCGCGGCGGAAGAAAATGTTGAAGTGAAGTTCTACGATCCAATTGACCTGCTGCGCCCGTGGAAGCTCAACTACCGCCTGCACGACAAATATCTGATCGCCGACGGGAGCAAATACATCCTCGGCGGAAGAAATTCGAACGATTTGTTCCTCGGCTCATATCAGGAGAACCAGAACATCGACCGCGACGTGCTCGTCGTGTCGGACGGGGGAGAGGGCAGCTCGGTCTCCCAGCTTTTGACGTATTTTGAAGGCGTCTGGTCACAGCCGGAGAATCAGACCATCACAGGCAAAGCATCCTCGCAGACCGACGCGCTGCAGGAGCGCTACGCGGCGCTATGCGCGGTGCATGGAAAAGAGCTTGCCGCCGTCGACTGGGAGGTGGAGACCGCGGCGGTCACGCATGTGAGCCTTCTCAGCGGCTCGCCGCGCGCGGAGGCGAAAGCGCCTGAGCTGTGGGACGCACTTGTCCGCCTGATGGCGCAGGGCGATGACGTCCTGCTGCAAACGCCGTACATCATCTGCAACGACAAAATGTATAACGATTTGGAAGCTCTTGCCGAGACGCGGCAGCTGCGCGTGCTGACGAATGCCGTTGAAAACGGCGCGAACCCGAGCGGCTGCTCGGACTACTTACGCGAAAAGCAGAACATTTTGTCGCGCGGCGTCGACGTGTACGAGGTCGTCTGCGGCCAGTCGCTGCACACGAAGACAATTTTAATCGGAAACGATTTGAGCGTCGTCGGTTCATTCAACGCCGACATGCGCAGCGCATATCTCGACACGGAGCTGATGCTCGTCATCGAGAGCGAGGAGGTCAATGCCGCGCTGCGGCAGGAGAGCGTACAGTACATCGACCAGAGCCGCCTCGCCCTGCACGACGGCGGCACGGAATACGGCGCGCGGTTTGAAGAAATGACGCTGCCTTGGGCAAAGCGCGCGCTGTATACGATTCTGAGCGTTGTCCAGCGCCCGATCCGCCACCTGCTGTAACGAAAAGTGCGGCATAGCGGAAAATGAGGGAAAGGAATACGGATTTTGCCCGTATTTCCGTTTTTTCACCTTGCAAAAGACGTTCGGGTTTGCTATGATAAAAAATACGTATGGATACGTTCCGCTTTTTGTGGAGACAGAGGATAAGAAAGGAAGATCGTTATGATTTACACGACCGAAGTGCAGCATATGTGCCCCGTTGCGAAGGGCGCATATCACGGTCCGGCCCCGATCCCCGAAGAGGGCAAGTGGGTCCAGGCCAAGCAGATCGCCGATATTTCCGGCTTCACCCACGGCATCGGCTGGTGCGCGCCCCAGCAGGGCGCCTGCAAGCTGACGCTCAACGTCAAGGAGGGCGTCATTCAGGAGGCTCTGATCGAGACCATCGGCTGCTCGGGCATGACCCATTCTGCTGCCATGGCTTCCGAGATCCTGATCGGCAAGACCATTCTCGAAGCGCTGAACACCGACCTTGTTTGCGACGCCATCAACACCGCCATGCGCGAGCTGTTCCTGCAGATCGTCTACGGCCGCACCCAGTCCGCCTTCTCTGAGGACGGCCTTGCTGTCGGCGCGTCCCTCGAGGACCTCGGCAAGGGCCTTCGCTCCCAGGTCGGCACGATGTTCGCCACCGCCGAAAAGGGCCCCCGTTACCTCGAGATGGCCGAGGGCTACTGCTCCCGCGTCGCGCTCAACAAGGAAAACGAGATCGTCGGCTACGAGTTCATCAACCTCGGCAAGATGATGGACTTCATCAAAAAGGGTATCGATGCGAACGAAGCGCTCGAAAAGGCCAAGGGTCACTATGGTCAGTGGGACAACGCTGCCAAGTACATCGACCCGCGTCAGGAATAAGGAAGGGAGGACGAAACAATGGCTTTATTTGAAAACTACGAGAGAAGAATCGACAAGATCAACGGCGTCCTCGCTCAGTACGGTATCTCTTCCGTCGAAGAGTGCCGCGAGATCTGCAAGGCCAAGGGCTTTGACCCGTATGAGATCGTCAAGGGCATCCAGCCCATCTGCTTTGAAAACGCCTGCTGGGCGTACACCGTCGGCGCGGCCATCGCCATCAAGTCCGGCGTGAAGTCCGCGGCCGAAGCCGCCAAGATGATCGGTGTCGGCCTGCAGTCCTTCTGCATCGACGGCTCCGTCGCCGAGGATCGCAAGGTCGGTCTGGGTCACGGTAACCTCGGTGCGATGCTGCTGTCCGACGAGTCGAAGTGCTTCGCCTTCCTCGCCGGTCACGAGTCCTTCGCCGCCGCTGAGGGCGCGATCGGCATCGTCCGCAACGCCAACAAGGCCC
>ERZ1108170.1337-NODE-1337-length-16051-cov-9.055201_pt1 | contig 16051 bp, 16 predicted proteins | sample MGYA00403705_ERZ1108170 | MGnify/ENA primary metagenome ERZ1108170 (study PRJEB35170, sample SAMEA104062422) | human gut metagenome | biome: human gut; feature: human-associated habitat; material: faeces | place: Denmark | collected 2012-06-15 ...
CGCGCAGCACGTCCTTGCGGTCCCGCAGCACATAGTCACCGCAGCGGCCCAGGATGACACAGGGGCCTTCCTCTGCCAGCTGCTTGATGATGCGGCTCTGCAGGATGAACACCTGATCGCCCAGCGGCAGCTCGTTGCCCATGGTGTACAGGCTGTACAGCAGGCTGTGGGTGTGGCGTTTCTCGCTGGCGGCGACAGCTTCCTCGGACAGGCCGGAGTGTTTGGCTGCCATGGTGATCAGCTCCTTGTCGTAGAGCTTGATGCCCAGAGCATTTGCAACATCCTCTGCGATGTAGTTGCCGCCGGTGCAGTACTCACGGCCAATGGTGATGATCGTCTTTGCCATAATGTGTTCCTCCTATGTAACAGTTTTTATCCCCGGAAAGCGTTTGGCGGGAGCGGGCCTAGAGGTCCGGCTGCCCGGTGCTCTGGGGGTCATTCTGAGGTGCGGCAGGCGGTGCTGCCTGGGGTCTGGGCGGCGCGGGCAGGCGGACTTCCGCGACCCGCATCCGGCCGGTCTGGTCTACGGCGTAAACGCTGCACCGCCCGCCTGCGGCCAGCTGTTCGGGCGGGAAGCACAGGCCTCCGTCCGGGGTGCGTTCCATCCGGCGGAACGTTCGGTGAGCCGTGGTGGCATGGGCGATACCGTCGTGCAGGGTGTAGGCAGTCCAGCCGGAGAAATCGTCCGGCAGCGGGTCGCGCTGGCCCCGCTGCTCGAAGTAATAGCAGCGGCCATCCTCGCTGCGGGCCAGGTCGCAGCGGACGCGGTTGGGCAGGTCGGCGGCCGCATCTCTGGGCTTGCGCCGCAGGGCGATGGCCCGGCCTGTGAAGTAGCGCAGGAAATCCGACAGCGCCATGGTGCAGTTGACGGAGCCGTCGCTGTCGGCGGTGGGGTCGTTGAGCAGGACATAATCGGCCATCACAGCGTCGTCGTGGCCAAAGCCCCTCAGCCCCATCCAGATGCCCACCGGGTCACGCTGGCCCCGGATGCGGCGCTCGACCCGGACGGCAACGGGGCAGTCGTCGTGGATCTGGGTGCGCAGGTCCTGCAGGTCCATCCAGGCCTGCCAGCAGGGAAAGCCGCAGCAGCCCGCGGCAGCCGCTGCAAAGGCGGCGTTGCCGGTGCTCCGGGTGGCGTTGTCCTCCATGGCATAGGCCACCTCTTCGGGCAGGATGTCCTCGCCCCAGCGGTTCATCAGCGCCGCCATGACGAGGGGCAGGTCCATCTCCCGGCCAAAGCTGGGGTCGTGGGCGGAGAGGCAGTATTCCGGCAGGTAAAGCCGCCGGTTCAGCGGCCGTCCCTCGTGTTTTTCCCAGGTCAGGGGGCGGCCGGCGGCGGCCAGCAGCCGCACAGCGGGGGTGGATTTGTCGTCGTTGGTCGAGAGGTTGACCTGCAATTGGATGCCGGTGCCGCCGCCCGGCGTGGCCACGGTGACGGTGTCCCCCAGCAGGAAGATCATCCCGTCCTCGCTCTGGGCGTTGATGCTGCAGCGGGGGTAATCCGGGGCCCACTTGCCAAAGCTCATCCAGCCGGTCCAGGTGTTCCCGGCATAGACCCGGCAGCGCACCTCCACCATCGTGTTATGGGGGGCGCTGGCGTTCCAGCTGACGTTCAGGTTGCAGAAAGCTGGCATCGCGAACTCCGGCGTGGTGTAGCTGCCGTAGGGCAGATACCGCCCGGCGGAGCTGTCCAGCACCAAAGCGCCGCTTTCCAGCGCGACATTGTCCAGCGCGCCGCGGGAGAAGGTCTCGGTGCCCTGTAACACGAGGTTATTTCGTTGTTCCATCGCACGGTTCTCCTTTGCGCATCGGTAAAAGATCAGTGTTCGGTGCCGTCCGGCTCGTCTTCGCCGTATTCCTCCCGGAGGGCGGCGTCCAGCTCGGCGTCGTGCAGCTTCTGGAGGCTCTCCTCGATGTGGAAGACGCGGTTCACGTCGCCGTAGACGATCTGGCAGCAGACCTCGGTCTGGAACCAGAAGCCGAAGATGAGCATCAGGAAGATGCCCAGCGGCATGCACAGGATGACGACGCCCCAGAACAGGATGGTCACGATGGCGGACGCCAGCGCGTGGGGCAGGAAGGCAATCATGCAGCTCAGGCAGTTCTTCAGCGTCTGGTGGAAGGGCTGGTCCAGCAGGACCACCTGCGGCCACATGTAGGCGAACAGCATGTGGAACAGCACCAGGTTCAGCACCGTGGCCACCCACATGGGCAGACCGACGTTGGTGCCGTGGTACAGCATGTTGAAGCAGAAATAGACGAGGAAGATCTGGATGGTGATGACGGTGCAGTAGACGATGCCGGGCAGGATGGCGGCTTTGAAGTTCCGCTTGAACGCGCGGCGGTAGGTGGTCCACCAGTAGCCTGCTTCATCGCGCAGGGCGCGGAGCACGGTGTCGTACATGCCCGCCAGTGCGGGGCCGGCCAGGATGCCGCCCGCAATGGCGCTGACCACCATGACGGTGAGGTTGTTCATCAGAAAACCGACATACACCAGGCAGATGACCGGCAGAAAGCCGATGCAGGTGAGCAGGTTGGCCAGGAACATGCCGGACATGTCGCGCCCGACCAGCTCAAAAAAGCGGCCGATGCCTGTTTTGCGGGGGGTGTCCTTCTCGACGCCCGGCCCGGCCTTGCGGAAATCATTTGCAGAAGGAAAAAGACCCATTTTGTTTCGAACCCTTTCTGGTTTGGCTCGGTGCCGCGGGGCAGAAGGAAAAGGAACTGCCCATTGTGCTACCTTTCTTTCTATAAATATACCCGGATTTTGTGAATTTTGCAAGCCATCCAGCCCTTCATTTGTAAAAAAAGTGTTTCGGCTCCCATTTTCGCCCAAAGTGTGGTACAATGAAACAGGCTTTTCAGGCCAGAAGGAGGAACGTATCATGAGCATTCTTCGCACGATCGCGATGTTTGTATATCTGTTTGGCTATATGATCGTCCACTACGGTGTGCTCCGCAGGGCCGAGCGCGCCCTCGCCGCCGGGGACATGGATACCGTGGAGCAGATCATCAACCAGCATATCCCGCACTGGAGCCGGGGCATCCTGAAGGTGACCGGCGCACGGCTGGTGGTGGAAGGGCAGGAGAACATCCCCAAGGACGGCCCCTGCGTCTTCGTGGGCAACCACCGCAGCTACTACGACATCCCGCTGCTTCTGGTGGCGCTGGATGCGCCCCACGGCATCCTGGCGAAAGAGGAGCTGGAAAAGATCCCTCTGCTCAACCGCTGGATGAAGCTGCTGGGCTGCGTTTTCGTCAAGCGCGATGACATCCGCGCGTCCGTCAAGGCGCTGAACGATGCCACGGCCATCGTGGAGAGCGGCAAGAGCTTCGTCATCTTCCCCGAAGGCACCCGCTATAAGGGCGAAGAGGGCGGCGCAGGCGAGTTCAAGGCCGGTGCGTTCCGCATCGCCATCAAGACCGGTGCCCCGGTGGTGCCGGTGGCCATCTCCGGTGCCCGCGGCCTGTTCGAGGCCCACGGCAACCGTGCGACTCCCGGTTCCATCCACATCCGCATCCTGCCGCCCATCCGGACGGTCGGCATGAGCAAGGCAGAGCAGAAACAGCTGCCCGAAGCCGTCCGCCAGACCATCCTCGCACAGCTTTAAGGAGAACTATGGCAAGCTATCGTTACGAACGCGACATCCAGCCTGGCGACCTCAAACCCCGCCGGGAAAAACAGTACACCCGGAAAGAACGCTGGGCCAACTGGTGGGATTATAACCTGAAGTGGGTGATCCTCATCGGCATCGCCGTGGCCTTTGTGGCGTACAACTTCATCGGGCAGTATTTCTTTACCACCAAGGCTGATTACAATGTGGCCGTGGTGGCCCCCTACTACCTGCCGGAGGATACTGTGGATGCGCTCCAGACCCAGCTTGCCCAATTCGGCGAAGACCGGAACGGCGACGGCAAGGTGGTCGTGACCCTGAACGTCTATACGCTGGACTACTCCGACGAGGAGACCCAGACCGAGAGCGCGGCCTACCTGACCATGGCGGGCACCACCAAGCTGGCCGCCGATGTGCAGGGCGGTCTGAGCGCGGTCTTCCTGCTGTACGACCCGGCGGGCTTTGAAGAGAGCACCGGTACTCTGCGCTACCTCGACGGCAGCCTGCCTGAACCCGGCAGCGACGGCGACTGGTGGAACATGGTCTACCGGTGGACCGACTGCCCCGCCCTGACCGGGCTGGGCCTCGGTGAATACCAGGCCGATACCACCCACGCCCAGGGCGGCGACAGCCAGGAGTACATGGCGCAGTTCTACGTCGGGATGCGCGGTGCCTGGAACTCCGGCACCGCCGACAACCTCAGGGGCGGCGAAGCGTTCTGGCAGGCGCTGACTGCCGGGGCCGTCTCCACCGCCAGCGCGGAGGACTGATGCTATGCGGTTCCGCCTGATCAAGCGGGAGGTCGGTGCCCCCCGCCGCCTGCCCGCCGCGCCGCCCCCGGAGCCAAAACACGCCCCGCCCCGCGCCGCCGACCTCGACAACCCCTATGGCCGGTATTACGGGAAGGCACGGAGCCGGGAAGATTTAAAACGATACTTTTGGTGAAGAAATATTTACGTTGTAGTTATTTTATTGTGATTTTGGAGTACAATAAAAATGAGATAGGCTTCCTTTTAGAGAAGGCCTATCTCATTTTCTTAAGCTACGCTGAATAGTTAATAATTTTTATGCGAAATCACATCTGGATCAGGGCTTGATTGTAGGCGGCAAAGAGATATTGCGTCAATTCCGGTGTCAGCTTTCCGGCGGTACCAAGTTCTCGAATTGTTTTCATAATATCTTCGCGGGTACGTTCATTGGCCTCAATTGCTCTAATGATGATGTCAATCTGGCCATCCATTCGACGATATTCCAGCAGCGGGCGGACGATAGCCATGGGCAACGCACTCAGAACGGAGGAAACAACGTTTCCATTGCTACTGGGCATCATTTCATAGCAACTGTTTGGTGTTATTTTGTTATTCATTGTTATTTCTCCTTTTAATTTTTTACTCGGAAAAGGCAGACCCATGGCCTTCCCGTGGCCTGGCCTTTCGGTGACATAATTATAAACTAATTTCGATAATACGTCTATCCTTGTTCTGGAAATATAGATTCACGTATGATATAATATTCTCTGACAGGAAATATTTGAGAATAAAGGAGGGGATACACTATGGCTGATTGCTCTCTGTCTGAATTATATGAACGTATTGGCCGGAATATAGCCTATCTGCGAAAAAGTAGAAAACTCACTCAACAAGAATTTGCAAATAAGCTGCATATACATAGTCAATCGCTCGTATCGCAGTACGAAAATGCAAAGAAGTCCTTAACGTTTGAAAAAGTCGTAGATTTTTGTGTTTTTTTCGATGTCAATCTTGAAGATATGCTATTTCAAGACTTTTCGAATAAAGAAAAAAATCATTCTGTCGAACAAACTGCTGAGCGAAAGACATATGCTACAAGTCCTATACAAAAGTGTGCGGGACGAACATATTATGCCTACTATATTAAAGAACAAAACAAAAACAGCAGCGAGTTTTCAAGTCGTATTGCTACCTTTACAATGAACGTGATGCATACATCATTATCGCATGAGGCTCAGGTGGAATTGGCCTTCTTAAATGATAGAAAAGAACGATATGTCGTTAAAGGAATCCTGAGAATGGATGAAAGCTATGCTTATGTGATATGCCATGATTTGGAAAGAGATTTCTTTTGGGAACTTACGTTTTTCTACTATAGACAAGGAAAACGTAAATTTTATTCTGGCGGGATGGCATTGCTTCAGACTCTTGATTACCATGTTCTACCAATAAGCCAGTTCTGCATTCTTTCAAGTAATGCAATAGCATCCAAACGTTTACCGGAACTTAAAGCACTTTTACAAATAGATTTCAAATCAAGTCACAACAGGAAACTATCGAACCGTTGTCTTTCTTCAGATGCGATTTTGAGACTTACAAAAGAAAAAGATTCAGCGGTTGATGAGTGGCTCCGGCAGAATGTAAATTTATGAGTATATGGCTGCTGCATACTCCCCCAGTCACAGTTTCGCTGTGCCAGTCCCCTCCCATAGGGGGCTTTTGGCGTGGCGGAATACTGGGAAGGCCTCCCTCTCCTCAAAGAGAGGTGGCATCGCGCAAGCGATGACGGAAGGAGTAATGCGACGGCCATTTCTCTTTGCAATTTTTTTCGTCTTTCATGGGTGGAATCTGAAAAAAACTCCGCACAGAACCGGTGCGGGGTTTGTTGTTTCTGTGTCCGGGTTATGGTATACTCATTCCGTATCATCTCCGGTATCATGAAAATAAAGGATGTGGAACCCATGGACGCACTGGACAAAGCCCGCCGGGAGATCGACACGGTGGACGCTGCGCTGGCCGCGCTGTTCGAGCGGCGGATGGCAGCTGTGCTGGCGGTCGCCGAATACAAAAAGGCCCACGGCCTGCCGATCTTCGATGCCGCGCGGGAAGCCGTGGTGCTGGACAAAGCCGAAGCGCGCATTCAGGACCCTGCCCTGCGCCCCTATTACCGCGACCACGTACAGCACATGATGGATGTGGCCAAGCAGTACGAGGCCGAGGTGCTGGGCCGGAACCGCGCCGCCTATCAGGGCGTGGAGGGAGCCTTTGCACACATCGCGCTCAAGGCGCTCTTCCCCCATGCGGAGGCGGTCAGCTACCCCACCTGGGACGAGGTCTTCGACGCGGTGGAACGCGGCGATGCAGCCCATGGCGTGGTCCCCTTTGAGAACAGCCACGCGGGCGATGTGTCCGCCGTGCTGGATCTGTGCTACGACCACCCCGCCCTGTGGGTCGTGGATGTGTACGACCTGCCCATCTCGCAGAACCTGCTGGTCCTGCCCGGCACCCCGCTGAGCGAGCTGAAGCATGTGTACAGCCACCAGCAGGCCATTGCCCAGAGCGAGACCTTCTTAAAACAGTTCCGCCTGCCGGCCACGGCCATGCCCAACACGGCCATGGCGGCCAAGTTCGTGGCCGAGAGCGGCGACCGGACGCAGGCGGCCATCGCCAGCGTGGAAACGGCGGCGCTGTACGGGCTGGAAGTTCTGGTGCCCAGCATCAATACCGATGGCGACAACACCACCCGGTTCATCGTCCTCAGCCGCGAAAAGCCCACGGCGGGCAACCGCTTCTCGCTGCTGTTCACGGTGGACAACAAGCCCGGCAAGCTGGCCGAGGTCATCCAGATCATCGGTGCCAGCGGCTACAATATGGAATCCATCAAGAGCCGCCCGCTGCCCCATGTCCCCTTCGATTACTATTTTTACGTTGAGCTGGTGGGCGACCCCACCGCCGAAGAGACCGCCGCGCTGCTGCGCGCGCTGAACCATGTCTGCCGCACGGTACGGCTGTTAGGAGTGTACAACAAATGAGCGATTTTATCGGAACCAAGCTCACCATGAATCTGGGCGAGCGCAGTTATGACATCATCCTGAAGAACGGCGCACTGGAGAACCTGTACCAGTTCGCCCGGCTGGACCGCAGGGTGGCCGTCGTCACCGACAGCGGCGTCCCGGCCCAGTATGCCCAGCGGGTGGCCGACCAGTGCCGCGAGGCCCGGATCATCACGGTGCCCCAGGGCGAGGCCAGCAAGAGCTTCAAGATCCTGGAGAGCGTTTTACAGCAGATGCTCGATTTCAACATGGGCCGCGGCGACCTGGTCGTGGCGGTGGGCGGCGGCGTCGTGGGCGACCTGGCCGGATTTGCCGCTTCCATCTATATGCGGGGCATCGACTTCATCAACTGCCCCACCACCACGCTCTCGATGATCGATTCCTCCATCGGCGGCAAGACGGCGGTGGATCTGGGCGATACCAAGAACATCGTGGGTGCCTTCTGGCAGCCTAAACTGGTCATCGTGGACCCGGATACGCTGGCCACGCTCCCCCGCCGCCACTACATCAACGGCCTGGCCGAGGCGGTCAAGGCCAGCCTGCTGGCCGACCCGGAGCTGTTCGGCATCTTTGAAAAGGGCGACATCGACGGCCAGATCAACGAGATCATCTACCGCAGCCTGCGGTTCAAGAAAAATATCGTCGAGCAGGATGAGACCGAGCGCGGGATGCGCAAGGCCCTCAACTTCGGCCACACCATCGGCCACGGCATCGAGGCCGTCAAGGGCATCAAGGGCCGCCGCACCGTGGGCCTGTTCCACGGCGAGTGCGTGGCGCTGGGGATGCTGCCCATGATCGAATCCAAGGCGCTGCAAAAACGGGTGCGGGCGGTCTACCGCCGCCTGGGCCTGCCCCTGCGCACCACCTACAACAAAGAAAAGGTGCTGGCCGAGATGCTGCACGACAAAAAGGCGCAGGGCGGTCAGATTACCATCATCAAGGTGCCGGGTCTGGGCTGCTGGCGCGCTGAGACCATCCCGGTGGAGGGCCTGCGCCCCCTGCTGGGCATGGAGGAATGACCATGAAGAACACGTTCGGGTCTGCCCTCTCCCTGACCATCTTCGGCGAGAGCCATGGCCGCGCCATCGGCGCCGTGCTGGACGGCATGGCGGCGGGGGTGCCGGTGGATGAGGCGTTCCTCGCCGCCTGCATGGACAAGCGCCGGGCGCGGGGCGACGGCCTGTCCACCCCCCGCGTGGAGGCGGACCGGGTGCAGTTCCTCTCCGGCGTTGTGAACGGCCGGACGACTGGCACCGCCATCGCCTTGATGATCGAGAACCAGAACACCCGCAGCGGCGACTATGCCAAGACCGCCGACCTGCTCCGCCCCGGCCATGCGGATTACACAGCCTATGCCAAATACCACGGCTTTCAGGATGCGCGGGGCGGCGGACACTTTTCCGGCCGCATCACGGCGGCGCTGGTGGCAGGCGGTGCGGTGGTGCTGGGTGCCCTCGACCGGGCCGGCATCAACATCGTGACCCACATCGGGCGGTGCGCGGGCGTTGCAGACACCCCCTTTGCGCTGGATGACCCGGCGGCACTGGGGGCGCAGGCCGAAGCGCTGCTGAGCCGGGGCGATGGCTTTGCCCTGCTGAACGAGGAGGCCGAAGAGCCGATGAAAGCGGCCATCCGCGCCGCAGGCAGCGCAGGCGACAGTGTGGGCGGTACGCTGGAGACCGCCATCCTCGGCCTGCCTGCAGGCGTCGGCGAACCCTATTTTGACAGCGTGGAAAGCGAGCTGGCCCACATGGCCTTCTCGGTCCCGGCCGTCAAGGGCATCGAGTTCGGCACCGGCTTCGGCTTCGCCGACCTGAAGGGCAGCGAGGCGAACGATGCCTTCCGGATGCAGGGGGGCCGCATCGTGACGGCTACCAACCACAACGCGGGCTTGAACGGCGGCATCTCCAACGGGATGCCGGTCGTCTTCCGCACCGTGGTCAAGCCCACGCCCAGCATCTACAAACCACAGGATACCGTGGATTACAGTGCAAAACAGAACGCGGAACTTTCCATCCAGGGCCGTCACGACCCCTGCATCGTGCCCCGTGCGGCCATCGTGCAGACCTGCGCGGCGGCGCTGGCCGTCGGCGACCTGCTGACCGCGAAGTACGGCATGGCCTGGATGGAACAGCCCACCGCTTACCGCAAGGAGGAGCTGTAAATGGAATACGGACTCATCGGCTCCAAACTGGGGCACTCGTACTCGAAGATCATCCACGAGATGCTCTGCGGCTACCGGTACGACCTGTGCCCGCTGCCCACCGAGGAGGAGGCGCGGGCCTTCCTGACCCGGCGGGCCTTCAAGGCGATCAATGTGACCATCCCGTATAAGCGGCTGGTCATGGAATCCTGCTCCTACATCGACCCGCGCGCCAAGGCCATCGGGGCCGTGAACACGGTCGTGAACCGGAATGGCCTGCTCTACGGCTACAACACCGACTATCTCGGCTTTGCCTACCTGGCCGATGCCCACGGCGTAGAGTTCGCGGGCCGGACCGTTCTCATTCTGGGCACCGGCGGCACCCACAACACCACGAGCGCCGTGGCAAAAGATAAGGGCGCGGCCAGAGTGCTGACCGTCAGCCGGCATCCGGACCCCGAAAAAGGCGAGCTTTCCTATGCGGAAGCCGTTCACAGCGGGGCCGACATTGTCATCAACACCACCCCGGCGGGCATGTACCCGAACGTGGGGGTCTGCCATCTGGATGTGGCCGCGATGCCGGGGCTGGAAGCCGTCCTCGACGTGGTCTACAATCCGGACAAAACGGAACTGATCCTGCGCGCCGAGGAGGCGGGTGTGCCGGTGGCCGTGGGCGGCCTCGAAATGCTGGTGGCCCAGGCCGTGTATGCGGCGGAATACTTCCTGGACCGCAAGTTTGACGATGCCCCGGCCGAGATCCGCGCCATCACCGCCCAGCTCCGGAAAGAGCAGCTGAACGTGGCGCTCATCGGGATGCCCTCCTGCGGCAAAACGACCATCGGCCGTGCGCTGGCCGACCGGCTGGGCAAGCGGTTCGTGGACCTGGATGAGGAGATCGTCCGGGCCGCGGGATGCAGCATCCCGGATCTCTTTGCCGCAGAGGGCGAGGAGGGCTTCCGGGCACGGGAGGCCGAGCAGACCGCCCGCTTTGCCAGAGAGGGCCGTCAGGTGCTCTCCTGCGGGGGCGGGGTCGTCAAGCGGCCCGAAAACCTGCGGGCCCTGCGGCAGAACGGCGTGGTGCTCTTCATTGACCGCCCGCTGGACGCCCTGACTGTGGGCGGCGGGCGTCCGCTCTCCACCAGCGCCGAGGCGCTGAAGACCATGGAAGCTCAGCGCCGCCCGCTCTATCTGGCCGCAGCCGATGCGGTCATCCCGAACGAAACGACCGTTGCAGACGCCGTTGCGGCGGCACTGGAGGCATTGGATGCGATTTTTGTTCATTAACGGGCCAAACGTCAACATCACCCGCTTCACCGAGCCCGGTGTGGAGGGCGAAGTGGACTACAACGGCCTGCTGGATTATCTGGATGTCTGCTGCCAGCAGATGGGCATCGAGCCGGATTTCTTCCAGTCCAACCACGAGGGCGATATCATCGATGAGATCCAGTCGGCCGCAGGCCGCGCCGACGGCATCATCCTCAATCCGGGCGGCTATGCCTATTACAGCGTGGCCATTCTGGAAGCGCTGCAGCTCTGCGGTGTGCCCGCCGTGGAGGTGCTCATGAGCGAACCCAGCGGCCGGGAGCCGTTCCGGAACACGGACGTCGTCTCGTTCGGCTGTCAGGGCCGCTTTGCGGGCGAGGGCATCGGCGGCTATCTCCACGCATGCAGTTATCTGGTGCAGCTGCTCCGGCTGGACGGCGGCGCACAATCGCACATGGTGCAGTAAAGAAAGAAACCTCTCAGCAGTGGCTGAGAGGTTGACACGTTGATAAAAGGGAAAGGAATGCAAGAAGATGATCATTTCGACGAAAAAAGGCACCCCGAAGGAAGAACTGGAAAAGATCGTGGACCGCTTTGAAAAGCAGGGCCTCGATGTCACCCTGATCACCGGCAAGGACTACAACGTCTTCGGTCTGGTGGGCGACACCACCAAGATCGACGAGCGCGATGTGCTCGCCAACCCCTGGATCGACAACGTGACCCGTGTGTCGGCCCCGTATAAGCGCGCCAACCGCCTGTTCCATCCCGCCGACTCGGTCATCGACTGCGGCGGCGTCCGGATCGGCGGCCGGGAGAAGATCGCCGTCATGGCCGGCCCGTGCAGCATCGAGAGCGAGGAGCAGGCCCTGCGCATCGCCCAGAGCGTCAAGGCCGGCGGTGCTGCCCTCTTCCGTGGCGGCGCCTACAAGCCCCGCACCTCTCCCTACTCCTTCCAGGGTCTGGAAACCGAAGGCATCCTCGACATGGTCAAGGCCCGCGAGGCCACCGGCCTGCCCATCGTCTCCGAGCTGATGAGCGAGGACCGCATCCCGGAGTTTGAGGAGTATGTGGACGTGGTGCAGATCGGTGCCCGCAACATGCAGAACTTCCAGCTGCTCAAGGCCGTGGGCAAGATGCACAAGCCCGTGCTGCTCAAGCGCGGCCTGTGCAACACCATCGAGGAGTGGATCATGAGCGCCGAGTACATCATGGCCGGCGGCAACGAGCAGGTTATCCTCTGCGAGCGCGGCATCCGCACGTTTGAAAAATACACCCGCAACACGCTGGACCTTTCCGCCGTGCCCATCATCCACGAAAAGACCCATCTGCCCGTCATCGTGGACCCCAGCCACGCCACCGGCAAGGCCAACCTCGTGGAGCCGATGATGATCGCTGCGGTGGCCGCCGGTGCCGACGGTCTGGAAGTGGAGGTCCACTACGACCCCCGCCACGCATGGAGCGACGGTGCCCAGTGCCTGACCCCGGACAGTTTTGCACAGGCCATGGCCAAGTGCCGCCAGGTCGCATGGGCCATCGGGCGGGAGATGTGACCCTCTCAGGCCCCAGCTCTCCCGCAGGGAGAGCGTTTGGCAGAACGGGCAGAAGGAGGGCTGCAAATGCAGATCACGATCCAACCAGACAGAAACATTGACGGAGTCATTATGGCCCCGCCCAGCAAGAGCATGGCGCACCGGGCCGTGCTCTGTGCGGCGCTGGCAAAGGGCACCTCGCACATCCGGAATCTGGAGTTCAGCAAGGATATCGCCGCCACCCTCACGGCGGCGGGCCAGCTCTGCGCCCGCGTCACCACCGGCGGGAACGATGCAGTAGTGGAGGGACTGGGCCGTTTTCTGCCCGTGGAAGCCCCGGTGGACTGCTGCGAGAGCGGCAGCACCCTGCGCTTCCTCATCCCGCTGGCCAGCCTCACCGGTCAGGAAGTGACCTTTGTGGGCCGCGGGCGGCTGATGGAGCGGCCCCAGTCGGTGTATGAAGCGCTGTACCGGGAGCAGGGCCTCCGCTTTGCGCAGAGCCCTTCCGGCCTGACCGTGGAGGGGGCGCTCTCCAGCGGGGACTATACGCTGGCGGGCAATGTGTCCAGCCAGTTCATCAGCGGGCTGCTATTCGCCCTGCCGCTGCTGGGCGGCACCAGCACCCTTCACCTGCTCCCGCCAGTGGAGAGCCGCAGCTACATCGACATGACCCGGTCCGTTCAGGCAGCGTTCGGCGTCACGAGCCGGTGGGTGGACGAAACGACGCTGGAGATCCCTGGCGGGCAGGCATATCGCCCCTGTGACTACACCGTCGAGGGCGATTACAGCCAGGCGGCCTTCCCGGCAGTGCTGGGGGCTGTCACCGGCGGCGTCACGCTGACCGGTCTGGCCGAACCGACCTTGCAGGGCGACGCGGCCATTCTGGACATCCTGCGCCGGTGCGGGGCCGACTTCTCCCGCACCGAACAGGGCATCGTCTTCCGGAAAGCGCCGCTCCACGGCACGGACATCGACCTGGCCGACTGCCCCGACCTCGGCCCGGTGCTGATGGTGCTGGGCCTGTTCTGCGAGGGGCAGACGGTCATCCGGAACGCGGAGCGCCTCCGCATCAAGGAGAGCGACCGCATCGAAGCCATGGAAACAGAGCTGCGCAAATGCGGCGGGGTGCTGTCCAGCGCGGGCGGCACCATCACCATCGAGGGCTGTGCCGGGGCGCTCCATGCGCCGGACGGCGTCCTCTCCGGCCACAACGACCACCGGGTCGTCATGAGCCTGTCGGTGCTGGCACTGGCGGCGGGGCTGCGGCTGCCCATCGACGGCGCCGAGGCCGTCACGAAGAGCTGGCCGAATTTCTTTACAGCCATCAAGCCATTGGGCGCGGAGGTAGAAGATGTTGGATAAAACGAAACGTTATCTCGTGGTGGGCCTCGGCCTGCTGGGCGGCAAATATGCGCTGGAACTCTCCAAAGCCGGGTTCCATGTGGACGGCATCAACCGCAGCGAGGGCCACTTGCAGTTCGCGCTCGACCATGGCTACATCGAGCGGGGCAAAACCCACGATTTTGAAGACCTTGTCCGGGAGGCCGACCACATCATCTTCGGCCTCTACCCCACGGCCCTCATCGAGTGGTTCCGGACGTACGGCCCGCTCCTCAAGCCCGGCTGCATCTTCACGGATGTGTCCGGCGTCAAGACCGGCCTGGTGGAGCCGGTGCAGGCCCTCTGCCCGGCGGGGGTCGAGTTCATCGCCAGCCACCCGATGGCAGGCCGCGAGACCTCCAGTGTGGAACACGCCGCCGAGGTGAATTTTGCCCCGGCGAACTTCATCATCACCCCGACCGGGAAGAATACCCCGGAGGCCATCGCCTGGGTCCGAGAGCTGGCCGAGGTGCTGGGCTTCAAACACATCTGCACCCTGACCGTGCAGGAGCATGACCGGATGGTCGGCTATGTCAGCCAGCTGTGCCATGCCATCGCCGTCAGCCTGATGTGCGCCAACGACAACACCTCGCTGTGCGAGTACACGGGCGACTCCTTCCGGGATCTGACCCGTATCGCACGCATCAACGACAAAATGTGGGCGGAACTGTTCCTCTGGAACAAGGACAACCTCATCTCGGAGATCGACCAGTTCGATGCCGCGCTCGGCGCACTGCGCAACGCGCTGGTGGCGGGCGACCGCGAAAAGCTCGAAGAGATGTTCCGCCTTTCCACCCAGCGCCGTGCGGCGTTCGACAAGAAGCTCCCCGAATGAGGTGAACCTATGCCCAAGCAGGAAGGCCAGAAATCCAAGCTGTTGGCGCTTTTGCGCATCTTTGAGACACAGACCGACGAAAATCACCTGCTGAACGTGCCCCAGCTGGTGGGGTTGCTGGAACAGCAGGGCATCCTCTGCGAGCGCAAGAGCGTGTACAGCGACATCGACGCGCTGAACGCACTGGGGTACGACATCCAGCTCCGGCGGGGCCGGGGCGGCGGCTATTTTCTGGCCAGCCGCACCTTTGACCTGGCCGAGCTGAAGCTGCTGGTGGACGCCGTGCAGTCCAGCCGGGTCATCTCCAAATCCACCAGCGACAAGCTCATCAAAAAGCTGGAGGGCCTCACCTCCCACTACGAGGGCAGCCAGCTCCAGCGCCAGGTCTATGTCGATGGCCGCCCCAAGAGCGCCAACAAGGAGCTGCCTTACAGTGTGGATGCCCTGTTCTCGGCCATCAACAAGGGCCGGATGGTACAGTTCCGCTACAAAAAAGTAGGCCGCCCTGAGACGCGCACCATCAGCCCCTGGCAGATGGTCTGGGAAAACGGCTGCTACTACCTCATTGCCTATCAGGATGAGAAATCCCCTGCCGGCATCCGCCACTACCGGGTGGACAAAATGGCAGGCGTTCTGGTGCTGGACGCTCCCCGCCGGGGCAAGGCGCAGTTTGCCGGGTTCGACCTGCCCAGCTACCTCAAAAAGCATTTCAACATGTACGGCGGGCCGGAGCACTCCGTCACCCTGCGCTGCACCGCCGATCTTGAACCCGCCATGCGGGAACGCTTTGGCACCTCGCCCATCCTCATCCCGGAGGGAGAGACGCATTTCCACTTCACCGTGCCCATCTGCGTCAGCGACCAGTTTTACGGCTGGGTCTGCGGCTTTGGCGGCAAGGTGGAGATCACCGCCCCCGCTGCCGTCCGCAGCGGCCTGCAGGAGATGACGAGCCGCATCGCACAGGCACACCAACCTGTTTAACAAAAAGGGACAGCCAATGGCTGTCCCTTTTTTATTCGATGCTTATTCTTCAAACTCCAAATCACCGGGCAGAATCAGATCCAGCTCGGCGGCGGGCTCGGCCACAAGGCGGCGGCTCTGGTTGAAGATGGCCTTTTCCAGCGTGTTGCGGGCCAGGCGGCCATTGCCGGCGGTGCGGCTGTCCAGTGCCTGACGGCGCTTGTAGTAGCCCAGCAGCGGGAACGTGCAGCTCTCGGCCAGACGGTAGCCCTTGCCTTTGGCCAGCACCGTGGTGATATCCAGCAGCTCGTCGGCGGTGTAATCCGGGAACTCGATCTTGTTGGGGAAGCGGCTGGCAAGGCCGCTGTTGGCGGTGAGAAATGTCTCCATCTCCTTGGTGTAACCCGCCAGGATGACCACCAGCTCGTCCCGGTGGTCCTCCATCCCCTTGACAAGGGTGTCGATGGCCTCCAGGCCAAAGCTGTCCTGCTCGCCCCGGTAGAGGCTGTAGGCCTCGTCAATGAA
>ERZ1108170.1339-NODE-1339-length-16030-cov-5.644507_pt1 | contig 16030 bp, 10 predicted proteins | sample MGYA00403705_ERZ1108170 | MGnify/ENA primary metagenome ERZ1108170 (study PRJEB35170, sample SAMEA104062422) | human gut metagenome | biome: human gut; feature: human-associated habitat; material: faeces | place: Denmark | collected 2012-06-15 ...
CGGTCGACGCAGACATCCGCAACGGTCGACGCAGACATCCGCAACGGTCGACGCGGATGCTTTACTCAACGCCTAAACATAAAAGTAGCGGCAAGGTTGACATCCCGTCGACCTTGCCGCTTTCATTGAAATAACAACACTAATATATAAAAGGTATGAAATATATGTGGTGTTTTGATGTCTCCATTGTTTACAGTTTGCTGATGATGCCCAGCTTAGTGCTCTCAAGGAACTTCACGATAGCCGTTATCTCCTTGCCAGGAGGCACCTGCTCCTTCACCTGGTTGATTGCGTCGAACACGCTTGTCTGTCCGTGGAACACGAGGCGGTAAGCGTTAGCGATATGGCTGATTACCTTCTCGCTTGTGCCCGACGACTTCAGCAGCGACTCGTTCACACCGGCGTAGCGCACGGGGTTGTCAGTAGCCACGATGAACGGAGGCACATCCTTCGAGATACGTACACCGCCCGTCACCATCGACGCACCACCGATGCGCACATTCGAGTTGACAATGACACCAGAAGAGAAGATCACGGCACTGTGAACCTCACAGTCGCCTGCCACCTTCGTACCGTAGCCGAACGTAACGTAGTCGTCCACCTTCGTGTCGTGCGAGATGTGCACACCCTCCATGAAGAAGTTGCGGTTGCCGATGCGTGTCTCGCCGTCGGTGTATGTGGCGCGGTTCACGACCACGTTCTCGCGGAAGATGTTCTCGTCGCCGATGACGAGGCGTGTAGCCTCACCCTTATGGTTGAAGTCCTGCGGCTCTGCACCGAGCACTGTGTTCTGATAAACCTTGTTGCCACGACCCATCACGGTGCCGCGCATGATGCTCACGTAAGGATAGATTATGCAGTCGTCGCCAATCACTACGTCGTCCTCGATGTAGGCGAACGGATAGATTGTAACGTTCTTGCCAATCTTAGCACCCGGAGCTATATATGCTTTTTCACTAATCATATTCTTTAGTTTTGAGTTTTAATATCTTCCTCCACCAAGCGCATAGTAGAGGTTAACCACAGCCTGCATCTTGTAGAAGTCGTCCTGCACCTTCGAGAGCTCTGCATTGAGCAGGCTCTGCTGCGCGGTGATCACTTCCAGGTATGTAGCCGAGCCGTCGTTGAAGAGCATCTGGTTGTACTCCACGTTCTTCTTCAGACTCTCCACCTGCTTAGCCTCCAGTGCGCTCTTCTCTGCCGATGAGTTGTAGAGCACGAGGGCGTTGCTCACCTCAGAGCCAGCTGAGAGCACTGCGTTCTGCCATGTGTTGAAAGCCTGCTCCTGCTTTGACTTAGCCACCTTCAAGCCAGCCACGAGCTGACCGTGAGCGAAGATAGGCTGCACGAGCGAGCCTACTGCCGAGAGCAGCCACTTGCCAGGGTTCACGATGCCCATACCGCCTGAGTTGGTGAAGGCACCCGTTGCCGAGATTGTGATGCTTGGGTAGAAGCGTGAGCGAGCGGTGTTCACGTCGTAGAAGCACTGTGCGAGCGACATCTCAGCGTAGTGTACGTCAGGACGGTTGGCGAGCAGCTGCAAACCGATGCCGGTAGAGAACTCCGTTGGCAGCGACTGTCCATCGAAGGTGCCGCGCTGTATGCTCTGCGCCTGCTGACCGAGCAGCAGAGAGAGTGAGTTCTCCGTCTCGCGAATCTGACGCTTCAGTTCCGTTGCCTGAGCCTTAACCGAATACATGTTAGCCTCAGCACTCTGCACGCTTGTCTCCTTCACGCGGCCAAGCTCCTTCTGAATCTTCATGATGTTCCAAGTCTCCTCTGTGAGCTTCGCCATGTCGTCCACCACCTGCAGCTGCTTGTCGAGCATGAGCAGCGTGTAGTACAAGTTGGCGATATTAGAGATAACCTTTGTCTGCACTACGAGCTGATAGTCTTTCGTAGCGAGCAGTGCCATCTGTGCCGAACGCTTCTGGTTGAGAAGGTTGCCGAAGAGGTCGATGTTCCACGATGCGGTGATAGGCAGCGAGTAGGTCTTCGTAGCGGGGTTGCCGTCCCAAGAAGCTATTGTGCCTTGCGGCGAGAAGGTGAAACCGGGCACGAAGGCGAGCTTAGCCACCATGAGCTGGTCCTCCACCATCTTCACGTTGAGCGCAGCGTTGAGCATGTTGGTATTGTTCTGCAAGCCAAGCTCGATGAGCGACTGCAGCTGTGGGTCGGTGAACACGGTGCGCCAAGCGAGATTGCCGAAGCTTGTGGTGTCGCTTACTGCGAGTGTGTCGCTGTTGCTCTGCACGTCGCGCACGAGGCCCGTGGTGTTCACCTCCGGACGCTCGTACTTATTATATATTCCGCAGCTGGTCATCAGCAATGCGCCAGCGGCGAGAAGCATTAACTTTTTCATGTTCATCTGTCTTATTTTGAAGTCTTTTCAATCTGATCCTGCAGCGCACCTGCCACGTACGGGTTGGTGTACTGGCGTATCTCGGTGTCTACATCTGCTGTATCGTTCTCGAACTCGATAGGCTTAATCTTCTCCTGCAGTGTCTGGAAGATGAAGAACAACGCCGGCACTACCATAATCTGGCAGAGCATACCGATGAGCATACCGCCTACGGCTGCCGCACCGAGTGTCATGTTACCGTTGTAGCCTACACCCCACGGCATGAGCAACGGCAACAGACCGATAATCATAGCCAACGAGGTCATAAGGATAGGACGCAGACGGGCTGAAGCGCCGAGCACTGCCGACCAAGAGATAGCCATACCGGTCTGACGGCGTTCGAGGGCGAACTGCACGATAAGGATGGCGTTCTTGGCGAGAAGACCCATAAGCATGATGAGCGCAATCTGCATGTAGATGTCGTTGTTCTTACCAAACATATTGGTGAAGAGGAAGGCTCCTGCCAAACCGAACGGGATGGAGAGGATTACGGACAACGGCAGAACATACGACTCGTACTGTGCCGAGAGGATGAGGTAAACGAAGGTCAAGCAGAGCACGAACACGATAGCTGTAGAGTTTGACGACTCCTGCTCGGTACGTGTCAAGCCCGAGAACTCGTAGGTGTAGCCTGCTGGTAGCGAGGTCTTAGCCACCTCTGCCATAGCGTTGATAGCGTCGCCGGTTGAGTAGCCCTCTGCTGCTGATGCGTTCACGTTGATTGAGGTGAAGAGGTTGAAGCGGTCAATCTCCTGCGGACCATACACACGGCTGAGGTTCACGTATTCCTTGATAGGAGCCATCTCGCCTGCCGAGGTGCGCACGTAGATATTGTCCAGACTCTTCAGGTCTGCACGATCCTGCGGTGCCGACTGGATATATACACGGTAGAGCTTACCGTAAGCGTTGAAGTTCGAAGCGTACATACCGCCGTAGTAGCCCTGCATTGTGGTGAGCACTGTCGATGGGTCGATGCCGCTCTGCTTACACTTAGCCACGTCAACATCAATCTTGTACTGTGGGTACTTTGTGTTGTACGAGGTCATGGCGTTCGAAATCTCCGGACGCTTGTTGAGCTCAGCTATATACTTCTGTGTGATGTCGAAGAACTTGTTCACATCGCCACCAGTGCGGTCCTGCATTGAGAAGGTCATACCGTTGGTTGCAGAGAAGCCCTGCACCATAGGCGGCTGGAAGGCGAGGATCTGTGCACCCTTGATGGCTGCGGTCTGCTTGTATATCATACCGAGCACCATTGTAGAGCCGAGGTTGTGTACGCCGATGTACTTCAGCGGTCCTTCTGCCTTCTGACGCTCCTCGAAGCTCTTGAGCTTGATGATGAATGTACCCTGGTTAGAGCCCTGACCGGCGATGAAGTTGTAGCCCGTGATACGCATACGGCTGGCGATAGCCGGGTTGGTAGCGAGCATACGGTCTACCTGGTCCATCACCTCGTTGGTCTTCTTCATAGAGGTGCCCGGAGGTGTTGACACTGTACAGAACACTGTGCCGGTATCCTCGTCAGGAACGAGGCCAGTCTTTGTTGTGCCCATGAGCACTGCCATTGCAGCGATAGCCACAACGACTGTAGCGATAGCGATAACGGGGCGCTCTACGAGGCGGCGCACACCCTTGGTGTACTTCTCCTGCACCTTGCCGTAAGCGGCGTTGAACGATGCGTGGAAGCGGTCTACCATCGACATATTGCGCTCCTTGCCTTCCTCGTCCTTCGGCTTCAGCAAGATAGCACAGAGGGCAGGCGAAAGGGTCAAGGCGTTAAGTGCCGAGATGATGATAGAGATAGCCATGGTGATACCGAACTCGCGGTAGAACGCACCTGACGTACCACCCATAAACGACACCGGAATGAACACCGAAGCCATAACGAGGGTGATTGAGATAATGGCACCCGAAATCTCGTTCATGGCGTCGATTGACGCGAGCTTAGCCGACTTGTAGCCGAGGTCGAGCTTGGCATGTACTGCCTCGACGACCACAATGGCATCGTCGACCACAATGGCGATGGCAAGCACGAGGGCGGCAAGCGTAAGCAGGTTGAGCGAGAAGCCGAACGCATAGAGGAAGAAGAATGTACCGATCAACGACACGGGTACCGCAATCAACGGGATGAGCGTAGAGCGAGTATCCTGCAAGAAGATGTACACCACGATGAACACGAGGATGAACGCCTCGCAGAGTGTCTTGATAAGGTCTTCGATTGAGGCGAAGAGGAACTCCGTCACGTCCTGCATGATGTCGAAGTGGATGCCTGGAGGCATTGCTGCTTCCTGCTCCTTGAGGAGCTTCTTGATGTTTGTGGCAATCTCGGTAGCGTTAGAGCCGGCGGTCTGTGTCACCATCATTGTTACTGAAGGCTTGCCGTTGTTCTTCGACTCTACGGTGTATGACAGCGCACCCATCTCTACGCGGGCCACGTCCTTCACACGGATGGTCTGTCCGTCCTTTGTCGACTTGATAATCATGTCGCCGAACTCCTCTGGTGTCTGCAGACGACCTCTGTAGCGGAAGGTGTACTGATACTGGTTGTCCGACTGCTCGCCCACCGAACCTGGCGCAGCCTCTATGTTCTGCTGTGCAAGTACGCCGGTGAGGTCGGTCGGAATCAAGCCGTAGCTCTTCATCTTCACAGGGTCGATCCAGAGGCGCATGGTGTAGTCTTTCTGCGAGAAGCACTGGCACTCGCCCACACCGTTCACACGCTTGATAGCCGGAACGACGTTGATGTTGGCATAGTTGGTGAGGAACTCGTCGTCGTAGCGGTCGTCGTCGGCTGTAAGACCGAAGAGGATAACGGTTGACGACTGGCGCTTCATAACCGTCACACCAGCCTTGGTTACCTCGGCTGGCAGCAACGCTGATGCCTGCGACACGCGGTTCTGTACGTTGACCTGACACATGTCAGGGTCCATACCTTGCTTGAAGAATACGGTGATTGAAGCCGAACCGTCATTGGTGGCAGAAGATGTCATGTATGTCATGCCCTCCACACCGTTGATCGACTCCTCAAGTGGTGCGAGCACCGAGTTGAGCACGGTCTGTGAGTTGGCACCGGTGTAGGCTGCACGCACCATGATGGTAGGCGGCGCCATGTTCGGGTACTGCTCAATAGGCAGCGACACCAAACCTAACACACCCAGGATGACCACCAGGATAGAAATCACGGTGGAGAGTACCGGGCGTAGGATAAATCTATCTAATTTCATTTGTTTAAAATTTAGGAGTTAGGAAGTTAAGAATACTGGAGTTAAGCCATATGTCAAGCTTCTTAATATGTGCTATTGGCTTAACTTCTGAGCTCTTAACTTCTGAATTCTTTATTTTCCGAATGCCTTCTTCAGCTTACCAAGGTCGCCCTGAGCCTCGCCGAGTTCCTCTGTCTTCTTCAGCTTCTCAGCATACTGAGCCTCTGTGAGCGGCTTGATGTCCATACCGTCCTGCAGCGAAGACACGCCGTTCACAACGAAGCGGTCGCCTACGCTAAGACCAGAGGTGATGATGTAGTTCTTGCCATCGTTCTGCGGGTTTACGGTCACCGGTGTGTACTTCACCTTGTTGTCCTTGCCTACAACATATACGAAGTACTTGTCCTGCACCTGAACCACAGCGTCCTGCGGGATAATAACAGCCGAAGAGGCTACGTGAGGCACAACGATAGAGCCTGACGCACCGCTCTTGAGCACGTGCTCAGGGTTGGGGAAGTCGGCACGCATCGACACGGTACCGGTTGTCGGGTCGATAACGCCGCTCACGGTTGCCACCTTGCCCGGGTGCTCGTAGATAGAGCCGTCGGCGAGCTGCAGCTTCACAGCCGGATAGTTCTCAACGGCAGCGTGTACGCCACCCTGTGTCTTGCTCATCTCCAGGAGGTCTTTCTCTGTCATAGAGAAGTAGACCTGCATTGTAGAGTTGTTTGACACGGTTGTGAGGGGCTGCTGCGACGATGCGCTTACGAGGGCACCAACGCGGTAAGGCAGGTCGCCTACAACACCGTTAGATGGAGAGGTCACGAAGCAGAAGTTGAGGTTCTGCTTAGCCGATACGTATGCTGCCTCTGCCTGAGCGAGCTGGGCTGCTGCGCTCTCCATTGCGTTCTTTGTCGACTGCAACTCGTACGAACCGATAACGTTGTTCTTGAAGAGTTTCTGCGAGTTGTTGTATGTGAGGGTTGCGGTGTTGAGCTGTGCCTTAGCGGCGTTCACTGATGCCTTTGCCTGACGTACGGCTGCGGCGTATGTCACGTTGTCGATGACGAACAGCAGCTGACCTGCCTTAACCGACTGACCTTCCTTCACGCAAAGCTTTGTGATGAAGCCAGACACTTTCGGGCGAATCTCCACGTCCTGCACACCTTTGATAGATGCCGGATAGGTGGTCTGCAAATTTGCGTCCTGACCCTGAACTGTGCGCACAGCGTATTCGTTGTCGCCGAAGTTAGGCTTTCCGCCACTCTTTCCGCCACCACATGAGGCGAGCACTGCAGCTAAGGCTGCAACCAATAAAATCTTTGTTTTTTTCATACCTATTTCTAATAAATATTTTTACCTTATTAATATATATGTACTTTACTATTTGCTTTTGACAGGGGGCGCAGTTCTCTCCAGGGGGTGCAGTTGTCTCCGCTCGGCTTTGCCGCTTGCCAGAGCAAGAACTGCACCAACCAAGCGGCAGGTGCATCCTAATTGGTGCAATCTACTCTGTTGGTGCACTTGAGACAAGTGCACCCCCTTGATTAGAAAACTAAACCGCACGTTTAAGTTTTCTGTGTGCAAAGTTACTAAATATGTAAATAAGTTGTAACGACAACACGCGTACATTTAACAACTTTTATTTCTCGTTACGCGTTATTCAATATATTAGTTTCTATTTTGACCAATGCTGCAGTTGCACTTTACCAATGCAAAAGTGCCACTTCGTCAATGCGAAAGTGGCACTTCATCGGTGCTAAACTACTTCGTAAGCCCCATATCTTCGGCTTTCTTCATCAGCAGCTGCATGAGTGGCTCACGCTCGTTAGCCACACGGTTGTCGAGCACAGCGTCCTTCAGATACTGCTTCAGCTCACCCACCTGCCTGCATGGCGGCAGGTTGAACATCTGCATAATCTCGTTGCCGTCGATGACGGGTTGCAACAGACGCTTGTAGTCGCGCTCCTTCAGGTCGGTGAGCTTCTCGCGCACCATGCGGAAGTTCTCGAGGAAGCGTTTCTTGCGCACCTCGTTCTTGCTCGTGATGTCAGCCTCGCAGAGCATCATCAGGTCGTCGATATCGTCGCCCGCGTCGTTGAGCAGACGGCGCACAGCCGAGTCGGTCACCTCCTCATCGGCTATCACGATGGGGCGCATGTGCAGGTCTACCATCTTCTCCACGTACTTCATCTTGGCATCCATCGGCAGTTTCATGCGGCGGAAGATGCCCGGAATCATCTTCGCTCCCAAGTAGTTGTGGTTGTGGAACGTCCAACCGATGGCGGGCTCCCAACGCTTCGAGCGCGTCTTGCCGATATCGTGGAACAGAGCCGCCCAACGCAGCCAGAGGTTATCGCTGCGCTTCGCCACGTTGTCCACCACCTCCAGGGTGTGGTAGAAGTTGTTCTTGTGCGCCTTGCCGTTGCGTGTCTCCACCACGTCGAGCGCAGCCAGCTCGGGTATGATGAGCTGCAGCAGTCCGCAACGCTGCAGCTCCACGAAGCCGCGCGAGGGCTGCTGGGTCTTCATTATCTTGTTCAGCTCGTCGGCGATGCGCTCTCCGCTCACTATCTTTATGCGCTCGGCGTTGCGTCCGAGCGCGTCGAACGTCTCCTCGTCGATGAAGAACTTGAGCTGAGCCGAGAAGCGCACGCAGCGCATCATGCGCAGCGGGTCGTCGGAGAAGGTGATATCGGGGTCGAGCGGTGTGCGTATTATGCCGTCCTCGAGGTCGTAGATGCCGTCGAAGGGGTCGACCAGTTCGCCGAAGCGTGCCTTGTTCAGGCATACCGCCATGGCGTTGATGGTGAAGTCGCGGCGGTTCTGGTCGTCTTCGAGCGTGCCGTCCTCAACCACGGGCTTGCGCGAACCGCGGTCGTAGCTCTCGCGGCGTGCGCCCACGAACTCCACTTCGGTGTCGTAGAACTTTATCTGCGCCGTACCGAAGTTGCGGTAGACGGCAAGATGGGCGCGCCAGCGTCCGGTCTTCTCGTTCTTGCCAAGTGCCTTCTGCAGCCCCTTTGCCACCTCGATGCCACTGCCCACGACCACCACATCGATGTCGTTCGTCGGACGCTCAAGGAATATGTCGCGCACGTAGCCGCCCACGAGGTAGCACTCTACGCCCATCGCGTCTGCCACTTCGCCTATCTTATGAAATATCTTTTTGTCGAGAATCTGTGCCAATTCGGCATCTGTGTATAGCTTCATACGTATAAAATCCTGATTATTACATGCAAATCGAATGCAAAGTTACGGTTTTTTACAGAAATTAAGGTGTATTGGCGGAAAATTTGTACCTTTGCGTTCAATTTAGGATAGCACTAAATTTCTTATTAATAATATTATTGTATAAAATCAAAAGACAATGAAAATCAAAAAGACAGCCTCTACACTGTTCCTCATTGCCATGCTCTGCCTCGGTGCAACAAAGGCAAAGGCACAGGTTAACGCACAGTTGTTCTACGATTTCGGTAGCGACCGCGAGTTTGTAACGCTTACGCTTGAGATGTTCAAGCAGGACAAGTGGGGTAACACCTACTTCTTCATCGACCACGACTTCAACTACGACCAGCACGTGAAGGGTCCGAACCTCGCTCCTGGCGGCACTTACTTCGAGATTGCTCGCTGCCTCAACTTCTGGCAGAAGTCTGCTATAAAGAACCTCTCGCTCCACGTTGAGTACAACGGCGGTATCACACGCTCCTACCCTATCAACAACGCTTGGCTCGTAGGTCTCGACTACTTCGTCCACTCGGACGACTTCAAGAACACGCTCAACCTCAAGGCACTCTACAAGAACATCCAGAATAAGGACTCTGACCTGCCTATGCAGTTCACCATAGCGTGGGCGTTGAACGACATCTTCGGCGTGAAGGGCTTGAAGTTCGACGGCTTCGCCGACTTCTGGTGGGAGAACCACGCTGTCGACTACACAGCCGACGGCATGTGCGAAATGAGAAGCACTGTATTCATCACCGAGCCGCAGCTCTGGTATAACGTTGGTCAGCACTTCGGCTGCAACAACCTCAGCCTCGGTACAGAGATCGAACTCTCCAACAACTTCGGCTCTACCGGCGGATTTAAGTGCCGCCCCTGCTTGGGCATGAAGTGGGAGTTTTAAAAGTAAAAAAGTAAAAGAGTAAAAAGGTAACATGCTTTCAAAACTTTTCGGCTTCGACCCGTCGAAGCACAACATCAAGACTGAGGTGATGGCTGGCATCACCACCTTCCTCACCATGGCGTACATCCTTGCCGTCAACCCGAGCATCTTCAGCAACCTCGCTGACAAGGGCATGGACACCAACGCAGTGTTCACCGCAACGGCACTCGCAGCCATCATCGGCACACTCGCCATGGCTATCTACGCCAAGAAGCCCTTCGGACTGGCACCGGGCATGGGCTTGAACGCCTTCTTCGTGTTCACCGTCTGCCTCACCATGGGCTACTCATGGCAGTTTGCGCTCACCGCGATACTCATCGAGGGCTTCATCTTCGTCGTACTAACGCTGACAAAGGTGCGCACACTCATCGTCGACGCCATACCGGCATCGGTGAAGCGTGCCATCGGTGCCGGCATCGGACTCTTCATCGCCTTCATCGGACTGAAGAACGCCGGCATCATCGTCGAGAGTTCTGCCACCTTCGTCACCATCGGCACCATGACCGAGGGCACAGCGCTGCTCGGCGTGATTGGCATCGTGCTCACCTCGGTGCTCGTCATCAAGAACGTGCCGGGCTCGCTGCTCATCGGCATCCTCGCCACAGCACTCATCGGCATACCGATGGGTGTCACCAACTTCTCGGGCGTGGTAGACACACCGCCGTCGGTGGCTCCGCTGTTCTGCCAGTTCGAGTTTCACAACATCTTCACGCTCGATATGCTCGTGGTGGTGTTCACCTTCCTCTTCATCGACATGTTCGACACCATGGGCACGCTCGTGGGCGTTTGCACAAAGGCGGGCATGATGCAGAAGGACGGACGCATACCGGGTCTGAACAAGGCGTTCATGGCTGATGCCGTAGCCACAATGGCTGGCGCGTGCCTCGGCGCAAGCACCACCACTACCTACGTGGAGAGTGCGGCAGGCGTAGCGCAGGGCGGACGCAGCGGTCTCACGGCGTTCTCTACGGCTATGTGCTTCGTTGTGGCTATGTTCTTCGCTCCGTTGTTCCTCTCCATACCGGCTGCTGCCACCACTCCGGTGCTCGTCATCGTGGGTCTGTTCATGCTCACACCGGTGAAGGACATCGACCTCGACGACTATGCCGAGTCGATACCGGCGTTCATCACCATCGTGATGATGCCGCTCACGTACAGCATCTCCGACGGCATCCTCTGCGGTGTCATCTCGTACGTGCTTATCAACATGCTCTGCATGAACTGGAAGAAGCTCAACCCCACGCTCTACGTGCTGGCTGCGCTGTTCATTATGAAGTACATCTTCATCTAACTCGAGGATGTGTCAAAACCAATACGCAACAAAAAAGCGAGGCTTGAAAGCCTCGCTTTTTTTGTTGATGTATTTATGTTTATTGTCGTTTGTTCAATCGGCGAACGGTTTAGATTTCGTCTGGGTCGTCAGCCCAACTATCGAAGTAGACTCTTGATGCCGAATATGCACCTCCCCAGAAGTCGCCGCCTGAGCTTGCAGACCCACTATCTAATCCACCAGAGACACTCGTTCCGTCCATTTCTATTTTGCTCTCACCGGAGCCAGCCATGATTGTTGTACAACACATTTCAACAACGTTTATTTTAGGGGCAGTATAGATTTTCTTATTCATGATTATTCGTCAGTATTAATTAGGTCGTTTTCTTTACTTCAGTTTCATTGCCAAGCAGACTACTTCACCAGCACTTTCTTGCCATTCTGTACATACACGCCGTGCAGACCTTCGAAGCTTGTGCCCACGAACTGTCCCTGCAGGTTATAGATGCGGTTGTCGGTAGGCTGCTCAACAACAGTGGTAAGCTCGTCGATAGCGGTTGTTGCGCCGTCGATGTTAGCACGCAGAGCAGCGAGGTTGGTGCCTTGCGGAACGATGAAGTATGCACGCATACCCTTCATCTTTGTGCTGCCCTTCGCCGGTTTGTAGAACTTGTTGCCTTCGCCGAGGAAGAGGTTGGTGCCGTCGTCAAGAAGGTCGGTCTTTGCGCCGTATGTGCCCTGCATAAAGAAGCCGTTCTCGCCCAACTGCACGGGGTCGCTCTCTACAATGTTCACGCCAGTGAATGTAGGATCAACCACCGTCTTAGTAGGCTTTACGATGTAAGGCTTGCCTGCCTCGATAGTAGTAGAAGCTTTGAAGTTCATCACGTTGCCATTCATCGAGCCGAAGGTGTAAACCAATGTGCCTGCACCAAACTTCTCAGCAATCACGTCTTCAGAGATTGTGAACGGCACACAGAACGTATTCCACTGCGCGGGGGTGAGGCTGCGCTTAAGCTGCACGTCAACATTCGACTGTGCCACAAATTCGTTTATTGTAACTTCGTTAAGCACGTTGCTGCTCTTCTCTGTTGCAGTCTGATAATCATTTGTTACAACACGAATAAAATTGTACTTAGCTTTACTTTCCTGATTTGTTCCTTCGCCTGAACCAACCTGAATATTAGAAAGACTGAAGAATTGGTCCGTGTAGTATTGTTCAGAATACTTATTTATTGTGTCTTTAGAGAATACAACCCTGTCATTCACTACAAATCCTTTCTCACTTGACAATTCCACTCTCAATATATTTCCATCAAATGAAGAAGGACCAAAGGATGTAATACCTCCACCAGCAGGATTTCCTGCTACATACGCACTAATACCACCAGTTGTTTTATACATGTGAATATTATTTGCCTTAAAGGTTAGTATGTCCTCGCCAATAGAGAACAAGTCTTCGGTTCCTGTACCACATGTGCTGAGATCAATCTCTGCTACTACTTTCTGCTTAGTCCAGTCAATAGCAGTTTCTTTTATAAATTGAGTTCCATTGCCCTGATAATTAGTACAAAGAGAATTGACGATAGAACCTTCATCCCAAGACTTATTTGTGATTACAGCCTTATTCTTGCTCACCACCTTAACCGACTTATATGTACCATGCATTCTGCCGCTTCCCTCCTGACTTGCAAAAGTCAAGTTCGATTTATTAAACAGAGCGGTAAGGAAGGTAGCTGTGAGTGAGGTTGAATTACCATCAATGGTAAGACCATTTTCGTTATCAATCTCGATAGTGATGTTGGTCTTATCATAAGAACTACCCAAGGTAAGTTTTTGTTCAGGATCGTTTGAAGCAAAGCCTTTACCATGCAAAGCAATCTTTGTACCATAGCAATAAACATGCACGAGAGGTGTTGGAGAATTCCATTCAACATCAGATGAAGTCTGCGGACAAAGATCAAAAACATTGTCTGGATTATTTCCCGATGCGTCCGTTGTACAATTAGTAACATCAACGATAATCTGCAACTTCTGCGTTGTCCAATCAATGGTGAAATCGGAATAAAATTTGCTTCCGTTTGGGCTATAGTTTGTAATAGGGAGTGTTTGGGGTTGTCCGTTTCGAGCTAAAGTTTTACCCCCCCCGATAAAAAATAGCAATGCAAAGATTGCAATGATTTTGTTTAAGCTAAAGGTTTTCATATTTAAGCTATTAAATTGTTATATATTTTTAGTTATTTATACGTAGTTTGTATTATTGTTTAGGTGTACCAGAGTACGAGCGCACAAAATTAAGCAATTATTTTTTATGCACAAAAGAAAAACAAAACAAAATGTTTCTGCACCTTATTTTTAACATTACAGCATCCGCATCGGTCGACGCAGACATCCGCATCGGTCGGCGCAGACATCCGCATCGGTCGACGCAGACATCCGCATCGGTCGGCGCAGACGTCCGTATCGGTCGGCGCAGATGCCAAATGTAACGCTTTGGCTTTTCTTTAATAATGTTCGTATGTCTAAATATTAATTAAATAAGGTATAGATTGCATCGCGAATACGCAGAATTGTTGTACTTTTGCCGAGCAATGAAGAAATTAACACTCATAACACTAATAGCCTTGACGCTCGCTTCGTGCGCCAAGACCGACGACGAGCAGGCGCGCGAAATGCTCACACGCATACATACGCTCTACGAGAGCGGCAACTATCGTGCCACGCTCGACTCTATCACACTGCTGCGCGACCGCTACCCTGCTGCCATAGAGGTGCGCAAGGAGGCACTCGTGGTGTGGCAGAACGCATCGCTGAAGATGGCGCAAGCGGACGTGGCAGCCACCGACGTGCTGCTGCAACAGACGATAGCGCAGCTCGACAGCACAACCAACCGCTACCAACGCAACATGCTCGGCGTGAAGCGCGACTCGCTGCAGGCACGCTACGACGCCATGTGCGGTGTGGTGAAGATGATCAGGATGCGACAGAAGAACGAACAGAGCAAAACGGAGAAGTAAGCGCAGAAGCAGTAAAAATACGACTACGTTTGCTCAATTCATAAGTTTTTTGTATTTTTGTGCCGATTTATGGATACTACAAAGACAGAAGAACAGTTTAAGAGAGTGATGGACGAGTGTCGCACGCTCTTTGCGAAGAAGCTCCATGACTATGGGGCTTCGTGGCGTATATTGCGCCCGTCGTCGCTCACCGACCAGCTTTTCATAAAGGCAAAGCGCATACGCTCGCTCGAAACGACGGGCACTTCGCTCGTTGGCGAAGGCATACGCCCCGAGTTCATTGCACTCATCAACTATGGCATCATCGGACTAATACAGCTGGAGAAGGGCTTCGTAGACACCGTAGACATAACGCCCGACGAGGCTCTCGCGCTCTACGACGTGCACGCCAAGGAGTGCCTGGAGCTGATGCTGCGCAAGAACCACGACTACAACGAGGCGTGGCGCGACATGCGCATCAGCAGCTACACCGACTTCATACTGACAAAGATACAACGCATAAAGGAGATTGAGGGCTTGGACGGCAAGACACTCGTGTCGGAAGGCATCGACTCCAACTATATGGACATCATCAACTATGCGTGCTTCGGAGCGATAAAGATGGCGGAGTAATGCAGAAGCTAAGAATTACGGCCGTAAACGTCTGCCGGTTCGTGCTCGCTGCCACGTTCATCTTCTCGGGATACGTGAAGGCCATCGACCCGTTAGGCACGCTCTACAAGCTGAAAGACTACGCCGCAGCGATGTCGCTGAACGGGTTGCTGCCCGACTGGGTGCTCGTCGGCGTAGCGATAGCTTTAGGTGCATTGGAGTTTGCGTTGGGCGTGTTCATGCTGTTCGCCGTGCGCAGACACGTCGTATCGCGCATCACGCTCGCCTTTATGACGGCGATGACGGTGCTCACGCTGTGGATATTCGTAGCCGACCCCGTGAAAGACTGCGGCTGCTTCGGCGACGCGCTGAAGCTGACCAACGGCGAGACGCTGCTGAAGAACATAGTGCTCATAGCGTGTGCAGCACTCGTGGCATGGCGACCGGCGGACATGGCGCGCTTCATATCGCGCTCCAACCAGTGGATAGTGCGCTACTACACCGTGGCGTACATCGTCATAACAAGCGTCTACTGCCTCTACACGCTGCCCATCTTCGACTTCCGACCCTACCACGTGGGCATGAACATAAAGCAGGGCATGGAGATACCGGAGGGCGCAGAGCAGCCGGAGTTTGAGAGCACGTTCCTGCTAAGAAAGAACGGCGAGACGCGCGAGTTCACGCTCGACAACTATCCCGACTCGACATGGGAGTACGTAGACACCCGAACAGTGCAGACAAAGAAGGGATACGAGCCACCGATACACGACTTCGCGCTGACCACATGCGACACGGGCGAGGACATCACCGAGCAGGTGCTGACGAAGAAGGGCTACACCTTCCTGCTCGTCTCGCCCCGACTGGCTGTGGCTGACGACAGCAACTTCGGCGACATCGACCAGATATACGAATACGCGGAGGAGAACGGTGCCGACTTCTACTGCGTGACGGCATCAGCCAACGACGAGATAGAACGCTGGCGCGACCTCACGGGAGCCGAATACCACTTCTGCAACGCCGACGAGACAACGCTGAAGACAATGATACGCAGCAACCCCGGACTGATGCTGCTGAAGGACGGCACGATAATAGGCAAGTGGAGCCACAACGCGCTGCCACAAACCGACGACCTGACCGCCCCACTGCAGCAGCTCACAATAGGCAAAACGCAGAACGACAGCACCACGGAGCGTCTGCTCATCGTGCTGCTCACGTTCTTCCTGCCACTCTCGGCACTCACCTTAGCCGACCGACTGTGGGCATGGTCGAAATGGATCAGAAACAAACAAAGCAATAACAGAATATTTAATCTTTTTAAAACAGAAAAGAAAATGAGAAAGAAAATTGTAGCAGGTAACTGGAAAATGAACATGAACCTGCAGG
>ERZ1108170.1345-NODE-1345-length-15960-cov-6.512040_pt1 | contig 15960 bp, 10 predicted proteins | sample MGYA00403705_ERZ1108170 | MGnify/ENA primary metagenome ERZ1108170 (study PRJEB35170, sample SAMEA104062422) | human gut metagenome | biome: human gut; feature: human-associated habitat; material: faeces | place: Denmark | collected 2012-06-15 ...
CTCGCTGAGGATGTGCTCTGCCTTGCAGGCATCCTCAGCGGCGGTCTTTTCGTCCACGCCCAGCTGCATGAAGAAGTGGGTGAGCAGACGATGGCGGCTGTAGATGCGTTCTGCGATCTCACGGCCCGGCTCCAACAGGGTCAGGTTGCCTTCGCCGTCCACCGCGATATAGCCGTTTTCCCGCAGCTTTTTCATGGCAATGCTCACGCTCGCCTTGGTAAAGCCCAGCTCATTGACCACGTCAATGGAGCGCACCTTGCCCATGCGCTGGGTCAGCATCAGGATCGTTTCAAGATAATCTTCTGCGGATTGGTGGATCTGCATGGTTTGTTTGCCTCCTGCCTTGCCCCGCCCCACGGCGGGAAGTTCTCTGCCGGGATGCAAAGCACCACGGTTTGTATGTTACAGGATATCACACTTTTGCCGTTGATGCAAGCAATTCGCAGGAAGTTTGTGCAAACAAACCAACTTTCTTCTGCACAAAACAGCGGGTTTGCCAATTCCAGGCCGGTTTTGTTTTGTGCAAAGGGGACAAAACCCCGTTAGGTTTCGCTTTCCAGATACGCCGCCGGGCCGGACTGGTACAGGTCGCCGCCGTGGGCGTCCAGGATCACGGTCAGGGGCATATCCCGCACGGTCAGGCGGCGCACCGCTTCACAGCCCAGGTCCGGCCAGGCGATGACCTCCAGCGTCTCGACACTTTTTGCCATCAGGGCACCGGCACCGCCGAGAGCCGCCAGATACACGGCCCCGTTGCGCACCACGGCTTCCTTTACCGCCTGGTCCCGCTTGCCTTTGCCGATCATGATCTTGTTGCCCAGATCCAGCAGGCGGGGGCTCATGGCGTCCATGCGGCCGCTGGTGGTGGGCCCGGCCGAGCCGATCACCTCACCCGGACGCTCCGGGGTGGGGCCGACGTAGTAAATGGCGCTGCCGGTCAGGTCAAAAGGCAGCGCTTCGCCCTTGTCCAGCGCCTCGATCATCCGCTTGTGGGCCTGATCGCGGGCGGTGTACACCACACCGGACAGCAGCACGGTGTCGCCCGCCTTCAGCGGGGCAAGGTCCTGCGCGGTGCAGGGAGTGGTCAGTCTGTATTCCATGCTTTTCCCTCCTTACAGTTCCGCGCTGGCGCGGCGGGTGACGTGGCAGGAAACGTTCACGGCCACCGGCAGGCCCGCCACATGGGTGGGCATCTGCTCAATGGCAAGGCCCAGGCAGGTGGTCCGGCCGCCAAAGCCCTGGGGCCCGATGCCCAAGCCGTTGATGGCGGTGAGCAGTTCCTGTTCCAGCTGTGCGTAGTAGGGGTCGGGGTTGGGTACATCCAGCGGGCGCAGCAGGGCCTTTTTGGCCAGATACGCTACCTTATCAAAGCTGCCGCCCACGCCGATGCCCAGCACGATGGGCGGGCAGGGGTTGGAACCGGCCAGCTTCACGGTCTCCACCACGAACTTCTTGAAGCCCTCCACGCCGTCGGCGGGTTTGAGCATCTGGATGCGGCTCATGTTCTCGCTGCCAAAGCCCTTGGGGGCCACGGTGATGGTGCAGCCGTCGCCATCCACGAGGTGGACTGTGATGGCGGCAGGGGTGTTATCGCCGGTGTTGCCCCGGCGCAGGGGGTCGGCCACGATGCTCTTGCGCAGGTAGCCGTCGGTGTAGCCCCGGCGGACGCCCTCGTGGATGGCGGCCTCAAAGCTGCCGTCGATGTGGACATCCGTTCCCAGCTCCACGAAGACGCAGGCCATGCCGGTGTCCTGACAGATGGGCAGAGCCTTCTCCTGCGCCGCACCGAGGTTCGACCACAGCAGGTCGAGGGTGGTTTTCGCCAGCGGCCACGGCTCTTCCTCCCGCGCTCTGGCCAGAGCCGCTTCCACGTCTTGGGGCAGGCGAGTGTTGGCTTCGATGCACAGGCGGGCGACGGTATCGGTGATGGACTGTGCGGAGATCGTCCTCATGCCGCGCCTCCTTTACAGACGGGCCACGCCGGTCTCGCGGGCAGCTTTTGCCACGGCAGAGGCCACGGCCTCGGCCACGCGGGGGTCGAATGCGCCGGGGATGATGTTCTCTTCGCTGCGGTCCTCATCCGTGATGAGGTCGGCGATGGCGTAGGCTGCGGCCAGCTTCATGGCATCGTTGATGTCCCGTGCGCGGACGCTCAGGGCACCCTTGAACAGGCCGGGGAAGCAGAGCACGTTGTTCACCTGATTCGGGAAATCGCTGCGGCCGGTGGCCATGACCCGCACACCGCCTGCCTTGGCCTCGTCGGGCATGATCTCCGGGGTGGGGTTGGCCATGGCGAAAACGATGGCGTCCGGATTCATGGTCTTGCACAGCTCGGTGGTCAGGATGCCGGGGCGGGACACGCCGATGAAGACGTCGGCCCCCTCGATGGCCTCCTTCAGGCCGCCCTTGATCTGGCGGGGGTTGGTCACTTCGCCCAGCCAGTTCTTGTGGGCCTCGGCGCTGTTGCAGCCCTTGTACAGGGTGCCGAACTGGTCCACCGCCACGATGTCTTTGGCACCGGCGGTCATCAGCATCTTGATGATGGCCGTGCCGGCGGCACCGGGGCCGTTCAGGACGATGTGGACATCCTCCATCTTCTTGCCCACCACGCGCAGGGCGTTGATGAGCGCAGCCGTCACGACGATGGCGGTGCCGTGCTGGTCGTCATGGAAGACGGGAATGTCCAGCTCACGCTCCAGCGTTTCTTCGATCTCGAAGCACTCCGGGCTTTTGATATCTTCCAGATTGATGCCGCCAAAGGTCGGGGCGATGGCCTTGCAGGCCGCGATGACGCTGGCGGCGTCGTGGGCGTCGATGCAGATGGGGAAGGCATCCACACCGCCGAATTCCTTGAACAGCACGGCCTTGCCCTCCATGACCGGCAGACCGGCTTCGGGGCCGATGTCGCCCAGGCCCAGCACGGCGGTGCCGTTGGACACGACGGCCACCATGTTGCTCTTGAAGGTGTACTTGTACACGTCGTCAGGGTTCTCTTTGATCTTGCGGCAAGGCTCAGCGACGCCGGGGGTGTAAGCCGTGGACAGGTCGTCGCGGGTCTTGACCTCGACCTTACTCACGATGCCGACTTTGCCGTGGTGGCTCTCGTGCATTTCGAGAGCGGCTTTGTTGTAATCCATGGATGTTCCTCCTTGTGTTGATGTGCTTCTCTTATTATAATAAAGCCGCAGGCCCCGCAGCGCAAGAGGATTTTTGCGTGTGCGGGGCGACAGCTTGACAAACGACGATAGAACGATTATACTACAAATAGAAAAGGCGCTGGCCCAACAAACGGCTAGCTCCCTACCAGCAGATCAAAAGAATGACCGCCAACGGGTGCTAAACGTGGGGCGGTCATTTCTTTTGTCCATTTTTTGTGCGAAACTCTCGGAATCGGAGCACGATGTCGATCGTGTCGTAAACCGTTGTGACGAGGAACGTCAACAGCGCAAGAATCTCGGTCAATGTCATGGGTACATTCCCCCTTTCGGCCAGAGCCTCCGGGGAAAAACGTTCAAAAGTCGCCCTCCCGGCGCCCTGTTTATGGAAACAAAGCCATCCGGTAGGGAGTTGCCGCCTGCGTTCTGGACACAGCGCCTTGCCGCTTTGCTGCGGCAATTATAGGATATCACAGCTTTTGACAAAAAGCAACGACCTCACGTGGCAGGCTGCGTGAAACTTGTGGAAATTTCGCAAAATCCTTTTCTTTTTCATTTTTACCCTTTATAATAAGATTTGTCTGAAAAAATTGCAGTTCCCGGCGGCGTCCGGGATACAGGAGGTATCCACTTGAAACGAATCATCTCGAAGGCAGTCTGCCTTCTCTGCGCCGGTGCGCTGGCGCTGACGGCTGCGGGCTGCTCGAAGTCTGCGGCGTCTTCTTCCACATCGGCCAGCTCGGAGACGTCTGTCTACGGCAACGCTTCGGATTATGACTACCAGAATTTTGCCTACAGTGACGGTCTGGACGAGAACGGCTACTGGTCCGGCATCCGCGCACTGGATTATGTGACCCTGCCGGAGGACTACGCTTCCATCCCGCTGAAGAAGGCGGACATCGAGCCGACGGAGGAGGACGTGCAGTCCCAGATCGACAGCCTGCTCAGCCAGAACACCACCACGCAGCAGATCACCGACCGTGCCGCCGCCGACGGCGACACCGTCAACATCGACTACGTGGGCACCGTGGACGGCGTGGCCTTTACCGGCGGCACCTACAGCGGCTACAGCCTGACGCTGGGCAGCGGTTCCTTCATCGACGGCTTTGAAGACCAGATCGTGGGTCACAAGCCCGGCGAGACCTTCGAGGTCAATGTCACCTTCCCGGACGGCTACAGCGACTCCACCGATGCCGAGGGCAATGCGGTGGTCCTGAGCAACAAAAAGGCGGTCTTCTCCGTCACGTTGAACTACATCAGCGAGGAGATCCTGCCGGAACTGACCGATGCCTGGGTCGAGGAGAATTTCAGCAGCACCGACGGCGTCCACACCGTGGAAGACCTGCGGGCCGAATACCAGAAGATGCTGTATCAGAACAACCTGAACACTGCGGTGATGGATTACCTGCTGGCAAACTCCACCTTCAAGGACCTGCCCAAAGAAGTGACCGATTATCAGGTCAACCAGTGCCTGAACTACTACTACACCATGGCCCAGTATTACGGCTATGATCTCGACAGCTTCCTGCAGGCTGCTGCCGGTTACAACAGTGCCGACGACCTGCTGGATGCCATGAGCGACAGCATCACCGAGTATGCCCGCGAAGCGCTGCTCTATCAGGCAGTGGCTGAGGCAATGGACATCGCCCCCACGCAGGAGCAGATCGACACCTACTCTGCCTACACCGAGACCTACGGTGCCAACTACTGCACCATGGTCGCGCTGATGGACGCCGTGTCCGAGGCGCTGACCACCGGGGCACAGGTGAAATAAAAAAGCCAAAAAGAAAATGCCGCTGCACAGAAAATAGCTGTGCAGCGGTATTTTTTATGATTTTACCCAGATCGTAATGCTTTTTCGGAGAGCGACGCGGCCGAATTTGGCCATTTGCTGGCTGCTGTTGCCTTTCTTTTGTTTGAGACAGTAGACTTTTTTGACGGTAAAGCCAAACTGCTCGGCAAGAGAACAACTCAAAAAATCGACTGGGATGACTTCGCCGCCATAACGGACATTGTCGTTGACGAACGCGACCATGGCGCCCTTTTTGCAAACGCGGAAAAGTTCGGCATAGATAAAGGCCAGTTCTGTAAAGTATCCTTCTACCATTCGGACGATGCCGCTATTGTTCAAATCACCATGCTGTTCGCGCTTGTGTAAGGCATCCAGCACCTCACAAAAAGCAGGGTTGGAACAAAGTGTCTGATGAATCGTATGGAAACGGTCAATTTGACCGATCTCTGTATAGAAGAGCTTCAACTGTTCCAGTTTGGATCGGCTTTCGACGGTGCAGGAAAGCAATTCCTGCCGCAGCTGTTTGATCGAATCGTTATCAAGCCCGAGGTAAACAAGTTCCAGTGCATAGGTGCGGGTATAATCGTATCGGTTGCAATACGGCGGCGAGGTAATAACGCCTTTCAGAATGTGATCTGGAAGCCTGGGCAGTTCGAACAGAACGCTGTTCTGTTTGTAGATGATCTGTGCTTTTTCGTGCGTCTGGCTGGAATGCTGGATCACCTCAAGGTCGTGGATCACATGCGATAGTTCCAATAGAACGGTATCACGGCTGTCGAGGATATTTGAACGGACTGTTTTAGCGGACAACGGCTTTTTGCCTTTGGCTGCGCGAAGCTCATTGGCATGGATCACCTTTGGGGAACGGCTGTCCCAGCCGAGATATTGGCCGCTCTTTACGGTGTAGCTGCACGGTTCCAGAGAATTGAGAATGCAGAGCCGAAGAAGATTTTTGGCATTCTCTGAATAGATACAGTGGATACGCCAGTCTTCGATGAACTGAAGGTAGCGTTCGTTGTATTCCGGGTAGGCATCCTGTGTGATGGGAATACAAGGTGTTTTCAAGGAATAGCTGTCTGGCATGTGGAGAGACTTCAGCTCTTCCAGCATGGCACGAAGTTCAGGAAGATCGTACTCCATGCAGGCAGCCTTTGCTTTTAAGGAGACGTCCGCGATGGGCATCACATCGTAGCCAATGCTGTTGATGCCCTGCATCTGGCAGACGAGCGCCGTGGTGCCGGAGCCCATGAAAGGGTCCATGACGAGATCGCCGGGGTGAGCCCCCATCTCATGGAGCAACAGTTGGACAAGGTCCGCTGAAAAACCTTCTTTGTATTTGAGCCAGCTGTGGAGGATCTCGTTCTTGCTGAGCTGATAGCTGACGCTTCGCCTGTCGAAACGGTCAGTGACCTCGAGAAGGGGAGCATAACGAGATTCGAGCATTTTGCGCTCAAGGTCGCTGCATAAGGCGTCAGAAGAAAACTGCTCGATCAGATAATCTTGGGAGGAAGGATTCAAAAAGGATAATTGTTCCATTCGGTTCTCACTTGTCTGCGTTAAAGATTCAGCAGCCAGTTGCAATAAGCGACCAGCTGGTTGTCGTTGGTAAGGTTGGCGGCGTTGGTCATGACCCCGGCTTGAAGCTGCGAATAGATTTCCTCCGCCATGGCGGTTTCAATGGCAGCTCCAACGAACGAGGTCTGAACGGGATGACCAGCAGAAGCGAAGGTCGTCCGGATACGTTCCAAGGCGGTGTTGGCCGTTTTCCAGTGTTCGTCTGCCCCGGCGGGGTCGATTCCGCCTTTGAGCTCGCCCATCATAAGGGCTTTGTCTGGTTCAAAAGCGATTTTTCCATTTCGGAATCCAACTGCATCGGAATCGAACAGGCAGATATCCACATTTTTCCGGACTGTGGAAATGTTCATATTGAAAGCAAGCAGCCGCTTTTTCCCTGCGGCGGTCTGCCAGCAGAGGGCTTTCATCCGACGCTCAATGTCAAGGTCGTTGTCTGTCTGATCGTACCACGGAAATTTGCCGGAGATGTTTTCTGCCCACTGGTAGGAGATGTTCTGTACAGCCATACACGATAAGATGCAGCGGATCAGACGTTCCTGCCCCAGGGCCCCGATACGGTTCCGCATCGACCCGCCCACGGCGTCTCCTTTAATAAGAAGATATCGGTAGATCGTTTCGTCAATGAAATGTTTACCTGCGGGCTTCAAAAAATTCTTGATGAGCTCTTCAATTGCTTTGGTTTGGTCAGATTCGTCGAGGTAATTCAGACTTTTATCAGACAAACCGGAGGCACTCAGGAGAAATGGCCGCACTTCGGGTATGGAAAGAAGGGCGTCCGGACAAGTCGCGCCGGAGACCATACTCTTGAAGGCAAGTGAATTTTTTATGTAGGGGTCACCGAGACGATTCTTTTCCAGCGCGATTTTCAAAAATCCCGCGCGTGTCTGCTCGTGAGAGGTGACCAGATCGCCTGCGTTCCGGATATATTTGTTGAAAGCCATTGCGTTCTCCTTTTGTCTGAGAGAGGCTATAAAAGTGGAAAACTTGTATTTCTCAGTATAACATACTTTGAGGGTGATTGCAAAAAGGAAGCCGCTCCCAAAATCGAATAAAACCACAAACGGCCTGAACCCTGTGCGACACAGAGTTCAGGCCGTTTCGGCTTTTGGGGGCTATTTTTTCAGGGCATCTGCGAGGACGCGCAGCAGGTGCGGGACGTCCAGCGGCTTTGCGATATGGCCGTTCATACCGGCCTCCAGCGCGTTCTGACGGTCTTCTTCAAAGGCGTTCGCCGTCATCGCAAAGATGGGGATGCTGGCCTTCTCGGCGTCCGGCAGGGCGCGGATCTGCCGCATGGCCTCGTAACCGTCCAGATTGGGCATTTGGATGTCCATCAGGATCAGGTCATACTGGCCGGGGGCCGCCTGCTTTATCTTCTGGACGGCGACCGCGCCGTCCTCGGCGGTATCCACCACAAAACCGGCTTCTTTCAGGATCTCCAGTGCAATCTCGCGGTTCAGCTCGTTGTCTTCCACCAGCAGGAGCTTCTTCCCCTTGAGGTCGGCCGCAGTGGGTTGAGCGGGCTCGGAGGCAGGCTCTGCACGGAACGGTTCGGCCAGAACGCGGCGCAGCTCCGAGAGGAAGAGCGGCTTTTCGCAGAACGCGGTCACTCCGGCGGCGCGGGCCTCGTCTTCGATGTCCGCCCAGTCGTAGGCGGTCAGGATGATGATGGGGCAGCGATTCCCGATCACCTTGCGGATCTGCCGCACGATCTCGATGCCGTTCATGTCGGGGATCAGCCAGTCGATGATGTAGACGCTGAATTCATCGCCCTGCTCCACCGCGTATTTGGTGCGGATGACCGCTTCCTTGCCGGAGATCGTCCACTCCGGCCGCATCCCGATCTTGGACAGCATGGTGCTGACGCTCAGGCAGGTGTCGGTATCGTCGTCCGCCACCAGTGCCCGCAGCCCTTCCAGCTGCGGGAGCTGCCTGAGCTCCACCTTTTGTCCGCTGAGCGCAAAGCAGAGATTCACGATGAACTCGCTACCCTTGCCCGGCTCGCTCTCAATGGTGATGGTGCCGCCCATCAGGTCCACAATGTTCTTGGTGATGGACATGCCGAGGCCGGTCCCCTGAATGCCGCTGACGGTGGAGTTTTCCTCACGGGCGAACTCCTCAAAGATGTGCTTCTGGAATCCCTCACTCATGCCGATGCCGTTGTCCTTGATGCGGAACTCATAGCAGGCCCGGCCCGCAGGCGCACCGTTTTTCTCAGCAATGCGAATGCTGATCATGCCGCCTGTGGGAGTGAACTTGATGGCATTGGACAAAATGTTCAGCAGGATCTGGTTCAGCCGCAGCGGGTCGGTGATGATATCCTCGTTCTCCACATCCATGGTATCAATGAAAAGCGACAGCCGCTTTGCCGAAATATTGGGCTGGATGATGGAGCGCACATCGTGGACGAGGTCCGGCAGATGCACCGCTTTTTCCTCGATCTTTACCTTTCCGCTCTCGATGCGGCTCATATCCAGCACATCATTGATGAGGGAAAGCAGATGCTGGCTGGAGGTGGAGATCTTTTTCAGGTAGTCCAGCACCTGTTCCCTATTGTCGATATGGGTCGCAGCCAGCGAGGTGAAGCCGATGATGGCGTTCATGGGGGTGCGGATATCGTGGCTCATATTGAACAGGAACTCCCGCTTGGCACGGTTTGCCGCCCCCTCGTGCTGGAGCGCGATCTCCAGCTTGCGGTTCTGTTCCTCCAGCTGGGTCTGGTACTTCCTCTCCTGCTCTTTTTTCTGCAGCTCCATCTCCTGCACGGAGCGGCGGCGCAGCAGCTGAAGGATCATTACAAGCAGGATGTAGCCGACCAGCACCGTCAGGATCAGCAAAAGCGCCTCCCGGAAGATTATTTTTTCATCCGTGTACGCATAGAGATCGAAGGATCTGCCATGGCAGAACATCCCGAAATAGCAGCCGGAGCCGTTCCAGTCCCGGGTATGGGTCAGCTTCTCTGCGGCCCCGGCTTTGCGGATCCCCTGCGCCAGCGGACTGCCTGCAACATCCTGCCCAATCAGCTCCGGGCGGTTTGCGGCAACGACCTGATTGTTCTGCACGATGAACAGCGTGCCGCTGGTTTCTGCCGGGTAGCCATCCAGTATGCTCTGGATGGACAGCGCCGTTTCCTCCACAAATTCCGCCGGGGTGTACCGGTAGGCAAGCAGGAGCAGCTCTGTGCTTTCTGCCCGGTGCGCCGCAACATCCACAGCAGAGCCATCTTCCAGCAGGACGCGCTTCACATAGGTCTTTCGCGGGTAAGATAAAACGTCCAGAACAGCGTCATTTTTCAGCTGGTCGCCAAACCGGTCATAGCCGATGCCGTTGGTCGTGGACTCGCACCGGAGCGTGCCATCCGGTCCCAGAACCGAAATGCCGGTGAGCCAGAGCTTTTCTGTCTGCCTGTTCAGGCACTGCGGGTCGGAGAGGTCAAGAGCAGGATTCTCTGCCAGCTGATGGACTGCGACCGCCGTGCGGCGGAGTGCCTTTGCCGTGATGGTATCGTTGTGCTTTTCAAAGCTGGTGGACTGGGATTTGACAAACTCAAGGGTCTGGCAAAAGCGTTCCTCTGCTGTGCGCATTGCCCGCCAGCTGGAGAAAAAAGCAACACCGGCCATCAAGAGCACGCCGATGATCAGATAGGCTGTCCATATCCTTTTATCCGGGGTGGTTCTGTTTTTACGCGCCAATGGTGTCCACCTCCAGATACTGCGAAGCATTTTCAAGGTATCGGCCAATGATCCGCTCCAGCGTGCCATCCGCGCGCATCTGCGCAAGGGTATCGGTCAGCTGGCTGTCCAGCCCGCGGGTGTCGTTCTTGGCAAAGGCGATGCCCAGCCCGGTGACCAGCAGCGGTTCCTCCAAAATGCGGAAGTCTATGGCATTGTCCTTCATATATTGCAGGATGCCTGTCTCGTGGGCGGCGATGCCGTCCACATAGCCGCAGGCCAGCATTGCGTACTGCACACTGCGGTTTTCGATGCTGAGCACCTCCACCGTCTGCGGGATGCGCGGGTCGGAGCCGCTGAGAAAGATCTCCTCCGGCTTGCCGGTGCTCTGCACGGCGACGGTCTTGCCGGCAAGGTCGCTGAGGGATCGGATGCTGCTGTGGGCATCCACCGCAACCACCTGACGGCTCACCATGTAAGGCCCCGCCCAGCGGTATGCCTCTTCGCGTCCATCCATGGAAAAGCAGCCCCAGATGCAGTCGATGGCGCCGCTTTCCACAAGATTTGTTTTCTGCTCCCAGTCGATCGTTTCAAACCGGGCAGCATACCCCATGCGGCGGAACGCCTCGGTGGCGATCTCCACATCGATCCCGGTGGGAACACCGTCATTATTCAGATAGATATAAGGTGGATAGCTGTCGCTTCCCACAACGATTTGTGCAAGACCGCTGTCTTTCGCTTCCTTTTCTCCGCAGGAAGTCAGACTGCTTACGGCAGCAGCTGCCGCCAGCAGCGTGCATCCGTTCAGGAATGCACGGCGTGAGATTCTGTGTTTCATTCGGGCTTTTTATACTCCTGTTTTGATTGCATCCGCAGCTCAGTTGTGCTGCTGTAATTCTTCTTTCAGGGCAGCTTGGATATCCGTCAGGCATTGCGGCAAGAGCGGCTTCCTGTTGATGAAGTTTTTCCAACAGCTGCTGCTCACGCGCTTTGTAATACTCCTCGATCTCGGAAAGTGTATTCACGTTCTAATCTTCTCCTGCATCATTCACATCGTTTGTGTGCTTCCTCTGCGGAAACGCGCTTGTCCGCTATTTATTTTCGGGGGAATAACACGGAAGCGTTTTACCGTCTGCTCCAGCGCAGCAATATCCACAGGTTTGGACAGGTGCTCGTCCATGCCGGCTTCCCTGCTCTTCTGCATATCCTCAAGGAAGGCGTTGGCGGTCATGGCAAGGATGGGGATGGTGCGTCCCAGCGGGTTTTCGCCATTGCGGATGCGGCGTGTGGCCTCCAAACCGTCCATCACCGGCATCTGCACGTCCATCAAAATCATGTCATAATCGCCGGGCTTTACGCTGGCAAAGGCATCCACGATCTCCTGACCGTTGGAGCAGATAGTGCAGCTGGCTCCCCTGGTCTCCAGCAGCATTTGCAGAATTTCAGCGTTGATGGCGTTATCTTCGGCACAGAGGAACTTCATGCCGGACAGGGGAGAAGTAGTCTCTTCTTCCTCCGGGAGCGCCTGCGCCTTTTGCACCGTGTCCGCTTTGGTATCAATGGGGAATTCCAGCACCACCTCAAAGCGGGTGCCCTTACCGGTGGCACTCTCCACGCTGATGGTGCCGCCCATCAGGTCTACGATGCTCTTGGTGATAGCCATGCCAAGGCCGGTGCCCTGCACCTTGCTGACGGTGGAAGTGCATTCCCGCTCAAAGGGTTCAAAAATGTGCTTCTGGAACTCCTCGCTCATGCCGATGCCGTTATCCTGCACCACAAAGCGGTACCGGGCGTAGTGCTCGTTCCGGGGCAGCTCTTCCACCTCCAACCGGATGTGCCCGCCGGTGGGCGTATACTTGACCGCGTTGGAGAGGATGTTCATCAGCACCTGATTCAAACGGTTGGGGTCGGCCAGCACGTTTTCGTGCTGCAGATTGGTGCTTACCGTAAAGCTCTGACTGCGCTGACCTGCCTGCTGCCGGATGATGTTGTCCAGCTGACTGATCTGCTGGGGCAGATTCATTTTTTCCACATTCAGGGTGGTCTTGCCGCTCTCGATGCGGCTCATATCCAGAATATTGTTGATGATGCCCAGCAGCAGCTGGCCGGAGGTTTCCAGCTTGCCCAGATGCTCGGCAAGCTTTTCCGGCTCGTGCAGCTCGTTTTTCATCAGGGTGGTAATGCCGATGATGGCGTTCATGGGGGTGCGGATGTCGTGGGACATATTGGAGAGGAAGTCCGTCTTGGCTTTGCTGGCCTTTTCGGCTACTTCCAGTGCGGCTTCCACAGCCAGCGTGGTCTGGTGCTCGCCCGTGCGGTCGGACATATCCACGATGCACTTTCTTGCGCCCTGCACATCATTGAGGAAGCCGGTCACATGGAGATAGCGAGGCTCACCGGTCTCCTGATTGACAAATTCACATTCCCATTCCTGCTGGACGCCCTGTTCCATCTGCATCAGACTTTCCAGCCGCGATGCACCGCTGTCGTCTCCGGCAGGGTATAGAACGTGGAGATCCTCCTGCACCGCCTCGGGGGAGAGGCCCAGAATGCGCTGGACATTGGGGCTGACGTATTCCGCCTTGCTGGTTTCGGTGTCGATCATCAGGAACACGTCGTCCACATTGCGGGAAAGGTTCGAGAACAACTCCTCGCGTGCCAGCAGCTGCTGGTCCTTTTTCCGCAGCTTTTGCCGGTTGCTCTGCACCACCAGCAGCAGAGCGGCAACAGCCAGCATACCCGTTATACCGCTCATCACGGCCATGGTGGTGTATTGCAGCCGGTTCATGTTGGCGTTCACAACGCTTTTGGGAGCAATGCCAAGGATCGTCCAGTTCTGGAAGGCGGCAGAACCATAAACCATGTAATAGCCGACGCCATTGATGGAAAACTCAAGGTTGCCGCCCTCCCCGGCAGCAAAAGAATCTTGCAGGGCATCGACCTGTTCTGCCGTAAAACCAGCCGAGTTTTTGAGCAGGGCAAGGATATTGTGCACACCGCTCATGTCCGCGCTGCTGCTGTCCAGTACCACACGGCCATCCGGCAGCACCGCAAAGGTGCTGCCGTGCCCTTCAAAGGCAGAGATCTTCAGGGAGTCCACCAGATCCCTGTTGTTATAGGTGATGGCAATGGCTTCGTAATCAAAGCCCTGATAGCTGCCTTTTTCCGTGGGGACTGCAAACACCATGATCTCCGGCTTGTCCGGCACGACCGAGTTTGCCACGATAGGCTGCTGCTCCAGAATCAGCTGCGACAGCGTCCGACCCAGATCAAGATAGCCTCGTTCACCATCCAGTGTGACATAGGAGCCATCCCGCGAAACGAAGAAAAAGTCTGTAAAATGGTATTCTCCCTTTGCCTGTGAAAGGAAGGAGCAGACATCGGCATCGCTTTGCGCACTTTCCAGATAGGGCGCCCACATCCGCATGACGCCCCAGTTGAAGGATACCTTATTGTAGAGGGTCTGGTTTGCCTGATGATAGATCTCGGTAAGGTGTGCAGTGCTTTCCTCGTAGATGGTGTGCTCCATAAAATCCGTAAAGACAACGAGGCTCGTCAGAATGCTGATGCCGAGCAGCAGCATTGCTATGACCGCGAGGATACGGCTTTTTACAGAGCGTTGCATCTTAGTTTCGTTCTTCAAGAGCTTATTCTCCCTGTACAATGGTCAGATACTCGGAGGGGGCGGGGAACTGCTTGCTGACCGCCAGCGAATCCTTCAGGCAGGAGCGGCTGTCTGCCCCTTCAATGGCATATTCCGTTCGCTTGGTCTTCAGGTTTTCCGGCATGGGGCAGCTGCAGTAGACCTCGTTCTCTATCCACACATCGGTGCCCGCCACAAATACGGTATAGGTGGCCGTATCGTCCAGCGGCGCACCATTGACGGTGAGTTCTTCCAGACGGAACTTGCCCTGCTCGTATTCGGTCACTTTGTATTCCATGCCGCTGGTCACGGGCATATAATTCCGGTGCCGGATGGGGTTTGCACCGTTGTCCTTTACGTTCACCAGCCACTCCATCATCTGCCGCAGCTCTGCACCGGTATATTCTCCCTGCGAAACGGCGTAGTTTCCTGCCATCACCCACAAAAGCTGCTGCTTGCTGTAATCGCCGCAGTAGATGGAAGTGGACACCAGCGGCGAGTAGCCGATTGCGATAGACGCATCATAGGTGGTGCGCAGGGCGGTCATCAGCGAGGAAGCCGCAGCGCTGCCGTGGTCGGTCATGTCGATGGAGTATGCGGTATTCTGGGTGAACAGGATCTCGGTTTCGGGGTCTGCTTTGGGGGTGACAAGCTGCTCGTTGAACGCCTCGTATCCGGCCTTGGCATCGTATTCGCCGGTGATCATCTTGTGGCCCACATCTTCCGAAATGCGGAAGATCTCGGTGGAGGCCAGACGCATATACAGATGATTTGCGCTGATGACATCCGCAACGTGTTCCAGAGAGGTGGAGGAGGTGATGTTTACCTCCTTGTTATAAGAGAGCACCGCGCCGCCAGCGGCCAGCTTGCTCTGCCCCTCTGCGCTGTACACGGCCCCAAGGACTTTCAGCACAGCAGCCAGCTTTGCCTCGTCCTGTGCTACCGTGTTGGAAACTGCTGCCTGACACATGGGGTAGGTCAGCAGCCAGCTATCATTGGCGGTCTCGCCGAAATAGGGCAGAATGGATGCGTTAAAGCCGTGCAGGTCGAGCATTACATCCGCTATGCCTGCCGTGGTGCGGATCATGGCGGTCTGCCGCGCATAGAAAGGCTTGGCAATGGGGTTCAACTCCAACCGATCGTCACCGGGCTGCACCCGCACATCCTTGAGGAACTGCTCGTATTTTTCAAAGACCTTCGGCCACACCACATCATCCAGACCGGTGGAGCCGTCCTCGGTCTCGCTCTCGTAGTTCATGCGCCATGTGGTGCCCTCCAGACTCATCAGCTCCGGGATAGCACAGCCCTGCATGGTTTCCAGACAGGTGTAGTCATATCTCCAGTCTGCCTGATAGCCCTTAATGCCGACAGCCTCAAAGGCATCAATGGCCGCCACGAACTCGGCGTAGTTGGTGGGCAGAGGGATATTGTACTGAGCAAACAGATCGACATTTGCAGCCGTGCCGTCCACCTCGGCGCACATGGGCAGCCAGCGGATCGCACCGTCCGGCTCCTGATTGTTGTTCAGGTAGCTGGAATAGAAGGTGCCTGCAACCTCGGTCGTGCTCAGATCCATCAGGTACTCTGCCAGAGGAGCCGCATCGTTCAGGGAGAAGCGGCGGCAGGTGATGATGTCCGGCAGCTGCTCCGCACGGTTCAGCAGGTCGCGGTAGTAGTCCATGGTGTTGAAGCCCTGAATGAAGTTGAACTCATACTCCGGGAACTTCTGTTCCAGCCACGGAGTAAGCTCTTTCATCATGGAGCGGTCCCACAGGTAAAAGGTGATCTGGATCTTGCCGTTCTGGCTGCTGCCCTTGTCAGCCTCGGTCTTGCCGCCGCAGGCGGTCAGCGCTGCCGCAGCGGCCACGCCGCCGGCGGCCTGCAAAAAAGAGCGGCGAGAGATTTTGTTCATCATAGGATGCTCCTCACATTTCCAGTATTTTCAAGTTTATCATTATAATAGAGGTGTTTCAAGCGTTTTTGCCAAAAAAAGACGCGCGCGCGGCCTCTTTTGGCCCTCTCCGCCCTCCTTTTGCGTCAGCAGCCCGGAGGGGCAAAAAGAAAAGCACGAAGGCCGAAACCTTCGTGCTTTGTGGTGGGCCAGGCAGGACTTGAACCCGCGAC
>ERZ1108170.1351-NODE-1351-length-15889-cov-7.016799_pt1 | contig 15889 bp, 11 predicted proteins | sample MGYA00403705_ERZ1108170 | MGnify/ENA primary metagenome ERZ1108170 (study PRJEB35170, sample SAMEA104062422) | human gut metagenome | biome: human gut; feature: human-associated habitat; material: faeces | place: Denmark | collected 2012-06-15 ...
GTTGTTCCAGCACGAGTATTCCGCTAACTTCCTGTTTACCCTTTGGAAGCGGGTCCGGAAGTACGGTGCCTGCTGTACCGGCCTGACCCAGAATGTGGACGATCTGCTCCAGTCCCACACGGCCCAGACCATGCTGGCCAACAAAGTTGATCCGCAGGGGGCTGGATGACGGCACAGAGCGCCTGCGGGGCCAGCTGCGGGATGTTGCCCAGCACGGCCAGCGGGATGACTTCGGCGGTGACCAGCTGGGCGACGTCGAGGTGAGTGGCGTCAAACGGGCAGAGCAGCTGGCCGAGCGTCTGCTTGGGAGGCGAAAGAAAGGTGCGGCACACAACCCAGATACAGGTCCAAACGGGCATTCTGGCCGTCATGATCCGCAAGGAGCAGCAAAGCCAAGAGATGACGGTATTCTGCCTCCAAGGGACCGTCTTCATGGGAGGGAAACGAGAGATCCGCTCCAGGCGCAGAGTGCAGTCAGAGGCCACCCCCCAGCCGCAGTCCGCACTCCAAAAGCCTCAAAAAAGAAGCATTAAGGCCAAGGACGCCTATCTGAAGATACAAGCTGACCCCGCACCTGCTACACCGCCCAGTGCGTTGCAGCAGGGGAAAGCGTCCTTTGTACAAGAGCGCCAGGGTACCCTTCTCCGCAGCGGGAAACTGAATCGGCGCTTGCCCGCAGGAGAGGACGTTCCCTCCGCAGCTCCTCCCTCGGGAAAACGGCCACAAGGTATGGACATCCACAAACAGCCACGGCAGGTGTCAGGGCAGGCGGGCGGTTTTCGTGTGCAGTCCAAGCCTCACAGGGAGACCCCCAGACAGGCAATGGGCGGTACCGCCAAAACAGCAGTGAAAGAACGGGGCGCGCCGGTCAAGCAAGCTGCCCATCCCGTAAAAAGTAATTCTCGGTGCTATATGGGGCAGGATCCAACGCTTTTGTTGTCTCCTGCCCCATATTTGTTATATCTGTTGTGTAATTAAAATTCCAAATTATGACCGTCTTTTTTAGAAAATAGGTGGACCACATTTCCGCCAAAAATAAACGAAATGGAAGTGCCACTTTCCGAAGGGATATACTGGGCTCCATCCATACCCGAGGTCTGGGCAACAATAATGCTATCCCGACCATTGATATCCACATGAAGATGGACCGCACTCCCCATCATCTCTGAGACTTCTACCTTGCCATGCACCCCATGTTCACCATTCTCCAACAGCATAATGTGCTCAGGCCGGACACCGAGAATAATCTCTTGGGGGGGTACACTAGCTTGACGCAACCTTTCTTGTTTCTCGACGGTAGGCACTACTCGAATACCGCCCATCAAAACAGAATATACGCCGTCTTCATCCCTCTTCAACTCCGCATCGTAGAAGTTCATCTGTGGGACCCCTATAAAACCTGCTACAAAGAGGTTGACCGGGTGATTGAAAACCTCTTGAGGTGTTCCAATTTGCTGGATAACACCGTCTTTCATGATAACAATGCGGTCACCTAAGGTCATTGCCTCGGTCTGATCGTGGGTAACATAGATGAATGTGGAATTGATACGCTGGCGTAGCTTGATGATCTCAGCGCGCATCTGGTTACGCAACTTGGCATCCAAATTAGATAAGGGTTCGTCCATGAGTAGAACTTTGGGATTTCGTACAATAGCTCGGCCAATGGCCACCCGCTGCCTCTGGCCACCTGACAGCGCCTTAGGCTTGCGATCTAGATATTCCGTAATTCCCAGGATCTCCGCCGCCTGATTCACACGGCGGTCGATCTCCTCCTTAGGTAACTTGCGGAGTTTCAGCGGAAATTCCATATTGCCCCGCACCGTCATGTGGGGATATAGGGCATAGCTTTGAAACACCATAGCGATGTCTCGATCCTTAGGCTCCACATCGTTGACCAGTTTTCCGTCAATATAGAGCTCACCCCTGGTGATCTCCTCCAACCCTGCCACCATCCTCAGCGTGGTAGATTTTCCGCAACCGGAGGGCCCGACTAATACAATGAATTCCCGATCCTTGATATTCAGGTTGAAGTCCTGCACCGCGTGAACGCCTTCGTCCGTTACCTTGAGATTACTTTTCTTTTTCTCGCTGTATGGATATACTTTTTCAATATGCTGTAAACTGACTTCAGACATAATAAGCACTCCTTTCTGAGATGGCTTTCATTTTAAATGCCAGATATCCTGGTCATATTCCGCGATCGTACGATCGGAGGAAAAGAATCCAGAGCGGGCAATATTGACCAGCATCTTGCGGCTCCAGGCGTCCCGGTCCTCGTAGTCGGTTAGGCAACGCTCCTTCACCGCAATATAGTCCTCCAGGTCTAAAAGGGCCATAAAGTAGTCTTTGGAAATAAAGTCCTTGTAGAGCCGGCTAAGGCTCTGGGCATCACCCATGGTCAGCAGCTGGGGGCTGATGATGAAGTCCACCAGACGCTCCACCTCTGGCTTCTGCCAGTAGTCGCTGCTACGGTAGGCGCTATTCTGATAGAGGTCAATGACCTCATCAGCCGAGCGGCCGAAGATGTAGATGTTCTCCTCCCCCACCAGCCGGGAGATCTCCACATTGGCCCCGTCCAACGTACCCAGGGTGACAGCACCGTTGGCCATGAGCTTCATGTTGCCGGTACCGCTGGCCTCCTTGGATGCCAAGGAGATCTGCTCGGACACATCGCAGGCGGGCACCAGGAGCTCGGCGGAGGAGACATTGTAGTTTTCCACCATCACCAGCTTCAGCCAGGGGGACACCTGAGGGTCCTGGTCGATGAGCCTGCTCAGGCACAAAAGCAGGTGGATGGTGTCCTTGGCTAGGGTATAGGCAGGGGCGGCTTTGGCACCGAACACCATAGTCACCGGCCGGGTTGGGGTACGGCCCTCCTTGATCTGCAGATACTTCCAGATTGCATACAAAGCATTCATCTGCTGGCGCTTATACTGGTGCAGCCGCTTGATCTGGATGTCCAGGATGCTATCGGGGGCAATCTCCGTCCCGCGCCCCTTCAGCCACCGGGCCAGTTTCGTCTTGTTTTCCCCCTTGACGGACAGCAACTGCTCACGGAAAGCGCTGTCCTCTATGTGGTCCATCAGCCCCTCCAGCTTCCCCGCATCCCGCTTCCACTCCGGGCCAATGGCCTGGGTGATGAGATCGGAGAGAGCAGGGTTGCAGCCCATCAGCCAGCGGCGGAAGGTGATACCGTTTGTTTTATTGTTGAACTTCTCTGGGTAGAGCACATAGAAGGAGTGCAACTCCGTATTTTTCAGGATTTCGGTGTGCAGATGGGCAACGCCGTTCGTCGAGTGGGTGAAGTGGATGTCCATGTGGGCCATGTGAACGCGGTCGTCCCCGTCGATGATGGCCAGACTCTCGTCGGTGGTGCGGGTGCGGGCCAGCGTGTCAAGCTTTTCAATGATGGGCATGAGCTGCGGCACGACGGCGTCCAGATAGGCGCGGGGCCACTTTTCGAGCGCCTCGGCCAGAATGGTGTGGTTCGTGTAGGCACAGGTCTTTGTGACGATCTCGACGGCCTCGTCAAAGTCGATGCCCTTCTCCCCCAGCAGGCGGATCAGCTCGGGGATAACCATGCTGGGGTGGGTGTCGTTGATCTGAATGGCGGCGTAGTCGGCCAGATCGTGGTAATCACAGCCGCGGGCGGCACACTCGGCCAGAATCAGCTGGGCCCCGGCGGAAACCATCAGGTACTGCTGGTAGACGCGCAGACGGCGTCCGGCCTCGTCGGAGTCATCGGGATACAGGAAAAGCGTCAGGTTTTTGTCGATGTCGGTCTTGTCGAACGTGATGCCGTCGTGGACGATGCTCTCATCAATGGTGTCGAGATCAAACAGATTCAGCGTGTTTGTGCGGCCCTCGTAGCCCGTGACGGCCAGCTTGTACAGACGGGCGCTGTAGGTCTTGCCGGCCAGCTCGACGGGATAGACCGTATCCGTTTTTTCCGCCCAGGAGTGGGCGGTCAGCCACGGGTCGGGCAGCTCGTTCTGGACGCCGTCCTTGAAGGACTGGTGGAACAGGCCGAAGTGATACCGCAGGCCGACACCGTCGCCGGGCAGGTTCAGCGTGGCGAGGGAGTCAAGGAAACAGGCGGCCAGACGGCCCAGCCCGCCGTTGCCAAGGCTTGGCTCCGGCTCGACCTCCTCAATATCGGACAGTTTTTTCCCGGCAGCGGCCAGCGCGGCGCGGGTGTCGTCGTACAGCCCTAAATTGATAAGGTTGTTGGACAGCAGCTTGCCGATCAGAAACTCGGCGCTGATATAGTAGAGCTTGCGGCCCGTGACGGGACGGACGCGGGCGGCGCTCTGTTCGCGGACGATGTCTAACAGGGCCAGATAGATTTCCTGATCCGTGCAGGCGGTCAGGGGCTTGTTGGTTCTGGCTTCCATCGCAGCAGTCATATTCATAAGAGGTTCCCTCCATTTGTGTATGAGCTTCTTGGGTACAACTTGGTTATACCACACAAAACGTGCATCTGACTTGCAAAATACCCGCAACTTATGGTACAATACTATCATGCGAGGTGAAAATATGGCGAAACAAGAGCGTTTACGCGAAGCAAAGCAACACGGGGCCGCGTGGTTCCCGTTCAATATCTACCCGTGCACGATCCCGAAGGATTTCCCGCAGGTGGCGCTGCATTGGCAGGACAGCATGGAGCTGGTCTTTGTCAAAAAAGGGCGCGGCATCGTGCAGGCCGGGCTGACGACCTACACGGCACAGGCGGGCGACATTTACGTGTTTGCCCCCGGCGTGCTGCATGCCCTGCGCCAGCTGCCCGGTGAGGCAATGGAATATGAAAACATCATCTTTGAGCTGGAACTGCTGGGCGGCGCCGGTGACATCTGTGCCGAGAAGTACCTGCTGCCGCTGCAGAGCGGACGTCTGGCTCTGCCCATGCGCCTTGGCCCGGAAGACTGGGGCTACAACTGGGCGGTGCGGTGCCTGCACGCGGCGGAGGAATTCAACAAGATCAAAGACGTGGGATATGAACTCTGTATAAAGGGCGAGCTGCTGCTGTTTCTGGCGGCGCTGGTGGGCCGCACCGGAGACCTGCCCCCTGCCGATACCCCCGATACCCGGCGGCTGAAAACCGTGGTGCAGCTTGTGAATGAGGGCTACGCGGGGGCGCTGCATGTGACCGACGCAGCGGCGGCCTGCGGATGCAGCCCCAGCCATTTTATGCGCTGGTTCAAGAAAATGACCGGCCAGGGCTTTACCGAATACCTGAACGAGCAACGCCTGAACGCCGCCGCCGATGCCCTGCGCAGCGGCAGCGACACCGTGCTGGCGATTGCGGAGCAATGCGGGTTTGAGAATTTGTCCTACTTCAACCGTCTGTTCAAAAAGCGGTACGGGATGACGCCGCGGGAATACAGGGGGAGAAAATAAAAAAGCCTTCCCCCGAGGGGGAAGGTGGCCCGAAGGGCCGGATGAGGGGCGAGTCTGCGGCGAAATCCCGTGAACGGGTGGCTGCGGAAGATTTGCCCTCATCAGTCCGCTTTGCGGACAACTTCCCCCGCGGGAGAAGCCTGAAATTATGCCTTTTTGCTGTAATCCCGTGCGCCGTAAATCGCCGTGCCGACGCGGACGATGGTCGCGCCCTCGGCGATGGCGGCGGCGTAGTCGTGGCTCATGCCCATGGACAGAATGTCCATCTGTGCCCGGTCATAGTGCCGGGCGTCGGCTCTGGCCAAAAGCTCCCGCATCTGTGCAAAAAAGCGGCGGGTCTCGGTGTCGTCGGCGTCGGCGGGCGGGATCGCCATCAGGCCGCGCAGACGGATGTGCTCCCTGGCGGCGGCAGCCTCCAAAAGCGGGAACAGGCTGTCGGCGTCCACGCCGCTCTTGCTGGCCTCCTCGCCGATGTTGATCTCGACGAGAATGTCCTGCACCAGCCCCAGACGGGCCGCGGCGGCATCGATCTTATCCAAAAGGCGCGTGCTGTCCACGCTCTGGATCAGCGCGGCGCGGCCTACGACCTTGTTGACCTTGTTCGTCTGTAAATGCCCGATGAAGTGCCCGGGCTTGCCGTTGTAGGCGTTCGCGTCGGTCTTTTCGACCAGCTCCTGCACATGGTTTTCACCGAACAGGTCAATGGGCAGGTCGGCGCTGTAGCGCACCTCCTCCACCGTGCGGGTCTTGCAGGCGGCGCAAAGGCGCACCTCTGCCGGGTCGCGGCCTGCGGCCTTGGCGGCAGCGGCCATCGTCTCACGGATCTTCGCGACGGCCTCGGCCATCTGCTGCTTCTGGGCTTCGGGAATCATCGCACTTCCTCCTGACTGTAAACGGCGCGGGAACCGCCGATGAACGGCGGACGGGTGCGGGCGCAGAGCAGAATTGCCTGCCCGATGTGATCCATCGACAAGCGCACCGGCACGGCCACGCGGCGCAGGTGCATACCGATCAGCGTACCGCCGATGTCCATGCCCGCGGCGGCCCTGACCTCCTCCACAAGGACGGGGTCGTTAAAGTGCTGCCAGCAGTTCGTGGCCCAGCTGCCGCCCGCGTGGGGCTGCGGAATGGCCGAGACGATCTGATAGCCGTTGGCCTTCGCGGCCTCGCGCTCAATGACGATAGAACGGTTCAGATGCTCACAGCACTGGGCGGCCAGATAGACGCCCTGCTCCTGCAATGGCGGCAGCACGCCCGCCAGCACGGCAGCGGCAGCCTCCATGCTGGAATCCTTGCCGATGCGCCCGCCCATGATCTCGCTGCTGGAGCAGCCGACCACAAAAATGTCCCCGGTCTCAAGATGCGCAGCCTGCAGCAGTTCTTCCGTAGCCTGCCGCGCCTGCGCCGTAAGTTTTGCATAATCCACAGGTAATGCCCCCCTTTGGTTACTATTATAGCAGGGGTGTCAATAAAAGAAAAGTCTTCCCCCGCGGGGGAAGGTGGCCCGTAGGGCCGGATGAGGGCGACCCTGCGGATACTGCTCATAAATGGGTGGCTCAGACTGTCGAGAAACTCTTGTAGGGGCGAGCATTGCTCGCCCGTGCCCGTTTGCCTTGCAAAAAACAATCCCGAAAAATGCGTTGCTGCGGTAAGTTGGCGGGCGACCAATAGCCGCCCCTACACACACAATAAGGCGGGAATGCAATTCTTTTGACGGTCTGAATCGACAGCGTGCAACGGATTTGGCACACTGTCGACTTTTTTGTTTTGGGCTTACGCCGTCACATCCTCAAACTGACTGTTGTACAAATCGGCATAGAACCCGCCGGCTTCGATCAGTTCGTCGTGGGTGCCCTGCTCGACAATGTCGCCCTCGCGCATGACCAGGATCAAATCGGCATCGCGGATGGTGGACAGGCGGTGCGCAATGATGAAGCTCGTGCGGCCCTGCATCAGGCGGTCCATAGCCGTCTGGATGCGCTGCTCGGTGCGGGTGTCAACGCTCGATGTCGCCTCATCGAGGATCAGGATGCGGTTGTCCGCCAAAATCGTGCGGGCAATCGTCAAAAGCTGCTTCTGGCCTTGGCTGACGTTGGAGGCGTCCTCGTTCAGCTCCATCTGGTAGCCGCCGGGCAGCGTGCGGATAAAGTGGTCGGCGTTTGCAGCCTTTGCGGCGGCAACGACCTCCTCGTCCGTGGCATCCAGACGGCCATAGCGGATATTCTCCATGATCGTGCCCTTGAACAGCCAGGTATCCTGCAGCACCATGCCGAAGCCCTCGCGCAGGTCGCTGCGGTCAAAGTCCCTGACGTTGTGGCCGTTCAGCAAGATTTCGCCGGAATCCACATCATAGAACCGCATGAGCAGCTTGACCATTGTGGTCTTGCCCGCGCCGGTGGGGCCGACGATGGCGACCTTCTGGCCGGGCTTGACATTGCAGCTGAAATTGTGAATGACGGTCTTTTCCGGCGTGTAGCCGAACTTTACATGGTCAAACGTGACCTGACCGTCGATGCAGGCGGGGTCGGCGCGGCGGGCGGGGTCGGCCAGCTGGTCCTCCTCGGGCTCGTTCAAAAATTCAAAGACGCGCTCGGCGGCGGCGGTCATGCTTTGCAGCATGTTGGACACCTGCGCCAGCTGCTGGATGGGCTGGGTGAAGTTCTTGACGTACTGGATGAACGCCTGAATATCGCCGATGGTGATGGCACCCGCTGCGGCAAAAATGCTGCCGACGATGGCAACGGCCACATAGCCCAGGTTGCCCACAAAGTTCATGATGGGCTGCATCAGACCGGACAAAAACTGCGATTTCCACGCGGATTCGTACAGCTTATCGTTTGCGGCGTTGAAGTCGTCCAGCACGGCGGCCTCGCGGTTGAACGCCTTGATGACGTTGTGGCCGGAGTAGACCTCCTCAACCTGGCCGTTGACAACGCCCAGTGTCGCCTGCTGCGCCTTGAAATACTTCTGGCTGAACTTGACGACCACCAGCACCAGCGCCAGCGAGACCGGCAGGATCAGCAGGGCGATCAGCGTCATTTTAGGGCTGATGGACAGCATCATGATGAGCACGCCGACCATCGTCGCAACGCTGGTGATCAGCTGGGTCACGCTCTGGTTCAGGCTCTGGCCCAGCGTATCCACGTCGTTTGTAATGCGGGACAGCACCTCGCCGACGGTGCGCTTTTCAAAGTAGGCCAGCGGCAGGCGGTTGATCTTTTTGCTGATCTGGTCGCGGAAGTCGTAGCAGACCTTCTGCGACAGGCCGGACATGAGCCAGCCCTGAATGAAGCTGAACGCCGCGGACAGCAGGTACATGCCCAGCAGGAACAGCAGCACCTTGCCGATGTAGGCAAAGTCGATGCCGCCCACGCCGCGCAGCTTGGCAATCCAGCCGGTGGCCAGCGCCGTGGTGGCCTTGGCCAGGATCTTCGGCCCTGCAATGTTGAAAATGGTTGACAGAACAGCAAAAACAATGACGACGACCAGCGACAGCTTATACTTGCTCATGGCGGCCAGCAGCTGGCGCAGCGTGCCCTTGAAGTCCTTGGCGCGCTCCGTCGTCATGCGTCCGGGTCTTGGCATATCACTCACCCTCCTTCTGCAAATTCAGTTCCTTCTGGCTCAGCTGGCTGCGCGCGATCTCCTGATATTCGGGGCAGCTTTCCATCAGCTGTGCATGGGTGCCCTTGCCGACGATGCGGCCTTCGTCCAGCACGAGGATCTGGTTCGCGTGCAGCACGGTGGAGATGCGCTGTGCCACGATGATGACCGTCGCGTTGTCGGTCTTGGCTTTCAGCGCGCGGCGCAGCGCCACATCGGTCTTGTAGTCCAGCGCCGAGAAGCTGTCGTCAAACAGATAGATCTGCGGGTGCTTGGCAATGGCGCGGGCAATCGAAAGGCGCTGCTTCTGCCCGCCGGAGACGTTGCTGCCGCCCTGGGCAATCGGGCTGTCGAAGCCCTCGGGCTTAGCGGAGATGAACTCCGTGGCCTGGGCGATCTCGGCGGCCTGCTCTGCGTCGGCGTCGGTGATGTGGTCGCCGCCGAACTTCAGGTTGGATGTGATCGTGCCGCTGAACAGCACGCCCTTCTGCGGTACATAGCCCAGCTCGTCGTGCAGCTGTGCCTGGGTCATGTCGCGCACGTCAACGCCGTCAATCGTCACGCTGCCCTCGGTCACATCGTAGAAGCGCGGGATCAGGTTGAGCAGCGTAGATTTGCCGCAGCCCGTGGAGCCGATGATGGCCGTTGTCTCGCCGGGTCTGGCCGTGAAGCTGATGTGCTCGAGCGCGTCCTCGTCGGAGCCGGGATAGCGGAAGCTGACGTCATGGAACGCCACAACGCCGTGGGTGCCGTCCGCGGGCAGTGCCTTGGGCGCAGCGGGGTCATGGATGGTCGAGGGGGTCTTGATGACCTCGTCAATGCGGTCCGCAGCCACACCGGCGCGGGGCAGCATGACGGCGACCATCGAGAGCATGAGGAACGACATGACGATCTGCATCGTGTAGGTGATGAACGCGATCATCTCACCCACCTGCATGTTGCCCAGATCCATCGCCTTGCCGCCGAACCAGACGATGAGCAGGCTCGTGCCGTTCATGATGAGCGTCATAAACGGCATCATGGCGACCATCGTGCGGTTGGTGAACAGCTGGGTCTTCATCAGGTCGGTGTTGGCCCTGTCAAAGCGCTTTTCCTCAAATGCCTCGCGGCTGAACGCGCGGATGGGCATAATGCCGGTCAGGATTTCGCGGCTGACAAGGTTCAGCCGGTCCACCAAAACTTGCATCTGCTTGAATTTCGGCATGGCTACGTTCATCAAAACGGCGATGAGCGCCAGCAGTGCGGCCACGGCCACAAAGATGATCCACTCCAGCCCCGTGTTGCCGCTGGCAACGTGCATAATGCCGCCGATGCCCAAAATGGGCGCGTAGGCTACCATGCGCAGCAGGATCACGCAGACGAACTGCACCTGCTGGATGTCGTTCGTGGTGCGGGTAATCAGCGAAGCAGTGGAGAATTTTTCGATTTCGGCGTTGGAGTAGCCGACGACGGTCCTGAACACGTCGCGGCGCAGGTCACGGCCAATGGCGGCGGAGACGCGGGACGCGATAAAGCCGACGGCGACGGCCACGGCAACCATGAGCAGCGTTAAAGCCAGCATCTGGCCGCCCGTGCGCAGCAGATAGGACATTTGCACGTCATGGGCAATACCCTGAGCGTCATATTCCAGCGCGACGAGCAGCATGGCCTGGCTGGACAGGCTGTCGGCGACGGTCTCGTCCAGCTGGGCGAGACCGTCCGTCAGCTGGCTCTGCAGCATTTCCCGTGCGCCGGGGGCCTGGGACGCGGCGGCCAGCTGCGTGGCGACGGCGTCGAGGTCATAGGCCGTGGGGGCCACGGTGTCGGTGGTACCGGCGGCAGTGGCGGCATTCTTCGCCGCGGCCATGTACAGCACAACGTCCGGCGTTGTGAACGCATTTTCCAGTGCGGCGGTGTCCGCGTCCGGGTTCAGTGTGCGCATACCGTCCGCGTCGGGGTCGGTGTAGGCTTCGTCCGCCAGTGCGGCGTCGTCCTCGGACATGAGCAGCTCGAGCGCCTGCAGCGTTGTGCTGCGGACGGTGTCGGGCACGGGGCTTTCAATGCCGCCCTGCTGGATGCCGGTGTCCACAATTTTGCTTGTGTAGTCGGGCAGACTTAAATCGCAGTATGCCTGCACGATGAGCAGCGCAACGACGGCCAGGCAGGCCGCCCAGTGCCGCCCCAGCTGCTTAAAAATTTTCGTCATGCGGGGGTTCTCCTTTCAAATCGGTTTTCATAGCGGCGTTCTCGGCCTCGATGGCGGCGAGCAGAGCGTCCTTTACGGCGTTGGCCTGCGCCAGCTGATCCGGGGTCAGCCGCGCCATGATGCGGGCAAAGTAGTCGTTCATGGCATGCTCATTGGCTTTGCGGGCGCGCTCCCCTGCCGGGGTGATGCGCACCAGCGTCTTGCGGCGGTCCTTGGGGTCTGTCTCGCGGACGATGTGGCCGTCCTGCTCCATCTGACGCAGCCCGCGGGAAATCGCCGGCATAGGCTGGTGCATCTGCCGCGCAATGTCCGAGACATAGATCGCGCCGTCGCAGCCGTGCTGCTCAATGAGATTGTACAGACTTTGCAGCATGCCATAGCGGCATTTGGGCTGCCCGGCCAGTGCCATGCGCATCCCGCGCCTGGACAGTGTGTGCAGCCGCGCCACAAAGCGGAACACCCCGCTCAGATAAGGGGTTTCAGTGCCCATTGGTGAACACCTCCTGTTAATAGTTGGCTTGCGTTAATTATTAAAACATGATAATAATACACCCTCCTGCACCGCGGTGCAAGAGGGTGTAAGGAAGTTTTAAGATTTGTTCATAAAGTGGGGAGGCTTTAGGCTTATTCCTTCACACACGCAAGATTGCTCAGCGTCACACCCTTGCACAGCCCCAGCGGCAGGGCGACGGACGGCTTGGTGATGGTAATATCCTTAAAGACAATGTCCTCGACCTCATAGCCCGGCTTGTCAAAGCCCGCGATCTCGATCGGGGCGGCATCGTGCCGGCTGCGGTCATGGTCCAGCACCTCGGCGGTCAGGGTCAGCCGCTCAAAGAAGCAGTGCTCGAGCTTCGGCGGGGCACCGGCGGGCACACCGTCGTCATTGTACGGTACGCTGTGCAGCATGACGCGGGGCGTGATGCAGTCCCGCACGGTCACGCCGCGCACATAGCCGCCGCGCTTGGGCGTGGCCTTGATCTCGATGCCGGACAGCGAGTTTGCCAGATCACAGTCCCAAATCTGCACGTCCTCCACGCCGCCGCTCATCTCGCTGCCGATGCAGATGCCGTGGCCGCAGTCGCTGCGGCAGTCAAACACCCGGATATGCGCGCAGGGACGGTTGATTTCGTTGCCCTCGGGGTTTTTGCCGCTCTTGATGGCGACAGCATCGTCCCCCGTGGAGAACTCCGACGCAAACAGCGTACAGTTCGTTGAGGAATCCGGGTCCCAGCCGTCGCCGTTCCAGACGCCCTCGGACACAAAGGTGCAGTGGTCGGTCTGGATGTCGTCGCAGTAGATCATGTGGACGTTCCAGGACGGGCCGTTTTTCAGCGTGATACCGCTGATCCAGACGTTCTCACAGTTGCTTAAATTGATAAGCCGCGGACGGACGCGGCCCGGGATCGTGTCGCTGTTCTCGCAGCTTTCGACGAGCTCCCGGTTGTCGTCCAGAAAGCTCTTGATGCGGGCACGCTCGTCCTCAATGATCTTGCGGGCCAGCTCCTGCCCGCCGCCGCAGATCGTGCCCCTGCCGCGGATGATGATATTGCGGCAGTTCGGGCCGGTCTTGTGGTTCATGTCGCCCGCGTTCAAAAGGCTTGAGTAGCAGCGCATCTCGGTGCCCTCAAACCGGCTGGGGATGCGGGGCGAATAGTCGTGAATGTTCGTTGTGCCCTGCAGGACCGCGCCCTTGGCCAGATAAATTTCCAGATCGCTGTGCAGCCGCAGTGCGCCGGTCAGGAAATCGCCCGCCGGCACGTACAGAATATCGTCCGCGCCGCAGTCGTTGATGGCCCGCTGTAAATTGTCGGTGTTCAGGATATGGCCGTCGCCCTTGCAGAAGTAGGGCGCGGCGGTAATGTCGATGCGGCGTTTTTCCCTGCCGAACTGCAGCGTGGCCGAGCCGATGCAGTAGCTGCCGCTGACCACGTCCACCTGGAAGGAACTGCCGTAGCTCAGCCCCTCTATCGTAAAATGGGTGCGGTCTGTGCGGCCAACGGCCTCACCGTTCAGGGAGACCGTGTATTCCGCCCCGCTGGGCGCGGCGGCGGGTTTATCCCAGTACAGCACCGCGTAATCTTCGGTGCAGCGTATATTCAAATTGCCTTGTTTCATGGTGACGTCCTTTGGTTATGGGGAGTTTGCTCTTTCTTACATATTGTACCACAGTGTGCGCGTTTATCCAAGACTTGGGGGTGACAAAATACGCGGGCTGAAATGCTGCAGGTTTTTACACTTTGCAAGATTGACAGACATCGGCACAGTGTTTAGAATCATATCTGCATAGTAGGGATATATACAATATAGAAATCGATATATGCTAAACCAGTTTTCACGCACGCAATTACTGTTCGGCAAGGAGGGCATGAACCGGCTGTTTTGCTTTTGTGCGGGATGTATGGTACAATAGGGAAACACTGTAGGGGCCGGGCATGCCCGGCCCGCGGACTGCCCATAAGCGGGCGTCCCCCGTGAAGCTGCGGGCCGCACATGTGCGGCCCCTACTGCGCGGCAATTTATACTGCACGAAAGGAGCTGCCATGGACAAGGCTATATTTGAAACGGCCCATCTGGCGGCCCTGAACGACCAGCAGCGCGCAGCGGTGGAGGCGGTCAACGGCCCGGTGCTGCTGCTGGCGGTGCCGGGCAGCGGCAAAACCACCGTGCTCATCACCCGGCTGGGCTATATGACCGAGGTCTGCGGCATTGCGCCGGAAGCCATCCTGACAATGACCTACACCGTCGCCGCCACGCAGGAGATGCGCGCCCGGTTCGCGGCGCGGTTCGGCGTCGAATTGGCCGCACGGCTGGAGTTCCGCACCATCAACGGTGTGGCGGCGCGCATCATCGCGCTGTACAGCCGCATGTATGGCCGTACCCCGCCGGAGCTCATCCGCAATGAGAGCGAGACCACGCCGCTGCTCATGCGGCTATGGCAGGACACAAACCATGAGTACCCCGCCGAGAGCACGGTCAAGGATCTGCGCACGGCCATCACCTACATTAAAAATATGTGCCTGACCGACGCGGAATTGGACGAGCTGGAAACCGACATTGAGAATCTGCCCGACCTGTACCGCGGCTACCAGAAGGCGCTGAAGGCAGCGCACAAAATGGACTACGACGACCAGCTCTGCTTTGCGCTGCAAATCCTGCGCGGTGCGCCCGCGGTTGCGGCGGCGTTCCGCAAACGGTACAAGTATTTCTGCGTCGATGAGTCGCAGGATACGTCCAAGGTACAGCATGAAATTATCCGTGTGCTGGCGCAGGAAAGCGGCAATATCTTTATGGTCGGCGACGAGGACCAGAGCATTTACGGCTTCCGCGCCGCCTACCCCCAGGCGCTGATGGACTTTGAAAAGACCTATCCCGGCGCACAGATTTTGCTGATGGAGCAGAACTATCGCTCCACAGAGCCGATTCTGGAGGCTGCCAACCGCTTTGTGGCGCGCAACCGCTATCGCCGCCCCAAGACCATCGCACCGACGCAGGGCCCCGGCGCACCGCTGCAGATCGTCACCGTGCCGCGCCGCGCCGACCAGCTGCCATTCTTGTTTGAGACGGCGCAGCACTGCGATACCGGGACGGCGGTGCTGTTCCGCAACCACGAGAGTGCACTGCCCATCATCGACCTGTGCGAGCGGCGGGGCATCCCCTACGCCTGCAAGGCAGTAGACCAGAACTTTTTTACCAACAAGATCGTCCGCGATGTGACCGATATTTTCATGCTGGCCGCACACCCCGCGGATGGGGAAACTTTTCTGCGCTGCTACTACAAATTTGGCGTGCCCGTTACCCGCGCACAGGCGCTGTTTGCCTGCAATCAGGCGCGGCAGTACGGGCAGGGCTGCTGGACGGCCCTGCTGAATGAGGACAGCATCCGTCCGCGCACCCGCGCCGCCATGGCTGACGTGGCGGACGGTCTGGCACGTCTGCCCAAAATGGCCGCGGACGATGCGGTGCGGTTCCTGGCCGACCAGCTGGGCTACGGCAAATATCTGGACAAAAACGGCATGGACCGCACGAAACTGGCCGTGCTGGAAATGCTCGGCGCACAGGAGCCGACGCCGCGGCACCTGCTGCGGCGGCTGGAAAAGCTGCGCAGCATCATACAAAACCATGAGAATCCGCCCGGGTGCAGGTTTTTGCTTTCGACGATCCATTCGGCCAAGGGGCTGGAATATGACCGGGTCATTTTGTTGGATGTGCTGGACGGCATTCTGCCCGCCAAGCCGGAGCTGTGCTGCCGCACGCCCGGCGAGACACAGCAGTATGAGGAGGACCGGCGGTTGTTTTACGTGGCCATGACCCGCGCGCGGCAGCAGTTGGTGCTGTTTGACTGCGCGGCGGAGCGCTCGGCCTTTGTGGATGAGGTGCTGTCCGGTCTGCCCGGCCACCGCAAACGCCACGACGCCGAGCCCGCGGGCCGCCGCACACCCCCGCCCGCGGCACGCGCCCCGCTGCCGCCCGTGGATGTGGACAGCATCACCGCCGTCGGTGCCCATGTGCGGCATGCCGTCTTTGGCCCCGGCACTGTGGAAAGCGTTGCGGGCCGCCGCGTGACCGTGCGCTTTACGGCAGGTCCGCGCACACTGGACGCCCAGGTCGTCGCGGAGCGGCATCTGATGTGGGCGGAGTGAAAAGCTCTTGCCTCCCTCTGCGAGACAGACTCCCCCGATACGGGGGAGGTGGCGCTTGCGC
>ERZ1108170.1354-NODE-1354-length-15844-cov-4.977896_pt1 | contig 15844 bp, 13 predicted proteins | sample MGYA00403705_ERZ1108170 | MGnify/ENA primary metagenome ERZ1108170 (study PRJEB35170, sample SAMEA104062422) | human gut metagenome | biome: human gut; feature: human-associated habitat; material: faeces | place: Denmark | collected 2012-06-15 ...
AAAAAGCTGTTTTTATAAACTTCTGATTGAATAAAATCCATTTCAGAAGCAAGAACAGAAAGAGCCCGGTATACATCATGAAGTTCATAAGTCGGAGGCTCAAGGAACTGTTTTGCAGCTTGGAAGGAAGAACTTTTGCTGGAAGGTTCCAGGACCCTTGTATAAATTAAATCCGATAAAATCGCATTAAGATCATACTCGAATTTATGTCGGCTTTTGATTTTTCTGCAGACAGAATCGAGTTTAAGCCCATAATAAATTGATTGAAGGAAAAGATATCCACTAGAAAAAAGTTTCTGTTTATGATAGTCCATAAGTCTGTTGGAATGAAACGGAATCATAACAGTAGCATCCTCTTTTTCACTTTTATATTTCAGAGTCTCAAGACGCGCCTGTTCATTAGCCCATTCAACAACTCCATCACGATCTGTGTGGAGCTGCGCTGATAATTCAGCTAACGTACCTAATTTTCGGATGGTTTTTGAAGTACTTTTCCCATTGGCATTTGTATAGGACTGAGTGATGTAAAAGGACTCGGAATTTTTTGATTTTGATGTTGTTATACGCACAATAATCACCTCTGTCACTATTATATCATATATCACTAAATATTACTATATAATAAAAATAAAAATTTGACAAAAAAATAAGCCTGTTTCAAGGCTTTGCGGTACTTTTTTGAATTTCAATGTGTCAAACTCCCGTATAGCCAATATCTGACATGAAAAACCTCGTAGATTCATTCATTCTATTATATGATGTGGTTTACGAAAAGTGTGCATAAATTATTTGGAGAATCATTAGAATAACGCAGGAGAAAATGTGGTTTATGGTTTGTCAATTAGTCGAAACAGAGGTATAATAACCATAATTGATGTAATGCCACAGGAAAAATATCTGTGGCAGTATTTTTTCCTAAAATCAGATATAAGGTAATAAAGATATATGACAAATTATAAAATGATCTTACAATATGATGGAACACGTTACCGCGGGTGGCAGGTGCTTCCGGCGGAGCTTACAATACAGGGAAAATTACAGGATGTTTTGAGTAAGATGGCAGGATATCAGGTGGAAGTTACCGGTTCCGGCAGGACAGATGCGGGAGTACATGCGAAAGGACAGACGGCTAATTTTCATCTGAAAGAGGAATGGGATGCAGATAAAATTTTAGCATATCTGAATCAGTATCTTCCGGAAGATATTGCAGTCTGTGAGGTAAAGAGTGTGGATGAACGTTTCCACAGCAGATACCAGGCGGTGGAAAAGACGTACCTTTACCGGATCCATACGGGGAAAATACCGGAAGTGTTTGAGCGCAGATATGTTTATGATTACACGGAACCGCTGGATGTAAACCGCATGAGAAAGGCGGCAGGATACCTGTGTGGAACACATGATTTTAAATCTTTTTGCGGCAATAAAAAAATGAAAAAATCAACCGTCCGGACGATATTTCAGATCCGGATCAAAGAACTTCCTGGAGAGATCCAGATTTATTATACCGGAAATGGATTTTTACAGAATATGGTGCGCATCTTAACAGGCACCCTGATTGAGATTGGGGATGGAAGAAGAAATCCAGAGGATGTGTTAGAGATTTTAGAGGCAAAAAACAGAGAAAGAGCAGGATATACGGCACCGGCGTGCGGGCTGACGTTGCTTGAGGTAACATATGGAAAAATGGTTTGTAATTAATAAAGGCGCTGATTTTGCAGGAATTGCAAAGCGTTTTGGGATAAGTCCGGTTACGGCAAGGCTGATCCGCAATCGTGAGGTTATGGGGGATGAGGCGATTGCAAGGTATTTAAAAGGCGGGATTGGGGAACTTTACGATCCGCATTTGCTTTTAGACTCGGACCGGCTGACAGATATATTGGTGCAGAAGATCAGAGAACAGAAAAAGATCCGGATCATAGGCGACTACGATATTGACGGTGTAATGTCTACCTATGTTCTATATAAAGGAGTCACACGCTGCGGTGGCAGGGTAGATTTTCAGATACCGGACCGGATGAAAGATGGCTACGGGATCAATGATCATCTGATCGAACAGGCAGATGAGGCGGATATCGATACGATCATCACCTGTGATAACGGAATTGCAGCAATAGACGAGATCGCACACGCAAAGAGCCTTGGAATGACAGTTCTTGTCACAGATCATCATGAAATACCGTATACGGAGGAGATGGGAGAACGCCATTATAAAAGAAGCGAAGCGGATGCTATCGTAAACCCAAAGCAGATGGAGTGTGCCTATCCGTATAAAAATCTTTGTGGAGCAGCAGTTGCCTGGAAAGTGATACAGATTCTTTATGAAAAATGTGGTATTGCAGCGGAGGAGGCATACGGTTTTCTGGAAAATGTAGCGTTTGCGACAGTCGGGGATGTGATGGATCTGACAGATGAGAACCGGATCCTGGTAAGGGAAGGATTAAAGAGGATCCATACAACCACAAATCCGGGAATGCGTGCATTGATCTTACAGAATAAATTAGAGCTGGGGCAGATCAGTTCTTATCATTTCGGATTTGTGTTAGGACCATGCATCAATGCCAGCGGACGATTAGAAACAGCGAAAATTGCGTTAAATCTTTTTTTGCAGGAGGACGTAAAAAAAGCATCAGAGATCGCAGCAGAACTGGTTGATCTGAATGCACAGCGGAAAGATATGACTGCAGAAGGAGTAGAACTTGCCATGCAGCAGGTGGAAGAGGGAAATACAGGCAAAAAAGTCTTAGTGGTCTATCTGCCAAATGTACATGAAAGTCTTGCAGGTATCATTGCGGGAAGAATCAGAGAGGCATATCATAAACCGGCTTTTGTGCTGACGAAGAGTGAGGATGGGGTCAAAGGCTCCGGGCGTTCGATTGAGACATATTCGATGTACGAGGAACTGTGCAAATGCCAGGAGCTATTTACAAAATTTGGCGGGCATCCAATGGCAGCGGGACTTTCCCTTCCGGAAGCAAATGTAGAGATTTTCCGGGAGAAAATAAACGCATGCTGTGGGTTGACAGAAGAAGATTTTATTCCTAAGATAAAAATAGATATTCCCATGCCCGTTGATTATCCGGATATTCCGCTGGTGAATGAACTGTCATTGCTAGAGCCATTTGGAAAAGCGAATGTAAAACCTCAGTTTGCGGATAAAAATCTTGACATTGACCGCGCAGTGGTAGTCGGAAAAAATCAGAATGTATTAAAACTTACACTTAGAACCGAACACGGATGTGTTATATCTGCGGTTTATTTTGGTGATGTGGACGCATTCCGGGAATATTACAGTAAAAAATATGGAGAAAACGAAGTGAATCAGGCATTTCTTGGAAGAAAAAATGAAATCCGGATGTCTGTTGTATATTATCCTGAGATAAACCGGTATCAGGGAAATGAAAGTGTACAGATCGTGATAAAGAATTATCAGTAAATGGAGGATATATATGTTTGGCGGCAAGAAAGAGAAAGCACTGCAGGAGGAGCTTTATACAATAAAAAAACAGATTGCAGAATACAGTGATGAATTAAAAGAACATTCTGTGCAGATGACGGCATCCCGCGTGCAGATGGAAGAAAGTATTAAGAACCTTGAGGATAAGATAGAATGTGTGGGAGAACTGGCACAAGAGAGCAGCAACACAGGCAAGGAACTGTACAGTACATTTGTTGAAGTACATAATGCTGTGGAATCTTTTGAGGCAAATCATTCCATTTTCCTTGGACAGGTGGCAGAGCAGAATGAAAAGATCAAAGAAGTTTTTGAACAGCACAAGGCATTAAAAGAACCATGTGCACAGTTAGAAGAAAGTCTTTACCATGCAGCCAAAGAGCAGGATGGTCTTGGCGGGGTAACGAAAGAACTGGAAGATGATGCAAAAAATATGGGAGTGCTTGCATTAAATGCAGCAATCGAAGCAGCAAGAATGGGAGAGGATGGAGAGAAGTTTCTTCATGCTGCGGAGGAGATCAAAAATACATCACAGCGGTATGAGACGGCATTACAGGCATTGTCAGAACAGATCAGCACTGTGGCAGAGGTACAAAAAGAAATCAAAGAACAGGCAGTTCAGATTAATGAAATGCAGGGAAGCATTGCATCGATGGTCATGAAACTGTACAGTGACAGTGCACAGAAACTTTCCATATATGAAAACGGACAGACTTCCCTAAGAGAGTATATGTCCGGCAATGCGGTACCGGCAGCGGATTTCATAAAACAGGCAGGAGAAGATTTCTTAAAACTTGGAGACGAGGCAAAAGTGCAGATTACAGCACTGCGTGAGGAAATCAATGCAAAAAAATCTGCCGAAGATGAACTGGAGAAGATCTGTAACGGATGCAAAGCACTCCTGGATACAGAGTAAATATCGTGTAATGAAAAGATGCCTGCGGACAAAGCAGCTGACAGGGTATAGAGCAGCATAGAAATGAGGTAAAAAGTTATATGGCAAAAGAAGAACAGATGACGTATTTATCTGCAAATGGAACAACGAAGATCCATGCGGTAAAATGGATGCCGGAAGATGGAACGCATAAGGCAATTTTACAGATTACGCACGGTATGATCGAATATATTGAGAGATATCACGAGTTTGCAGAGTACCTGACAGAGCGTGGATTTATGGTTGTTGGTCACGATCATTTAGGACATGGCGCTTCGGTAAAAGATGAGACGGAATGGGGATATTTTGCGGAGAATCCGAGTGATACACTTGTTGCGGATATGCATAGTCTGCGCACGACAGTTCAGAAAGAGAATCCGGGGGTGCCGTATTTTATGATGGGACACAGCATGGGGTCTTATATGCTGCGAAAATATCTGTGTCTGCATGGTGAGAATCTAAGTGGTGCAATCATTATGGGAACCGGGTGTGTGCCGGATGGCACCATGAAATTCGGCATGACGCTGTGTAAATTTTTAGCTTTTTTCCGTGGCTGGAATTACAGAAGCAAACTTGTACAGAAACTTTCCTACAGTAAGCCATACCACAAATTTGACCTTTATGGGAAAGACTATACCAACAGCTGGCTGACAAAGGATGTGGAACATGTAAAAAAGTATTACAGTGATCCGCGCTGTACATTTCTGTTTACCTTAAACGGGTACTATGGATTGATGGAAGCGGTATATTATGACAACCAGATGGAAAATATAAAAAAAGTACCGAAAGATCTGCCGGTTTTCATGGTTTCCGGGGCAGAGGACCCGGTTGGTGATCTTGGTGAGGGGGTAAAAAAAGTTTACCATATGTATAAAGATGCGGGCGTGGATGATCTGACTTACCGTCTGTATGAGACAGACCGCCATGAGATATTAAATGAGACAGACCGCGATCAGGTCTATGCGGATATCTGTGCGTGGATGAGTGTCAGAATTGCACAGATATAAAATATAAGATAGATTTACCTGCATAAAATATAAAGCAGGGATGGACAGTGTTAGTGAGGATTATTATGAGAAACAAAAAAGTAGTTAAAATATTATGTGTGATACTTGCAGCAGCGATGCCTGTTTCCTCCGGTGTGGGTGTGCAGGCAGCACAGGCAGGGGCAGTTGCAGTGACGGCAGATCAGACAGATGATGTGCAGAATGCAGCAGAAACTTCGGCAGAGGATTCTGCGCAGAATGCAGATAGTGACGATCTGGAAGGTTCCATTCAGTATTTGGATGATTCGGCTCAGACAAACAATTCTGATGCACAGCAGGATGGAAATGCATCGTCGGATCAGATGTCACAGCAGGATGGAAATGCGACATCAGACCAGGCGTCACAGGATATCAGCGGAACGATTGTGCAAAACGAGGACAGCGATAATGTCACAATCAAGGCAAGTGATAAACCGTACCTTGCGCTGGGAGCAGATCTTAATGATTCTCAAAGAGCGACGATTCTTTCTATTATGGGGATCGATGTTGCAAATCTGTCAAATTATGATGTGGTTTATGTGACAAATGCAGAGGAACATCAGTATTTAGATTCCTATATTTCATCCTCGCAGATTGGAACAAGATCGCTTTCTTCTGTTGTGATCGTACAGAGGGATAAGGGAAGCGGATTAAACATTTCCACAACAAACATTAATTATTGTACCGTTGGTATGTATAAAAATGCGCTGACTACTGCAGGGGTAACAGATGCAGATATTATTGTAGCAGGACCGACTCCAATTTCCGGAACGGCGGCTTTAGTAGGCGTATTAAAAGCATATCAGGAGATGACAGGAAAAGAGATTAGTGACTCGGTAGTTGATACGGCACTCAATGAACTTGTGCTGACCGGTCAGTTAGAAGATTCCTTAAAAGGTGTCTCCGACGCAGAAGTGGAAGAGTTTATTGCGTATATCAAGGCACTGATCGCCAAAGATGATCTGACAGATGACGCGGGAATCAACGGCGCAATCGATGAGGCATGTGAAAAATATGGTGTGACGTTATCCGATGATGAGCGTCAGCAGATCATAGATCTGGTAAAGAAAATTAATTCCCTGGGGATCAATTTAGATGGATTGGTCGATTATGCGGAATCATTGTACAATTCATTTAAAGATGGAAATGGTGGTTCGTCAGGTGGTATAGCAACGGTAGTTGGTGGATTTTTTAAAGCGATATTTTCTTCCGTGGGAGATTTCTTTAAAAAGTTATTTTCATAATAAATATATAACGAAAAGAGGAAGCATATGTTAGAGAGAAAAAGAAAATTAGACTGTGCAAATGGACGTGAAAAAGCAGATCTCGTATTGAAAAATGGAAATGTATTAAATGTATTTACGGAGGAAGTGTTAAAGGCAGATGTAGCAATCTGTGGTGACACGATCGTAGGCGTAGGTAAATACGAGGGAAAAGAAGAAATCGACTGTACCGGAAAATATCTGGTGCCGGGATTCATTGATGCGCATATGCATATTGAATCCTGTATGGCGGCGCCGGGAGAACTTGCAAAAGTTCTTGCAAAAGCGGGCACAACAACGATCATTGCCGATCCGCATGAGATCGTGAATGTCAGCGGAACAAAAGGAATGGATTATTTCTTAAAATGTGCTGCAAAGCTTCTGGTAAATGTATTTTTTATGGTGCCATCCGCAGTTCCGGCAACGGATGTGGAGACGAACGGATGTGGTGAATTTCTTGCCTCTGACATGATGAAATATGTGGATAACGCGAGAGTGCTCGGACTTGGTGAGACCATGCGGTTTATGGAGTGTTGTGAGGGCGAAAAGAGAATGGCGGATAAGTTAGAGCTTTTTGCAAAGAAACATATTGATGGACATGCACCTGGAATCCGCGGAAAAGAAGTGCAGGCGTACCGTCTTGCTGGTGTGGAAAACGATCATGAATGTTCTACCGCCGAGGAGGTGCTTGATAAACTTCGTGCCGGACTGCATATTTATGTGCGTGAGGGAAGTGGAGCAAAGAATTTAGAGACACTGATTAAGACGATGTTAGATGCAGGTGTCTGCTTAGACCGCTGTGCATTTTGTACTAATGATAAACATGTGGAGGAAATCCGAAAAGAGGGACATATCAGTACCTGTATCCGCAAAGCGATCGCACTTGGGGTGCCGGTCGCAAAAGCTTATAAGATGGGAAGTTATCAGGCGGCAGAGTTTTACGGCTTAAAAAATTATGGTGCGATCGGTGCAGGTTACCGTGCAGATATCGTCCTTTTGGATGATTTAGAGCAGGTCAGACCGCTTGATGTCATGAAGGACGGAAGAATTCTGACAGAAGAGGATTATGCAAAAGATTACTCTGTTCCGGTTCCGGATGAACTGCTTCATACCGTTCATGTGGGTGAAGTCACCAAAGATAAGATCAAACTTTCCTGCAGTGGAAAAACAGATGTGATACAGATGAATCCGCATCAGATCGTGACGACACATCTGATTGAGGAAGTACCGGCAGAAAACGGCTATTTCAAACCGGATGGTGTCTACAACAAGATCTGTGTGGTAGAACGTCATGGAAAGACTGGAGAGATCGGTGTTGCACCGCTCAAGGGTTTTGGCGTGAAAGGCGGTGCGGTAGCAACCTCTGTTGCGCATGATTCCCATAACCTGATCGTTGCGGGCGATAATGATGAAGATATTTTAGCTGCGATCAAAGGTGTAGAAGAGAATCAGGGTGGATATGTTATCGCTTCCGGCGGAAAAGTAGTGGATGTGCTCCCACTTCCGATCTGTGGACTGATGAGCGAAAAATCCTGCGATGAAATTACCAAAAAAGTGGCGGACATATTAGAGGAAGCAAAGAAACTTGGTATTTCCGAGGATATTGATCCATTTATCACACTGTCCTTTATGGCACTTACGGTAATTCCGGAGATCCGTGTGACAGAGCGCGGCGTGTACCTGTTTGGAGAGAAATAGTGTTAAAAGCTGGTTTGGGCATATATGAAAAATGAGAGATATGGTATTGAAATAAGGATATCATATCTCTTTTTTTTTGGCTTTATTTGTGTTTATATAAATTCAATGAAATCTCAATATCTTGTAATCTTTAGAATTTCTTAATAATATTTTACATAAAATAAATGTTGACAAATAATATTATATGAAATATAGTATTGATAAATAAATAATATTGAAACATATAGAATATTATAAAGAAAAGGAGATGAGCGTATGGTATTTAATACAGGAGCCGCTCTCTTAGATGCGATCGTATTAGCTGTTGTGTCGAAAGAGGAAGAAGGCACCTATGGCTATAAGATCACACAGGATGTACGCAAAGCCATCGATGTATCAGAGTCCACTTTGTATCCGGTGCTCAGGAGACTGCAGAAAGATGGATGCCTTGAGGTATATGACAGAGAGTGCGGAGGCAGAAACAGGCGTTATTATAAGATCACGGAACCGGGGCAGGATAAGTTAGTTGAATACCGGAGAGAATGGGAAGATTATTCCATGAAAATATCAGCACTATTTTCAGGAGAGGAGCTTTAGAGGGTATGAAAAGAGAAGAATTTTTAAAACAGTTAGAACAGCTTCTGGATGGAATATCAGAAGAAGAAAAAGCGGATGCGCTTGCGTTTTACCGTAGTTATTTTGAAGATGCGGGCGAGGAAAATGAGGAATCCGTCATAGCGGAGCTTGAGTCACCGGAGAAGGTTGCCCAGAGCATCAAAAAGAATCTTGGCATGGAAAAAGAGAATGGATCTTATGACGCGCCGGCGGGCAGAAATCCGGAATGGAATAAGAATGATGATATGTTCGTGAAAAACACAGATGCACCAAAAGAAAAGAAAGGTGGCTGGAGTGCAGCAGCAATCGTATTGGTGGTTCTCACATCACCACTCTGGCTGACATTGCTTTTAGTCGTGGCATCACTTCTTCTTGCGGTCGTTGCGACATTGTTTGGCATTGCGGTTGCAGTGGTTGCAGTTATGGCATCGCTTGTGTTTGCAGGTTTTCTTTTGATCGGTTTTGGATTCAGCACCCTGTTTACCGGCGGAGTGGCTGTCGGACTTGGACTGACCGGAGCGGGACTTTTGGTATTGGGACTTGGAATCCTTGCAGTACTTTTGGTCGTATGGGTATTTGGCGTGTTCCTTCCATGGGCAGTCAGAGAAATGATCCGTTTATGTAAAAAGCCGTTTGAAAAGAAGAAAGAGAGTGGGGTAGCAGCATGAAAAAATTTACAAAAATCACATTGATCATTGCAGCAGTACTGCTGGGTGTGGGACTGATCTTCTGTGGTATCAGCACCGCAATGGGAGCTTCCGTATGGCGTATGGCAAAGAATGGAGAACTCCGGTATGGAAACTGGCATATTGGTCCGGTGGGACTCTTTTATAGCAGAGATGATGAAGTTGATGATCTGGATGATTTGGATGAAGATGAAGAAGATGACGATGATATTGATGACGATGATAGTGATGACGATGATATTGATGACGATGATAGTGATGACGATGATATGATAACAGATATCAGTGATATGGAGTTTTCTACTGAGGTACCTGCAGGTGGAGCAGACAGCAGCTTTGATGCTGATTCTGTTCGAAATATCAAGTTAGATGTTGATGCGGCAGAAATTACAGTGAAAGAACCAGATGACAGTACAAAGATCCGTGCCGTATTAAAACACGGTAAGGAGAAATATTATTCCTGCAAATTGGACGGGGATACATTAAAAATTAAATATGATGCAAAAAACCACTATTATAAAAAATCACCACAGATCGTCCTTTATCTGCCAAAGGGAAGTTCTTTTGATGAACTGAATTTTGATATCGGCGCAGCGGATATGAGCTGGAAAGATTTTGACGGTAGCTGTAACAATCTGATTTTAAAAGTCGGAGCCGGCAATTTTGAGGCAGAGCAGTTTCAGGTGGACGGAAAAATGGATATATCCGTGGGTGTCGGAAATGTAGAGATTACAGACAGTGTAGTGTATGGCGATGTTGCGTTAGACTGTGGAGTTGGCAATTTTTCCATGGAGGGAAGTGTTGAAGGTAACCTGAAAGCGGACTGCGGCATGGGAAGCATGATACTCGATTTAAATGGTGGGGAAAAAGAGTATAACTATAAACTTTCCTGCGGACTTGGTTCGATTGATGTGGATGGTGAAACTTACTCAAACATCAGCGGAGATAAAGAAGTCAAAAATGAAGGGGCAGAGAAAAATATGGAACTTGACTGTGGCATGGGAAGTATTGAAGTGGATTTTGAGTAGACTAAGATCCTGTGTCAGTTGACAATTAAGGTGCAAATCATTATAATAAAAATGGCGTCGGCGTACAATCGTTGTACATCGGCGTCGTTTTTGTAGTGTTTCTCAGACAAAAGAAAAACAAAACAATGCAAAAGGGGGGATCTATGAATAAAACAATCAGAATCGTACTTTATGTACTTTCCATACTGACTGTGGCGGGCGTGATCGCAGCGGCAATTTTAACCGGCGGCCAGGCAAAACCGGCGCCTGCGCCGGGGGAGACGGCAGAAGAGGAGCAGACGGAGATGTCTGATGCGCAAGCCACTCTGGATGGGGCAGCCACACCGGATGGAATATTAGATGTGGAAACAACATCGGGTGAAAACGCGAATCAATCAGATGATGCAGCCACAGTAGATGAAAAAGCTAATGCAAATGATACAAAAGACGCTGGCGGTACAGCCATCATCCTGACCGGTGATGTTCTTTTTGCAAATGCTTTCAAGGCAGCCTACGATGCCGGCGGGATCGAGCGTGTCGTCTCACCGGAACTGTTAGAACAGTTAAAGGCAGCTGATATCCTGATGGTAAACAACGAGTTTCCATTCAGTGACCGTGGGGAACCGATGGCAGACAAGCAGTTTACATTCCGATGCAGTCCTTCCTATGTAAAAGCCTTAAATGAGATGGGGGTGGATATTGTATCACTTGCAAACAATCATACGTTAGACTATGGAAGGGCGGCGTTGTCGGATACTTTCAATGCATTAGATGGAGCAGGAATCCTGTATGGCGGTGCGGGAGATTCGGTGGATCGGGCAAAAGAAGTGCAGGTTGTGGAAGTAAATGGGAAAAAATATGGATTTATCGCGGTGTCGCGCGTGGTACCGTCTGTCGACTGGAAGATCGAGAATGCCACCCCCGGAATGTTTACCTGTTATGACTCCACGGCATTGATCGAAGTGATCAAAGAAGCAAAACAGACCTGTGATTTTGTAACGGTATTTCCACACTGGGGGACAGAGTACAGCGAACAGCCGAATGCCGTGCAGCGTGAACTTGCGAAAAAGTGCATGGATGCAGGTGCAGATCTGGTTGTCGGAGCACATACCCACTGTCTGGAAGGAATCGAATATATTGACGGAAAACCTGTTTTTTACAGCCTTGGAAATTTTATTTTTGGACAGAATATTGACAGATCCGCAGCCGTGAAAGTTACAGTGACAGAAGATGGAACAGTTTCTTATGCGCTGATTCCGGTCTATGCATCGGACGGGCAGACAAAACAGATGGATGCGAATGCGGCACCGGGGCTGTTTTCTTATATGGAGAGTATCTCGGACAATGCTTCGGTAGATGCAGCGGGAAATATCAGTGAAAAATAGTATAGGAGGAATAGTATGAAGAACAAAATTTTAGGATTGCCAAAGGCGGCTGTGATTGTCATTGGCATTGTAATTACGGCGCTTTTTCTGGTGCTGATGAACCTGGTAGGAGGAGTAGTGGCACATCTGACATCCATTACAGACAGTTACACGTTACAGCTGATCGCCGAGATCGGTGTAGCAATCTATGCAATCGGTATGCTGTTTCTTATGGGATATCAGCAGTCGCTTAAGAAAACCGGTGTGGGATTTTTAAGAGGATTTTATATCGGTGGTTTTATGGTTGGCTACTGCGTGTATGTGGCAGTTGCACAGTTATTTTTACAGAGTGTTTCCGGTTCGGACGGAGTACGCTCTGCCGGTGGGATCATGATTTACATACTGACCATGTTTTTGGTCGGCATGAACGAGGAAGTGATCATGCGTGGAATCGTGTTGAACCTTTTTGCTGACCGTTTTTCAAATACAAAACGGGGGGTACTTGCAGCCATCATTTTGTCCAGTGTGATCTTTGGCGCTGCACATATCCCGAATGTACTTTCCGGTGTGCCATTATCCAGCGCATTGATCCAGGCACTGCAGGCAACATTGCTCGGTGTGCTGTTTGCAGCGATCTATCTGCGCAGCGGAAATTTATGGATTTGTATCATTATTCATGCACTTGTTGATTTTGGCGGATTAATGGCGAGTGGCATCTTTGGAAATGGTGATATGACAGACATGATCGGCAGCCTTTCCGTGTTAAATCTTGTGGTGACAGTTCCGCTGTTTCTGGTTCCATGTATCGTATTACTGCGGAGAAGTAAGTTAGACGAGATTGTGGAAATGAGAGAAGGTGAGATTATCATCCCGTCAGAGCGTGAGGGAGAAAATATTGCGACGGTATCATTAGTTCTTGGAATCCTTGGCATTGTGACAGGGTTTGTGGGATATGGAGCAGGATTTGGTCTGGTCGGTCTGCTGGGTTCTATCTGTTCGAAAAAAATAAAACCACAGCAGAACGGTACGGCAACCGCTGCATTGGTCACTTCAATCATCGGTCTGGTGATCGCTGCACTGATGATTACTGCAATCATGTTTCTCATGCCGGTTTTAGGTGATACCAGTACACTTGAATCCATTATGAATCAGTGATTCTGTCTGGGTGAGGAATGCTGCCTGCGGTATTGATGTGGGGAAACACCATATTTTTCTTTAAATGACCGGATCAGATGACTGCAGTCGGCATAGCCTGTTTCCTGACTGATATAATTTAGATCAAAGTTTGTAAAAAGAAGCATATCTTCTACTTTGCACAGCCGGATAAATTCAATATATTTTTTACAGGACTGCCCATAGATTTCACAGAAATTTTTGGCGAAATGTGAATAACTCATATGACAGAGTGCGGCAATATCTTCTACGCGGATATTTTCACAGGCATGGCGGTCAATATATTCCGTGATGGTATAGATCGTGTTTTCTTTTGTGAGTGGAGAAAAATAACAGTCAGTATCAAACCCGCCATTGCGCCAGATGCGAAGCAGCCAGGTCAAAAGTTCTTTGACCTTTGACTGCAGGATCATCTGATACCCGTACTGCATATTTTGCATTTCGCGGACACAGTCATCAAATAAAGACTGTACTGGAAGAGAGCGGAGTATCTCCTCCGGGAAATAAATATCAGCCTGTTCATTATTTACGGCATTGCTAAACAGTGCACTGTAATTCCAGCTTCCACCGGTAAGTGAAGCGGAAGAATCCAGCTGGCTTAGGTCAAATTTTAAAACATAATACTGCAGAGGGGCATCGGACACTGCATGGACGGAATGAACGACGGAAGGGAGAAAGACGATCATGTCACCTTCCGCCACAATATAACTTTGTTCATTCTGATACATCAGGGCGGTGCCCCTTGTTACATATAGGATTTCCATAAAATAATGCCAGTGCGGCTGCACGGGCAGCCATTCTTTCTTCACATCTAAAAAGAAACATTCGTAAGGTTTATTCAGTTTGTCGGTATATTCAAATAAAGATTTCATAGATGTCTCCGGTTGGAAGATGATGATGTTTGGACAAATAGCGCTTCATAACATAAAGGCACTATTTGTTCACAATATCTTGATCTTCAAAAAATAGATTTATACAATTTTTGACTTGAAAAATTATAGCAGATCTATATGACGAATGCTATATTAATGGCAGAATCAGTAAAATAAATGTTATATTTTTAAGAGTGCATTGAGAAAAGGGAGGAAAAAAATATGGAATATATCTGTGGGGTGACTTTTGCACCGTTTGCGTGTGCCGGGGCTTTTTTTAAACCGGGGGCAAAGGAGAGCTTTGCCATGATGAAGGAGAGGACCGGCGCAAATTTCGTGATATTTGTGCCTGGAGGGTTACAGGAGACACCGCAGTCGGAGGAAATCTGCTTCACATCAAAGGCGACGATGGAGGATGACGAGCTGATCGCTATGATTGAATATGCAAAGGAAATAGGGCTTCGTGTGGCATTAAAACCGACCGTAAACTGTAAAAACGGGACCTGGCGTGCACATATTAATTTTTTTGATGAGGATGTTCCGTGTGAACCGAAATGGGGAAACTGGTTTGCATCCTATACGGCATTTCAGCTTCACTATGCGAAAATTGCAGAACAGCATGACTGTGAAATGTTTATTGCCGGCTGCGAGATGGTGATGAGTGAGCACCGTGAAGCAGAATGGCGCAAACTGCTCTCAGATATCAGACAGGTCTATCATGGACTGCTTTCCTATAATACAGATAAGTATCAGGAACACCGGGTAAACTGGTGGGATGCTGTGGATGTGATTTCTTCGAGTGGTTACTATCCATATGGGGACTGGGAAAATCAGCTGGATCGTATTGAAACCGTGGTAAACAGATTTCAAAAACCGTTTTTCTTTGCGGAAACAGGATGTATGTCGGTAAAAGGTTCCAAAGAGGTGCCAAATGACTGGTGTGTAAGAGGTGATGCGGATCCAAAGGGTCAGGCAGAATGGTACGAAGATATGTTTACGGCGTGCAGTAAAAGGGACTGGGTAGGAGGTATGGCGCTCTGGTCCTGGGATGCAAAGCTTTATCAGGAGCGGAGCGCAAAGACCCGTATGGACTATGAAATTTATGCAAAGCCCGCAGAAACAGTCGTCAAAAAATATTATGATATTTTTAATAAATGATGTTGAGGTCAAAAGCTGATTTTTAAATAAAAATAGTCAAAAGGTTAAAATTAGTTTACAATAACTTAAAAAAAGGTTATAATCCAAAATATAATAAAAATAGAATCGCAGAAAAGTAAAGGAGAAGAAGAATGAGTAATTACATGGAAATATACAAACAGTGGTGCACAGATCCATATTTTGATGCAGATACAAAGGCTGAGTTAAAGAAGATCGAGGGGGATCAGGCAGAGATCGAGGATCGTTTTTACAGACAGTTAGAATTTGGTACCGGTGGTTTAAGAGGCGTGATCGGAGCCGGAACCAACCGTATGAATATTTATACTGTACGTCAGGCAACACAGGGGCTTGCAAATTACATCATTTCCCAGAATGGACAGGAAAAGGGTGTTGCAATCGCACATGACTCCAGAATTATGTCCCCGGAATTTACCGAGGAGGCAGCACTCTGCTTAAATGCAAACGGCATTAAGGCATATGTATTTGACAGCCTTCGTCCGACACCGGAGTTATCTTTTGCAGTCCGCGAGTTAGGATGTATTTCCGGTATTGTAATTACAGCAAGTCATAACCCGAGAGAATACAACGGATACAAAGTATACTGGGAAGATGGTGCACAG
>ERZ1108170.1366-NODE-1366-length-15718-cov-5.092703_pt1 | contig 15718 bp, 17 predicted proteins | sample MGYA00403705_ERZ1108170 | MGnify/ENA primary metagenome ERZ1108170 (study PRJEB35170, sample SAMEA104062422) | human gut metagenome | biome: human gut; feature: human-associated habitat; material: faeces | place: Denmark | collected 2012-06-15 ...
ATTCCAGAGACAGGCAAGCAGATCAGTATTATGCTAATTTAGGGAGTCAACAACACTTACTCCTTTGATTTAAAATTTTTACAGCAACTGTGCACATCTGCTTGATAAGGAAATACTACCTCATTACCTGCTTTTTGCCTTGCTCTGGCTAATTTGTGGCGCGAAAAATATAATTTTTTTCAAAAAAAGAAGGAGCATCTGCCCCTTCCTTGCCACATTCATCAATACATCTCTATTTTTTTGCTGGTCTCATCTCCACATTTATAATTATAACATCATAAATTCTTCTAATAATTCTTCTTGCATTTTGCATGTTACTTCCTTTATACTGGCATTTTTTTAAACTGTTTACGATTTCTTTTTCAAAATCCGTTCTTGTAGTCCTTCCCTCGCTGCATAATAAATTACAAATTCGTAATATTTCCGCATACCCTCCAATTTTGTTAATCATTTTATCAGTTTCATTATGCACCATCATACTTTTTTTCGGCATATCATTCATCTGTTGCATCATATCTATTTTACTCAGCCTTGTAATAACAGATAAAATAAATGCTCTCCAATCAATATTTTCATATCTAAATTGCTTAATATTCTTAGGCATTAACGCTGTAATTGCATGTCGCTGCATAATCGCATAAACCCACTCTATCTGTTTATGATCATTTTTCACTTGATTATCTATTCTTAAATCTTTTTCTGTCTCCTGCCAAACTTTAGCAATTTCTTTTCTTTCTCCTTCTTCAAATAATACCGGATTTATTGTTACTTTTTTTAACGCATCCTCACTTTTATTCTTAATGTCTTCCTGCACGACTTTCATCATATCAGGATCTATTCCCGGTCGATATATACTATAAATCAACCCTTTGGTAAGCAACTCCAGGCGCCTATCAATAATCTCTATATGATAAAACCACTGTGCATAAAGTTGTTGTATCTCATCCCATATATCACACGATTGTAATTTTTCCAAAAATGGACTTAAATATATATATATACATCCTATAAAATTTTGCCAGTTAAATGATTCAATGCTGCATAATCTATCCAATAAATATATGTATTTCTCTACGTCATATGTATCTCCTGTACTTATCATCACATCTGTAAGATTTCTAATCAATGCTCCGTTTATTGTTTTTAAAAAAAATATTTTATCCTCCACATGGAATGATTCACAATTCTCTAATTTTTCCACATGTTTTCTTTCCCAACGTGTATAACGTTTTCCCCGTTCAAATGATAGTTCTACCTTCTTTTCATTTCCTATCGGACAATTTTCTTTTTCCTCATAGTTCTCTTTTTCTTGTTCTCCTAACGCCGATCCTAATATTTGCACATTATCTTTCCCCATAACTTTTGTTAAATAATTTTCACAGAAATTATTTTCACATGATTCAAACGGAATTACATATTGTATTCCCTTAGCAGTAACACGATATTTTTCATCCATCATTAACGCACTGGTCGGTTTAGACATCTTATTGATACAATACCTGTCATCTTTCGCATTAATATAACAAACCGCTAAGTATGTATTTATCCATACATCTGCATCATACATAACATAATCATCCAATAATCCACTCATTTCTTTTATGCATCCATGTAGCTTTTCCTTTATACATCTTTTTATTTTTTGTTGTATTTCTTCCGTATACGTCCCATATAAAAACTTTCTATTCATAAAATCATTTAATGTCATAAAAAATTCATGTACAAGTTCCTCTTTATTACCATCTGACCAAACATAAAATATATCTTTAACTATCGCAGCCCATTTGTCTTGTATATTTGCCGATTCATATTTTGGATCATCTAAATCTACTCTGAATATTTTTTTAAATTCTGTTCTTATTTTTTCCAACTCTTCTTGTTTATTACTTGTGCAAAAAATATAGTTTTTCATACTTTACCTCTTCGTACTATATACTGAAAAATTATCCAATCTCTATCATTTGCATTGTTTATTCCTACAAATGCATTCCTTTTTCTTTCATTATAACACACTAAACTATCTTGTTTCACACATTTCGCCCACTGATCCTCATCTTTCCGTTAAAATAGTGGCAAAAAACACTCTTTTTTGCCACTATTTTTCACAATTTCAAAAATTCCATGGGCGAAAACACTCTTTAAAGTTTTTCATGTATCTTACTCTGCCACTCGCACTTCCCCCTTCTCCCGGTCAAAATAATATGCATGATCCGCCAGAAAATCCTCTTCCTGTAACACATTTTCATTGACATCCATAATCATTTCTTTCAGCAAACTTTCTCCAAAACGTCCTTCATCCGGTATCAGAATCACTTCATGAATACTTGACGGCAGTATAAAAAGATTTTTCCCTATCCTGTCCGAAAAGCTTTTTAGTAAATCTGTCTCCAGTATCCCGGCAGCACCATAAAGCTGTTTCCGATTCGTCAGCACAAACATTTTCGTTGCCGGCATTTCACCTTCAAATCCACACTCTTTTATGATCTGCATCATATTAATGATATGATAGCCTGCAATTTGCATATTCTCATATGCCTGGCGGAACAGATCTTCCTCACTGATCTCCCACTGCTGTAATATTCCTTCGGTCACACGCACGCTCATATTGTTTCTTTCTTCATCCTCCAGGGTAAGGCAGCAGCACAATGCCAGATCCAGATATTTTTTATGTATTACATTTTTCAGCAATTCCCGATTCTTTTCATATGGTAAAAGTATTGGATATATTTTTGTCCTGCTCTCTTCCCAACTGCATATCATATGAAATATTTTTTCTGTTTTTTCCTTCTCCCACTGGTTTACTGTATAAAGACTGCAAACCTCTCTTACACAATCTGCCATACTTCTTCCCCTTTCGTATTCTTTGTAAATTCCATCCAGATAGATCACCGGACTTATCCTTACTGTTTCCTTAAAAAATTCCAGTCCCTGTAATCTTGTCCCATTATTTTTTAATACGCTCTTGCTTACAACTATTACGTCTGTTCCCAGAACCAGCTGTACCTTTTCTCTCATGAACGCTGTAAATTCTTCAAAACTCATTGTCATCTCTTCTGTTTTCATCTCAGGCAACCTCCTCACACGGCATGTCTATAATATCCTCACTGAGCACTTCTCCCATATCCGCATTCAATGAATTTTTAATGGTTTCATCGGTTGACAGTGCTCTCTGAAATTCTGTTTTTAATGGTGCATATTTTAAAAGCTGTTTTATGACCGTTTTTTTCGCCATCCCCTCATAATTGCTTTTCCATGGACTAAATTCTGAGGTAAATGCTTTGGAATATCTGTTTGCATACCAGTCAATATATGTTTTTCCCATGACCTCAAACCGAAATCCTCCATTATCCAGCCGGAAAATTGCATAAAATGCTTTTAAGGCTCCCTTTTCTTCCAAAGTAGGCTTATGTACAAGTTCCGGGTGTAACCCTAATGCATAAGAAAACACGTCATTTTCATACACCGCCTGTGCCTCAATACTTTGCATATGCCCGTTTCTATATGCAAGATCAATCATTCCGCGATAGCCAAGCTGAAACTGACACTCCAGTACATTCTTATTTTTATACGGAATCAGATACGCCTGACCCAACGGGGTATTTGGTTCCAATCCAAGCTGTGCTGCATTCATCAACGCAGCTAAAAAACTCATCGGTGTACATTCCTGCAGCTTAGGTGTTGTATTTAATGCCGAAAGTGCCATGCGTGTAAATCTTTCCGGTGTAATGACAGACGGAAGTGCTTTTTGTATTTCCGGTTCCATCGCTTTTATCAGATCTGCGATACTCATTGATTTTGTTAATTTTGTATTTTCCTGTGTTTGTTCTGCTTTCTTCGCAAGTTCACTCCTGATATCTCCCATGATCCGTTCCTCCATTTTTCTTTAAGCTGCTTTAATGCTAAATCTCCGGCTCACTTTCATCTTTTTATACTTTTCATAAATCTGCGGCAGTTCTTCCTTTAGCCTTTTCTCATCAATTCGTCCGCTCGATACAGATTTCCATGAAATACGGTAATGTTCATTTTCAGCGATCTCTGCTGTTCCCATATACATTTTTATCTCCTGTTCAATCTGATTCTTTTCATTTTCCATGCGTGTGATGATATCCAGTAGTTCCTGCCTCCGCTGTAACTTTTCATCAAACCCGGATAACCGGACCGATTCCGGCACTGAATTTTTATAATATTCCGCAATCACACTGTCTGCCGTCTTTGAACCATCCGGTGCAGGCATGATTCCTTTCTGCACATGATTTTCCCAGAAATCCTGCTCAATTCTTACCAGATCTGCAATCAGTGCTTCATTGCGTTCAATTTTGTAATATTTGAACTCCCGACCATAAATCAAAACTGCGATATACCATGCGTCTGCCCCGCATACCGCCATATAATGATGGCACTGAACCTGATATGACATTGGGATTTTCCCATCTTTCCACTTGTCTTCCATATACGGACTGGCTGTTTTACATTCCAGTCCTGCATTTTCTCCGACAATCATCCGATCTACATCGGCAAGCATAAATGGGTGATTTTTACTGCGGAACATTGCATTTGCCCGGCGCACCTTTTTTCCTGTAGCTTCCATAAATCTTCTGGCAACGTAATCCTCAAATTCTCTTCCCTGACGCATTGCTTCATTATCAATATCCTCACAGGCATCCGATATTTTATCCTGATATACCTGCATTGCAGTACGATACGGATTTAATCCGCATATTGCTCCTGCATCTGATCCACCGATTCCAGCTTTACGATATTGCAGCCACTCTTCCCTGCTGAGATTTAATGTTGACACTACTTTCTCCATTTTTTATTCCCCCTTTCCTTCTGTCAGATCACAGCCATTTGCTTTTTCACATAATGCGATCATTTCTTTTTGCAGATATTCACGCATTTCTTCCACTGAATTGTCTCTGCTTTGCATCCAGCAATCGCAAAGAAAAGCCAGAAGATTTGGAACCACCAACAATTCTTTCATTTCATGCGGCTCCATCTTCTGGCTCATCTCATTCAGACATTCAAATACATTATTCATTCCATCAATCCGAAGTGCGTTATAATAGATTTCTTCCGGCTCCAAATCCAGCATTTTTTCCTCAAATGCTTTCAATTCCAAATGAATTTTTCTTTTAAATAGCTCCTCCAGTTCTTTATCTGTCATTTCTGTCTCTCCCTATGCTGCACACACCATCTGATGTGCCTTATCAATCAGTGAATTACCCTCAACCGTCTTTAAAAACAGATTTTCCTTATAATTTGCCGTCTTGCGGATAGGCTGTGCGTGTGTTGCAAAATCTGAAACTGCATTCACAAACCGGTATGCGTTCTTTCCAACGTCCTGTAGATCCGGTGCATCAAAATATCTCGCCATCATATCCTCCCGCAGCCGCTTTACATTTTTTGTCTGCTGCGCTGAGAATCCATCCTCCAACGGTAACAATACCTGTATACATTCTGTTACCTCGCGATCGGACATTTTTCTTTTTTGCAGTCGGTCAATCTCTTTCCCCAGACCATCCATATAATTTTCTGCCCGAAGTAAGGTATCTTTCGCCTCACTGATCTTCTCATGAACATCCCCGGTATGAACCATAGACCATGACCGTTTTGCTGTTTTCAGTGCAAGATTTAGTGTATTATTGCAAACTACCCGGATTGGTGTCAGTGCAACTTTTACCGCTCCAGTTCCGTCGTGTGTATTTGAAAATAACAGATACGGACTGATTCTTTCTCCGGAAATAATATATTCATGCGGCATTCTTGCAAGAAGCCACACTTTCTTTCCTTCCTGCAGAGACCCTGCTGTTTCATAACATACTCCCTCACCCAGTAATTCATCCGTAAACGCAAATGCATCTTCATTCTGAATCACTTTGTAACGGTCCGAAACCACTCCAAGCACCTTTCTGTCAATATCCCTGATATTCGCCCTGTACCCTGAAATGCTTTCCTCCCGGTCCGTATATATGGGTTCCTGTATTACATTCCAATCTAATCCTGCTGCACTAAGCGCTTCCTTTGATGAAAGTGCGGTTGCTACTACTGTTCCTAATCCATGCCACGGTTTTTCTCTCACTGAAAACATCGTTTCTACATTTGCTGCCATATCTTTTTCCTCCCAACTTATAATCTTGCTAAAATGTCTAAAATAACTTCCCCGGCTCTTCGAATAATTACTTCGATCTCAATTTTTCCCATCGCTCTAAGCCTCCCTTCTGATAAAAAATTTGAGGGCGAATCCTTTCAGACTCGCCCTCATGATTGTTATATCATATGGATAATATACATTTATTTTTTATTGTTTTCACAATTGTCACAGATATTTTCTTCAATGATAATTTATGACGCAATGCTCTTATTCTGAGAATATGACATAGTCATCATATCCAGTAAGTGTCCATTTGCCCTGGGTTACTTTTACTTTTCCTTTTAGGTTGTCACAGGACAGGAACATATCATATCCAAAAGTTACAGATGATGTGTCAAAACTAGTTAAATTTAATTCATTTAAATTTTGACATCTATCAAACATAGATCCCATATTCTCCACATTCGTGGTCACAAAATTACTTAAATCTAGTTTTTGAATACTGCTGCATCCTTGAAACATGTTACTCATATCTGTTACTTCCTGCGTATTAAAGTTACTTACACTCAAGTTTTGCAGATTTGTGCAATCATAAAACATACCACTCATCTTTGTTACTTCTGATGTATTAAAATTGCTTAAATCCAAACTTTGCAAATCACTACATCCATAAAACATGTATCTCATGTCTGTTACTTCTGATGTATTAAAATTACTTATTTCCAAACTTTGCAAATTTTTACATCCGCAAAACATCCATCCCATATCTGTTACTTTAGAAGTATTAAATTTACTAACATCCAGTTCACTTAATTTTTCACAATTACAAAACATCCCATGCATTTCTGTCGCATTAGATGTATCAAAACCACTTATGTCCAAGCTTTGTAAACTTTTACATCCCGAAAACACAGAACTCAGACTCCTTACTTTAGAAGTATTAAATTTACTGATATCCAGTTCACTTAAGCTTTCACAACCACTAAACATTCCATACATTTCTGTTACATTAGATGTATCAAATCTGCTTACATCTAAGCTCGTTAATTTGTTACATCCTTCAAACATCCATCTCATATCTATTACATTAGATGTATCGAACGCACTTACATCCAAATTCGTTAATTTACTACATCCTTCAAACATCCATTTCATATCTGTTACATTAGATGTATCGAATGCACTTACATCCAAATTCGTTAATTTGCTACATCCTTCAAACATCCATATCATATTTGTTACACTAGATGTATCGAATCCACTTACATCCAGGTTCACTAATTTGCAGCAATCCTTAAACATACTCGCCATATCAGTAACATTTAATGTATTAAACCCACTTACATCCAAGCTCGTTAATTTGCTACACCCTTCAAACATATGACACATATCTGTTACATTAGATGTATCGAATCCGCTTACATCCAAGCTCACTAATTTTCCACAGTCCTTAAACATACTCGCCATATCAGTAACATTTGCCGTATTCAATCCACCAAGATCAAGGCTCTTCAATTTCTTACAGCCATTAAACATTCCCCTCGTACTGCTTAAATTTTGTGTATTTATCTTATTGATCGTGATACTCTCTATATTTGTATTTCCACAAAATACATTTTCTGCATTTATCTGTGTCTTATATTTCTTTCCGTCGGACTCATATCTCCCATATACAATAACATCCGGCTGGTCCGAAGTATATTTTAACAGTGTAACAATTTTGTTACCTTGATCTATCTCATACTCCCATTTTCCCAACTCTGCAACATTACCCACTTCCTCCGCAGAATCCTGATCTTCGGTATCTTCCGTTGGTTCTGGTGTTTCTGTCGGCTGTGGCGTTTCTGTTGGTGGCGGTGTTTCTGTCGGTTGTGGCGTTTCTGTTGGCTGCGGTGTCTCTGTCGGTTGCGGTGTCTCTGTTGGCTGCGGTGTCGGCTCCGGTGTTTCTGTTGGCTGTGGTGTCGGCTCCGGTGTTTCTGTTGGCTGTGGTGTCTCTGTCGGCTGTGGTGTCTCTGTTGATTCTGATGACTCTCCATCATCTTCACTATCGGTTTCATCTGGCTCACTGACTGTTATATTTACTTTTACTTTTTTATTTCCTGAAGCTGCTACGATTGTTGTTTTTCCCGGTGTAACAGCAATTACTTTTCCTTTATTGGTTACTTTTGCAACTTTCACATTTTCAGATGTCCATTGAATGGGCTGGTATCCTTTTTGAGGGTTTGTAACCTTAACTTTTAAAGTCACGCTCTCCCCCGGCTCCAAATCATAGGATTTATTTCCCTGATTTTTCATTGATTTCGTTGCTGCATATATTTTGATCTTACATTTTGCTTTTACTTTTTTATTGGTTTTAGACGTTGCTGTAATAGTCACATTTCCTTTTTTCTTAGCTGTTACAACTCCCTTAGATGTGACAACTGCAACATTTTTATTCGAACTTGTCCATTTAACATCCCTAGATGCTTTTTTAGGGCTTACACTTTTCACCTTTAATTTTACTTTACATCCAACAGACGTACTGACTTCTTTCTCATTTAAAACAATTTTACTTGGTTTCCTTGTTGCTGCCTGTATGGTTGTAATCTGCCCTGTACCGATTCCGGATACAATAAGGACTACCATCAAAATCCACGCTAAGCATCTTGTAAATGTTTCTTTTTTCATGTTCTCATCCTCCATTTTTCTTTCGTGTCTAACAACTCTATGTTTTTTCTCAATCCCTCCTATGCTAATCATTTCCGAACATATCTTCTAAAATGAAAAAATTAAAATTAAGCATTTCCTAACTTATTGTGTTCTTTCTTCTGCATTAATTTCATCCAGCAATTCATTAACAGCTAACAATTGAATCAGCGTTTTCACCTCTTCTATATTAAGTATTACCGCCTCACTTTTGCTGTTCAATGCAGATTCAGCATTTTTTTGTGCATCCAAAATATCTGCATTTGCTTTTTCCAGTTTTGCAGCCAATCCATGCAAAACTTCTCTGTTTTCATTATCTGATTCCACCGAATCCTTTAATATAGGTAAAATCTGATTTACCTGCCGCTCAATGGAACTGATTTTTTCCATTTCATCCGTCAGGCGTTCATCCATTCTTTGTTCAAATGCATTTAATTCATCCATTAAAACTGAAATGTTTTTACGGATTTTAATTTCATTCTTTTGTTTCCAATTACGTTTCATCTCTGACTCCTTTTATTTTAAGATCTGGCATACACAGTCAGATGTATCTACAATATACAAAGGCAGAATGCAATTTTTTTCCTTATCCCACTGTTCCAGTTCATTGTCGCCTGCCATTTTATCAAAGCGTTCCTTTAATACTTGTATGGTTTTTGCCTGTTCCTCTGATATACTGTTAAGGTAATCCTTAATATCCTCAGTCTGATCATTTAAAGACTCTCTCACATTGTTCGCTAAATTATCCAGTGCCTCCTTAGTCACTTTTTGTGTAAAATTTTTCATTGCATTTTTCTTTTCGGCACCGGCATCCATCTTTAATATGCTAAGACATTCTGAATCATCCAGTGACATTCTTTTCGCTAAAGGCTCTCTGATTCCACCTGTAATTGTCTTTGCGATCCGTTTTTTTCCATTTTTTAATGCCTTTAAATTTGCCGCACTATACTCGCCGCCTGGTGCATTTTCAATAATGCCGATCAGCTTATCATAATATTCCTCTACCAGACGGATACACTCTTTTTCAAGAAGTGTTGCATTCTGTAAATATCCCTCGGAAAAGGATACTAATATCTCATTCAGACGTTCTGTTGTATAAATATTGGCTTCTTTTTTATCATAAGATTTCTCAGAAGCTACTCTTTCTGCGCATGCATCCTGAATTTTCCATCCCAAGTCACTGATTGTGGTACTTCCAATTGCATCACCGACTGTTTCTACCACTCGTCCCACTGTTCGTCCAACTGCCCTAAAAAAATCTCCAAACAATCCCATTTTAACATCCTCCCAGTTTATAAAATCTGTGAGACAGCGCCGCACACATCAATCATATAATATGCCTCGACCATCTGTTCTTTCGCTGTCACTTCATAATTATTTTCATCTACGGATGCAAGGCTTTTCTTCAGAAGTTCATTCTGTTTCTGAATCTTATCCACGGCTCCTAAAACCTCTGTCTCTACATCCTCATATATCTCTTCAAGACTGTTCCTTATTTCCTTACAGCATGATTCAAGTGCACTGCTTACCGATTTATTTAAGAACGTGTTCATAGCATCTTCTTTTTTCGATCCCGGGATCATTTTGACGATTTCTTTACATTCTGTATTATCCAGTGACACTTTTTTTGATAATTCATTATCTATCGTACCGTTTACCTTTGATGCAATCTTATCGATCTGACGCTCGATTCTTTTTGTGTGGATATTATATTTCTCTACCTTATCAGCATTGGCATCCAGCATGTCGTGGAGCTCCTCCACATAATAATCGACCTCTTTTGCAACTGCATTTTCGATTTCAACAGCTTTCGTATGTTCCTGCCCTTTAAAATCAGTAAAGATATTGGTAATACGGTCAATATCATCTAAAGATGAATTGTCGTTTACGGAATCTGTCTCTCCTGTCTTTTTTGCAATATTTCCAAACCAATCCACTACTGTGCCAATTATATTTATAATTTTTTCAATCATCCCACCCGGATCTCTCGGTAATGGAGATTCGTCATATATAAAATCATTCATATGTACACCTCCTGGCTTATTTTGCTAAATCCTTAATGGCTTTTTCCAGATCATCTGCTCTTTTTGAAGTTGCCATTTTCAACGATTTTATCAAATTATCCAGCTCTTTTTTATCCTGTTCTGCCTCCTGATATTTCTTATTATATTCTTCCTGTTTTTCCTTAATTTTCTCAATGCCTCCCTGGCTTGTACTGATAATTTCCTCCTGTGCTTTTCTGACTTTTTCCATTGTTTCTTTAATAGAATCCTTACACAATTCGTAACTTCCTGTAATATCATCTAACAGCAGTTTTTTGTAATCCTGTATGATTTCCCGCTGGATCTTGCTCTTTAATAATTCAATATTGGTAAAATCAAGCAGTTCCTTATATTTTTCATTAATATCCCTGATTCGGAACTTTCTTACGATAGAATCCAGATCCCAATATTTATCATCGTCCTCCTTTAAATCATTATACTGTTTCAGAAGCGTATACAAATAGGCTGAAACCGGTATGAGATTCTTTTGCGCCAGTTCAAGACTTGCATAAGCTCCGTTTCCTTTTAAATATTTTAACCACTCTTTCTGCTGCTCAGCCCAGTTTTCTTTCGGTCTGTTTAAAGTATCAACCTGTGTTGCAATGATATATACTTTTCCCGGATTATACCTCGTATTTGCAAAGACACTGTAAATCGTTGCCATCTCCTGTCCTGTCAACGCATCGGATTTGACACATACCAGAACAGCATTTGCTCTGTCAATATAGTCTCTGGTAATATTAGATCTGTATTCAACTACATCATCTAAGCCTGGAGTATCTACCAGCACGACACCTTCCGGAAGATCAAATTCTTTTAATCCAACTTCAACTTCTTTTACAAAGTAATGGCAGACTGATTTTGAAGAAGTCCATTTCATGATTTCATCAACCAGTTCTTTTTTTGTATCACATTCACTGAACTTCTCCTGCTGACCAAGCCAGTTTGCTTTTTCGCTGTCTCCGTTTAATTGCGCATATTCTTCCAAAAAAACCGTTGCCTTTGCGTCATTTGCACTTTTCCATAATGCATTCCATTCCTGCTCTGAATAAAAAGAAACCTTTACATAATTTGTGGTACCTTTTTTGAATTTTGTTAACGACGCTGTTTCCGGTGTTACCTTTGTTGATGCATACTCATAACCTAACAGTGCATTGATCAATGTAGATTTTCCTGCTTTAATGGCTCCTACAAGAGCAATATGGAACTCTGCATCTTTACATCGATACAGGAATGTATCAATATCTTTGAACATTTTAGCTGTGATCAATTCATTAATACCTTCCATCTGAAGAATTTTTTTCACTTTTTCCATCTTAGCTGCATACTTCTGAACGGTTGCATCCCATAAATATGCACTGTCGACAGAGTTATCCTCCACTATCTTCTTCAATGCATTCAGTTTTTCTTCATACTCTTTCCGTGCTTCCTCGTTTGTAAATTTAAAATCTGCCATTCCTTTTTCCTCCGTGTATTTAAATTTTATTGTGGTTTGTTCTGCCTTATATTCTTAACTGAATTGTACAAAAACGCTGTCTTTATAATTTCAACATGCCCTTCTTATGCTTTCCATTTTCTTAAATATCATGAAACGGATAACTCCAATAATGCCTGTTTACTGTATTTGCTTCATTGTCCTGCTTTATATATGCGCATTTCTTTCCCCTTTACGCAAAAAGATATCTTTTCCTGCATTAGCCGTTTTCTGTGCATCCCATTAATTGTTTCATATTTAAAAACCGGTTCCATTTCTGGATATCGTTCTTTAATTTTTTTATTCAGATATATGACATCTCCAATTGCAGTTCCCATATGTCTTGGCATTAAAATGTAAACAACGTTTATATCACATACCCTATCCTGTTCCCCAATATCCAGATTATAATGATTCAATAATTTCAGCAGATACGGGTCAATGGTAATTTCCGTATCTCTTTTTATGTCTGCTATCCTTACCCGCGTACTCTCTTTTTTCAATACTTCTTTCTTTGTATTTTTTTCTTTTTCTGTTACCCCTTCCACATCATCAATTAAATCATTCAGCAAAATCATATTCATAAGCTTTTCTATATTATCCATACGTCTGTTTAGCTGCTGCAATTCTAAAACATACTCATTTGTTACTTTCATAATCAGCCTCCCCGTTACTGTCTATATACCTTATATTTCTATTTTACTCATTACCATGGACATATTTTGTCCATCGTCTTTTTTTCTCTGTATCTAATGTCTACATTATATAATCTGCACATCATTCATGCAAGCATGAGTTTTTGGATATAATTTTCCTAAAGTCAGGAGGAACTCATGGTACGCTTACGCATATTGGATATATTACAAGAACAGGGACACACCAAATATTGGCTCTACAAGCAAATGGATCTCAGCTATCAGAATTTCAACCGGATGGTAACAAACGAAACATCCTCAATCAAGTTCGAAAATCTTGATCGACTGACCAAGATTCTGCAATGTCCCATCGGTGATTTATTTGAATTTACAGATGATGAAGAATAAAACAACGCCTACTGCACTGTTTTCTTATTTAATGACTATAAACATGTACTGGTATTTACCCAAAATTTTATTAAACAACGCTTCCCTCAAATCCAGATCCGTTTTGCTGTCATGCCATTTCAAACCGCTTCGAAAATTTATCGTACTCACAGCAAAATGTATATGCAGATCGCTTTCATTTGTACCATGAATTGCATATACGACCTGATATCCAGCGTCAAAATAACACTGTGCACACTGATCCGCAAATTTCCATAATGCATTAACATTTCTCCCCATTCGAATAAACTCATGTGGATCTAAACTAAACACTTCATGATACATGCGCCTGCCTTTTCTCTGTTCTATTCCGAACACGCACTGCACATATATCAACTGCGCAATCATATAATCAACCGGTTCATAAATTGCAACGCCTTTACCACCATACATTAGCAGCTCATTTTTTCTATTTTCATTCTTTCTGGTTCTCGTTATGTAATGAATGACATTTTCCACTGCATCTTCATTTACATAATTTCCATTAGTCATACGATTTAAAACACCCATTTCTTTTTCTCCTCTTCCGCAAGATTTCGCCAGGCTCTTTTCACTGACAGCTGATCCGGCGATATATTTTTAAGCATGTCGTTTAAATTTTCTTGTTGCATGACCATTTGTGTAGTATCTATTTTATTCTTTCTACACTGGCTCTCCTTACCGGTCAATGCTCCTTCTAAAACATATTCACTTACACTTATATCCTTTTGCTGCGCCATTTGCATAAGCTGCTTCTTCTGCTGAGAAGTACACTTAATTGTCACCATCTGATCTTTTTTCTGATCTTTTTGTTTTTTTATATTTGACATATCTTTTACTTCCTATCTATGTATTTTAACTATAATCATATCTATTAGTATTTATTACCTATATACACATCATTCTACAAATACAGTTATGTACAATAAATATAGTTATATAAATAACAAGTACGCAAAAAGTATTACCTTTTGATTTTATTTTCAATTATCCACCTTCTTTATCAATTATCTTCTGTTCTGTAGTCTTATTTAAAGTTGTCCAACATTAAATTACTTATTTGTTTGCAGAAAATAAAAAATAATTTTCAAACATGAATGTAATACAATAATAAAGGAAGGATTTATATAATCATGTTCAACAGCTACGACGATTTAATAACCATCGATGATCTCTGCGACATGCTCGCAATTGGAAAAAACACCGCATACCATCTGTTAAGCACCAATCAGATCCATGCATTTAGAATCGGAAGAATATGGAAGATTCCACGAGAAGCGGTTTCAGAATATGTGCTAAGGAACAGCAGCCTGCCTAAATAATCATAATATATTTTTACTTTAAATAACAAAGAGTCGCTTGCGACTCTTTCGCGCTCGAGCGGTGCTGTTTACAGCTAACTTCTACTCCGCGAGATGCGCATCCCGCCCGGAGGGCTTTTTAATTCATAGGACGTAATTTCCTATGAATTAAAAATAACCCTGACAGCATCTTCATCACTGCCAGGGTTCCCCTCACAAAATTAATTTATCATATTGCAATTAACCCATTTAATTTCCAATAACATCTGCTTTAATTCCGGTAAATCATCCGAAATAATCTCCCAGACAAGCTTAAGGTTTACACCTTCATAATCATGCACAATACGATTTCTCAATCCATATACTTCCCGCCATGGTATCGTATTATGGCTTCTCATAGATCTTTACCCCGGTTTCTGCGATCTCATGCTCAATTTCCGTCCCCTTCTCCACATGAGAAATATCAAAAACATCCATTTCCTTATCTAAGGCTGCCCGCAATGCCTCAATCAATCCAACAAACTTTAAGCCTTTTAGTCCACTGTCGACCAATAAATCCACATCACTTGATTCATTTGCGCTACCCTTTCCATATGAGCCAAACAGGGTCGCACTTTTTACATTATACTGACTTAATACGGGTGCTAAATACATTTTTATCTGGTCTATCGTATAAATGCAATCTGACATCCAATCATCCCCTCCGCTCATTCAAATTTATAATATAATAGCATACACACTTTGCAAACACTCTATTACTATGTATGATACAATGCCTGCCATTAAAGAACAACTTTAAAAATATACTCCCAAAACATAAATTTCCCCACACACCAGTAAATTCAACACCTCCCGGCATTTTCGATTGACCTATGAATTGACCTATCCGTTCAAATTTTCTCTTATTTTATAGGAAATTGCCGTACTCTGTTCCCGTCAGTCATTTTCCTTTCCATTCTCCATTTTCTGATCCACCCAATTAAAAATGCCCGGAAAGCCGCATATTCCGCGCCCTCCGGGCAAAAAAATAACCTCAGCAGTTCTCACTGCTGAGGTCTCATTAG
>ERZ1108170.1372-NODE-1372-length-15666-cov-2.658190_pt1 | contig 15666 bp, 13 predicted proteins | sample MGYA00403705_ERZ1108170 | MGnify/ENA primary metagenome ERZ1108170 (study PRJEB35170, sample SAMEA104062422) | human gut metagenome | biome: human gut; feature: human-associated habitat; material: faeces | place: Denmark | collected 2012-06-15 ...
TTTATTTTAATTTATTTAAATTAATATTGTCCAATCTAATTAGGGGGCCTATAGGACATTCATTTTTAATTCTTCATTTTACATTCTACATTTTCAATTGGCGACTTAATTAAGTGCATCAGCGAAGCGATATGCACTGATTAACTATAAAGGGCTTACTTTAATATATTGATTTTTTACTGCATTAGGCAATAAATATGATTCCGAATCATTATTGCTGTCCCTATTTTCTATAGCTTCTTCATCATCTGCCCTCTCATTATCTTTATATTGAATAAGTAAATTTGTTTCTTTATCTTTAGAAACTGTTTTAGATGATTTTTCTGCTCTAAATTGATCTATGCTTAAAACAATTAAAAATCCTATAAAAGTAACTATAGTAATATAAGTTATAATGGTAATTAATTTCTTTCTCATAACACAGCACCACCCTTATACTTCATAATATTATTTATATGCCAATAATATTATTACTATCTTAAGTATTTCCATAATTATTACTATAAATTCTTATAATTTTTTTTTATTTGATAAAACTATATATAAAATACTTATGGAGGTATATTCATGCTAAAAAAACATTTTAAAATGTTATGTACAATGGCCTTATTGTCATTATTTTTACAACAATCTGCAATTGCTTCAACTATGTATCCTAATGCTTTTGATAATATATTTGAAAAATTAGATAATTTTTTTCATTCTGATGGAGGTCATAAAGAAATAAATGTGCCTGAGGAGGAATTTTTAGAAAATCAATATTTACAAGACTATTATGAGGAAGATGAAAAATACTTAGAAAGACCAGAAGCACAACAATTTTATAAAGATTATTTAGATTCTGAACGTTAAAAAGGATGTATTTGCATACACCCTTTTTCATCACCTTATAATTTTTTACATATATTACAATTATCTATTATCTCTCTTCTATTTCATATAAAGTTTTATTGCTTGGTAACATTTCCTCTAAACTTTCTTTGGTAAATACTTTTAATTCATGTAAAGCTCTAGTACATACTGTATAGAATAAGTTCTTATTGCTTTCATTTAAATATTCTTCACCATCTGCCACTATTACCCCATCAAATTCAAGACCTTTAGATAAATAAGAGGAAATTACATTTACTCCTATTTTAAACTCAGAAATCTCAGTATCAATGAGATTAATTTCAGCTAAAACTTCTTTAAGCTTGTGATAAACATCATTGGTTATAGCTTTTGTCTTACATATAACAGCTATAGATTTATAGCCTTTTTCTTGCATGGTTTCAATAGTCTTGGCCACCTCAACTATTCTATTTTTTGTGATTATAACCTTAGGATTATCTCCACTTCTTTCTACTGCTTCTATTGGCTCATGTGTATCCAGTAGCTCTCTTGTAAAATTAGTTATATTTGCTGTTGAACGATAACTTTTTGATAACACTTCAATTTTTATATCATTAAATATTTCTGTTATTGCATTTCTATTCTTAACATTTGAATGTTCATCTATTCTTTGATTTAAATCTCCCATAATTGTTATTGCTGCATTCTTAAATGATTTTCTAATAAGTTCATAGAATAATGGACTATAATCTTGTGCTTCATCTATTAAGATATGCTTAACATTCTTATAGTTTCTGAAACCTTCCATGGCTGCTCTTATATATAGCATAGGTGTTATATCTTCATATTTTACTTCTCTATTATTTAAATATCCTAACGTTATTTCTTTTACCTTACTTAAATCATCATTACAATAATTTTCAATATTACTCCATAATAATTTATATATTTCTACAGTATTGAATGTTAACACCATATTATCTATTTGAGCATTAATTTCTGTCTTACAATGTTCATAAAAGTTTTCTTTATCTTCTACATATTCAAAATCATAATCTCCTGAATCGCTATTTAAAAACCTATTCTCAACTTGTGAAAAAATACTTTGTTTAACTACATCAAGCCTATTTAATAAAGGTATATCATTAAATCTCTTTAAGAATGTATTAGCAACACTCTTAACTGGAATAATCTGCTTACCATCTATAAATATTGGTTTACATTTCACCAACTTTTCTGGTAAATCTCTGCAGAAACTTTCGATAATCTCCATAAATTTCATGCTATTTTTATATTCCATGGCTAAAACTCTATTGGCTAATTCTTGATCACCACTATATAAATAATCTAAATGCTCCGCCTTATTTTCAAAATAATAATCTGCTGGTAAAGACTTTTTTGCATATGCATCAAAAGTAGTCTGAAGAACATTATTTTCTCCAAGCTCAGGTAATACATCACTGATATATTCAGCAAACACTTCATTAGGACTGAAAATCAATATATTATCTGCTTGAAGATTTTTTCTATGCTTATATAAAAGATATGCTGCCCTATGAAGAGCTATGGATGTTTTTCCTGAACCTGCTGCACCTTGAATAAATAAAGTTTTTGCATCATCATTCCTAATAATATCATTTTGTTCTTTTTGTATTGTAGCTACTATATTCTTCATTTTATCTGTAGCATTTCTATCTAACATTGCTGTTAAAGATTCATCGCATAAAGCTGCTCCTGAATCATGAGTAAAAACAATTTTTGAATTCTTAATATTAAATTGTCTACTAAATTCAATATCACCTTCTATTTTTCCTATAGGTGCATTATAAAATGCTGGACCTACTTCAAAATCATAAAACATATTTGCCACAGGTGAACGCCAATCAAAAACATAAAAATCAAAATTATCCTTGTCCTCAACACTAGCAAGTCCTATATAGAAACTTTCTCCTTCTTCACCTTCTTCTTTAAAATCCAATCTGGCAAAGTAAGGAGATTTCAATTGCCTTTCTAAAGTTCTTAATTTATTTATTTTATTAGCATAAGTCTTTTCTTCTAAAGCAATTTGACTACAATTTTCTAAAACTTCAAATTCATCAAATTCATTTCTATTATCCCATAAAAATTTTCTTTGTTTTCTTATTTCTTTATCCTGTTCAGTACTTAATCCACCAAATTCCTCTATAAGTTCATTAATATCCTTGATGGTTGTTTGTAAATACTTTTCTTCCTCTTGCTGACTTCTACCAATATACATCTCTTTTTCTCCTCTGTATTTAATAATCAGTTTATTATTATACTTGATTACTTTCTATAAAATCAACTTGGAACGCTACTTTTATCTTTTGAAAAAACAATTTTTAATAATATTGGTGTAAATATACTTGTAAATACCACCATTATTATAATTGGAGCTAAAAAATAACTACTTATTAACCCTAAAGTTAATCCTTTGCTGGCAATAATAAGTGTTACTTCACCTCTAGTAACCATGCCGCTACCAATCTGTATTGATTCCATATTATTATATCCACATAACTTAGCACCTAAACCACATCCTATAATCTTTGTAAGAACAGCTACTATAATTAACGCTATAGTAACCATTACTATTTCTCCATTTAAATATGGTAGCTTTACATTTAAACCAACACTAGCAAAAAATACTGGTGATAATAATATATATGATAATGTTTCAAATCTCTTTGTTATATATATAGTTTCCTTATTGGATGAAAGTACAAGTCCTGCTATATATGCACCAGTTATATCGGCAACACCAAAAAACTTTTCTGCACTAAATGATAGTAATAAACATATTACAAAAGATACTATAACAAATCTCCTTTTATCAATGTCATATTTATCCACCCATTTATTAAATAATTTATAAGTGATAATTCCTACAATCACACTAAATATAAAAAATGCTACCATTTTTACAACAACCATTACTACACTTACAGATGAATCAGCTAAACTTGTAATAACCGTTAAAACCAACATTCCTAAAACATCATCAATAATGGCTGTGATAACCTCAAGCCCCTCGGCATAGCCTTTCGCCAGACCGACAACATAGATTTCTCTGGCATGAATCCCCTTTTGTTTCTTAAAATAAGGCTGCTTTAAGACATTTGCCGAAAACATATCCAGCAGATTATCCGGGTTGTCCGAAAGTGTAATCAGATACGTATCCAGTTGAAAACGCCCGCGGCGGATTCTGCCAAACATCTTATATTTTGCCTGCTTTGCACCCTCGCCAAGATAGAGGTTCCGATACCATTTCATTTACTCATCACCCACGCATTATCATTTTCATTACTTCAATTACTGCCATCTTTTCTGCCGCATCATTGCACTGCTCCAGCGACAGATTAATATATTCGCAGATTTCGTCAGTATTGTTAAAAAATACAGGCAGCTGTGAAAGTACTGCCGACATCACGGCACGTCTTACAATCTGCGGCATATCCGTAAAGCTTTCCTTTAACTGGGCAATAATGTTTTCACAGGTTTCGTCTGCGTAAGAATTATCCGGTACATTTAACTTTTCCGGGTCTTTTATAAGACTTACAAAGTCACTGCCGGACTGTAATTTCATCACATCAGCCAGTGCTGCATAGCAGTCCTGTAATCCTTCTTCTTCTAATTCCTTTGGCATATTTTCCAGTGCCGTTTCCACTGCAAAGTCACTCTTAGAAAGAATCATAAGGATTCTTTCCTGCTTTCCTTCAAAATATTCAAACTTGCCGAGAACTTCATCTGAAAGCAGTGTTTTCCCGTCAAATGCCTGACGCACACCGGTAATAATCTGCTTTGCAACCGTCACTTCCCCGATATCGGAAAGTGTCTGCTTTTCTGTTAAAATAATGGTGTACAAATCATTGACCACCTGTGTAAGCAGTACAAATAAATCCGCGCAGTCTAACATCTTTTCTGTCGCAATTGTAAGCACATTTTTAAGGCGGGTATATTCTTCCTCTGTCAGTTCTGCATAATCTGCATTGGCAAGCGTTCTGTAACTGTCATACACTTCAGGAAAAAGTGTTTCAAAGCCCTTGACTTCCTGTAACATCGCCGTTGTGCGCAGTGCATAGGCAAAATCATCGATCGTGCCTTTCTGTGCGCCATGGTATAACGTAAATGCTTCTCTTAAATATTCAAAGAACTTGTTCCGTGAAAGACGCATCGGCAGCTGTCCCACAACTTCTGAAATCTTACTGTTAATGACAACATTATCTTTATCTGCAAGAATATAATGCATCAAATCATTGGTCAGATACATCCCGTAATATTCTTCATCTGCCACCTGACCACTGAAACGGTGTTCCACGCGGTTTAATACATATTCATAAATCCGCAGGCAGTCTACATACTGTGTTACAACCTCCATGGTTTCAATCAGACGGTTTCTGACTGTTTCAACTTCTGTCACATCTTCTGCCTGTCCGGAAAGCAGCTTGTCAATCACACCGTTTGTCGTAGCAAGCAGTTCTTCAAATACCGGATTGACTGTCGCATTTTCCTGACGCATATCATAAACGGTATAATAATTCATGGACAGCTTCATGTATGCAAGTCCTGTATACATAGAAGCCATCCCTGTTGCATATTTTAAAAGATTTCCTTTTAAATTCTTCTGCTTTGAAATCTCCTGCGCAACATAATATAAGTCTTTCATAGTAATCCTTATTTCTCCTTCGGCTTATTTTAAATTCAGCTTATCGAGGATATTACAAAAATCAAATGTTGCAAAATAATCCTTTGGTGTTTCTGCACGGCGGATCATTTCCACACTGCCATCTTCCTTTAATAACAGTTCTGATGAACGCAGCTTTCCGTTGTAATTGTATCCCATTGAAAAGCCATGTGCGCCTGTATCATGAATAATCAGATAATCACCCATGTCAATCTTTGGCAGCTTTCTGTCAATTGCAAATTTGTCATTATTTTCGCAAAGGGAACCGGCCACATCGTATATATGGTCGCAGGGCGCATTTTCCTTGCCCAGCACCGTGATATGATGATAAGCACCGTACATCGCGGGACGCATCAGGTTCGCCGCGCATGCATCCACGCCGATATATTCTTTGTAAATGTGCTTCTCATGCACCGCCTTCGTTACCAGCGCACCGTAAGGTCCCATCATGAAACGTCCCATCTCGGTATAAATTGCGATATCTCCCATGCCTGCCGGAACCAGAACCTCTTCGTAAACCTTCCTGACGCCCTCGCCGATCGCCAGAATATCGTTCGGCTCCTGATCGGGACGATACGGAATGCCGACACCGCCAGACAGATTGATAAACGCAATATCCGCTCCGGTTTCTTTTTCCAGCTTCACAGCAAGCTCAAACAGCTGCTTTGCAAGCTGTGGATAATATTCGTTCGTCACCGTGTTGCTCGCCAGAAATGCGTGAATACCAAAGCGTTTTACTCCCTTGCTCTTTAAAATCCGATACGCTTCAAAAATCTGTTCCGTCGTCATACCGTATTTGGAATCCCCCGGATTGTCCATGATGCCGTTGCTCAACGTGAACACGCCGCCCGGATTATATCTGCAGCTCATCGTCTCCGGAAGCTTGCCCAGAATCTGCTCTACAAAATCGATATGCGTGATGTCATCCAGGTTGATAATCGCGCCCAGCTTCGCTGCCAGGGCATATTCCTCTTCAGGCGTATCGTTGGAGGAAAACATAATCTCCTCGCCCTTGGCGCCGATGTAGATTGGCATCATACCAACGGAATCGGCCTCCATGCCGGCTTTCTGCAAATCGGACCATGCCCAAGTGCCGTTTTGATAGAAAGCGGCCTCGCCGAGTGCGAATTCGGAATTGGCGTCGTCACCAGTCTTGGAGCTTAGTTGGGACGGCTCGGTGGTGGAATCGGTGATGTACAGGTCAAAGATGTTCTTGTACTCCGGCAGATAGGTTCCCTTGATAGTGGCCGGCTGTTCAGTGATGTTGTCATCTTTGAACTCATAGTAAAGAGGCAGGTTGGCTAGATGGGTCTTGAAACGCCAATCGGAGCTGGAGTCGAAACCAGCAGAGGTGAAGGCGCCCTTAATGCCGAGTTCATCCTTCTTGGACTGCATGTCGTCAGCAACGGCCTTCAGCTTACTAAAGGAGTTGATGTCTTTGATGGACTTGGCCTTGGCACCGGAAGTGCTGAAGTATTTGTTAAGGATGTCTTTGTTGTAGATTAGGCCATAAGTCTCCATGACGTACGGTACGCCAACGACCTTGTCGCCATCCTTGAGGGCAACATCTTGGTTCTGCAGTTGCTTGTATACCTCTGTGCCGGACATGTCAGCAGTGTAGTTCTTCCAGTTGGCGTAACCGACCGGACCGTTGACTTGGAACAGGGTCGGTGCCTCGGACTTAGCCATCTCGCTCTTGAGCTGCTGCTCATAGGTATTGGAGGCCGCGGTCTGAACGTTGACCTCGACACCGGTTTCCTTAGTGTACTCCGCAGCCAAATCGGCCCACTCGTCGGCGGCTTCTGGTTTGAAATTGAGGTAGTATACCTTGCCCTTGCTTGAATCAGAGCTCGATGAGCTGCCACAAGCGGCAAATGTCGTGACAGACATGGCGGTGACCGCAATGAGGGCTAGTGCGGACTTCAATTTACGATTCATCTTCGAACCTTCCTTTTCTGCATCGGGTCCAACGTCCCCGTTGGATATGTGCACTGAGATAGTGCTGCTTTCTGCCGATGCCCCTATTATGCATCACTTTCATCTTTTTTGCAAACGATGGCAGTATTTTGTTGATTTATCACGTTGCAATACCGGGCAATCCGCTATTTGCTGCCATTTTTAGGCATAAAATTAGGCGACACGCTATGCAAGCGTTTGCTAAAAAAGTTGTACATCAAACGATTGACTGTAGCAAAAAGCCGCATCCCCTGAGAGACAAGGGATGCGGCTTGAGGTGAGCTACTTATGGATGACGTCAGCGCGGCCAACGTTCCTCGGCGCTAGGTAGTTGCGGAAATGGAGCGTGTGGCCCCTTCTGGTACCAGTAGGCAACTGATGCCACATCATCCTGACGTTCGAAGAATCCGCGGTGACCAACACCGATTTGCTGAACGGTCACCTTCAGGTTGGAACGGAAACGAATCGGATCGGGGATGTGCCAACGGTAGAAGCCACGCATCGGGGGGCAATCATCATTGTGATAATCGTTGTGAATCAGCTCGTCGTGTGAAGAGTAATACGGGTATCCGAGATACGGTGTGCAGTAGTTTTGCTCCACGGTCTTGCCATTGACCTGCTTGGCGAAGCTCCAAGAGCCTCCGAAATAGTCCTCGGTGCCGGTGCCGCAGATCGTGGGGTACTCTTCATCGTCATCGATGTAGAATTTGAATTCGCCTTCACCCCACCAGTAGCGCTCAAGCGTGGTCAGTGCCAGGTAGGTACCTACATAATGCCCTTCACCTTTCACGCCATCAAGCACCACATAGTCTCTCCCCTTTTCAGTAAGGCGCTGGCGCCGCCATTGTGCGTGGAAATAGGCAATGTCATCGTCGAACGGCTCGTCATTCACGGTGTAGTCAATCTGGTAGAAAAATGCGCTGATGGCGTTCTTGTGTTGGTTTTCGAGCGTGATGCGTGCGCGTGCGCCGAACGGCATCGAAAAGTACATGTTGAAACCGCGGTTCGGCACTACGGCGACAGGCATGGAATTTACTAGGCACGCACGGCCGAATCCGCAGCAAAAGAAGTCACCAAGCGGACACTCCACACTTGGTTCCTCCTCGTCATCCCAATAGAAGCGCAGCACAAGGTCCCGCAGTACAAAACAATCGGCATCGGTGGTCTTCTCGTCAACGGTTATCCAGATGTGTCGAATGCAGCCGGGGCCGGTGATATCAGCAAGAGTCGCCGTTGCGCCGACGGGTATGTTACGTAGGCAAGGGCTGCCTTTGCGACTTGGGCCAAGCTCACTGGCCGCTATGCCGCCTTTGCCCGGTTCGCCGGTCGGGTTTTCCGCGTTGACTGCGCGGCTTGATTCGTGCCGTATCTTGGTCAAGGATTCTAGTGTCATGTTCGTTCCTTTCATGGCGTATGCTGCGTCTGTTTGCGCGATACATTCATATCTGTGCGTATCAGCTTCGGTCACAGACGTTGTTTGTTTTTTGAATATGAGAAAGTCTCCATCGGCGAGCGAGAAAGCCGATGGAGACTGTGGTCATGCCGTTATGGACCAGGTGAAAATGGCGTTATGCGATTCACCGCGGCCCATAGGCGAATCACTTGTGGGCCGGCGGAAGCATGCCGAAGTTGTTTTCATAATCATTCCAGGCGCTGGTCCAATCGTCCAGATATGCCTTCTTCACGCCATTCCAGTCACCGGTGCCCTGAGCGTACTCGAGCAGTGCATTGGCCACGCCGTCAGCCCATGCCTGTCCCGGAATATAGGCGCCATGAATTGGAGTGAGGCCATCGGACTCAAGCTTGAGCGCGGACTTGGTCAGCGGGTTGTCAGGCTGGAAATCCTCGGAGTCAAAGGTGGTGAACGGAACGGCGAAGCCCATATCCTTGGAGAGAATCTTCTTGGCATCCTCGTCGGAGACCATCCACTTGATGAAATCCTCAGTGGCCTTCTTGTCCTTGTCGGAAGCGTTCTTGTTCACAGACCAGGAGATGTCATAGATGGAGTTCGCGGCGTACTTGCTCTCATTCGGGAAACCCATGTAGTACGGCAGCATGGCCAAGTCTTCATCGGCAACTTCGTTGCCTTTGATCTGGCTATAGGCCCATACACCATTCGGGTAGAAAGCGACCTTGCCGGCGGAGAACTCGGCGGTGGAGTCCTCATAATTCACCGAGCCAAGCATGGTGTTTTCGGTCGGGTTGTCCTTCATCTCGAGATCCCACAGATTCTTGTAGTTATCGAGATAGGTGCCCTTGAGTTCCTTCTCGAAGTCCACGCCCTCGTCAATGTACTCGTAGGCGACTGGCACCTGAGTCATATGCGAAGCATATCGGTAGTAGTTGGATGAGTCCAGACCCGGCGTGGAGAACGCGCCGTCGATGCCCAAATCATCCTTATGCTGTTGCATGCTGTCGGCGACCTTCTTCAAAGTGTTGTAGTCCTTGATGTCGTCGAAGGACTTGATGACGGCGTAGTCCTTTTTGGCATACTCGTCGATGAGCTTCTTGTTGACGATGATACCGAACCATTCGGCGGCATATGGCAGGCCGTACACGTTGTCGCCGTCCTTGTGGGCCATCTGCTTGCCCTGATCGTTGAGAAGCTTGTAAGCCTCAGTATCCTGCAAAGGTTCGAGGTAGTCCTTATATTTGGCATACTGATCGAAGCCGCCGATACCGAACATGGTCGGGGCGTTGTTCTTAGCGAGTTCGGACGACAGAGTGGACTCGTAGCTGCCGGAGGTGGCGCTCTGAATATCCACTTTCACGCCGGTTTGCTTGGTGTACATTTCGGCGAGTTCGTTCCACTGATTGACAACTTCCGGCTTGTTGTTCAGGAAATAGACATGTCCTTTGTCGTCCGCGGTGTTGGAACCGCAGGCGCCGACGCCCGTCAACATGGCCAACGCGCCGACAGCGGCGATGCCTTTCGTGAGATTCTTCATGGGGTTTCCTTTCCTCCTTGCGACCTTCCTTCGTCGGAAATCACTTGTCAAGGTCATATGCGGGCCCTCTCTTGCCTGATACAATCTGACCGTGGCCTGATTCTTGCAGACGGTCATCGTCTGTGTCGAACCGGTCCGAGATTGATTGTATCGAACCGGTTCGCTACTGTCAAAGTCGGAGGGTTTATGCGTGTTGGCGTATTTTTTGTTGCCGTATTGCGACATGTGTCGAGACTTTGCCGATACAAGTAGACGCTCTTTTTGGGAGCAATAGTGGCTTCGGACATGCCCAATAGTAGATGGCCATTATCCTCTGCGTGCGACTGCAGCAACATCGGGCGTGATAGCGGAAGATGGAAGGAGGGTTGCGTCATGGGGACGATATGACTGAAAATGATGGGCAGGATCGCCTATTCGGGCCGAATCCGAGTGGGCTGGATGAATCGCCTCACGGCATGATGGTGCTGGTGATTGTCGGCATGATCGTCGGCCTGTTGTCCGGCATGTTCGGCATCGGCGGCGGTACGGTGATCGTGCCCGCACTGGTGTGGCTCGGACTGTCGCAACGCCATGCGGCGGCGACCTCCATGCTGGCGATCGTACCGACGTCGATTTCCGGTGTGATTTCCTATGCGCACAATGGCAACGTCGACTGGGTCGCGGCCGCGCTGCTGTTCGTTGGCATGTTCGCCGGCGGACAGTTTGGTAGCTGGCTGTTGTCGCGGTTGCCAGAACTCGTACTGCGGTGGGTGTTCGTGGTGTTTCTGATATTCGTAACCGCCAATCAGGTGATTTTTACGCCGTCGCGGGACCAACGGATCTTCATGAGTGTGGTGACGGGCATCGGGCTGGTGCTGTTGGGCGTGGTCATCGGCACTTTGGCCGGGTTGCTGGGTATTGGCGGCGGCGCACTGGCCGTGCCGGCATTGTCGATACTGTTCGGGGCATCCGATCTGATCGCGCGCGGTACTTCGTTGCTTGCCATGTTCCCGAACTCGATCACCACCAGTGTGGCGAATATGAAACGTAAGTTGGTGCACATCAAGGCCGGGCTGATCATCGGCGTCATAGCTGCGCTGACCACACCTTTCGGCACATGGGTCGCCGGGGCGGTCTCGCCGCGTGCCGGAGCCATCATGTTCGCGGCCTACCTGTGCGTGTTATTGGTCCGCAGCTTCTTCGTGGCCGTCAAAGCCACTCGTGCGGCTCGTGGTTCCCGCGCATAGTTTCGGTCAATGCCGGTCAGAAGACCTGCGCCAAGATCGATTGGCGAGGTCGGGCATCCGTCTGTGAAACAACCGTATCTACAGTAAAGGCGTAGTTCGTGGCTTTGCGGTCGAGCCGCGTACCTGTAGTTGAACCGGGAACGTCTCGAACGGTTTGGGGACGGGTCGTCCTTCAATCAGATCCAGCGCTTTCCTTGCAGCTGCGACGGCCATATCATGCGGCCGTTGCCGGACGGTGGTTAATTGGGCTTCTTCGGCGAACGCGCTGTCATCGAAACCTGTCACGGAAATATCCAATGGGATGGATAGCCCGCTTCGTTGAAGACGGAAGAACAGCGGGATAGCCTGCGAATCCTGGTGGAAGCATAGGGCAGTGGGCGGATTGTCCTGCGCCATCATTTCGGAGATCGCGGCATCGATGATGTTGTCGTTCTTCTGCACGGCCAGTGTGCGCGCATTCATGCCATCGATGGTGCCGCAGGCTTCTTGAAATCCAGTGATGCGGTTGTATGAACTGAAACCGAGCGTAGATGAGAAGCTCTCATAGAGGTACAGAAGATTGCGATGCCCTAGTTTGGCAAGATGCCGCACGATGAGCTTAATGCCTTCCTTGTCGTCGATGCCAACAGTCGCATCGAAGCCCTCGCTGGTGGTGTTGACTCCGACAATCGGTATTTTGGCGGTGCCGAGATGCTTCACTTCGTCTGGGCTGATGCCGAAAGAGGATACGAACACGGCATCTGCGTTGTTGCGGACGGGCAGCTCTTCGAAGAATGCATCGCGTGCCTCGGCCCCTTCGATGGGGTAGATGACGAGATCGTAGCCGGCGTTGCGTAGGACGTCGTTGAGTCCGGCGATAATCTCTGCCGTGAACCATTCGATGGCATGACTGCCGATTAGCAATGCGACACGGTAGGTGCGTCCTGATTTGAGGATTCTCGCCGATCGGGAGATGCTGAAATTCAACGCATCGGCTGCGGCCTGCACTTTGATGCGAGTTGCTTCGGATACCTGCTCAGGGTGCGCGAAGGTGCGCGACACCGTCGCGTTGGATACGCCGGCTTTGAGTGCTACGTCGCCGATACTCGCCTTCATGGTGCCTCCGAATGATTCGTGATGCTTGTTTCACTCTGCCACTGCTTAAATCGACCACCTTATTCATCGTCATCACGTCGCTTATCAGCTATCTGCAGGCATATGTGCAAATTCTCGTCATGACCGAAGGCGGGCCGGGAACATCGACCTACACCATCAGCTATCTCATCTTCGATCAGGCATTCCAGAAATATAACTTCGGAGTCGCGTCGGCGCAGGCGGTCATCCTCTTCCTCTTTACCGGCGTGCTGACCCTCATCATGTTCAAGATTTCGGGAGATTCGGAGGACCTGGCATGAAAAATCGCAGAATCGGCGGCATCATCCTCACGGCGTTATTGTTCGCCGTCGCCCTGATCACCATCGTTCCTTTCATCTGGATGTTTATCTCGTCATTTGCACCGAACAGCGAGATCGTCAAGGTGACCGGAGGGCTGTTCCCCAAGCCATCCGCACTTGCCAACTATGTGAGTATCCAGGAAAAATTCAATTTCCTGCGCTTGTTCATCAACTCTCTGGTCGTAGCGGGTCTGAAAACCGGCATTGCGGTTTATACCAGTGCCGTGCTCGGCTACGTGTTTTCCAAAATGCGCTTCCGTGGCCGTAACCTGCTCTTCGGCGTCGTCATGAGCACCATGATGATCCCATGGGCCGTAACCATCATCCCGCAGTACGAGATGTTCACCAACTGGGGTTTGCAAGACACCTACACGTCCCTCGTGTTGCCCGGCATGATAAGCGCGTTCGGCATCTTCCTGTTCCGCCAATCCATCGCCGGCATCTCCGATGAGCTGATCGAAGCCGCCAAACTCGACGGTGCTTCCGAAACCAGAATCTTCCACAGCATCATCCTGCCGATGAGCCACAATACCATCGCAGCATTGGCGATATCACGTTCCTGTGGAACTGGGAAGACTACCTGTGGCCGTTCCTTATGATCACTGATGAGAAAAAGCAGCTGCTCGCCGTCGGATTGAAGGCCTTTAACGGCCAGTACGGCACTGATTACGGCGGACTGTTCGCGGCCACCTCGCTGGCCATCGTGCCGGTAATCATCGTCTACATGATCTTCCAGAAGCAGTTCATCGCCGGCATCGCGACTGGCAGTGGCAAGTAAAGTGGGAAACACCATGACAAGCAACGTATTCATCGACTATGTACGCAATGCACGACCGTGCATGCGCGACGCGACAGTCCTACAGGGCAAGCATTGGAGGATCGGCATCCTCACCGAATCCCTCATTCGGCTCGAATGGTCCGATTCAGGCGAGTTTGAGGATCGGTTGACGCAGATGGCCGTCAATCGCGACTTTGGAGCCGATCCGGAATTCACCGTAACGCATCGTAACGGGCTGCTCATCGTCGATACCCCTGCACTCTACCTGACCTACGACGGCAAACCGTTCAGCAAGGAAGGGCTGAGCATCGTCGTCAAAGGCGTCTCCGATACTCAGTTCAATACTTGGCATTACGGCGATGCGCCTCTGCACAATCTCAAAGGTACCGCGCGTACACTCGACGAGGCTGATGGCGAAATCGCGTTGGATGACGGTGTACTCTCACGTGACGGTTGGGCTGTGATCGATGATTCCGGATCGAACGTCATCGTCGAGGCCGATGAAGTCGACGGCAAGACGAATTCCGATTCGGTACCGAACTGCTGGTGGCACCCATCGTGACCGATGACGATCCGACGGCACAGCGTGGCAGGACTGAAGCATGGTTGCCGCAAGGCGAATGGTACGACTTCTTCGATGGACGGCGCTATGTCTCCGATAACGCGTCCGGGCGGCGACTTGAAGTGTGGCGCGCGCTTGACCGCATACCTGTGTTCGCTAAAGCGGGTGGCATCATTCCGTTGCAGGAACTTGCAACCGGTGACGATGTCAACGACCTTCGCAATCCCTCGGTCCTGCACGTGCTGGTTTTCCCGGTACGGACGGAACTTTCACGTTGCGTGAGGATGACGGAATCGTATCCTGCGCGAGACGTGCGCACATCGCGGCTACGATGATGACGTTCGATTGGCGTGCCGACATTGCTGATAGTGCCAAGGATGGTGACGCTACCGGATCCGGCGGCAGTCGGTTCGAGATTTCACCGGTTGACGGAGTCGTCGAATCCGTGCCGGAACGACGCGATTGGACGATTGTGTTCCGTGGCGTCTCGCCGGTTGGGTCCGACGAACTGCAGGTTACCATCAACGGCATCGCCTGCGAGACGGCTGAGATTGTGTACGATGAACAGACGCTGAGCCTGTCCGTCGCCGTACATGACGTGCCTTCAACTGCTCGGCTGAGTGTCGCCGTTCCAAAAGGTTTGTCCGTCGCGGATAATCCGATTGACAAGGATGTACTTGATGCGCTGCTACATGCACAGATGCCGTATGTCACCAAAGAGCATGCGTTACAGGCAATCCGAGAACAAGGCGTCCGAGCGGTTGGCGCCTTGCGCACGCTTGACGGCAAACCACGCTTCAGCAAGGAACCGTTCGTCGCATACGGCATGCCCGACGCGGTAAACGGCGTCTTGGAGGAGATTCTGTTGCGTAGCTGATAAGCATGCTAGGGGGCATCCGCCATATGCGATGAATCAGCGGTCGATATCATATAAGCGAGTCAACGGGTCTGCGACTTCCTCATAACAGGGGGTCACAGACCCGTTTTGTGATGGTAGGGAAGTTATTCACTTTGGCAGGCTCAGAATTCATCTGCCGTTAGGGTGCGAATTGAACTGCGTTGGTTTTGCATACTTAGCGTGGGTGATGGAAACGTAAGATTCCGCAACATTAAGGCGCGGAAAGGTTCCGCGTGCAGAAGAAAGAAGAACACATGGGCAAGCACAAGGCTCTTCAGGGCGCCATCGCGGCGTTCGCCTCCGTCGCCACGCTTGGCGCGCTCGCCGTACCG
>ERZ1108170.1382-NODE-1382-length-15569-cov-4.626918_pt1 | contig 15569 bp, 13 predicted proteins | sample MGYA00403705_ERZ1108170 | MGnify/ENA primary metagenome ERZ1108170 (study PRJEB35170, sample SAMEA104062422) | human gut metagenome | biome: human gut; feature: human-associated habitat; material: faeces | place: Denmark | collected 2012-06-15 ...
GCCGCCCACATCTGATGCTGTCCGACTTCTGTCACGATGACCGCATCACCTTTTGTTGCACGATAGATCTCCTCCATCAGATACGGACCACTAAGTCCCTCTTTCGGATAGGTCAGCGGATATTTTTCTTTCAGATCCATGACCTCTTTGATCCATTCCTCATGGCTCTGTGCCTCTAGTTTTTTATTGACACGGATTAAAATTTCTTTTAAATCCCCGATCACACTGGCGTCCACCTGAATATTTTTATTGATTTCTGCCGCATCCACATCAAACTGCAATATCTTTGCCTGTGATGCAAACTTCTTTGCATTTCCAAGAACACGGTCTGAAAAGCGGACACCGACTGCGATCAGAAGATCACACTCGCTGACGCCAAGGTTGGATGTTTTTGTTCCATGCATGCCGAGCATTCCGGTATAGAGATCGTCTGTTCCGTCATATGCCCCTTTTCCCATCAGTGTATCACAGACCGGAGCATTTACTTTTCCTACAAATTTCTTTAATTCTTCCGATGCACCGGAGATCACTGCACCGCCACCGACAAAAATATATGGTTTCTTTGCCGCTTTGATCATGGAAACTGCAGTGTCAACATCTTCCTCACTGATTGTATCTGTAATCCTTGCGATCGGTTTTGGTTTCACCGAAGTATATTCCGTTTTTGCCGCTGTGATATCTTTTGGAATATCCACTAAAACCGGACCCGGACGTCCTGTCTGTGCGATCTTAAATGCACGTCTTATTGTGTCTGCAAGCTTTGTTACATCCTTTACAATAAAGTTATGCTTTGTGATCGGCATTGTGATTCCTGCGATATCGATCTCCTGAAAACTGTCCTTTCCAAGAAGCGGTACCGTAACATTGCAGGTAATTGCAACAACTGGAACTGAATCCATGTAAGCGGTTGCAATTCCGGTTACAAGATTCGTTGCGCCTGGTCCTGATGTTGCGAAACACACACCAACTTTTCCGGTACTTCTCGCATAGCCGTCTGCTGCATGGGATGCTCCCTGCTCATGGGAGGTAAGCACATGGCGGATCTCCCCCTGATGTTTATATAATTCATCATATACATTTAAAATGGCACCGCCCGGATAACCAAAAACTGTATCGACCCCCTGTTCTTTCAGGCATTCGATCACGATCTGGGCACCTGTTAACTGCATATTATTCCTCCATTCCGTTTTACTGCCATTCATATTCTGACTTTTCAACGATTCCACATTTTCTGCTGTAAATTTAGCATATTTATCTATGGCAGTATCTGTATTTTTTTATTTCTGCTCTTCCGGCAGTGCTAAGATTGCGCCTCTGTTTCCAGAAGTTACTAATGAAGCGTAGCGTTTCAGATAACCTGTTGTAACTTTCGGCTCTCTCGGCTGCCATTTTGCTTTTCTCGCTGCCATTTCCTCATCAGAAACTGCGATTTCCAGTTTCATCTCCGGGATGTTGATGCGGATGATATCTCCCTCTTCCACAAGTGCGATCGGTCCGCCGACTGCTGCCTCCGGTGACACATGTCCGATGGAAGCTCCACGGCTGGCGCCAGAGAAACGTCCGTCCGTGATCAATGCTACAGATGATCCAAGTCCCATACCTGCGATTGCAGAAGTAGGATTTAACATCTCACGCATGCCAGGTCCGCCCTTTGGTCCCTCATAACGGATTACAACCACATCACCGGCAATGATCTTACCGCCTTTGATCGCTGCGATTGCATCTTCCTCGCAGTCAAAGACTCTCGCCGGTCCCTCGTGGACCATCATCTCATCACAGACAGCGGAACGTTTGACAACGCTTCCGTCCGGTGCAAGATTTCCTTTTAATACGGCAAGACCACCTGTCTTACTGTATGGGTTGTCAACTGGTCGGATTACTTCCGGATTTTTATTTACCGCGTTTGCGATATTTTCTCCAACGGTCTTTCCTGTCACGGTCATGCAGTCCGTGTTTAATAATCCGATGTCCGCAAGTTCTTTCATCACAGCATAGACACCGCCCGCCTCATTTAAGTCTTCCATATAAGTAGGACCTGCCGGTGCGAGATGACAGAGGTTCGGTGTCTTCTCACTGATCGGGTTTGCAAATGCGATATCAAAATCAAATCCGATCTCATGTGCGATCGCCGGGAGATGTAACATACTGTTTGTAGAACATCCAAGTGCCATATCTACGGTCAGTGCGTTTAAGATGGCATCTTTTGTCATGATGTCTCTCGGGCGGATATTTTTACGGTACATATCCATCACTGCCATACCTGCATGTTTTGCAAGTTTAATCCTCTCCGAATAAACTGCCGGGATCGTTCCGTTTCCACGAAGTCCCATACCAAGCGCCTCTGTCAGACAGTTCATGGAGTTTGCGGTGTACATACCAGAGCAGGAACCGCAGGTCGGACATACTTTTTCCTCATATTCTCTCACATCATCCTCGGTCATGGTTCCTGCTGCATAGGAGCCGACTGCCTCAAACATGGAAGATAAACTTCTCTTTTTGCCCTGAACGTGTCCGGCAAGCATCGGTCCGCCGGATACAAATACGGTCGGAACATTGATACGCGCTGCTGCCATCAGAAGTCCCGGAACGTTTTTATCACAGTTTGGCACCATGACAAGTGCATCAAACTGATGTGCAAGTGCCATGCACTCAGTGGAATCTGCGATCAGATCTCTGGTTACTAAGGAATATTTCATACCAATGTGTCCCATCGCAATTCCGTCACAGACTGCGATCGCCGGAAATACGACCGGAACTCCGCCTGCCTCTGCAACACCTAATTTTACTGCGTTTACGATTTTATCAAGATTCATATGGCCCGGTACGATCTCATTGTAGGAGCTTACGATACCGACCATCGGTTTATTCATTTCTTCTTCCGTGAAGCCTAATGCATTAAAAAGACTTCTGTGAGGTGCCTGCTGCATCCCTTTTTTTACATTATCGCTTTTCATGTTAAATCAAATCTCCCATTCTAATATCTATATTAAATTCGTTCGCAGATCAGATCTCCCATCTGTGCGGTGCCGACCTGTGTCACTGCGTTTCGTTTATCTTCTTCCTGCGGCATGATGTCGATGGTGCGGTAACCGTCTTTCAACACCTGTTTTACGGCTGCCTCGATGGCATCTGCCTCTTTGTCAAGGTCAAAGGTATAGCGGAGCATCATTGCTGCGCTTAAGATCGTCGCGATCGGGTTTGCGATACCTTTTCCTGCGATATCCGGTGCTGAACCGCCGCTCGGCTCATAGAGACCGAACTTCGTGTCGTTTAAGCTGGCGCTTGACAACATTCCGATGGAACCTGTCACCATGCTCGCCTCATCGGATAAGATATCACCAAACATATTTTCCGTTAAAATAACATCAAACTGTTTCGGATCTTTGACTAACTGCATTGCACAGTTGTCAACTAACATGTGCTCGTAGGTAACTTCCGGGTAATCCTTTGCCACTTCCTCGACCACTTTACGCCAAAGTCTTGAGGAATCCAGCACGTTTGCCTTGTCCACGCTCGTCACTTTTTTGCGGCGTTTCATGGCAATGTCAAATCCTCTCTTTGCGATCCTGCGGATCTCTGTCTCGCTGTATGTCAGGGTATCTGTCGCAGTCATCACACCGTCAACTTCCTCGGTTTTTCGCGCACCGAAGTATAATCCTCCGGTCAGCTCACGCATGATCATCATATCAAATCCATCCCCAATAATATCATCGCGGAGCGGACATGCCTCTTTTAATTCTTCATATAAATATGCCGGTCTTAAATTTGCAAATAAATTCAAAGACTTTCTCAACTTTAATAATCCTGCCTCCGGTCTTAATTCCGGTGCTAATTTATACCACGGAGAGGTCGCTGTATTACCGCCGATGGAACCCATAAGCACTGCATCGGACGCTTTTGCTGCTGCGATCGCCTCATCGGTTAACGGCACGCCTGTCGCATCAATCGAACAGCCACCCATTAAAATCGCTTCATACAGAAAACTGTGACCATACTTTGCTCCGATCTTGTCTAATACTTTTTTTGCCTCTGCCACGATCTCCGGTCCGATTCCGTCACCGGAAATCACGCCAATCTTACATTCCATGCTCTAATCCCTCTTTCTTTTCCTCTGTCAGATATGTGTAACTGATTTTTTTCGCCTGCCAGAAAGTATCCTGCTTTTCTGCACCATAGAATGCATACTCTGCGAACCTCCTGCTTTGTTATGAATAAAAAGAAAATCAGCGGCTGCTGTGCGCCCGCACTTTATCACATTAATAACAGACAGTATGTATAATGTCTATAATAATGTAATTTGGGAAACATTGCAACCTCTGATTCTATTTTTCTTTTTTATAATATTTATAACCTGGTATTATGAAAGTGCTTTCTTTTCATTACCTGGTTGTATACCATGGTATAGCTTAAGCGCTCATTACGGATAACAGACTGCGGAAGATTCCATCTTTCTGGATCAGTTCATCATAATTGCCGCGTTCGATGATGGCGCCTTTGGAAAATACCAGAATTTCATCATATTGTTTTAAGCTGTCTGCTTTTAACTGGTGTACGATATTTAAGATGGTCGTGTCTGACTGCAGGACGGTCTGTTCGATTTTTGCTGCCATGAGGCTGTCAAGACTGGATGTCGCTTCGTCTAAGATCATGACAGGAGTATTGCGGAGGAATGCCCTGGCTATGGCAATGCGCTGTTTTTCTCCGCCGGAGAGATTGGAACCGGATTCCTGTATGGTAAAATCAAGTCCCTTTTCGTTCAGGTAGTCTCCCATACCGGCACGGATTAATGCCTGTTTGATGTTCTCATCCGAATAGCTTTCATAAAGGGAAACATTGTCCCGCAGTGTGCCGTCTAACACGACGACATTCTGATGAATGAGTGCAATGCTGCGGTAGAGTTCTTTCTTCTGGATATCGCTGATGCTCTGGCTGCCAAAACGGATCTCTCCTTCAAAATGGTTATAATAATGCATCAGCACATACATAAAGGTACTCTTTCCACTTCCGCTGTTTCCGACGATCGCATATTTTTTGCCAGGTTCAAAAGTTACGCTTAAATTATGTAAGACCTCTTCGCCCTCCTCGTAGGAAAAACGTAGATTTTCCACTGAGATTGGCAGTGCTGTTTTTAACTTTTCCCCATGGTCTGCATCTTTCGGCAGGTTTAAGATATCCGTCACCCGCTTTAAAACCGGCTGGCTTGTCTTATAGTCTGCAAGCAGTTTTGAGATCCACTGGATCGGTGTCTGGATATAGTTCATAAGCTGTATGGTTGCGATCAGGATACCGACCGTAACGTAACCTTTTAAAACTAAAATCCCGGCAATTCCCATCATGCACACATCGATCAGGAAACCGACCCCGCCGGAGATGCTTCTTGACATGTTCTGCGTATTGCGAACGGAAAAATGCGTCCTTTCCACTTCCCAGTTACATTTTTCATAATCGGTAAGGATCTCCCGCTCCACATGATAGCTCTTGATGACCTCATAGCCGTTCCAGATGTTTTTCAGTTTTCCGTTGTACCAGTCAAGCACATGGATGTATGATTTCTGGCGCGCTGAAATCTGTTTTCCAAACAAAAACGGCACGATTAACGGCACCGCACAGAGCAGAATCGCCGAAAATGCCAGCCACGGTTCCATCTGGTACAACGTGACCGTCGCGATCAGAAATGTGAGGATCTGGATCACAATGTTTGGCAGACACAGAAAATATTTTTCATCGAGCATACCGATATCATTGTTTAAGATCGATGTATACTCCGCGCTCTTGTGCAGACGGTAACTGTCGAGATCCGTGCTCACAATACTTTTACAGATGTCTTGTCTCACATCCACTAAGACTTTCTGTGAAAACTTCATCTCAAAATAGGAGCCGACATAGCCGAATGCTGCATAACAGACAACGATCACCACCCCTGCAATGCTCGTATGTAACATTTTTTGTGCATCCATGGCGGACACTGCGTCGATCATTTTCTGCATATAGAGTGCAAATAAAACTGCGGCTATGGTTTTTAGGACAGCGAAAAATACCCACGCCATAAGGTGTACTTTGTGCTTTTTGAAATATTCATTCATTGTTATTCTCCTTGCAGTCCGTATTTACTTGCAAATATTTTTCGCACATCTCTATAACCTGATTTCCATTAATATTTTTTATTCTATCATAGACCATTTTTGCTATTTGGTATTCATTTTTTTCAATTAATATTGTAAATAATTGAAGAAGCTGCTCCTCATCCAATTTATTAATGTATTTTCTTGCTTGTACTAACTTATAGTTATATGAACATAAAATATTCTCAGACTCTATCGTTCCATTTAATGTGAACCGCGAATTTGAGCATCCACCCAAACACATATCCCCATACTTGCACTCACGACACAGCCCTTTCAAATCATCTCTTTTAAAATTTCTATTCCACAAAAATGAATCCTTAGAAAACCATATATCTCGCAATGATCCATCTCTGATATTTCCCTCTATCATTTTCTCATTTCTAATAGAAGTACATCCAACAATATCTCCATTTTGTAAAATACCAACTGATTTTTTTCCTGCCGAACATCCTGCCCAACAAGTATTCTGTTGCATACAAATTTGTTTTTTGTTGTAATAGCCTATTCCATCTGTCAGATGTATCTCTAATTGTCCTTCTTTCTTTTTATACGCAAAATCAATTATTTGTTCAATCATCCCTGGTTCAACAAATAATGTTTGTTGTTTAAGGAAATTACCCATTGGAAGTGTGATCTGTAGCTGCCAGAAATCAACCCCTATCTCCGAAAAGATATCATACATTTCGTCTAATTCTTCAATATTTTCATTGTTGATAGTAGTGGCTACCATTGTCTGTACACCATGATATTTTAATTTTTTTAACGCCAATAAATCTTTTTCAAAAGATCCCTCTTTTCTTATTTTATCATGAGTCTCTTTTACACCATCAATACTTATTGCACAAATTGCAATTCCAGCCTGTTTTATTTTTTCTACTAAATCATCCTCCACAAACCACCCATTAGAAATTATGTTTGTGTAAATTCCAGCTTTACTTAATTTTTCCGCAATCACATACCAATCTTTTTTTGTAGTTGGTTCTCCTCCTGTAAGTGTAACAAATTTTACTCCCATATTGATCAACTCATCACAAACATGTAAACATTCCTTCGTCGTCATTTCATCCAAATACGGTTGCGCACATGAAGAACCACAATGTTGACATCTCATATTACAACCATGTGTCATTTCCCAAACAGCATATTCTAATTGATATTCTATTCTACTATTTTCCATTTCACATTCTCCTTATTTTTTTATATAAAAAATGTCTGAGCATAGAACCTTTTCTTCTACGCTCAGGCATTTTTACACACTATTTCTGTACAAATATTTACATATTTTTTTGTTGTTCATTCTGCGCAGATCTGCATACACCATAATCAACAGCATAACCTGACGCTGCTGCCTTGCTCTGCAATTGATTAAATTCTGATACAGAAACATATTCATCAAGTCCTAATCTTTCCATTACCTTTTCTAAATCTCTCATGGCATTCCTTCCTTTCATATTTTATATATCAACACTTAATAAGTGCTAATAACTTTTTTTACTGTAAATCACCTGTTGCAAAAAGACCATGTCAAAACCGGAAAAAATTTTTTCTGGTTTTGACATGGTCTTTTTATAATATCTATAACATAATATATTTAAAATCTCAGATATGAGGTACATACATATGAAAAAAATATTACATTCCTTTCTCTTAATATTATGTCTCTTCACAATAAATACCAATCATTCTTTTTCTTTGATTGTTAATTCCTACACGCTTATCGCTGACAAGAGCTACCCTATCATCGATACCTATAGCTTGGATTATTCTATCTTCTCCCCAAACATTGTTTCATAAAGATCAGAAAACACCTTTTTATCTAATTCACCACTTGCTGCGGCGCTTACAAAATATGCCTGCTTATACTTTTTACGGCAATATTCTGCCTTTTCTTCTCCCTCCATTCCACTTTCAATCATCTCATTCATATTCCATGCCATTTCCCCTAAAACAAATGTCATTATCGGTGCATTTGCATATTTTCTCACTTTTGGCAAAATATATTCACACAATTCCATGGAATACCGATAGTTTCCAACTGCCCCATAATACTTTGAAAGATTTGCAGCAATACTAAGTTCTTCGATCTCCCATTCTGCCATATATCCTTCCCGCAGGCTGCGTAGCAGCATTTCACAGATTTTTATACTTTTAGGATACTCATCTATTCTGCCATATGCCACAGCCAGCCGCTTTAAAAGTGTAATCTCCTGTTCCCGGAAAGGATATATCACATCACTGTCAAGAAATTTTTTATACTGTGGTACAACTTCTTCTGCAAGCTCTTCTAATGCTTCCACAAGCTGTTCTGCTGTAATGCGCTGCATATAATAATCCAAAAAAGTACTTTCCCGGCGGATATATCTTTGTGTAGATGCGTCTTTTCCAACAAGTTTTTTCATCTGCTCCATATAAAAGTCTGCTTTTTCAAAATCATGCTTTGCCATAGCATCCTCAAAATATTCTCTTTCCTGTATCAGTTCCATATCCCTGCTGACACACACTGCATAATTTTTTTCTGTGATCTGGTACATTTTCTCCATAAGTTGCCGATATGTATCACTTTTCACTTTATGTTTTCCGTTTTCAATTCTGGAAAGTGTTTCTACAGAACAGACACCCTCACTTAATTCTTCCTGTGTCATTTTCTTTGCAATTCTTGAAAGCCGTATCATATCACCAACATTATAATTTCCCATATGGCACCTCTTTCTACACTCTGTCACCCGTCGTTTTTATTTTTTGCACCAGTTCCACATTGTCCATGACAAGTGCCGTATAATAAGCCATCGTAAGTTCCACCTGACATTGTTTTTGATATTTCTGCTGCATGTCCTTGTTTCTCTGCATCAGCTCTTTTAACAGTCCTGCCTTCTTAAAATGCAATTCTGCCAGTCCACGCATCGTTCTGCTTTCTTTTACAAGTGTTAACGCCTGTTCAATGTATTCCAGTTCCTTTTGTGCATCTCCTTTTTCTTCCTGTATGCTGGCAAGTTCTTTCAGAATGGACATTTCAGCCTGTTCCTTGATTTTTTTCGAATCATACTTTCTTGTAAAAAGCAGCATTCTTTTCAATTCTGCCTCTTTCCATGAAATATCTTCCGAAAACTGAATCAGCCCCAAAAAAAGTTTTATCTCCATTTCACTGTATAAATCAGAAGTATTTTTCCTCTTTCCAAAAAAAGGTTTTGTCAAAAGTATCGCCTCATTTAATACAGCCTTGATTTCTTCTTTTGATGCACCACGTTTCTGTAACAGTTCTGCCTTTCCCCAGAGATAATATTGTTCATGAATCACCTGTTTTTTTGGCATTACACTTTGATATTTCTGTAACAGTTTATCTGCAGCATCCATATTTCTTTCTGCTATGCTACGGTCGATCTCTTTTCGCAGCCGGAACAGTTTATAATCTTCCTCATTCAAAAGCAGCTCAAATTCTAACACCTGCTTTCCAATTCTTGACAGCAATGTCCCGCTGACTAACGAGTCAACCTCACGAAATCCCTCTTCTATCCGAAACATCGTTGCAGGCGAACAGATTCCCTCACAGACCTGTGCCATGGACAATCCATACTTTTCACGATAATACGACAACACAATTCCTATCGTATTTAATTTCATCTTCTGTCCCCTCCAGAACATTTTTGATCAAACAATAAAATGCACGCTCCACAAACATTCTATTATCACGAAAAAAGCCTGTTATGTCTGACAAATCCATAACAGGCTCTCTGATACTCCGCTTATTTTTCCATTGCTTCTTCCGGTTTCTCCACTGCGGAAATCGCAGCTTTCTGCATCGGGATACGGCAGTTCTTGTTATTACCGAATTCAACGATCACGGTATCATCTGCGATATCGATCACAGTACCGTAAAATCCGCTTGTTGTCAGTACGGTATCACCGACTGCAAGCTCTGACAGCATTGCATTTTTCTTCTTTGCTTCTTTCTGCTGCGGACGGATCATGAAAAAGTACATGAAACCAAATAAAACTACTAACCAGATAATCATACCGCCCCAGCCTGCTGCTGTGGTTGCGGATGAAGTGGATGCTAAAATTGACATCTTCTCAGTTCCTCCTAAATTTAATAGACATTACAATACATAATACACAAAATGGGCTTTTTAGACAAGCACTTTACCAAATTTTATGATTAATTTATTTTTAGCCGTTCTGTTTTTCTTTCTCGCGGTTGATCTGTCCCATGCCGTACAGCTTTTCTTCCTTATAAGAATGGAATCTGCCCTCGTCGATGGCATCGCGGATCTCTTCCATCATCGTATTGTAAAAATACAGATTATGGAGCACGCAGAGTCTCATGCCAAGCATTTCTTTTGCTTTTAACAAATGACGCACATATGCCCTGCTGTAACGACGGCAGGTCGGGCATCCGCAGCCCTCCTCGATCGGGCGCATATCTTTTTCATATTTCTGATTGAACAGGTTGATCTTTCCCTGATTGGTATACACATGACCATGGCGTCCGTTTCTGGTCGGATATACACAGTCAAAGAAATCGACTCCGCGCTCTACGCCCTCTAAAATGTTTGCCGGGGTACCGACTCCCATCAGGTAGGTCGGTTTGTGAAGCGGCAGATACGGAACGGTTTCATCTAAAATATGATACATTTCCTCATGCGTCTCGCCGACTGCAAGTCCGCCGACTGCATAGCCGTCTAAATCCAGCTCTGAGATACGTTTTGCATGATCGATACGGATATCAGAATAGATAGCGCCCTGGTTGATCCCGAATAACATCTGATGACGGTTGACTGTACCCTCCTCGGCGTTCAACTGCTGCATTTTTATTTTACAGCGCTCTAACCATCTGGTTGTCCGTGCCACAGAAGCCTCCACATAGCTTCTGTCTGCAAGTGCCGGGGCACATTCATCAAATGCCATTGCGATCGTGGAACCGAGGTTCGACTGGATCTGCATGCTTTCTTCCGGTCCCATGAAAATCTTTGCACCGTCAATATGGGAATGGAAATAAACTCCCTCCTCTTTGATCCTGCGCAGTCCGGCAAGGGAGAACACCTGAAATCCGCCGGAATCAGTGAGGATTGGACGATTCCAGGACATAAATTTGTGGAGTCCGCCGACTTCGCGGATCAGTTTATCCCCGGTACGGACATGCAGATGATAGGTATTTGACAGTTCTACCTGACATTTGATCTGCTCTAAGTCCTCGGTGGATACAGCTCCTTTGATAGCAGCAACAGTGCCGACATTCATGAATACCGGGGTTTGTATATCACCGTGGACGGTGTGAAGGATGCCGCGTTTGGCACGGCCTTCCTGTTTTAGTAGTTCGTACATTGTTTATAATCTCCTTTTTTCTTTATATGAAATGTGTAGCGAAACTCTGGGTAAAGGCTGTGAGCGCATGGAAAGCTTTCCATGCGAATTTACTGTTTTGGAGAGTTTCGCTTTGGCTGTTTTTACATGTATGAAAATATCATCTGTCTTTACCGGATAATTGATCCAATAAATCAAAATAGTTCTCGAAGGTTTTGCGGCAGCAGGATGGGTTGTCTATCACGATTCCATCCACTTTCAAACCTAGGAGGGCAAACGACATGGCGACACGGTGGTCTTCATAGGTTGACACAATGCCGGGTAACGGAATGCCGGGTTTTATTGTGATGGCATCCTGTTCTTCGGTACATGTGATTCCGCGTTTGGTCAGTTCCTCTGACATGGCATGGAGGCGGTCGCATTCCTGTCCACGGATATGTCCGATGTGGGTGATATGCACATCGGAATTACAAAACGGTGCGATTGCGGCAAGTGTCAGCGCCTGGTCTGAAAAGTCGTTCATATCTACTGAAATTCCCTTTAACCCTCCTTCTGCCGGTCCGGCCACTTCAATTCCATCTGCTTTTTCTGTAACAGTACAGCCCATCTGTGCGAGCACATCCAAAAACTTCATATCGCCCTGGCTGTTGTCCTTATGCACATGTTTTACAAGTGCCCTGCCGCCTGTGATCGCAGCTGCCGCATAAAAATAACACGCTGCCGAAACATCCGGTTCGATCTGATAATGTTTTTTCTGATAGACGGCTTTCGGATCAATCCGATAATTTTTTCCGCCATATTTTACCTCCACACCCGCATCCGCTAACATTTTTCTTGTGATGCGGATATAGGAACCGTCTGTTTTCTCACTTGTGATGTGGATGTCTAATCCCTGCGGTATCATCGGTGAGATAAGCAAAAGTGCACTCAAAAACTGAGTGCTTTTGCTGATGTCAAGTGGCAACTGCAGTGGGTTTCCATCTGCCTTTGACTGATCTGCGCCGGCTTTTGGATTTCTCCGTCCACAAATCTTCACCGGCAGATGCCCTTCTGTTTCCAGATAAGTGATCTTCGTACCAACTCTGGTGAGCAGTGAAAATAATTCCTGCATCGGTCTTTTTTTCATCTGCTCCGATGCCGCGATCGTATATTCTCCATCCGAGAAACCAAGCATTGCCGTCAAGAAACGTGCCGCTGTCCCGGCACTTCCAACATTGATCACTGCCTGTTTCTTTGGAATATTTCCGCCACAGCCCAAAACGATAACCGTCTTTTCCTGTTCATTGATATCTACCGTAAATCCCAACGACACCAGACTCCCCAAAAAATGCCTCGAATCGTCAGAAAACAGCACACCCTCTAATTTTACCTGCCCATCCGATAAAGCTGCCATCAAAAGTGCACGGTTCGTCATGCTCTTCGACCCCGGCACCTCCACCGTCCAGTCCACCGGTTTGTCTAATCTCTTTACCTCATATTGTTCCTTCATATATTTTCATCCCTGCTATCTTTTCCTGTCTCTAAACGCTTTTCCCATTTTAACATATTCCTGTTGTCACGAAAAGAGAAATCTTTTATAATGATTAAAGGTATAAAACGATGTATTAAAATTTATTGAATGGTAAATTGCGCCAAGCTGATTCTGTTTTTGTTCCGTTGTACGAAAATAAGAAAAACTAAGTATGCCTAAGTTAGATTTTCTCAAAGTGACGTGTGCGTCTTAAATGTGCCATCCAGGCACATTAAGACTTTTGCTGCCATCCATGGCAGCAAAACACTGTATTTCGACAGGCATACTAAGATTTTCTAATTTTCTACCAAAGTCACAAAATCATTCTCAGCTTGGTGCAATTTACCAACCTCTATACTGTGATACACCTTTTACACCTTTAATCTTATAATAAGCAACGTAATAATAAAACAATGAAACAATACACATTTTCAGGAGGATTATTTCATGGCAGGTTCATCATTCGGTACAATTTTTAAAATTACAACATGGGGCGAATCCCACGGGAAGGGACTCGGTGTTGTGGTAGATGGATGTCCTGCCGGACTGCCTCTCGATGAAAATGATATCCAGAAGTTTTTAAACCGCAGGAAACCGGGACAGTCAAAGTTTACCACCCCACGTAAAGAAGATGATGCTGTCGAGATTTTATCCGGTGTGTTCGAGGGAAAAACGACCGGTACACCGATCTCTCTTGTCGTATACAACCAGAATCAGAAATCCAAAGATTACAGCGAGATTGCTTCCTATTACCGTCCGGGACACGCGGACTATACCTTTGATCAGAAATACGGTTTCCGCGATTACCGCGGTGGCGGACGTTCCTCCGGACGTGAAACGATCGGACGTGTGGCGGCCGGTGCGATCGCAGTCAAAATATTAAATCAGCTCGGCATCACATTTTTGACCTACACCCGTTCCATCGGACCGATCAGTATCTCATCACAGAATTTTGACGCCGCACAGATCAATGAAAATCCGCTCTATATGCCAGATGCAGACGCTGCAGAAAATGCAGAAAACTACTTAAATGCCTGCATTGCAGAACAGAATTCCTCCGGCGGTATCGTGGAATGTATCATCAAAGGCGTTCCTGCCGGACTTGGCGATCCGGTCTTTGAAAAGTTAAATGCAAATCTCGCAAAAGCAGTCATGTCGATCGGTGCGGTAAAAGGATTTGAGATTGGTGACGGATTTGACGTTGCAAAGGCAACCGGAAAAAATAACAACGATGCTTTCCGCATCGGCACTGACGGCAAACCGGTCAAAACAACCAACCATGCCGGCGGTATCTTAGGCGGAATGAGTGACGGAAGTGACATTATCCTGCGCGCTGCGATCAAACCTACGCCATCTATCGCTTTCACCCAGCAGACTGTCAATAAAGCCGGGGAGGAAATTGATGTGAGCATCAAAGGACGCCATGATCCAATCATCGTTCCACGCGCCGTGGTCGTTGTCGAATCCATGGCTGCCGTGACGCTTGTGGATGCCCTTTTTGCAAACATGAGCGCAAAGATGGATTCTCTTGAAATGTTTTATCAACACTAAAATCCACTTTTTGTCCCCAAAATCTTAACAAAAAAATGCCGACCAATTCTGGTTGGCATTTTTTTCTTATGTAAGTAAACTGAGTATCATCTGGGCAGTCTCTGTCAGCCCCGTCCCGTTATCCATACTTCTCTTTTGCATGTAGCGATGCGCTTCCTCCTCTGTCAGGTTGTTACGTTCCATCAAAAGTGCCTTTGCTTCATTGATCAGATTCATTTCTTCTTCCGACCGTTCTTTTGGCTTTTGTTTTGCCTTTTTTCGCCTTCGCGTGATCGTGTATTCCATCATTTCAACAGTCTGAAGCAATTCATTGACTTTCAGTGGTGTCGACAGACAGACTAAATTTTCCACATCACGCTCACCACAGTTTCCCGGTGATGCCACGAGCAGCATTTCAAACTGAGCGGGGAGATATTCATGTAATTCCGTATACATCATATCCACAAAACGGTAACCACATACCATGATCCCTCCGTCCAGTTCATTTGCATTCTGTAAAGCCTGGGCGCCTGTCGTGCAGACAGCATCCACATGATGACCGTTCTGCATCAGGATCTTTTTGATATTACGCGCAGTATCCTGTTTTGGAAATGCAACGATAATGTTTGTCAAATCTTTTCCCCTTCATTCCTATATCAGATTTTATACAGGTAATTATTGATCTCCCAATCGGAAACCTGCGCGCGGTAATCTGCCCATTCCGATTTTTTGGCCTCAATATATTTTTCCGTCGCGTGTCTGCCCAGCACGTTCTGTAAATATTCGTCTTTTTCAAATTCTGCAAGAGCCTCTCCAAGGTCAGCCGGAAGTTCTTCAATTCCAAGTTTATTTTTTTGGGACATCCGCATCTCAAATACATTTTCCGTCACTGCTGCCGGCGGCTCGATCTGATTCCGGATACCATCAAGACCTGCCTGCAAACATACCGCAAGTGTCAGGTATGGATTAGCTGCAGAATCCGGACATCTTAATTCCACTCTTGTCCCCTCGCCTCTTGTAACCGGAATACGGATAAGCGGACTGCGGTTTGTCACTGACCATGCAATATAAATAGGTGCCTCATATCCCGGAACCAGACGCTTATA
>ERZ1108170.1384-NODE-1384-length-15487-cov-8.910835_pt1 | contig 15487 bp, 10 predicted proteins | sample MGYA00403705_ERZ1108170 | MGnify/ENA primary metagenome ERZ1108170 (study PRJEB35170, sample SAMEA104062422) | human gut metagenome | biome: human gut; feature: human-associated habitat; material: faeces | place: Denmark | collected 2012-06-15 ...
TAAGGCAAAGAGCCTTGGAATCCTTTGTGGATTCCAAGGCTTTTTAACGCAAAATCCCGCTGCGCTTGTAGAAACAGACGATATTTTCGACGTTTCAGATACACCCTATGGATTTTCTGGGTTAAACACGCTGCGGGCTGCCGGTGTTCCCAATCCCCCGCCGCCTTTTGCGCAGCGGTTCATTGCCTGTTTTTGCAGCCAAACCGCTGCGGCAAGCCAGAGCAAAAGCGCATATATTTTGTCATCTCTTGAGTCACCTTGTATTTTATGCTCGTTGCTTCGTTATTTCCATATTTTATCAAAAAAACTTCAAAAAACGTGTTGACAAATGCCTGCCAGTCCGCTATAATAACTAAGCGTTGAGGGCAGCGCGAAAGCAAAGCTTCTTAACAAACATGCAATGGGGATTTGCATAATGGTAGTGCGACGGACTCTGACTCCGTTTGTGGGAGTTCGATTCTCTCATCCCCAACCACCGCAGCAGCAAAGTTGCTGCGGATTTTTTTTCGGGGTGTAGCGCAGTTGGTAGCGCGCTTGGTTCGGGACCAAGAGGCCGTGGGTTCGAATCCCGTCACTCCGACCAAAAGGACCTCCGGTTTAAGCCGGAGGCCCTTTTTGTTTTTTGTATATTTTTATAGAGCAAAGCCCCCGTCCGGCAGCGGACGGGGGCTTTGCTGTTGGTGCGGTTATAAAAGATGTTATGCTTCGACGCCCCAGGCCTCGATTTGAGTCAGAGCGGGGAAGGGGGACGGGTCCTCGGCCTTGATGAGCTCAAACAGCTTCAGGCTCTTGACCGTGCGCGGGGCGATGGCAAAGCACTGCGGGGCGGCGGACTTCTTCAGCTCCAGCACCTCGCGGCTGCCGTCGTCAAATTCCACGGTGGCCTGGGTCCACCAGGCGTCATGCGGGAAGTCGGCACGCAGGATCAGGCGCAGCTCGTCGATGGTGACCGGGCGGCCAAAGTCCAGCGTGAGTGCGGCGTTGGGGTCGCGGTTGATGCCCCAGCTCTGGTAGGGCCAGATGCCGTGGGCGTCGTTCTCGTAAATGCCGTCGATGGCGTTGCGGGCCGCAAAGACAGCCTCGCCGCGGGTCTCAACGTTGGCATGGGCATGGGGGAAGAAGCCGGTGTCGCCGTGCTCGTCATAGGGGTTGTAGGCCAGGTTGCGGCGCGCGGCGATCTCCTCCGGGGTGGCAAAGCGGGCGCGGATGATATGGCAGGCACCGGCAAAGCTCTTGGGGCTGTAGGTGATGGCCTGCTCACCAAACGGGATGTGGAAGTTGATCTCGCGCTTGACGACGTAGACGAGGGCCGGGGCCATTGTGTCCTCAAACTGGATGACCACATACTGGCCGGGCGTGCCGATCTCCAGCGAGACACGGTCACCGGGCTTGTAGGCGTTCATGTAAACAAGGCTGACCTGCCCGGCGGCGGGGGCCGTCAGCAGCGTCATGCCGTCGGTATCGAGGAGCTTGAGCTTGATGAGTTCCATTTTATTTTGTCTCCTTTTATCCTATCACAAGGGAAAGCTGTTGAGTAAAGTAAATGCGTGTGCGGTAGAGCGTGTCGGGCCAGGCCTGGCGCAGGCGGGGGTCGGCGATGGGCACGGCCTCGGTCACGATTTTGTCCGCACCGGTCACGGCGGCTGCGGCCAGCGCACCGAACGCGACGGTATCGCCGTCCACGGCGGGCTTCTCGACGCTCATCAGCGTCAGGGCCACGGTGCCAGGGTAGTCGGTCTCATCGCGCAAGGTCAGGCCGGTATCGGTCAGGTGTACGCTGCGGCGGTAACGGCCCAGCCCCGGCACACTGCCGTAGGCGGGGGCAAGGTCCATCGCAAGGCCGTCCAGCGCGTCGGTCACAGTGACGTCTGCGGCGGCAAACGCGGCGCCGGGCTGCTGGTCGTATTTGGCACCGTCCGGGTCGAACTGGGGCAGGTTGTGCCAGCAGGACTGCATCGTCCAGATCTCATACCGCTGGGGGCTGAACGTCTTTTTGCTGTAGGTCTCCACGCCGACGTCGATCAGCAGCGGTCTGCCGTCCCTGTAGAGCGTCACGCTGCCCACATCGTTGTGGTTGTGGCTGTCGGCGTTGCTGCCGGCCTTGCCGCCCAGTGCATAGGCACCGCGGCGGCTGACGAGAATGCCGACGCTGGGATACCAGACATCGTGTGGAGCGGCGGGGGCGGCGGTTTCGGCAAAGTCGGTGACCTCGCGCTCGGCCATTGCGGCCTGGATGTGGTAGAACAGGTTGATGCCCTCACTGTCGTCGGGGTGGCGCAGACGGTCCGGGTCGGGGTCCGCGGCCAGCACGGCGGCCCAGTCGCGGGCGGCCAGCGTCATCAGCGGCAGGCTGCCCACCCGTTTGCCGAACAGGTACTCCCGCACGCCGCGGGCCCCGGCCAGCGGGCTGCAGTCGGCAAAGTTCAGGTAATACGGCCCGGCAATGTGCATGTTGACGATGTACTCGGCCATGTTCCTGATCTTCGGCTCGGCCCAGACGTCGTCAAAGACGCCAGGGGCCATTTTGCACAGCAGGTCCAGCGCGTTGAACATCGTCAGCGCGGCGTGGCGGTAATACTGTGCGCCCTCGCTGCAGCAGCCGTCGTCACCGTAGTCCTTCAAAAAGCAGTCGATGCTGTAGGCGGCCTGCTGCACATAGGCGGGCAGGTCCTCGGCAGGGGCGCACTGGGCGGCGGCCAGCAGTACGTTCTGGGTACACCAGGGCGTCCAGTTGCACATCGGTTCGTCGCCGCTGCCCATCCACCAGAAGTGCGCGGTGCGGTAGGGTGTCAGCACGCGGCGCTCGACCTCGCCCCTGAGCCGTGCGGCCAGCCCGGGGGCGTAGGCGTCGAGCGCCGCGCCCAACAGGCCGCAGACGGTGGCGATCAGTGCGCCGGTCTCGGCGGCGAACAGGTCTACAATGGGCCGGGTCACGTCGGGCAGCGGCAGCTGCGGCGTGTCGCGGATATAGCTGTTGTGGGCGGGCAGCTGCCAGGCGCTCTCCTCACAGATGCGCCAGGCCAGGTCGGCCAGCGCGGGCAGATAGGTGCCGCGGTTCGTCACGGCCTCGGCCATGGCCAGCGCGCAGAGCGTGCGGCGGCGGGCAAAGTAGGCGTGCTCCCACTTGGCGCGGTCCCCGCTGCGGGTGAATTGCAGCCACAGCGAGAGCGGCAGCTCCGGCGCGGTTTGGGCGTCCGCCAGCGCGGCCTGCCCGGCAGCGGCCCAGCGGGCGGCGCCGGGCAGGCTCTCCCACGCGGCGCGGTCCGCCAGCGGCGGGAACAGGACCGGCTGTGCGGTCTTAAACGGTTGCTTCATCTTTTGCGTCAACATACGATACCTTCATTCTCTGCATGTACTCCCGGGGGCTGACGCCCTCGAGCTTTTTGAACACCTTACTGAAATAGAAAGCGCTGTCAAAGCCGACCTTGTCGCTGATCTCGTAGACCTTCAGGTCGGTGGAGGCCATCAGTTCCTTCGCAGCGGTGATGCGGGTGGCAGTGACAAACTCCACAAAACCGCTCTCGCTGTTTTGTGCAAAAAGCTGGCTCAAGTAGTTCGGGCTGAAATTAAAGACGGCAGCTACATCGTTCAGCGTCAGCCGCTCGGACAGATGATCGCGGATGTACTGCTGCACCTGGCCGACGACCTGCGCGCGGTGATCCAGCTGGGTGTTGGGGCTTTCATGGTAGAAGGCCACCGGCTCGCCCTCATGCAGCAGCGGCAGCGCGGCAAAGGCGTCGTGCTGGCTCTCGCTGATCTTTAAAATGTCGTTCACCGGGCGGCCCACCGCCCAGTAAATGGCAGTGCTGAAATAGTTGTACAAAATCTGCCCGGCGGTTTTCAGGATCGGAGCCAGTACAGCCTCGGGGTCCTCGTCCGCTTCCAGCGGCAGCAGCACCGAGAAATGCCGCAGATCCATGGCGGTCACGCGGCAGGGGCGGTACTTGGGCAGCGTTTCGGCGGCCATGCGGGTCACGCCGGTGCTCAGCGTCACAAGCTGGCTTGTGGGCAGGTCGGGCGTTTGCAGGCTGCCCACCGCCACAATATGCCGCGGCGCTTTGAAGGCAACGCCCAGCTCGGCACACTGCCGGTCAAACACGGCGCGATCCGTGAACAGCCCGCCGTACAGCTGCAGAAACAACCGGTCTCGGAAGGTGTCGAGGCTGACCGGGGCAGGGGATGGCATCCGCAGCTTTTTTTCTTTTTCGGCAGTGTCGCGGGCGTGCTCCAGCGCTGCGGTCAGGCTGTCGGCGGTCAGATCGATCTTGACAAGGTAGTCCACAACGCCCAGACGCATACTGCGTTTGACATAGTCGAACTCCTCATAGCTCGTCAGCATGATGAAAGCCGGCAGGGCGGAGCCGTCCTTATGGCAGGCTTCCGCAAGCGCAAAGCCGTCCATGACCGGCATACGGATGTCGGAAACCACGATGTCCGGCTGCTTCTCCTGAACGGCCCTGAGCGCCTCGGCACCGTTGCGGGCGGTGCCGACGACCTCATAGCCCAGCGCGGCCCAGTTCAGCATGCCCTGCATACCGATCAGGACCAGCGGCTCATCGTCTACAAGCAAGACTCTGGTCACAAGAAAACCCCCTTTATTTTTGGCTGTCCGGGCCCGGCAGACGGATTGTTACCGTTGTGCCGATGTCGGGCTCACTCTCAATGCTCAGGCCGTAGGCCTCGCCAAAGCTGTATTGCAGCCGCTTGTGGACATTCCACATGCCCACATGGCGGTATTTGGCGGCGGCCTCCTCGGGGCCGGGCTCCTGCAGGGCCTTTGCGGCCTGCTCCGGCGTCATGCCGACGCCGTCGTCCGTCAGGTGGATGAGCACATCGCCGTTCGCGGTGTCGCGCTCGACCCGCAGTGTGACCTCCCCGGCACTGCCCTTCGGCTCAATGCCGTGGAAGATCGCGTTCTCGACGAGGGGCTGCAAAGTGAACCGCGGGATCAGGCAGCTGTGGTTCAGCGACTCATCCTCGATATAGCTGACGTCCAGCGTGATCGTGCCGCCGTAGCGGTACTGCTGGATCGTGAAATAGTCGTTCAGCAGGGCGAACTCCTCATACAGCGGCACAAGGCGCTCGTTGCTCTTGGAGATGCTCTTGAGCAGACGGGACAGCGCCATGACCATCTCGGCAATGCCGGGGGCGTGCTGGATGGTCGCCATCCACTTGATGCTGTTGAGCGTATTATAAATGAAGTGCGGGTTGATCTGGTTTTGCAGCATCCGGTATTCGAGGTCCTGCTTCTGCTTTTCGTCCTCAAGGCGGTGCTCCATCAGCGCAGTGACGCCGGCCGACATGCTGTTGATGCCGCGGCCGATGTCGCCCAGCTCGTTGTCCCACTCAATATCCGGGTCGGCAGAGAAATCGCCGCTGCTGATTTTTTCAATGCGGCTCTGCAGCGCCGAGATCGGGTGGGCGATCATCCGGTGCAGCAGGAACGCCAGTGAGCAGCCCAGCAGCAGGATGGCTGTCAGGCTGATGAGGAGCGGCACCGACACAAAGGTGATCTGCCGTTGTGTGGGGCCGTTGGGCAGCACCTCGATCAGGTACAGCTCATGGATGCCGATGGGATACCGCACAACAAGCTGTGCGCTGCTGCCGGACCCGCGTGTGTAGACCTCGGTGTTCGGGTCGAGCGTGTTGCTGTCCAGCGGGACGGCATCGTCAAAGTCGGCGATGGAGCCGTTCAGCGCGGACAGCAGGCTGCCGTTGATCGTGTAGAGGTTTTCGCCCATTTCCCAATACAGCTGTCCGCCGTCGGCCAAGGTGAAGCTGCGCAGCGGGGAAAGGATCAGGGAAGGGGAGACAAAGATACAGACATGGGCTGTGCGGTCTGTGCCGGGCAGGGTCAGGGTGCAGGTAACGGGGATCGTGTTGGCAGCCTGGGAGTTCAGGGCCAGCGGGTCGCGGAGAATGCAGTCCCATCCGGTATTGGGCGAATCGTAACCGGGAATGCGCTGCAGTATATCCGGCGTCAGGGTCACGGCATTGGTGGCCGCCGTGCCGAACATCATCTGCCGCCCCGAGGCGTTGATGAGCAGAAAGCGCTGGATGTAGGCCATCGTGCGCATCGAGTTGAACTTGGCGGTCAATGTCGGGTACATCGACAGCGCCTGGTTGCTGGCGGTGTCGCCGGTCAGCAGGTAGGTGCGCATGCCGGGGTTGTAGGCGCACCAGCCGGCCAGGTCGTCGATCTCATCCACATCCCGGCGGATAGCCGATGCCGCGGTCTGCAGGGCATACTCGGCGTTCAGGATCGTCGTGCGCTCCCACTCGGCGGTCATCTGGTGCATATTGCTGGCGGCGATGACCAGGGATGCGCCCAGCGTAAAAAACATCGTAAGCGCCAGCACCCGTGCCTGGATACCGCTGCGGCGGAATTTCAGCTTGTCCATGAAGGCTCCTCTATGTAAATATGTAAATAAAAATGCAGATCATGCAGGAAAGCGGGGAAGAAAACACACCGCCGTTTATAAAAAGATACCTTATTATAATAGGCGTGTCAAGCGCAAAAATGTACAAAACAGACAAAACGACGCATGCACAGACAGGGAGAACTGTAGGGAAAGATAAATATTGCAGGTTTCTTAAAAAAGTACAGGTTTTTCCGCCGCGATTGGGGAACTGCCGTAAAATTTGCAAACCGAACCCCAAAAAAACCATCCATTTCGACGGGAAGATGATGTATTATAATGGCAACGAAAGGGACAGGCCCCCATGAGGGGACAAGCCTGGATCCCGAAAAATGTTTTCTTATTAGGAGGAGAAACATTATGCGTAAAATGCAGAAGATTGCTGCTCTCGGCCTGGCAGGTACCATGGCCCTGAGCTTGGCCGCCTGCGGCGGTTCCGGCGACTCTACCGCTGACACCGCTTCCACCGCGGAGAGCACCGCTTCTTCCACCGAGGCCACTGCCGAGAGCTCCGGCGACGAGGCTGTCACCCTGAACTGGGCCCTGTGGGATAAGGACTCCACTGCTTACTGGCAGGCTCTGGCTGACGGCTATATGGAGAGCCACCCCAACGTCACCATCGAGATGACCGACCTGGGCTCCACCGATTACATGACCCAGCTGGCTACCCAGCTGGCTGGCGGCAACGGTGAGCTGGACGTTCTGTCCATCAAGGACATCCCCGGCTACTCCAACCTGATCAACCTCGGCATGCTCGAGCCCCTGAGCGGCAAGCTGACCACTGACGAGAGCAAGTTCAACGGCGTTCTGGAGCAGCTGACTGCCGAGGACGGCAACTATTACGCTGTCCCGTTCCGCTCTGACTTCTGGGTCGTCTACTACAACAAGGACATCTTCGATCAGGCCGGTGTCGAGTACCCCACCAACGATATGACGATGGCGGACTTCGACGCCAAGATCCGCGAGGTCAATGAAAAGGCCGGTGTCTACGGCAACATCTACCACACCTGGCGTTCTACCACCACGCTGTTCGGCATCCTGGACGGCCAGCACACCGTTATCGACGGCAACTACGACTTCCTGAAGCCTTACTACGAGCAGGTCCTGTCCGAGCAGGCTGACGGCGTTATCCCCAACTACGGCGAGCAAAAGACCTCTGGTCTGCATTACTCCGGTGCCTTTGAGAACGGCCAGGCTGCCATGTGCAACATGGGCTCCTGGTTCATCTCTACCCTGCAGAAGTACAATGCGGAGGCTGCCTCCAACGGTGTCCAGCCCGTCAACTTCGGCATCGTCAAGTATCCTCATCCGGACGGCGCACCTGCCGGTTCTACTCTGGGCACTGTGACCAGCCTGGCCGTCAACGCCAACTCCGAGAAGAAAGAGGCTGCTCTGGACTTCGTCAACTGGTGCGCTTCTGAGGACGGCGCCAAGTGCGTTGCTGCCGTCGGCACCTTCCCCGCCGTTGCCAGCGACGAGACCAACAAGATCATCTCCTCTACCGATGGCTTCCCCTCTGACGACGCTTCTCTTGAGGCTCTGAACACCACCGCCATCTACCTCGAGATGCCTCTGTCTGACAAGGCTTCCGAGATCGAGACCATCCTGAACACCGAGCATGACGCCATCATGACCGAGAGCGAGACGGTTGACGAGGGCATCGCCAACATGAACGAGCAGGTCCAGGCTCTCCTCGGCTGATTCCCAAACGATTCCCTGACTTCTTTTTCATAAGTTTTCCTTTTCCTTCCAAAAGGGGCGGGCGGGCGCGCCTGCCCCTTACTTATTGCCAAAACACCGAGGAGGTATGACCCATGGCTGAAACCACGCAGGCTGTGCAGGCAAAACCGAAGCGCGGCATGAGCAAATCTCTCCGCGACAGTCTGGTAGCCTACAGCTTCATTGCACCGAACTTCATCGGCTTCTGCATCTTTACGCTGGTGCCCATGATCTTCGCTATCGGGCTTTCGTTCTGCAACTGGGACGGTGTCCATCCCGTTGAGTTCACCGGCATCAGCAACTTTGTTGCCCTGTTGAGCGACAAAACTTTCAAGGCTGCTTTTGTCAATACGCTGGTCTACGCCATCGGCACGGTGCCGCTGACGCTGGTGTGCAGCCTTGGTCTGGCCATGCTGCTGAACCAGAAGGTCAAGTTCCGCAACTTCTTCCGTACCGTTTCGTTCTTCCCCTACGTTGCTTCTCTGGTCGCCGTTGCTGCGGTCTGGAACATGATCTTCAGCCCCTCCATGGGCCCGGTCAACCAGATCCTCGCAACCCTTGGCGTGGAGAACCTGCCCAAGTGGGCCGCCGGTAAGGACACCGCCATGCTCACGGTCATCCTGTTCAGCGTCTGGAAGAACATGGGCTATTACATGGTCATCTACCTGGCCGGTCTGCAGGGCACCAACCCCGAGCTGGAGGAGGCTGCCGAGCTGGACGGTGCCAGCAAGTGGCAGATCTTCTGGAATGTGACCCTGCCGCAGCTGAAGCCCACCACCTTCTTCGTTATCATCATGCTGACCATCGCCTCCTTCAAGGTGTATGACCAGATGTACATGATCACCCAGGGCGGCCCCGGCAATGCGACCATGACCCTTGTTTACTACATCTACAACGTAGCCTTCGTCAACACGCCGAAGTACGGCTACGCAAGTGCCGTGTCCATGGTGCTGTTTGTGCTGGTGCTGTTTGTCACCATCATCCAGTTCAAGGGCTCGTCCAGCAACGACTAAGGGAAGGAGGAAACACACATGGCTACTACTGCAGTTAAGAAAAAGACAGGCTCCATGAAGGCGCAGCATGTTGTCAGCCGCGTGCTGATCTACGCACTGCTCATCGTCGTGGCCGCCCTGATGCTCATCCCGTTCCTGTGGATGCTTTCCGCATCCTTCAAGCTGAACAAGGACGTCTTTACGTTCCCCATTGAGTGGATCCCCTCGAACCCGCGCCCGCAGAACTATGTGGACATCTGGACGAAGATCCCCCTGCTGACCTTCGTTAAGAACACCGCGTTCCTGACCATCGTCGTCACGATCTTACAGGTCCTGACCTCCTCCTTCGCCGCCTATGCGTTCGCCAAGCTGAACTTCAAGGGCAAGAATGTGCTGTTCCTGGGCTACATCGCGACCATCGCGGTGCCCTGGCAGGCTTACATGGTGCCCCAGTTCATGATGATGCGCTCCTGGCATCTGAACAACACCCATCTGGCCATCATCTTCCTGCAGGCGTTCAGCGCCTTCGGCGTTTTCATGATGAAGCAGTTCTATGAGGGCGTTCCCACCGAGCTGTGCGAGGCTGCCCGTATCGACGGTCTGTCCGAGTACGGCATCTATGCCCGCATCATGCTGCCGCTTTCTCTGCCCGCTGTGTCGACGCTGGTCATCTTTACCTTCGTCAACACGTGGAACGACTTCCTCGGACCCCTGATCTACCTGACCAAGACCGAGCTCAAGACCATCCAGATCGGCCTGCGTATGTTCATCAGCCAGTACTCTGCCGAGTATGGCCTGATCATGGCGGCTTCCGTTGTCGCACTGATCCCGGTCCTGATCGTATTCCTGTCCCTGCAGAAGTACTTCGTCCAGGGCGTTGCATCCTCCGGCCTGAAGGGCTGATATAGCTACCCAGCAGTTACCCATTTGTACGGGGCGCAAGGCGAAAGCCCTGCGCCCCCTTCTTTTTTAAATAAAAAATAAGAAATAATAAATAATAAATAATAAAAAATGTGGAGTTTTCTCCCGGTGGTCGAAAGCAAAAAACGTAGGGGCGGATTCCATATCCGCCCGCAGCGCTGCTCACAGATGCACGATATTTTTTAGCGGAGCGCAGCGACGCGAACCACCGCATTTATTATTTTTTATTTATTATTTATTATTTGTAAGCATGAGGTTTCCTACAATGAAAACATTCTCAAACAAAGTCCTGACCAAACCCGAGGCTGAGCAGGCGCTGGATACCGCTATCGCGCTCGTCCGCCGGAATCTGCCGCTGTATACCGACCACTGCCAGAACCATTCCAGCGTCCATGACATCTATCCCCAATGCGAGAACAACCAGTGGACCTGCGGCTTCTGGCCCGGTGAGGTCTGGCTGAGCTATGAGCGCACCGGCGACGAGGCGTTCAAAAATACCGCGCTGACCCTGGTGGACAGCTTCCTCTACCGCATTGAGCACAAGATCGAGGTCGACCACCACGACATGGGCTTCCTGTACAGCCCGTCCTGTGTCGCCGCCTACAAGCTGACCGGCAGTGAGAAGGGGAGAAGGGCCGCTATCTTGGCTGCCGACCAGCTCTGCACCCGCTTTCAGGAGAAGGGCGAGTTCTTTCAGGCGTGGGGCGCGCTCGGCGCTGCCGACAACTACCGCTACATCATCGACTGCCTGCTGAACGTGCCGCTGCTCTACTGGGCCAGCGAGACCACCGGCGACGCCCACTATGCCGATCTGGCGCACAAGCATGTCACGACCTGTCTGGCCAACTCCATCCGCCCGGACGGCTCGACCTACCACACCTTCTTCATGGACCCCGTGACCGGCGGCCCTGTGCGCGGCGCGACCTGTCAGGGCTATAAGGATGACTCCTGCTGGGCCCGCGGTCAGGCGTGGGGCGTCTACGGCACGGCCATCAGCTACCGCTACACCAGACGCCCTGAGTATCTGGACGCCTTCCGCCGCGTGCTGGCCTACTATCTGGAGCGCCTGCCCGAGGACCTGGTCCCGTACTGGGATATGACCTTCACCAGCGGCACCGAGGAGCCACGCGACTCCTCCTCCGCGTCCATCGTGGCCTGCGGCCTGCTGGAGGCCGCCAAGTACGTCGGCACCGACGAAGCTGCCGAGTACACGAAGCTGGCCGCCCAGATGCTGGGCAGCGTGGCCGGGCACTACGCCGTCAAGGAAGGCCCGCAGGGCATCGGCCTTGTGCGCCATGGCACCTACAGCAAAAAGAGCCCCTACAACACCTGCACGCCCGAGGGCGTTGACGAGTGCGTCAGCTGGGGCGACTACTTCTACATGGAAGCGCTGACGAGATTGACAAAGGATTGGGAGCTGTACTGGTGATGAAATTACATACAAAGTCCGATTTTACGGCGCTGATGCACCGATTTCTGGACCCGCTGCTGCCGCTGTATTCCGAGGGCGGCGCACGGCTGCACCTTGGCGACACCGGCGTGACCTACCCGGGCCGCACGATCGAGATGGAAGCCTTCTCCCGCCCGCTGTGGGCGCTGGCCCCGTTCTGGACGGGCGGCGGCAGGGCGGATGACTTCCTGCGCATCTACCGCAAGGGTCTGGCCAGCGGCACCGACCCCGAGAGCCCCGAATACTGGGGCGACCCGAACGATTATGACCAGCTCTTTGTGGAGATGGCCGCGCTGGCCTGCGCGATCCTGGAGACGCCTGAGAGCGTTTGGGAGCCGCTGACCGACGCCGAAAAGGCTAATCTGGCAAAGTGGCTCGACACGATCAACCACCATGACCTGCCCGGCTGCAACTGGCTGCTGTTCCGCGTGCTCGTCAATCTGGCGCTCGACTCTGTCGGGATGCCCTGCGATATGGCCCGCGCCGCCGCTGACATGGCCGAGGTCGATAAATGGTACGTCGCCGACGGCTGGTACTCCGACGGCCCGGCGGACATCAAGCCCCAGAAGGATTACTACAACCCCTGGGCCATCCAGTATTACACCGTGCTCTACAGCGTGTTTGCCGCTAAGAGCGACCCCGCCCGCGCGGCGCTCTACCGGGACCGCGCGACCAAGTTTGGCCAGCAGTTTGCGCGCTGGTTCGATGAAAACGGCGCGGCGCTGCCTTTTGGCCGCAGCCTGACCTACCGCATCGGCCAGAGCGCTTTCTACTCCGCCTGCATCTGGGCCGGTCTCGAGCCGCTGCCCCTGCCGGTCATGAAGGGCATCATCGTGCGCAATTTGAACTGGTGGCTGGCACGGCCCATCTTTGACCGCGACGGCGTGCTGACCATCGGCTACGGCTACCCGCAGCAGTACATGGCCGAGCAGTACAACGCCCCCGGCAGCCCGTACTGGGGCCTGAAGGTCTTTCTGCTGCTGGCCCTGCCCGACGACCACCCGTTCTGGACCGCCGAGGCCGCCCCGCTGCCCGTCGAGCTGACCCGCGCCGGTGTGACCGGCCAGCCCAGCGCAGACCTGCTTTTGCAGCGTCTGCCGGACGGCCAGCTGAACGCCTACTCGCCCGCCAACTACGAGAAGGACGACCACGGCCAGTTTGTCGAGAAGTACGGCAAGTTCGTCTACAACACGCGGTTCGGATTCTCGGCCAGCCGCAGCTATGTGCAGCTGGAGCAGGCCGCGCCCGACAGTATGCTGGCCTTCGTCATCGACGGCTGGACCTTCGTGCGCCGCCACAGCGACAGGTTTGTCCTGATGGGAGACCGTCTGCTGAGCGAGTGGCGGCCCTTCCCGGGCATCAAGGTCACGACGGAGCTGGTGCCCACTAAGTGGGGCCACGTCCGCAACCATACGGTGGAGAGCACCATCGCCTGCACGGCGTATGACTGCGGCTTTGCCGTGCCCAAGTTCGCTGCCGGCTTTGCCGCCGCGGCCAACGGCACCGGGGCCGAGGCCCACAACGACACCTGCCGCTGCACCGTGCAGGGCCGTGGCGGCGAGGGCTTCCTTGTGAACGCCTACCCCAACACGAACCTGTACGACCCTAACACGGTCATCCCCGCGGTCAGGTACGACGTCCCCGTCGGCACGTCCGTCTTTACCACCACAGTGGAGAGCCGGCACGAATAATTCTCTTGGCCCCCTCTGGGAGGGGGCTCCGCCCGCAGGCGGTGGGGGAGAGAGCCTTGCCATGGCCCGAAATATTTCGGATTACCGCAGAGTTCTCTTCCTCCGGCCTTCGGCCACCGTTCCCCCCTCTGGCGCTACGTGCCACCTCCCCCGTATCGGGGGAGTCTGTCTCGCAGAGGGAGGTCTTTAGCGCAAAGAGAGAGAGGTAATGTATATGTATCCGCAGTCCAATTCTGCCCGCAGTGTCCGGGATCTGTCCGGTGTGTGGGATTTCCGCTTCAACGCCGATGAGCCCTGGCAGCCCATTGCGGTTCCGGCCTCCTACAATGACCAGAGCCCCGACCCGGAGTTCCGCCGCCATTACGGCATGGCCTACTACCGCACGACCTTCACCGTGCCCGAGGGCGCGCGCCGGGTGCTGCGCTTCGACGCTGTGACCCACAACGCCGTGGTGCGGCTGAACGGGCAGGAAATCGCCAGCCACCGCGGCGGCTTCCTGCCGTTTGAGGCCGACATCACCGCGCTGGCTCAGCCCGGCGAGACCGTGACGCTCGATGTCGAGGTGGACAACCGCATCGGCCACAGCTCGCTGCCTGTCGGCAACGAGGGCGGCACGGCGTTCTTCGGCTCCGACAACGCGGGCATTCCCGCCGTCGAGGCCGGCAAGGCGCGCCAGCAGGCTCAGGGCATCAACCTGCCGAATTTTGACTTCTTCAACTATGCGGGCATCACCCGCCCGGTGCACCTCTACACGACCCCGGCAGCCTACATCCGCGATGTGACCGTCGCCGCCGATATGACCGGTACGCTGCGCTACACGGTGGACACCGTGGGCGAGGGCGACGTCAAGGTGGAGATCCTGGACGCCGAGGGCTGCGTTGTGGCCTGCGCCGACGGTGCCGCGGGCACTGTGCAGGTGGAGAACGCCCGCCTGTGGCAGCCCCGCCCCGGCACGCCGTATCTCTACACGGCGCTGGTTAAGTTCGGCAAGGACGAGTACCGCCAGAAGTTCGGCTTCCGCAGCGTGGAGGTCAGCGGGCACAAGTTTCTTATTAACGGCGTACCGTTCTATTTCAAGGGCCCCTGCAAGCATGAGGACTCGGCCTTCCGTGGCCGCGGCTATGATGCCTGCGTGACGGTGACCGATTTGAAGCTGTACGAGTGGCTGAACGCCAACGCCCTGCGGATGAGCCACTACCCTTACGCCGAGGAGGTCTACGACCTGTGTGACCGTCTGGGCATCGTCGTCATCGACGAGACGCCCGCCGTCGGCATCGGCGCGGGCGCGGCGTGCGACCCGTATCAGACCTTCCCGCTCAAGACCTACCACAGCGCCGTGCTGCGGGCAATGATCGAGCGCGACAAGAACCACCCCTGCGTTGTGCTGTGGAGCCTGGGCAACGAGCCGGACACCGAGCACTTCCCCGAGAGCGCCCGCGACTACTGGCGCCCGCTGTATGAGCAGGCCCACACCCAGGACCCGCAGGACCGCCCGGTCACGATGGTCTGCTGCCAGAACGACTACACGAAGGACATCACGACCCGCACGATGGACGTCGTCTGCATCAACCGCTACTACGGCTGGTACAACCTGAGCGGCGATCTGGATAACGCGGCCTACGCCTTTAAGAAGGAGCTGGATTTCTGGGAGACCATCGACAAGCCGCTGATTTTGTCGGAGTACGGCGCGGACACGGTGGCCGGTATGCATGGCTTTGCCCCCGAGATGTTCACCGAGGAGTTCCAGGTCGAGTATTACCGCACGATCAACGGCTGTCTGGATGAGCGCCGTTTTGTCGTGGGCGAGTGGCCGTGGAACTTCGCGGACTTCTCGACCCAGCAGGGCCCGATGCGCGTGGGCAGCTGCAACCGCAAGGGTCTGTTCACCCGTGAGCGCACCCCCAAGCTGGCCGCCCACTACTTCCGTGACCGCTGGGGCAAAAAGGAACCGAACGACCGGTAAGCACTACCCCTGAGATAGAAAAAAGCCCGCTGTTCTTCGCAACAGCGGGCTTTTTCGCGATTATTTCAGATTCGGTCTGTCCTGATCGCCGTCGGCCTTGAACAAGACGAAGCTCTCGGGCTTGTTCGTGAAGTAGTAATACTCGGTGTTCTCGTGCACGGGCGGGGTCAGGTAGTTCGGGATGATGCAGCCGTCGCCCTCGACGCGCTCGGTGAAGCCGGCAGCCAGCCAGACGTCGGCAGGGATACCGGCGTTGTAGCAGTCCATGTACTCGGCACCCGCGTGGTTCAGGATGGCGTCCAGCGCCGCGCCGATGCGGGGCAGCACGCTGT
>ERZ1108170.1386-NODE-1386-length-15479-cov-9.630057_pt1 | contig 15479 bp, 11 predicted proteins | sample MGYA00403705_ERZ1108170 | MGnify/ENA primary metagenome ERZ1108170 (study PRJEB35170, sample SAMEA104062422) | human gut metagenome | biome: human gut; feature: human-associated habitat; material: faeces | place: Denmark | collected 2012-06-15 ...
GCCCGAAGCTGCTGCTGCTGGACGAGCCTGCTGCCGGTATGAACCCCTCCGAGACCGCTGAACTGACCGAGACCATCCGCCGCATCCGCGACGAATTCAACATCGCCGTGCTGCTCATCGAGCACGACATGAGCCTGGTCATGGGCATCTGCGAGGGCATCGCGGTGCTGAACTTTGGCCGCATCATCGCCAAGGGCACCCCGGATGAGATCCGCAACAACCCGCAGGTCGTTGAGGCCTATCTGGGCAAGAAGGAGGGCTGACCGATGGCAGATTCTATGCTGAAAGTGGAGAACATCAACGTCTATTACGGCAACATCCACGCCGTCAAGGACGTTTCGTTTGAGGTCCACGAAGGGGAGATCGTGACCCTGATCGGTGCCAACGGTGCCGGTAAGTCCACCACCCTGAAGACCATTTCCGGCCTGCTCCACCCGAAGACGGGCGATGTCCTGTACAAGGGCAAGAGCATCAAGGGTGTCCGTGCCCACAAGATCGTGGAGGCCGGTCTGGCCCATGTGCCGGAGGGACGCCACGTCTTCCTGCACATGACCGTGGAGGAAAATCTGGAAATGGGCGGCTACACCCAGCCTGCCTCCACCATCGGCCCCAACAAGGAAAAGGTCTTTGAACTGTTCCCCCGCCTGAAGGAGCGCCGCAAACAGCTGGCGGGCACCATGTCCGGTGGTGAGCAGCAGATGCTGGCCATGGGCCGCGCGCTGATGAGCAACGCCTCCATGCTGATGCTGGATGAACCGTCCATGGGCCTGTCGCCTCTGCTGGTGCAGGAGATCTTCGACATCATCCGGAACATCCACGAGGAGGGAATGACCATCCTGCTGGTCGAGCAGAACGCGCAGATGGCGCTTTCCGTGGCCGACCGGGCCTACGTTCTGGAGACCGGCCGTGTTGTCATGGATGGCACCGGTGCCGAGCTGCTGACCAACGAGCGTGTCCGCAGCGCCTATCTGGGCGGCTGAGGCGCGGTATATAGAGCAAGCAAAAAAGGACTGTCGCGTTCGCGACAGTCCTTTTTTGCTGTGTCTCACTTGATGCAGGTGGAACAGGGGGTGTAGCCTGCTGCAATGGCCTCGTCGTAGCTGGAGAAGAGGATCTGGTTCTTCTCTGCCGGGAGGTTCGGGCAGGTGGGCAGATGGAACTTTTTGGAGTTCACGTTGCCGATGTAGGTCTGCTGTGCCGTGCTGGATGCCGCCGGGGCGGTGGGGTTCAGCTCGGCGTCGGTGGCGTTCTTGTCGGTGCGGATGGTGTAGTTCTGGCCGTCCGACCCAATGACGACCGTGCCCAGCAGATCGGTGCGGTAGACGTCCACGCCTGCATCCCGCAGGATGCTCAGGGTCTCCTCATGCGGGTGGCCGTATTTGTTGTTCACGCCGCAGGAGATGACGCCCATTTCGGGCAGGACGGCATTCAAAAAGAGGTAGCTCGTCGAGGTGCTGGAACCGTGGTGGCCCACCTGCAAAACATCGGCCTTCAGGTTGGCCCCGCTGTTCACCAGGTCGCGCTCTGCATCCGATTCCATGTCACCGGTCAGGAGGAAGCTGGTGGCACCGTAATCTACCCGCAGGACGATCGAGGTGTCATTCGTCTCACTGTATTGTGCCACCGGGCCCAGCATCGTCACCGTTGCACCGCCCAGCTGCCAGACGGTGCCCACAGTGGGCACTTCGACCTGCAGGCCCTGCTGCTGGGTGTACTTCACAAAATCCTGAAAGCACTTGGTGGAGGCCTCCGTCACCGGGCTGTACACATGGTTCGCCGGGAAGAAGGCCAGCGCAGCGGCCAGCCCGCCCACATGGTCTTCATGCGCGTGGGAGCAGAAGACGTATTGCAGCTCTTCCACGCCCTGCTTCTGCAAATAGCTGACCACCATGCTGCCGTCGTCCACGTTGCCGCCGTCGTACAGCATGTACTGGCCATCGCACTCCACCAGGACGCTGAGCGCCTGCCCCACGTCGAGAAAGTGCATCCGGAAGCTGTCGGCGGTCTGCACCCCGCTGGATGCCGGGTTCGGGATCACATCGGCGCTGCCGTCCGGAAGGACGGATGCTCCGTCACAGGCCGCAAGGCCAAAGGCCAGCGCAGCGGCCAACGCCAGTGCGGCCAGCCGCCGGAAAGGCTTTCGCCAGAAACTTACTTTTTCCGATTTGTATTTTTCCACGTCGTATTCTCTTTCTGTTGATCGTTTTTCGGCTTATGGCCGGGGGCAGAGCGGGGCGCGAACCGTGCGCCGGGGCTGGGCTGACGTCCGCCCGCACTGCGGTTCGCCGGGGCGGCATGGCCCTGCGGACGGCTCTTGCCCTTGCCGTTGGGGCGGACGGTGTAGGTGCCGTCGTTGTGGATGGTCACCTCGGCGGCCTCGGCTCTGCGGGCCGAGCGCTGGACGGCGCGGCGGCCCTCGGCGGGCACCAGCAGCGGGATGAGGTCCTCGCGGTGGGTCATTTTGAGCGCCTTGATGACCTTTTCGGCGTTGCGCGGCTCGTAATACTGGAGCAGTGCGCGCTGCAGCGCCTTGCCCTCGGCGGTCTTCTCCACGAATACCGGCTTGAGGGTGTAGGGGTCCAGACCGGTATAGAACATGCAGGTGCTTACGGTGCCGGGCGTGGGGTAGAAGTCCTGTACCTGCTCCGGGCGCATGTGGTTTTTGTAAAGATACTCGGCCAGATAGACCGCGTCGCTCAGGGTGCTGCCCGGATGGCTGGACATCAGGTAGGGCACGAGATACTGCTTTTTGCCCGCCTTCTTGCTCAGCTCGTAGAACTTATCCTTGAACTTGTTGAAGGTCTGGATGGGCGGCTTGCCCATGTAGGCGAGGGTATTGGGGGCGCAGTGCTCCGGGGCAACTTTCAGCTGGCCGGAGACGTGGTATTCCACCAGCTCCTTGAAGAAGGTATCGTCCGGGTCTGCCATCAGATAGTCGAACCGGATGCCGCTGCGGATGAATACCTTCTTGACGCCCGGCAGCTCCCGGACGCGGCGCAGGATCTTCAGATAGTCGCTGTGGTCCACGATCATGTGGGAGCAGGTCGTGGGGGCCAGGCAGTGCTTGCCGCCATTGCACATGCCCCGCAGCATCTGTTCGCGGCAGGACGGGAAGCGGAAGTTTGCCGTGGGGCCGCCGATGTCGTGGATGTAGCCTTTGAAATCCGGCTCGTGGGTCATCCGCTCGGCCTCGGCCACGATGCTGTCGGCACTGCGGCTGGTCACGCGGCGGCCCTGATGCAGCTGGATGGCGCAGAAGTTGCAGCCGCCGAAGCAGCCGCGGTTCTGGATGATGGAGAACTGCACCTCTCGAATGGCGGGCACACCGCCCATGGCCTCGTAGATGGGGTGATACCGGCGGGTGTAGGGCAGGGCATAGACCCGGTCCAGCTCCCAGCGCACCAGCGGCTTTGCCGGGATGTTCTGGACGAGGTACTTCTCGCTCTGCTTCTGGACGATGATCTGGCCGCTGACGACATCCTGATTGTCCATCTGGATGCGGCAGGCTTTGGCGTAGGCGGTCTTATCAGACGCCACCTTTTTGAAGCCCGCGCACTCCACATATTTTTCGGGCAGGTGGTCGAAGTCGGTCAGGTAGCAGGTGCCGTCCACATCGGTGATGGAGCTTACCGGTTCACCGGCCGCCAGTCGCCTGGCAATGGCGACGGTCTGGTGTTCGCCCATGCCGAAGCTGATGATGTCTGCGCCGGAGTCCTCCGCGATGCTGGGCAGGACGGTGTCCAGCCAGTAATCGTAGTGGGCGAACCGCCGCAGTGAAGCTTCCAGACCGCCCAGGATCACGGGCAGGTCGGGGTAGGCCTGCTTTGCCAGCCTGGTATACACGGTGGCGCTGCGGTCCGGCCGGGCACCGCCCTTTCCGCCGGGGGAGTATTCGTCCTCGGCGCGGGGGATCTTGGCGACGGAGTAGTGGCTGACCATGCTGTCCACATTGCCGCCGCCGATGAAGAAGCCGTACTTCGGCTTCCCGAACCGCTTGAAGTCCTCGCAGTCGGTATAGCGGGGCTGTGCCAGTACGCCCACCTTGTAGCCCTCGGCTTCCAGCAGGCGGCTGATGATGGCAGTGCCAAAGCTGGGATGGTCCACATAGGCGTCGCCGCCCACGACCACAAAGTCCAGCTGCTCCCATCCCCGCGCCTCCATATCCGCGCGGCTGATGGGGAGAAATTCGGTGTAGACCTGGGAAGAGTTTTCCATAATGCTCCTTTTATTTTATCGTTCGTTCCGTTTCGCTTCTGGATCGCCGGTTTCCCGCTCCGGGGAGAACGGACACGTCAGTGTCTGCGCGGATCATTCATCCGGCTGGTTCATCTGCATTTCCAGCCACTGCTGGCGGCTGATGAGGACGGCGCGGGGCTTGGCGCCCTCGTAGGGGCCGATGATGCCTTTTTGTTCCATCTCGTCCATGATGCGGGCAGCGCGGGCATAGCCCAGCTTGCACCGGCGCTGGAGCAGGCTGGTGGATGCCTGACCGGCATCAATGACCACCTCGACGGCCTGCTTGAGCATCGGGTCGCTGCCGGTCTCCTCGTCGGCATCGGCAGAGGATGCGCCTTTTTTGCCGTCCAGAATGGCGTGTTTTTCCATGGCCTCGATCATGGCCTCGTCGTACTGGACTGTTGCGCTCTGCTTGATGAAGTCCAGCACACGGCTGATCTCCTCATCCCGCACGAAGGTGCCCTGGATGCGGATGGGCTTGGGGGCACCGACCGGCATGAAGAGCATATCGCCCATGCCCAGCAGCTTTTCGGCACCGGCACCATCCAGGATGGTGCGGCTGTCCACCTGGCTGGACACCGCGAATGCGATGCGGCTGGGGATGTTGGCCTTGATCAGGCCGGTGATGACGTCCACGCTGGGGCGCTGGGTCGCGACGATAAGGTGCATACCGGCCGCACGGGCCTTCTGGGCGATGCGGCAGATGGAGTCCTCGACGTCCTTGCCCACGACCATCATCAGGTCGGCCAGCTCATCAATGATGATGGCGATGTAGGGCATCTTTTCCAGCATGGGGTCGGTGGCGGCCAGCTTGTTGAAGGACTTGATGTCGCGGACGTTGTTCTCCGCAAACAGGTGATACCGGCGCTCCATCTCCTGCACGGCGCTGCTTAGAGCGCCCGCCGCCTTTTTCGGCTCGGTGATGACCGGCATCAGCAGATGAGGGATGCCGTTGTACTCGGCCAGCTCGACCACCTTGGGGTCGATGAGGATGAGCTTGACGTCCTCCGGGCTGGACCGGAACAGCAGGCTCATGATGATGCTGTTGACACAGACGGATTTGCCGCTGCCGGTGCTGCCTGCAATGAGCAGGTGGGGCATCTTGCACAGGTCGGCCACCTGGGCCACGCCGGCGATGTCCTTGCCCAGTGCGATGCCGAGGGGCGAGGTCATCCGCAGGAAGGCCTGGCTCTCGAAGACACTGCGGATATAGACCGGCGTCTTTTTGTGGTTGGGCACCTCGATGCCCACGGCGGGCTTGCCGGGGATGGGGGCCTCCATGCGGACGTCGGCGACGGCCAGGTTCAGCGCGATGTCGTCTGCCAGCGAGGTGATGCGGCTGATCTTGACGCCCGCCATGGGCTGGACTTCATACCGCGTGACCGACGGACCGCGGGAGATGTCCAGCACGCGGGTGCGGACGCCGAAACTTTCCAGCGTATCCACGAGCTTCTGCGCGTTGGCCTTCAGCTCGTCCTGTGCGTTGGGGTCACTCTCCTCCGGGGCCTTTTCGAACAGGTCGATGCCGGGGTACTGGTACTGATAGCTCTCCTCAGGCTCCGGCTCCTCGGCCGGGGCGGTGGCTGCCTGCTGCTCGCCGACGGCGGGCTTTTCCATGGCAGCGGCTACCAGCGTGTTGATGTCTTTTTCCTCCACCGGCTCGCTGGTGATGCTGATCCAGCCGTCCTCGTCCGGGGCAGAGCGCATGGCCATCACGTTGTCGGCCATGACCCGCACCGGCACAGAGGGCTCGTCGGTGGTGGGCAGGGTCGGTGTCTGGAAGGCTCCGCTGCCGTCGAACGCAGGAGCTTCGGCGGGGCCTTCGTCCACCGGCTGGGCCGGGATGCCGGGCGTTACCACCGGGGCCGGTGCTTCGGGGGCCGCCGGGGCCTCCGGTTTTGCAAAGAAGTCCTCAGCCGCCGTCTCAATGGCGTCGGGCACCACCGGCTTCACGATGGGCCGGGGCGCGGGCTTGTGGAGCGGGTCCTGCCCGAAGGTGCCGCCGGGCCCGACGATGAAGGGCTCGATGGGCTCACTGCCGCCCTCGACCACGGGGGTGCTGTCCGGCCCAAGGTCGATGTCAAACGAGGCGCGGGGATGGGGCGTGCCCACCTGCACCGGCGTAAAGGCCGGGGCCTCCTGCGGCTCTGCCGGGGCAGGCGTGGGGGAGGGGGCAGGTTCTTCGTAGCCGAGGGAGTCGTCCACCGGTTCGGGCACGGCTTCGCCCTCCAGCTCTTTGGTCACCTTGTGGCCCCAGCTGAAAATGCCGGACAGCCAGCCCGGCGCTGCAAAGCCGCCTTCCTCATCCTCTTCGCTGCAAAGGTCCGGCTCGTCTCCGGCTTCCAGCGCGGCCGCTTCCTCCTCGGCCTGGCGGGCAGCCTGCCGCTCGGCGCGGCGGGCTGCATTCTGCTCGTAGACGGCCACGCCCTTTTCGTGGGCGCTGCCGCCCAGTTCACATATCCACTGCCACAGTTCGGCGGGGGTGATATCAAAAATGTACAGGCTGGCACAGAGCGCCAGCACCACCATCACGAGATTTGCCGCCGGACGCCCGCAGAGCAGCAGCAGATTGCCGCCCAGCAGGGCACCGATGGCACCGCCGCCCAGCCAGGCATGGACGCCGTTCTGATAGCACTCCGCTACCATGCGGGCCGCCGGGATGTCGGCGGGGATCTCGGAAAAGACGATGACGGTGCCGCTGGCAAACACCAGCCCCAGCATCAGCTTGAACATCTGGCCGATGAGGTCTTCGCCCCGTGTGTAGAGGATGGCCAGATAGCAGATCGCTGCGCCCAGCACGAAGCTGCCGCAGCCGAACAGGCCGAACAATACCTCGTGCAGGGCCTTCCAGACCGAGCTGCCCTCCACAAAGGCCAGCACGATGAGCAGCAGGCCCGCAAACAGGGTGCCCAGCCCTGCGGGCATCCGCTCCTGTGCCCGGCTCTTTCTCCGCGCAGGTGCGCGTCTTGCGGTCGTTTTTCGTTTTTTCTTTGCCATCTTTCGTTGCAACCCTGTCTCTTTCTCCCATAGTATTCGATTCTTTCATTTTATCACGACCTATGGAAAATAGCAACGAAAACCCGCTCAGCGTTCGATCTCCCGATACAGCCACGCCAGCGCATCCGAGATGCCGCCCAGCTCGTCGATGAGCTTTTCGCGCACGGCCCGGCGGCCGTCCAGCATGGTGCCCACATCCATGACCAGCTCGCCGGTGCGGAGCATCAGCTCGGTGTAGCGCTTTTCCGAGATGCCGCTGTGCGCCGCCACGAAGCCGGTGATCCGCTCCTGCATCTGTTCGAACCACCGCATCGTCTGGGGCACACCCAGGATCATCCCGGAGTGCCGCACCGGGTGGACGGTCATGGTGGCTGTGGGCACGATGAAGCTCCGCCGGGCGCTGACGGCCAGCGGGATGCCGATGGAGTGTCCGCCGCCCAGCACCACGGCGGCGCTGGGCTTGGAGATGCTGGCGATCAGCTCCGCCAGCGCCAGCCCGGCTTCCACATCGCCGCCCACGGTGTTCAGGATGACCAACAGGCCCTCCACCGCCGGGTCCTCCTGCACGGCCACCAGCTGCGGGATGACATGCTCATACTTGGTGGTCTTCTGCCCCTGAGGCGCTTCCACATGGCCCTCGATCTGCCCCACTACGGTCAGGCAGTGGATGGCGTGGGGGCCTTTGGTGCGGTAGACGCTGCCCAGATCCTCGATCTGCTCTTTTTCCAGCCGCTGCTCTTCCACTGGGGTGTTTTTTTCGTTCTGCTCTGCCATAAGCCCCTCCTGCTCTGTTTTTTTCAGGGTTCCCGGCGGGTCAAATGATTATGCGGCGGTTAAGATTTCTTAACTTTTGAAAAAATTGCTCTATTTTATTTGACATTCTCCACATCCGCTGTATACTTTAGATAATGAATAAGATTGACAAAGATGTATCATTATTGTGTAAAACTCTTTGAATCTGCCGGAGCGCCACGGTGGGCGCAGAGGACCGGCATCGGATGGATGAAAGGAGAACCATCTATGAACACCCCTGGTAAAGCATCTCTGCCGGTGATCAAACGCCTGCCCAAGTACTACCGCTTTCTGCGGACCTTGAAGAACGACGGCATCACCAGCATCTCTTCCCGCGAACTGGCCGCCCAGATGGGAACCACGGCCTCTCAGGTCCGGCAGGACTTCAACTGCATCGGCGATGTGAACGGCCGTCAGGGCATCGGCTACTCGGTCGAAAACCTGCTCTCCATTCTGGAGAATCTGCTGTTCGGCAACGGCGACCGCCTGCCCACCATTCTCATCGGCTGCGGCCGTCTGGGCAAGGCCGTCAGCCGGTTCATCACCACCGATACCAACGGCTATAAGCTCATTGCCGCCTTCGACAACTCACCGGACGAAGTGGGCAGGGAGATCAACGGCATCCAGATCCTCCACATCGACCAGCTGGAGAGCTTCTGCGCCGAGCACAAGCCCGAAGTGGCGGTTCTCTGTGTGCCCCGCAGCGGTGCCGAAGAGCTGAGCGGCCGTCTGGTCAGCCTGGGCATCAAAGGCTTCTGGAACTTCTCCCACTACGACCTGTCCGTCCCGTATCCGGAAGTCGTGGTCGAGAACGTCCACCTGGGCGACAGCCTGATGAGCCTGGGCTACCGCCTGCGCAATCAGGACTGATGTTCCGGTTTCGTCGTTGTTACTATAGAGTATAATATGATAAAGCAACCCTCCCATCACAGCGAAGCCCGCTCGCTTCCCATCGTTTGGGCTTTGCTCATTCCGTAGAAAGCTGACCGGCGTGCCAATGGCTCTCCCTTTGGGAGAGCTGGCATCGCGCAGCGATGGCTGAGAGGGTTGCTTTTTATGAGGAGACCTTCATGGCAAAGCTATATTTCCGTTACGGCGCAATGAACAGCGGCAAGAGCACGGCCCTGATGCAGGTGGCGCACAACTACGAGGAGCAGGGGATGCAGGTGCTCATCCTGAAGCCGCAGGTGGACACCAAGGGCGGCGGTGAACTGGTCAGCCGCCTGGGGGTGCGGCGCAAGGCCGACCTGCTCATCCCGCCGGAGGCGGACGTCTTTGAGGCCGTCCGCGCCGCCAGCCAGACCCAGAAGCTGGCCTGCGTCCTCTGCGACGAGAGCCAGTTCTTCACCCCGGCACAGGCTGAGCAGCTGTTCATGGTCACGGTAGACCTGAATATCCCGGTCATCTGCTACGGTCTGCGGTCGGACTTCTCGCTCAAGGGGTTCCCCGGCTCCACCCGCCTGCTGGAGCTGGCTCACACCATCGAGGAGATGAAGACCATCTGCACCTGCGGCCGCAAGGCCACCTGCAACTGCCGCAAAGTCAACGGTGAGTTCGTCTTTGAGGGCGAACAGGTCGCCATCGACCTGGAAAACGACGTGCAGTACGTCAGCATGTGCCCCCAATGCTACTTCCGCGAGCGCCGCGCCTTCTACGCCCGCCGGGCCGCGAAATAAAAAAGCGGAGCTTTTCCCGGAAGAAGCATTGCGCTGCGTTCATTTTGCAGCCGTGTTCCCCAAAAAACAGAAAAATTTTTTCAGCGCTGCCCCGCCGGGCGGCGCTTTTTTCTGCCCGGAACAGACCGTCTCCGACAGAGTGATATATCAGTTGTATCCAACTTCGCGCGTTTATTGCGCTATTGATATATCAGTTGACAAATCTCTGAAATCGTCGGAAACGTCAACGATTTCACTGATTGCATCCAACAAAACCACGCCAATTTCCCGATTGGTTACAAAAATATTGCAATTTTAGGAGGTTTCCCCGACTCCTTGCTCAGATTTCTATGCAATCTGTTGAAGTATACATGTTGCACAGTTTTTTCGCTCAAGTTTATTCATTTCGGCAAGGACGTCAAAACCGCGCCAAACACGAGCGCAATATTTGTTCGTTTTTTGCGCGCTTCTCTTCAATTTACATCTTTCTTTTTGCGGTATCTTTTGTTATCATAATTGTATACAACGAGCCTTTTGCAGATAAGGCCGCTGAGCACATGTTTTCTATATATTAGGAGGAGAACGAACAATGAGCAAGGCAATTTCTCGTCGCGATTTCCTGAAGGTCACCGGCGCTGTGGGCGCAGCTGGCCTGCTGGCTGCCTGTGGCGGCAGCTCCAACTCCACCGCAGCTTCCACCGCTTCTTCCGCAGCAGAAGCAGCTTCCGTGGCTGGCCTGAGCAGCGATCCCGTCACCCTGACCATGAGCTGGTGGGGCGGCGAGTCTCGTCACAACGCTTACCAGGAGGCCCTGAAGGCTTTCTCCGCAGCAAACAGCAACATCACCGTCAACCCCACCTTCGCTGCATGGTCCGGCTGGGAGGACACCATGTCCACCAAGTTTGCCGGCGGCGTGGCTGAGGACGTCTGCCAGATCAACTGGAACTGGCTGTACAACTACTCTGCAAACGGCCAGACCTTCATCGACCTGAACAGCGTCACCGATTATCTGGACCTGTCTCAGTGGGATGATGCCAAGCTGGCAGCCTGCAACGTTGCCAATGCCCAGCAGTGCGTGCCTGTCGCTATGACCGGCCGTATCTTCTACTGGAACATGACCACCTTTAATAAGGCTGGCATCACCGAGGTTCCCAAGACTCTGGACGACCTGATGAACGCAGGCAAGGCATTCCAGGAGAAGCTGGGCGATGACTACTATCCTCTGCACCTGGGCGCATACGACCGTATGATCCTGATGGTCTTCTACCTTGAGTCCAAGTACGGCAAGGATTGGGCAGACCCCACCACCTCTACCCTGAACTACACCGCTGACGAGATCGCCGAGGGCATCGACTTCATCAAGAGCCTGGTCGATGGCCACGTCATCATGCCGCTGCCCACCTACTACGGTGCAAACGGCGACAACGCTGCACACCAGTCCAACGAGTGGATCACCGGCAAGATGGCTGGTATCTTCGAGTGGGATTCCTCCGCTGTCAAGTTCCAGGACGCTCTGGACGAGGAGAACAAGCCCGGCTTCACCGTCGGCGAGGAGATCAAGTTCGGCGATTACAACGGCGGCTTCTCCAAGGTCTCCATGGGTCTGGCCATCACCAAGACCTGCGAGCATCCCGCTGAGGCTGCTAAGCTGATCAACTTCCTGCTGAACGAGAAGGAAGGCGCTGAGATCATGGGTTCTGAGTGCGGCCTGCCCGCTTCCAAGGCTGGCCTGGAGGCTGCACAGGCTGCTGGCAAGATCAAGGAGCTGGTCGCTGAGGCAAACGGCAAGGTCATGGCCTTCGTCGGCTTCCAGCTGGACCCCCTGTTCGAGGCAAACGACCTGAAGGCAACCGGCACCGGTATCTATCAGGAAGTCTTCGACACCGTGGACTACGACAACGCTTCCGGCGCTGATGTCGTTGACACCCTGCTGGACGGCATGTCCGCTGTTGGTTACACCGTCTGATCGCTTCAGACTCTGACCTGAGTTCTTACATACGAGGGGCATCGACCACTCGGCCGATGTCCCTTTTTCTCAGGCACAGGTTACAAATCTCTGACAATTCTGTTTCCAAAGTGTGACGCGCGGTATGCCATGCGTTGGAAAATCACCCACAAAAGGAGGATTCCCGGATGAAAGAAAGTAATGCGCCCTCTCTGGGGCGTACCCCGGCCCAGAAGTTCTTCGATAAGTGGCAGGGTCTGATCTATCTGATCCCCTGGATCATCGGTTTCGTCGTCTTCAAGGCGATCCCGTTTGGTCAGTCGCTGTACTACAGCTTCACCGATATGAACTTCTTCAACGGCATCCATCAGTACGGCGTGATGAACTACGTCACCGCCTTCTCCGATGCCAAGATCACCAAGGCCCTGATCACCACCTTCAAGTACGCCTTCGTCACCGTGCCCCTGAAGCTGATCTTCGCTCTGTTCATCGCATACATCCTGAACTTCAAGATCGCCTGCGTGAACCTGTTCCGTACCGTCTACTACATCCCGTCCATCCTGGGCGGCTCCGTTGCCATCGCCGTTCTGTGGAAGGCTGTCTTCCGCGATGACGGTCTGGTCAACACCATCATCCGCGCCATCACCTTCGGCCACGCACAGGGCCCCTCCTGGCTGAGCGACCCCAACTATGCGCTGTGGATCATCTGCTTCCTGCGCATCTGGCAGTTCGGTTCCGCCATGGTCCTGTTCCTGGCCGCTCTGAAGGGCGTGCCCGCAGACCTGTATGAGGCAGCCACCATCGACGGTGCCGGCAAGTGGAAGCAGTTCTTCTCCATCACCGTTCCGATGATCACCCCCATCATCTTCTACAACCTGGTCACGCAGATCTGCCAGGCATTCCAGGAGTTCAACGGCCCGTTCATCATCACCAACGGCGGCCCGCGCAACTCCACCACTCTGATCTCCATTCTGGTTTACAACTACGCCTTCAAGTCCAACCAGATGGGCATGGCCTCCGCACTGGCATGGATCATGTTCGTGATCGTCTGCATCCTCACGATCATTGCCTTCACCAGCCAGAAGAAGTGGGTCTACTACTCGGATGAAAGGTAAGGTGTGACAGTATGGGAATGAAAGCATCCAACGTCATCGCGACGTTCTTCAAGTACCTCGTCCTGATTTTGGTCGGCCTGATCATGATCTATCCCCTGCTGTGGATGATCAGCGCGACCTTCAAGGACAACAGCGAGATCTTCGCAGGCATCGGCCTGTGGATCAAGAACCCCACTCTGGAGGGCTATAAGAACGCGCTGAACAACTTCGGCGGTTCCATCAACATCCTGCAGGCCATGCTGAACACCTATTCGTATGTTCTGCCCAAGGTCATCTGCACGGTTATCTCCTCCTGCGTTGCCGCTTACGGCTTCGGCCGTTTCGACTTCCCCGGCCGGAAGATCCTGTTCAGCATCATGCTGGCCACCCTGTTCCTGCCTCAGGTCGTTCTGAACGTTCCGCAGTTCCTGCTGTACACCAAGTTCGGCTGGGTCAACAGCCCGTTCTATCTGGCCATCTGGGTCCACTGCGCATTTGCGACTGAGACCTACTTCGTCTATCAGCTGGTGCAGTTCATGCGCAATGTCCCGCGTGACCTGGACGAGGCTGCCGCCATTGACGGCTGCAACTCCTTCCAGACCCTGTACAAGGTCATCGTCCCCATGCTGATGCCCGCTCTGGTGTCCTGCGCTCTGTTCCAGTTCATGTGGAGCTGCAACGACTTCATGGGCCCCCTGCTTTATGTGCAGACCCCTGCAAAGTACCCGATGTCCCTGTTCGTCAAGCTGTCCATGGACGGTGATACCGGCTTTGCATGGAACCGCATCCTGGCTCTGTCCCTGATCTCCATCCTGCCGCAGCTGATCGTCTTCTTCTGTGCACAGGATCAGTTCGTCGAAGGTATCTCCGCCGGTGCGGTCAAGGGCTGATCGCTCTTCACTCTGGCCTGTGAGATCCTGACGCAGCAATCAAAACGACCCCTGTGCACACGGCATAGGGGTCGTTTCTCTTTTGCAGGTTCAGCGCAGGCTCAACCGCGGCTGCTCTTGCGGTATTGCAATGGGCCGACGCCCATCATCTCCCGGAAGACCCGGCGGAAATGGGCCGCCGAGGCAAAGCCGGTCTGCTCGGCCACCGCGCTGATGTTCAGGTCGGTGGTCTCCAGCAGATGCTGCGCGGCCTCGATGCGGCGGCCGTTGATGTAGTCCACGATGGACTGCCCTGTCACCCGCCGGAACAGACGGCTGAGGTAGTAGGGCGACAGATAGAACCGCGCCGCCACATCGGTGAGGGAGAATTTCTGCTGATAGTTCGCGGCGAGGTAGGCGCAGATCTGCTCCACGGTCTCGTTCCGGGGGCGGGCGGTCTGCCGCTCGGCTTTGCACTCCTGGTCCACATAATGCAGCAGCAGCGAAAGGTAGATGATGCCGGGGCAGTCCGGTTCCCCGGCGGCGCTCCGCATCAGGTTCAGCAGGGTGCGCAGGCGGCTGGCCCACTGCACCGGGCCGTACAGCAGGATCGGGTCGTCTGGCTCGAACAGCGGGCTGAAATCCCGCTGCATCACGCTCTTCAGCTCGGTCAGCACCGCCGCCGGGAAGCGGCAGCCGATCAGCTCCGGGGCCAGATGCCCCGCCTGCTGAAACACGCCGCCCCCCGGCCCCAGCAGCAGTACGCAGCCGGGGGTTACCAACAGCGAAGCATCTCCCCGCCGGAACGTGCAGTTGCCGCCGGTCACCACCAGGATGCGGCAGGTCTCCTCGTCCTCCTGCAGGTGGTACTCGCTCTCGGTCATCCGCAGCTGGAGCGCCAGCGTCTTTGCATTCAGTTTATCGCGTTCCGCTCGCATTGGCATCATTGATTCCCCGCTTTTTTCGTTTTCTCCAGTGTATCACGTCCGCCCCGCGCGGGCAAGCCGAAACCCCAAGGAGGTTTTGTTTTATGAAACTGTCACTCATCCGCTCCATGACCCGCAGCGCCGTTTTCGAGCTGGAAAACGGCCTGTGCTTCCGTCCGGCCAACCCCTTCCGGGTGCTGCTGAACGGCGAACCGGTCCGGGAGGCCCAGGACACCAACGTGTTCTCCCTCTTCTCCCTGACCCCGGCCACCGACTACACCGTCACCGTTGAGTCGGAGGGCGAGACCCTGACCGCGAACTTCCGCACCCAGGACGAGAGCTTCTTTGTGGATGCGTCCCGTTACGGTCTGGTGGCCGACGGCGAGACCGACAACACCGGCAAGCTGCAGGCGGCCCTTTCCACCTGCCCCAAGGGCGGCACCGTCTATGTTCCGGCCGGCCGTTACCGCACCGCCAGCCTGTTCCTGAAGAGCTGCACGACCCTGTATCTGGAAAAGGGCGCCGTGCTGCTGGGCGACAACGACCGCACCCATTACCCCATCCTGCCCGGCGTCCTGCCCAGCGAGAACGAGGTGGATGAATACTACCTGACCGGCTGGGAGGGCAACCCCCTGAGCAGCTTTGCGGGCCTGCTGAACATCACCCAGGTGCACGATGTCGTCGTCACCGGCGAGGGCACCCTGGACTGCGACGCCCAGAACGGTGACTGGTGGATCGATCCGAAGGTCAAGCGGATCGCATGGCGTCCCCGCGCGGTCGCCATGGTGGACAGCGACAACGTCTGCCTGCACGGCATCACGGTGCAGAACAGCTACTCCTGGACCATCCACCCCATCTTCGTCAAGCATCTGGATCTGCTGAATTTCAACATCAACAACCCCTACAACGCCCCCAACACCGACGGCATTGACCCCGAAAGCTGCGCGTATACCCGCATCATCGGC
>ERZ1108170.1388-NODE-1388-length-15476-cov-3.906621_pt1 | contig 15476 bp, 10 predicted proteins | sample MGYA00403705_ERZ1108170 | MGnify/ENA primary metagenome ERZ1108170 (study PRJEB35170, sample SAMEA104062422) | human gut metagenome | biome: human gut; feature: human-associated habitat; material: faeces | place: Denmark | collected 2012-06-15 ...
ATGCCAGCGTAAGCTGTATCTGTCCTTTCGTTGTATTTTTAAGCGAAGTCAATTTCTCACAGTATGTCAGTGCTTTTATGTAAATATGTGCGCCAAACGGCAGCAGTGCCGCCGCCTTCCGGTATGCAACCTCACCGCCGCCCATAATGAAACATTTTTTATCCTGCGAATCCACAAAAAAGGGGAAATATGCCATTGTGCCTTTTATCCTTTCCGTTTTTATCCTTTATTAAAAAAAGCTGCCGGACTAAGCCCTTTTACTTAGTGCGGCAACTTTTAAATTTATTCCATGAAAAGTGGTGTTGAATAATATCTGTCACCGCTGTCCGGCAGCAGTGCAACAATCGTCTTACCCTTATTTTCAGGACGCTTTGCAAGCTGAATTGCCGCATATAATGCCGCTCCTGAAGAAATACCGACTAATACGCCTTCTTTTTTGGCAAGAAGCTTTGCCATATCAAATGCAACATCATTGTCAATCGGCATGACTTCGTCATAAATCTCCGTATTTAAAACCTCCGGCACGAAACCTGCACCGATTCCCTGTAATTTGTGTGCCCCTGCACTTCCGCCTGAAAGCACCGGTGAACCTGCCGGTTCAACTGCAACCACCTGAACTTCCGGTTTTACGGATTTTAAATATTCGCCGACACCTGTTAATGTACCGCCTGTACCGACACCGGCAACAAAGATGTCAACTGCGCCGTCTGTATCTTTGTAAATTTCAGGACCGGTTGTCTTTCTGTGCATTGCCGCATTTGCCGGATTGACGAACTGTCCCGGAATAAAGCTGTCCGGAATTTCTTTTGCCAGCTCATCTGCTTTTTCAATCGCACCCTTCATGCCGCGTGCGCCCTCTGTCAGCACAATTTCTGCACCGTATGCCTTTAAGATGTTGCGGCGCTCAATACTCATTGTTTCCGGCATGGTCAGAATAATGCGATAACCCTTGACTGCCGCAATCGCCGCCAATCCGATTCCGGTATTGCCGGAAGTCGGTTCAATAATTACAGAGCCTTTCTTTAAAATGCCTTTTTCCTCAGCATCTTCAATCATTGCCTTTGCAATTCTGTCTTTTACACTGCCTGCCGGGTTTAAATATTCCAGCTTTACAAGCAGGGTGGCAGGAAGATTTAATTCCTTTTCGATATTTTCAACTTCTACCAACGGTGTGTTGCCAATCAGTCCTAAAGTTCCCTTATAAATATTTGCCATAACATCCTCCATTCCGCAGGCATATCAATGCCGGAGGAATCGCGAACTGAATTGATTCAGTTCTGCGATAAGGGCTGATTTATGATGCCTGCCTCATAAATCAGCCGTATGAAAAATAATTGCATCAGCATTATTTTTCATACTTGTCTCCAATTCCGCAACAACATATCATTCTTAATTCATTTAGCCCTATTATATCGCCTTAATTCCTACTAGTCAACTAGAAATTGAGGGAATTACTGTTTTTTATCTTCCAACGTGTCCTCAGACACCAGCAGATACACCGCCGCCCCGTAGTCTAAGCGGCTTCTTTTTTCATAGTCAAACGCTGTCCATATCCGCCGATTCTGGAAAGTATTCTGATTCTGTGCTTCACTTATCTGCACTTTCGGATTGCTCTGTGCCGTCTGTTTTTTCAAATTCCGTTCCGGTAAATCCACCGAAATTCCCGCTTTTTGAAGTGTCCTCTCCGAAAGCAGCTCAAAATGTGCGGTCTTTGGCATTGCGTATACCACCGCCATTTCACGGATAACGTTTTTGTACGGCTGTAAATCAGGTGCAAACGGCGGTCTTGTTTTTAAATTTTCGCGTTCATACAAATCAAAAATCAACAGTTCCGTAAAAAGTTCCAGCTGAGCTTCCATCTGCATATCTTTCGTTTTTTCACATCCCGATTCTGCCTGTGTACCTGAAAAATCCGCACTGTCCGGTGCTTTCTGTACCTGCATAATCCGCAGTTTTGCCGCATCGTAAAAATGCTGATACCTTGTCATGCGCGAATGTTTTACCGCAAACAGCCCGTTCTTTTCATAATAATCCGCAAGATATGCAAACATCGCATACGGTGTATCAAAAAACTCCCGCAGATATGTCAGACTTTGCACATACTGGCGGCTATTATAGTACAGCTCCACCATTTCCTCCACCGCTTTTATCGTCAGGACATCGGCATATGAAATCCACTTTGTATACAGCACCTCATACGGCGCCGTATCGGTGTATACAATGCCATATTCTTTGGCGTTTTGATACATTTTCGAGCCTTTTAACACCTTTAAAAAGCCAAGCTGTAACTGGTCCGGCTGCATATTGTATACATCATTAAACGACTGCTCAAACCGCTCCAGATTTTCATACGGCAGTCCCGCAATCAAATCCAGATGCTGATGCACATTTCCCGCGCTGTGTACCGATGCCACAACCTTTTTTAATTTTTCCAGATTCATCGTGCGGTCGATTGCCTCAATCGTCTGCAGATTGGTGGACTGCACACCGATTTCAAGCTGCACCAGTCCTTCCCGCATGGCTGCAATTTCCGCCAGTTCCGCTTCATTGAGCAGATCCGCCGCAACTTCAAAGTGAAAATTTGTCACACCATTGTCATGCGTGCGCAGAAAATGAAGCAGTGCCAGTGTTCTCTCATGATTGCAGTTAAACGTTCTGTCTACGAATTTGACCTGCGGCACTTTGGCATCCAGAAAAATCTGCAATTCCGCAAAAACAAGCGGCAGGCTTCTGAAACGCACCGAGCGCGACACGGATGACAGACAATAACTGCACCGGAACGGACAGCCTCTGCTGCTCTCATAATAAATGATCTTATTTTTAAAAGTGTCCAAGTCATAATACAGAAATGGAAGCTCCGACAGATCGGTAAGTCCTCTTGGCTTCGTACAAAGAATATCTTTTCCTTCCCGAAGCACCAGGCCGTCAATATCCCGAAAACCCCCGGTATCACGGAAATTTTCAATACCACAGGAATTCCCAGTATTACAAGCGTTCCCAATATCATAGGACTTCCCAGTATTATGGATATTTCCAATATCAAGATATCTTCTCAGCACATCATAAAAGGTTGCCTCTCCTTCTCCAACCATAACTCCTGTAAGCTCCGGCATCTCCGCAAGAAGCTGATCGGCATCGTAGGTTACTTCCGGTCCGCCAACCCAGATATCTGTATCCGAAAGGAGCTTCTTTAATTCTGTAATGAGCTCACGGATCATCTCGATATTCCATATATAACAGGAAAATCCAACCGCATCCGGCCTTCTCTTATAGATATCCGCAAGAATCTCTCCTTTTTGATTGTTGATCGTATATTCTGCAATCTCAATATATTCTGCAAGAGACGGCTGTCTCTTTACCGAATATGAGTACAGGGAATAAATCCCCGGATTCGAATGAATATATTTTGTATTTAATGCTGCCAGTAAGAACTTCAAGGAATTCACGACCTCCTACTATATGATTTTCTGTATCTTTGCAGGCTTATTCATAATAATCTCTTTTTCATGTTTCTGATATATGAAATTATTTATCCATTTCAAGGATTATACCACAGATAAGATTTATTAAGCTACAAAATCCGGAATTTGCCTTTACTTTAGAAAACGCGGATGATAGACTGAGTCTGTAGACAAAATTTTTTATAGGAGGGTATCTATGAACAAAAAAATGAAACACTTATTACTGACTTTATGTGTCTGTATCTTTGGTCTGATGATGACCGGCTGCGGTTCTGCTATTAACACAACCGTAAAACTCACCTCTGCCACCAAAGCAACCTGTACGATTGAACAGGGTTATGATGATGAAATGTTGGATGGACTTGCCAGCATGTCTGAAATGACAAAAAAAGAACTCATTAATGAACTTAAGGGATCCGGTGCCAAATATTCAAAAAAGAAGATCGATGGTGTTACCTACCATATGTTCTCCATGACTGTAAAAAACAAAAAACTCAGTGATATCGAAGATTTACTTTCATCTGCAGGTTACACAAATGTATGTCTGACAAAGAATTTCTTCTATGCTACACTTGATCCTTCTACAGCAGGCAGTAATCTTACAATTGCAAAACTTGCCGACGCTGCACAGCTTCAGAAAAACGATCTTACTGACAGCCTGTCATTCTACATGAATGTAAAGGTTTCATTTAAGAATAAGGTTAAGGCCACAAACGGTAAGCTTTCAAACAAATCAAAGACTGTTTCATGGACGATCAGGGATGCCAGCAAGAAGAAAAACTTCTACGCATCTACCAGTAAGGTTACAAAAACAGCAAAGACAACAGCCGTTAAGAACAACAAGTCCTACAAAGCCGGCAAGAAGATCACAGTATCCAACAGCAAGAGCCTTGTAAAAATGAAACTGGACGGCAAGGTAGTTAAGAAGAACACAGTCGTTAAGAAAAAGGGAACACATACCCTGACCATCTGGTCAAAGAACGGCAAGGTTCAGAACGTAACCTTTACAATTAAATAAGACGATTTATCACATAAAAAACATCCATACCTTTATTTACAGCATTTATCTGTATTATAAAATATGGATGTTTTATTTTTATAATTTTATCTTTTTATCATAGACAAGAATCCATCTGCTCTGTATTGTTATAAAGCAGATGGATTCTGTACTATAATCATATTCTTAATGTTTTCTATTTCATCCAGACGTCAATATCAACGGATCCTGAGATTCCCGGCACACTTCCCTCACTGGTATACTGCCAGCCGGTAAACAGATATGGGAAATCGGGTACATTGGAATATTGTGCCAGCCAGAGCTGATAATCACCCAATCGATCCATATCCAGATTCTGCGCATACCAGTTTCTATTTGCATAGATCATCGGTGTATATCCGGCATCTTTTATCGTCTCACAAAAACCAACAATGGCATCGGTACGCTCTTCATTTGAAATATCATTTGCGCGGGCACCTTCTGCTTCCATCTTCTCCGTATCAATTACAACCGGATAACTGATCTTATAACCTGCGATATTCTGAAGTACATACTGTGCTTCTTCTACTCCTTCATCATAACTTACTGCCTGTGTATAGAAATATACCCCAACCGGCATTTCTGCTTCCAGAGCTGTTTCTATATTCGTCACATAGCCGTCATCCAGTGCCAGACCACCCTGTGTATATCCACGATATCCCAAACGGATCATTGCAAACTTAATACCAGCTTCTTTAACTGTCTCCCAGTCGATTGATCCCTGATGACTGGATACATCGATTCCAAGCTTTGCATGCTTGATTTTGTCATCCGAATAACTCATATAGCCATTATCATCCAATTGAAACCGTTCCAGATCATAATTATGTCTGGCTACCTTACTACTGATCTTATAAAGCTGTGCAGTTTCTTTATCATCTCCTACGATGATGTAACTCTTCTTGATATAATTCCAGTAATTATCATAGATCAGATTTGCCAGTTCTCCCGGTGTCAGTTCAAGACCATGTTCCATTTCCGTGTACAAGGCAGGTGTCGACCTGGTTGTCTTATTATAATCAATACCAATACAGATTCCTGCAATGATTCCAATTACAATTCCTGCACAGATGCACACTGCATATTTCATTCTTTTTGCTAATTGTTTTCTTCTGTCTGCTTCTCTCATGTCAGTCACAAGCCGTTTATATTTCAATTCGTTCCGTACCTAACCGAAGCTGTATGATCTTATCATATTTTCGTCTGATCGCATGACGATATTTTCTTGCTATATCAGAAGAAAACATCTCTGTGATATCCTCCTGATTCAGGATTGCCCTGTCATACAGTACTCTGTACTTAATATTCCAGTCATACATCAGGCTGGTACAGTTATCGATACTTACTTTTATAAACGAACCTTTCTTCTTTCCTGTTAATACTTTCAGATTTGCCCGTTTTCTGCCAACGGAGTTCTTGACATCAAACAGTACCTCAGCGCCCGGAAACCGCTCCCATATCGCATTCAGAAACGCCTGCAGCTTCTTATCCGTAAAATACTTCGTTACATCACAGCATACAAATAAGATTGCTTCACCCGGTTTCTTCTTCACACTGTCAAGCCATGAAAAATCAAGGATTGATTTGCCGATATTCTGCTCCCGATCCCTGCTCTCCACCATCTTGCGCCGCAGTTCCATGATCTCAGGCATATCTACATTGTACCATCGGATCCTGCCATTATCCATGCGGGAAAACATGGTATCTAACTCAGCTCCGACATTTACAATAACGCCATCTGCATACCTCATAATAAACTGTTTTACCCGTTTGTCAATCTCTACGATCCGTCCGATCTTAACAAGACGATCATATTCCTGATACATCGCATTAAAATCTTTATGAGAAACGTTTAATTTTGCCGCGATCTTAATGGATTCATCATCATGGAACATCTTCGGATATCGTTCCGCTACCATTGACCGTGCCCATACTGCACGCTTGATCTCAGGATTTACAAGCTTTGCTTCATCCTTGATACTGTCGCTGATACGATTAATGATCATACGACATTCCGGTACATGCTGATGCTCAATATAATCATGAGGCATTCCAAAATATTCAAAATAATGAATCCGGATCTGTTCCTTCTTCAGCTTGTCATACAGCAGTCTTGCATAGCTGTTCAGCAGATCATTCTCTACTGTGAATATGGCGATCTCATCACAGATATCAGTCAGATCCGCATAGATCGGACAGGTATATTCATTCTGATGATACAGATCCTGGATCCAATACCTGCTAAGAAAGTCCTTAATGCCCAGCCGGTAATAATACTTCCGTACCTCTTTCTTGCGATCAAGCATATGATTGGCGAGATTTCCATCCATAAATTCTGTATCTAATGAAGGTGATAACAACACCAGCTTATCCGGTCTGCGAACACCTTCCTTCCATGCCAGAACTGCCAGTGATAACGCCAGTCCACCGCCTGTGGAATCTCCAACAACAACCAGACGGTCGATTGTCTCCTGCCTGGTCAGATGTCTGTATGTCCCGATCAGCATATCAAAGGTATCCTGTGCATTATGCTCCGGTGCCAGCGGATAGATCGGAACAGCCGCGCCATATCCATTTTCCTCGACCACAGTCGCAACAAATTCCCACTGGTTTTTGTTGATTTCCATACAATGACCGCCGCCATGGATATAAAAGAAGAAATTCTTTACCTCTTTCTTCTTTGGTTTCACATAATAGCATAATCCATTCTCTGACTCTGCCTTTGTAATATGAAATGCATCCTGCATCCACTTTGGAGGCGTGCTGCATTCCCGTTTTCTTCCCTTCAGGACTTTTTTAGCAATATCATCCGCTTTCATGCGCTTATCATCCAGCATGACACCTGCAATTTTCTCTTTAATGATAACAAGACTGTTTTGTGTACTCATATAATGTATCCCTTAATATACATATGTAACCATTTTTACCTGCTACCATTTTCACATAACCGGGATTGAATATCAAGTCTAATTTTAATCTGCTGATATCTTCATTGCTACATTCAACATATCGATCACAGATCCATCGGCTGCATCTAATACCACCATCTCACTTGGATAATCCGGATCCGATTTATCATCACAGGAAGAAAAGATCCAGACAGGTTTATATTCAAATTGTCCATCTGCTGCGCCTGCTGTCAGGTAATAGGTCAGGGTCACATCATTAAAATTGATCGCGTTATATTTACATGGATAGGTTTTGTAATATTCCGGTATGGTTTCATTTGCCTTTTCAAGCAGCTCCGGAAATGAAAGGATCTCAGTCTTTGCGCTTTCTCCGGTGGACTCCAGATAATCACACCAGTTCGCATTGATGATTCCATTGGAATCCATTGTGATCTCATAGCGTTCAACCGGCACATCATAATATTCCACCTGCTTCTGCAGATTTTCAACCTGATTAAATGCCATCGTTGACACCGGCTGCTTATCAACAGCTCTTACGTAGGTGAACGAATACCCATCCACATCCGTAGCAACAACCGAATTTGTCGCATCTGTATATACCCAGTAAAGATCAGAACTGTCCTGTAAGGCTACATCCTTCGCACCGATCTTCGACAGAAATTCTTCTGCCTTCATCTGTGCTTCCTCTTTGGAATAGCTGCAGGCATTCTGAACTGTATTCTCCTGATCCGCTTCTGTTTCTGTCTCTCTTTCATAGTCAGCCTTTGAATATGGCGTGACATACGTTGCCTTTTCTTTCGGACGGTACATCATAAGATCTTCCCGCATATTAAAGGAACGATAAACGCTGTCGGTTTTGTAATACAATTCATATTCCTTCCCATCCACAGTACCAACATAATCATCCGCGGAATAATCTCCGGCAGCCGGATAACTGTCCGGGGCATCTGCCAGTTCCGTTTCCAGATCGCTGATCCATGAATCATAGGAATCCGCAAATACAGGATCCGGATAATTCTCCTTTGCTGTCTGATACTGTGTGATCTCTGCCTGAATGTCCTTTTTTATCCGATGCATGGAATCATATACATAGATTCCCTCATCCTTATCAAACAGATTCTCTGCCACCTGCTTCTTCACTTCATTACTCTCCGGATCTTTCTTCTTATACTGTGCGATCTGAAGGTCAGAGGTATCCGGAACACTGATATCATCATCCGTTACATGGATCTTTGATAAGCCGGTATCTCCAACCGCAATCTCCGTATCACAGGTAAATGGAATCTTATACTTACTCCACAGACTTCCACTATCCAGATCTTCTCCGGATGCAGATGTCTCCGTCTGTCCCAGATCCGCCTCTGTTTGTTTCGGCTGGGTATTATCTACATTGTAGTCTACATTTTTCCTTCCGCATCCTGTAACAGCCGCAGATACTGTAAGAGTTCCTGCAAGAAACAGTGCCATCATTTTTCTTCTTTTTGTAATGTCCATTTTCATCATTTGTATCCCTTCTTACTTAAAGATTTTCCCGTTTTCCCTCATATATCAGATAAAAATGACTTCTTTTATTATCCTTATACCGCCTCCGTTTAATCCTGTATTACACTGCATGTTCCCAGTGCCTTCGATACCTCAAGGATATCAATATAGGATCCGTCGGTTGCATCCAGCACGACCATCTGTTGAGGATCTTCATATGTAACTTCATCAAATTCATATACTTCAACCTGCGATATGATCCATGCCGGCACATATTCAAATTCACCGTCCTGTGCTCCCGGTTTCAGACAATAGGTAAGCTGCATACGATTAAATTCGATCGACTTGTACTGTGTATTATACTTTGCATAATATTCAGAAACAGATGAATCCGCCCGCTTCATCAGTTCTTTAAAAGAAAGCAGTTCTGTTTCCTCTGCCTCACCTTCGACAGACAGATTATTCGTCCAGACAGCTCCGATCACTCCATTATCATCCACCGCAATCTTACAGTAATCTGTAGGTATATCCACACCTGCTTCCTGCTGCACCATATTGTCAACATTCAATGCCTGTAAGCCCTCTCCAAGAGACTGATCCTTTATCATCCGGTTAAATGTAAAATAATACCCATCAATATCACGCTCTATAAGCGTTGATAAAGCATCATCATAGGTCCATGCCAGTGCGGAGGACTCTCCAAGTGTCATATCATTACAGTCGATCTTCTTCAGAAATTCTTCTGCTATCTCCAATGCTTCCTCTTCTGAATATTTACACTGGTTTTTATCGTTCAGTGCCTCCTCTGCACCTTCGGAACCATATTTTATACTGTCATTTAATGACACATAGCCGCCATGATTGATCATCTCCGTTCCATCCTCTGTTCCGTCTGCAGGTCTATATACCATGGCATCCTCCTTCAATGATAAATTATAGCTTAAAATCGTATCATCCGGTGTCCTCAGAACAAATTCATATTGACCACATGTTCCAAGGTACTTTGTTGCAGAATAATCTCCGGCAGCCGGATAATCTTCCGGTGCTTTTTCCAGCTCATCCTGAAGCTCTGTAAGCGTATCATTTATCTCCTTAATACGTTCCGCATCGGTTCCCAGCTCTTTTTTCAGTTGTTCATAGGATGCGATCTGTTCTTCTATATCTGCCTTTGTCTGATTGTTCTCATCATAAGCATAGATTCCTTTGCTCTTATCAAATATCGCTTCCGCTATTTTTTTAAGTGCCTCTCCTGCGGTATCATTCTTTGTTAACTTCTCAGTATACATGATTGATGTATCAGGAACCGAGATCTCATCCACCTTCAATGTGATCTCACTCAAACCCGAATCCCCTACTGCTATACTGTCATCATATGACTTTGGAATATCGTACTTATCCTGAATACTTCCGCTGTCCTTTTTTCCGCCAGATCCATCGATATCATAGTCGATATCTTTTTTCCCGCATCCGGTAAATACCGCCGCCATCATCATTGTTCCAAACATCAGCCAGGCGGTTCCTCTTCTCCTGATCTGTTTTCTCATCTTCCTTCCTCCTCATATCGTAAATATATTTTATTTCTTTCCCGATCCCGGTCACTTCTCTGCACTATCTGAAGTATCCGTATCTTCTCCAATTTTTGTATTTTTTCTCCAAATTATCTTACGACTTTCTAATTAAAACACAGGGAAAAATCATTTTCGCATCATAGCTGTATATTTTCTGAATAATTAAAAATGCTCATGTACTGCTTATTACATGAAACAGTACATGAGCATATCTTTTATATTAATATTTTTATTCTTCAGAAGATGTATCTTCGGCAGAAGTGTCCTCAGCGGATGTATCTTCAGAAGATGTATCTGTGTCTGTATCCGTATCGTCTACGTCTTCTGTATCGGAATCGTCTTTGTCATCATATGTATAATATGTGCCAAGTGACTTGGCCAGTTCCAGAAGATCGATCACTGATCCGTCTCTTGCATCGACTACAACCATCTGTGTCGGGCTGTCCTTATCTGTATAATCCTGATATTCCTCATACTGGGATAATATCCATGCCGGAATATATTCAAAGGTTCCTTCTTTGTCTCCTGCTTTCAGGAAATAGGTCAGCTCCATACCGTTAAATTCAATCTTCTTGTAATGAGATGTGTACTTGCTGTAATATTCAGGAACGGTTTCATTCATTTTATCTAACAGATCCTTATAGGAAAGAATCTGTGTTGCCTGTGGTTCTCCATCTGCTTCCAGATATTCGCTCCAGCTTGCACTATTGATACCCTTGGAATCAATGCTGATGGAGCATTCCTCCTTTGGAATATCAATGGATGCATTGTCCTGCTGGATGTTATCGACATTCCATGCATTTACTGTTGCGGTTGGCTGGTTATTGATCGCTCTTGAATATGTGAATGTATATCCATCCACATCTGTTGACTGGTTGTCACCATTATCATCATAATAAACCCAGCAAAGTGCTGATGTATTCTTTAAGGTAACATCCGTACATCCGACTTTTGCAAGGAAATCATCTGCCATCTGTCTTGCTTCATCTTCTGAAAATGTACACTGATTTGTATTTGCATCTACAGAGTCTGACTCGTCTGCACTATACTGCATGTAATCGTCCATGGAAGTTGAATAACATCCGCTTGCTCCATCCTTTGGACGATATTTTAAGAAATCATCCGCAAGATACAGGGAATATCCGGTTGTACCATTTTTCTCGCTCGGAGTGGATACCGTAAACCTTGTATCTCCGATCGAACCAATAAAAGTATCTCCTGTATAATCGCCTGCTGCAGGATATTCATCCGGTGCAGTCGCAAGCTCATCCTTCAGATCATTGATCCAGGAATCATAATAAGATGCCATGTCACTGTCACCTTTTTTCTTTTCGGCTTCATACATATCGATCTCAGTCTGAATATCTTCTTTGGTACGCTTATCATAATCATATTCATAGATACCCTTATCTTTGTCCAGAACTGCCTCTACTGTTTCTTTTTTACTATCATTTGTTGTTTCCTTCTTCTTAAACGATGCAACATACAGATCTCCTGTATCCGGTACGATCACTTCTTCTGCATCGATTGCAATCTTCTGAATACCGGAATCTCCTGTTGCGATCTCGGTATCACAGCTTTCAGGTATTCCATATTTACCCTGCAGGCTGCCACTGTCCGCATTGCTTCCAGAACCACCATTTCCTTCTACATCATAATCAATATCCTTCTTGCCACAGCCGGTAACTGCTGTGCTGACTGCCAGCATACCAACTAACAGGCAGGCTGCCATTTTTTTACGATATACGCGAAATCTTTCTTTATTATTCTTTGTTTTGTTCTGCATATAAGAACCTCCTCTTTTCTTCTCTCATTTATTATAGCTTCTGGATCCGATCCAGTAAATGACATATTATTTTGCGCCATGTTCCGCGACCGATTACTCTTCAGTCGTATCACCGGTTGTATCTGCATCACCCTCTGTGGAATCTCCTTCACTGCCTGTGGAATCTCCGGAAGTGTTGGTATCATCATCTATAGTAGATATCGATGAACTGCCGTCATCAGATACATCTCTTGCGGTTGTATCGGTTTCATAACTCTGATATGTGCCAAGTGCCTTGGATAGTTCCATCAGATCGATCACCGTACCATCTGTAGCATCAAGGACAACCATCTGGGTTGGATATGTCTCATTTGTTGAATCGGTCATATCCTCATACTGTGTCAATATCCATGCAGGTACATATTTGAATGTTCCTTCTTCATCTGTCTTCTCCAGATAATATCCAAGCTTCATAGAATTAAACTCCACTTTTTTATATCTGGTTGGATATGTGGTATAGTATTCTGCAATATTCTTATTTGCTTTTTCTAACAGCTCCTTAAATGATAAAAGTTCATTTGACTCTGTTTTTCCGGTTGTTTCCAGATAGGATACCCAGCTTGCAGATATAATACCATTAGAATCAACATATACCGTACAGGTTTCGGCAGGAATGCTTACCGATCCATCATCCTGCGTAATATTATCAACATTCCAGGCTTCCGGAACATTGGTAGTCTGATTATTAATCGCTCTGCTGTATGTAAATACATATCCATCAACATCAACAGCCTCGGTATTCCCATCTGTTCCATAGTAATACCAGTAAAGATCCTGTGTATCATTCAGGGAAGCATCTGAAATACCGACCTTACTGATAAAATCATCTGCAATGGACTGTGCCTCTTCCTTTGTAAATGTACATACATTTGAGGCTGACACATCTGCATCTGACAGATCATCCCCGCTATCCGGAGTTGAATAATATACTCCGTTCATTCCATCTTTTGGACGGTAGGTGATCAATGAATCCTTCAGACCTACGGAACCACTTCCGCCTTCCTGATCGTCCATATACATAATATATTTTCTTCCGTTGATCTCTCCGATAAAGGCACTACCGGAATAATCATCAGCCGCCGGATATTCATCCGGTGCATTCTGAAGCTGATCTTTCAGGTCGGAGATCATGGAATCAAACCAGGATGCACTGGAATTATCTCCATTTGCTGCAGAATCCTTCTTTTCCTTTTCATACTCATCGATCTGGTCCTGAATATCTGCTTTTGTCATATTGTTATAATCATATGTATAAATACCTTTGTCTTTTTCAAGTACAGCTTCTACGATCTGTTTTCTGGTATCATTTGATGATTCTTTTCTTTTTACATATACGGTCGGAAGATCTACCGTATCCGGCACTGTTACCTCATCTGCTTCTATTGCAAGTTTGCTGATCCCGCTGCTTCCAGCGTCCAGTGTAGTATCACAGGATTCCGGTATTCCGTACTTACCCTGAAGGCTTCCACTGTCCGAGCTGCCTCCGTTTCCTGATTCACCGTCTACACTGTAATCTATATTCTTCTTTCCACAGCCTGTAAGTGCAGTTCCTGTTGCCAAAACTCCTACAATGGCAAGTGCTGCCATCTTTTTATAGTGCATTTTTCTGCTTACCTGTGTTGTCTTATTACCTGCTGTTTCTTTTCTTATTTTCTTCAAAATAATTACCTCCTGCTGTGATCCTACATTTTAACAAACAAAATTAATATGTATATTTTTTCAGCGCTGTAAAAATATTAACACAAACCATCGATTTTGTTCATTAATACGGGTCTATTTTTTTATTAAACTTTCTTAAGCTTTCTTTTCATTTTTCCCGACATATTAAATGTACATGATCACTACATATTTTATGCAATATAGTTGCATCCTTTTTGCATCCTTTTTCTACAATTTCTTTTATTTCTATATTGCATTTTTTCTTTTTATGTTATAGTATGTGCGATGAGAAAGAATAAAGAGGTGTCATTCTAATGAATATTACCATGTTAAAAAGTAAGATCCACAGAGCCGTTGTTACACAGGCTGAACTGAATTATGTCGGCAGTATCACCGTAGACTCTGAGCTTTTGAAGGAAGCAGGAATTCTTGAATATGAAATGGTGCAGATTGTTGATATTGAAAATGGAAATCGTTTTGAGACATACACGATTGCCGGAGAACCGGGATCCGGTGTTATGTGTTTAAATGGTGCCGCTGCCAGACAGGTTCAGGTAGGCGACCATATCATTCTGATGTGTTATGCTTCTATGACACCTGAAGAGGCCAAAGATTATCGTCCGACTGTTGTATTTGTAAATGAAGATAATTCCATTTCCCGCATCACAAGCTATGAGAAGCACGGCGAAATCGGATAAATACCTGAAAACGAGGTGTATAATTACCCTTGGTATTTTGAGTTAGTTGCATAATTTATTATACCAAAAATAGCTATAGGCACGAGCCCATAGCTATTTTTCTTTTTAGGGGAGTTTTTTTACAGCTCTACACCACACACTACATTTATGACTCAGTTTTTAATTTGTCAACATCATCTGACATTATGTGTACTTTCATAACAAATTTCTCTTACAGTTTTCCTGCCATTTGTGCCGGCACGTAAGCTTTTATGTGTATTCCGTCTTCCTTGTACTCTTCACTGATAATCTGCCCATATTTTCTAATAAGCCCTACTTTTCCGGCATCCGCATAATCAAGGACCTTTTCAACAGTAACACGCATTGATTTCAATGCCTTCTCTAAAGCTTCATTAATGTCATCCAGACCTGCTTTTTTCTTTATTGCCGCATTTACAACATAGTCCGCGTTAAAGTCACTAAGAATTGGTTTGTCTTCTAATTTGTCCAGCTTATTAAATACTGTTATAACAATCTTGTCCTTAACATCCAGTTTCTTTAACGTTTCATATACGGCATGCATGTTTTTATCCATTGATTCATTAGAAGCGTCAACAACATGAATAATAATGTCCGAGTATTTTGCCTCTTCCAATGTGCTTTTAAAAGCATCAATCAAATGATGCGGAAGTTTTCTTATAAATCCTACGGTATCAGTAAACAATATCTCCTCACCGTTTTCTCTCACAAGTTTTCTCGTTGTAGGGTCAAGTGTCGCAAAAAGTTTATCCTCCGATAAAACTCCTGCACCCGTAAGATGATTGAGAAGGGTTGACTTTCCGGCATTTGTATAACCTAC
>ERZ1108170.1408-NODE-1408-length-15255-cov-3.026316_pt1 | contig 15255 bp, 32 predicted proteins | sample MGYA00403705_ERZ1108170 | MGnify/ENA primary metagenome ERZ1108170 (study PRJEB35170, sample SAMEA104062422) | human gut metagenome | biome: human gut; feature: human-associated habitat; material: faeces | place: Denmark | collected 2012-06-15 ...
CGCTCTTCCGATCTTATAGCTATTTCAACCCGAATCCAAACGGACGCAACGTGTCCGACTGCACCGTGCGCGCGATCTGCAAGGCAACGGGGAAGGACTGGGGCGAGGTGTACTTGTCCCTCTGCATACAGGGCTACCTTGACGGCGACTTACCCAATGCAAATGCATGCTGGGGCGCGTATCTGCGATCGCTTGGGTATCGGCGCTATATCATGCCGGATACCTGCCCCGATTGCTACACGGTCGGTAGGTTCGCCGATGAGCACCCGCGCGGGACGCATATTCTCGCGCTCTCCGGCCATGTGGTCTGCGTGCAGAACGGCGTGATCTATGACAGTTGGAACAGCGAGAACGAAATCCCGCTTTATTACTGGGTCAAAGAAACGGAGGAATGAACATGGCATATCCCTATTTTAACCCCTATTATCCGCAGCCAATGCCGGATAACCTCATGCAGATGCGGCAGATGCAGCAGCCACAGATGCAGCCCATGCAGCAGCCAGTGCAACAGAACCCCATCGCACAGGGCGGCGTGCAGTGGGTAAGCGGCGAGCAGGAGGCAAGAGGGTATCTTATCGCGCCCAACTCCGCTGTTGCTCTGTGGGATTCCAGCGCGCCGACGGTGTACCTCAAGCAGTCCGACGCAAGCGGCAAGCCGACGCTCAAGATTTATGACCTTGTGGAGCGCGCAGAAACGGCTCCTAACGTACCGCAAAAGCCGGGCGTGGAATTTGTCTCCCGCAAAGAGTTTGACGCACTGGCGGCGCTTGTGGGCGAAATAAAGGGTAAGAAGAAGCGCAAGGAGGACGAGGACGATGAATAATCCCTTTTTCAGTGCGCTCGGCGGAGGGAACGGCTTCATGCAGATGATGCAGCAGTTCCAGCAGTTTAGGGCGAATTTTCAGGGTGATCCCAAAGCGGAGGTCGAAAAGCTTTTGCAATCTGGGGCTATGAGCCAACAGGAGTTAAACCAACTTCAATCTATGGCAAAGCAGTTTGAACACTTATTTCATTGATCTTATCGTGGCCACGATTTGATAAATAAAATTTTGAAAGGAGAGATAATATGTCTCTTTCCGACGGCGCTCCCATGATGACTATGCCGGTCGCGCCCGCGAACAACTACGGCGGCGGTATAGGCATGTGGGGCGAAAACTGGATCTGGATTATCGTTCTTTTTCTCTTCGGTTGGGGCCGCAACGGGTTTGGTAACGGTAACGGCGGCGGGGTGATGGACGGCTACGTCCTCACGTCCGACTTCGCAAGTGTTGAGCGCAAGCTTGACAGTGTAAATCAGGGCCTTTGCGACGGATTTTACCAGCAGGCGCAGCTTGCCAGCGGCGCTAACATGGCGATGGCAAACGGCTTTGCACAGGCCGAGCTGTCCCGCGCAAACCAGCAGGCGGCGCTGATGCAACAGCTTTACGCCATGCAGATGCAGGCCGCAAATTGCTGCTGCGAGGATCGCGCGGCTATCGCGCAGGCGCGCTATGACATGGCGGCGCAGGCGTGTGACACGCGCAACACCGTGCAGAACGCCACGCGCGACATCATTGACGCGAACAACCAGAACAGCCGCGCCATCCTCGACTTCCTGACGCAGAGCAAGCTGTCCGACCTCCAGACCGAGAATCAGAATCTGAAACTGGCGGCATCTCAGGCCGCGCAGAACAACTATCTGATCTCGCAGCTGCGTCCGTGCCCTTCGCCTGCCTACATTACCTGTAACCCGTGGGCGGGCAGCGGTTACGGCGGCTGCGGCTGCAATCAGGGCTGCGGCTGCTGACAACTGCATAGCATAGCTTTTTCCCCACACGGGGAAAATGGTCGGCCCCGTGCCGATACTGACAACAACGCGGCGGGGCTATTGCCTCGCCGCTGTATTTTAATTGCCTCGATTTCGAGGCATATGAAAGGACTGATTATTTTGGCAGAGTACACAAACGCGAATATTGTGAGCGTAGCCGCAGGCCAGAACGTTCCCTTGACCGAAACGGCGGTCAATAGCAAGCCCTGTATCGTGCATCGCCAGGGCGCGGGCATTGTCACGCTGCGCGGCCTCACCAATCAAAACCGCGCCCTGTTTAGGGTCTCCTTTGGCGGCAACATCGCTATTCCCACCGGAGGCACGGTTGAGGCTATCACGGCGGCGCTTGCCATCAACGGAGAGCCGCTGACCAGTGCAACGGCGACCGTCACGCCCGCGGCGGTAGGGAACTACTTTAACATTTATGTTTCCGCACAGGTCTGCGTTCCGAAAGGCTGCTGCTTGACGGTCGCAATGGAAAACACCAGCACTCAGGCCGTCAACTTCGCTAACTCGAACCTGACGGTTGAGAGAATCGCGTGAAAGGAGAATGGACATGAGCAAGAAAGCAATGTATGATCTGCGCAATATGCTGTGCGACGAACTCGACGAGCTGGCACGTAAGGGCGAGCTTGGCGCGGGCGACCTCGAAATTGCGCACAAGCTGACGGACACCATCAAGAACATCGATAAGATTGAGATGATGGAGGACGACGGCTATTCCCGCGATGAAGACTATTCTCGCCGCTATTCCCGCGACGGAGATTGGCAGTCGGGTATGCGCGGCGCTTATGACCGCGATATGTCCAACGCGAGACGCGGTACGCACTACGTCCGTGGACACTACTCCCGCGACGGCAGCATGGAAAATATGAAACGCCAGTTGCAGGAAATGCTGGACAACGCCGACGACGAAAGCACCCGTAGAGCTATCCAGCGCTGCATGGACACGATTGAGGGATAAAGGGGGTGCATCCCCGTGTTAGACGAAACCGAGATCAAGCGCTGGATAGCGCGACTGGAAACGGAAGAATCGAGCTGGTCGAACTATGAAAAACTGGCGGTGCTGTATGCGCTCCAAAATCAGCACGCGCCCGAACCGAGCGCGCCAGAACCGATGATGTACTCTGCCGCCTCTGCCAAAGTGTATGGCGATAGCGACTTTCTACGGGCGGTGGCTGATGTGCCACCGGACAAGGCGTGGGAGATCATTGATGAGCTGATGGACGACCTCAAGATCGTCAATGAGCGCGTGTACAACAGTGTGATGCGGAAGCTCGAAAAATGAGAACACCCCCGTCGTAAGGCGGGGGATTCTTTTAGGTATAATTTACCTTTTGGAACACGAAGGTCAAATATGCCTAACGTGGCGTTACAAAAAACGCGCCGTCGTCATCTGCGTCAATTCTCCGAATGAAGCGCGTCCAGAATTCCTTTTTTTCTTCCCGCGAGTATGTATCATATTCGCCCAATCCGTTTCTCAAAGCATCAAGGTCTGTCTTTGGCTTTTCTTCCACGGTCTCAAGGGACTTTTTCAGGCTCGCGTATTCTGCCTTGTAATCGTCCAGCTCGATCAAATCATTTAGATACAGCGTTTTCAGTTTGCTCATTTTCTTTCGTATCGCGTCCGCGCTTTGCGTGGGCTTTTTTTCTGCCTTTTTGTAATACCTGTTGTTCCGCTCTGTGATTCCTGCAAGCTCGTGCAACAGGTAGTCTTCCAGCGCGTCTTCCCTGATCCTCTTCATGTGCGGGCAAGCGGAGTTGTCAAGCATCCGCGTCCGGCAACGGTAATATGTATATATCTGTTTTGCGGTTTCCGACTGCATTGTTCTCCCGCATTCCTTGCAATGCAAAAGCCCCGAGAACAGATACACGCGATCCACATCAACTCCGGCACAGCGCTGTGACCGCTGGCGGGAAATATCATTTACAAGGGCAAAGTCTTGCTTGCTCACCAACGAGGGGCAAGCGTTTTCGATGCCGTACACCTCGCCAATGTAAAGCCGGTTGTGGAAATAGTTGACATACTTGTTATATGCTCGGTCAATTCCCCATGTGTCGAGCATATATCGTTTTACAGCAAGGACGCTTTTCAGGCGGATATATGCGGCAAACATATCCCGCGCCGCGTCTGCTGTGTCGTTATCAATTTGGTATTGCCTGTCCTTGATAATATACCCTAAAGGCGCTTTCGATCCCGCCGGTTGCCCTTTTGCTCGTTTGCCATCGTTGATAAACTTGATTCGCTCGCTTGTGCGGTCGGCTTCGTCCTGCGCGACGGAAAGCATGATGTTGACCTTCAATCGCCCTGATGCGGTGCGCGTCTCGTAGTCCTCTTCCGTCGCTTGCCACGTCACGCCGTACCGGTCAAGCTGCGTCTGAACATCGTAATATCCAGCAACATTTCGGAACCAACGGTCGAGTTTAATAAACAGGATTGTGTCTACTTTCCCCGCCTTGCAATCGTCCAGCAGTCGCAGAAGCGCCGGGCGTTTTTTATACGGCTTTCTCGCGGATATGCCTGCATCCTCATATATGCCCACCACGGTCATTTTATTCGCTTTGGCATATCTTGCCAGCGCGTCCCGCTGCTCTTGTAATGATAGACCATGCCGCGCTTGTTCCTCGCTGGACACGCGTATATACAATGCCGCTCTCATCAAATCCCCCTCCAATCAATCTACAAGCACCATGCAGCCAGTAGAACGATAATGACAAACATTATAGCAATCACGCCGTTTCGGATATGGACACCGCGCCGCATAATCTCGATCGTGTCAGCCTTTGCGTCGACGTGGCGTTCCAGCTCATCGTTTCGCGCCTGCAAGGTTTCCTCGGTCGGCGTCAAGTGTTCGGAAATTCCGAATATTTCATCAAGGGATATGCCGAGCACCTTGCAGATCGGCGCGACGGTGTAAATGGACGGGGCCTTTGACAATTTCGAGAAAAAGTTCTGCACGGTGGACAGCGGTACGCCGGAAGCGTCGGAAATGTCTTGGTAAGTCAGTTTCAGTTCTTCTTTACGGATTCTACACAGCTCTTGAATGTTCATTTACATCACCTTAACTTTTCCGGTTTCTGCCCGTTTGGGGTGCCAAAAGTGGGGTTGTCAAACGCGGTCAAATGCCGTCATGTTGCAAAGTCTTGGTATTGAAGTGGTAAGGTAAAGCGCGATATGGTCAAGTCATGCAGCGGCGACCGCTCCCCGCTGGCTGCAAAAAGGCACTGCCGTTTGTTGCAGAGGGCGGCAGTGCCTTTAGTTACTTATTGTTTTTCAAGTTTTACGGTCTGCGTAACTCTCATGGCAGACACTTCGTAACTAATTACGCCGTCCTGATAAGTAAACGTTTTGGTGTCATCGCCGCTGGCGAGAATCGCCATATCGGTCTGGTCTTTATCATTTTCCGATTCCCAAGTGTACGGCTCATCTGCCGTGGTAGGGGCATCGAAAGAGCCTGCCCAATAGAGGGCTTTGGTGTCTCCGTTATCAGATACCCAATACACCTCAATGGTATCTCCGGCAATGGTAGCGGCCTGCCATGCGTCGTCTGCATTGCTGTTTGTCTGTTTCCATTCTCCGACAAGATCAGGCGGGGTTGCCGGATCGGTTTCTGGCTCGTCCTGCTTTGGCTCACCACATGCGGTTAACATGCCGAGCGCGAGAACCAAAGACAGCGTGATAAGCAAAAACTTTTTCATCTCAACTCTCCATTTTCTTATATTTTCGACTGCACAAAGTGCAATAATCGACATATAGCCCCGGTACTATAATTACTTGGAGGGACACAAAATGTTGTGTAATGGCGTAAAAAATGGTACAATAAACGAAATGGATATTGAAATAATGCGAGAGAAAGTGCTTTATTCCGCGCTATCGCTTGCACCAGAAGAAAAAAACCATCTTCTAAGATTTATTGAAGGAGGCTTATGCCATGAAAGAGCTAACGAAAGCATGGTACATAGACGCGAAAATGGTTGACGCAGTAAACCGGTGCATGGACGCAATCCGCGCGTCCGGGCTTTCTGCCGACAGCGCGGAATATCTTCCGGCCTGTTTAGATCAGGCAATCAAAGCAAGTAATCAGGTCGCCGCACAGAGCACTCCATTTCGAGAAACTCATGTGCAGGTAGAAGAAACAAACGGCGGGTATGATGTCACGCCTTGCGAGCTATTATTTGTTCAATAGCTGCCGATGCAATACCCTTCGATATTGTTTCAATCACCGCCAAAGAAACCGACCCAAATGACCGCAGTATTTTTGACGTCTTTGCCCATTGCGCTTTTTCGTAAATTGTCGCTATAAACTCATGCCCCTTTGGGGTGACATAGTAGATAGCCGGTAGTTTATTATGACGGAAATTCTCAACGGGGTCAAAGCGAAAATCTGTTGCCAAATATCCGCTTTCGGAAAGCTGGATAATATGATAAATCAGCGAACCCACGTCGTACTTATTCAATGGAGGGGTAAGCCGCATTGAATCTACATAAAGCACATGATATCTTGCTGCGGTATACCTTCCGATTTCTTCCGTCTTGATGTAGGTATGTTCCTCGCAGAATAGCATCAAATCGCGGACGCAATCAGGGTCAAGTTTCATTTCTTCTCCCTCTTGCTTTCCAAAAAATCAATATAGCGGTAAATCTCATCCAATTCCTCCGCAGACGCAGAGCGAATAAACTGAGCGATTTTACCATCCAAGCCCTCGCCCTCTGTGGCGGGGGCTTCTTTTATGCCTGGGTCGTCCGTTTCGCCACGGAGCCAGTTAACGGATACGCCGTATTTTTCGGCAATTTCATGGAGTTTGTTCTTGTAAGAGGTGCTTGTTCCTTTTATCCACATCGAAACAATAGCACCGTCGTTGTACCCAATGCTTTTTGCAAATTCAGCTTTTGCCCCATGAACATATTTTCCATCATCATCTTTGGGAATCAAGCTTAATATGCGCTCCAACATAATGTCCATAAAAGGTGCTCCATGTTTGTTACATTCGCCAAAGTTAAAACAATTTAAGATTGCCTATTGCAAAGTTAAATTTCGTGAGGTATCATATAACCATGCCAACCGAAAAAGGGTGCACAAAAACCAGCCCCCATAAAAGCGGCTTTTTACAATGTCTTTTGGCGATTTCATTGTAATACGCTTTCAGGGCAGTGTCAAGTGTGACTTCTCACGTTTATGAGGTTTCGGCGGGCGTTGACTGCGGCGGGGAAAACATAAGACCGGCGAGGGGCTGTCCTCACCGGCCAATGTCCAAATTTGTTTACCCTTTGCCCCATGCAGGCTTTCGCCGCTTGCAATGGTGCTACAAGTTCTTCTGGAGCCTTACCACTTTCGCAGTTTTGGTTCTGCGCATTGCCTTCTCGCTGGTAAGCCATCGGGAGTACCCGATACGGTGGGATATGATTACTGGCATATCACCGTGAGTTTTAACCTCTTCACTGAGTGCTCCGCCGTATTGGTTGCTACATTTAGCCAGTTTAACGCGCTTTGGCACCGCTGTTGCGATTCGGCAGGAAGGGAACAGGCAAAATCAAAAGGTTGGTCAAGCAAACCACCTCCTTGAGATTGCCACAGAGGGCTAAGGGCAGTATAGCAAATCTCCCCGCCGCAGTCAATGAAGTATCACAATGAAGGGAGGACGCAAAAATTGACATTGAGAGAGCTGCGAGAACGCTCCGGACTGACCCGCGCGCAGGTGGCGAAGAAACTGAATGTTGACCTATCCTGCGTAACGCATTGGGAGCTTGGCGACTGGCGACCGTTGCGGAAGTACCACAAGAAGCTGGCGAAGATGTACGGCGTGACCGTGGACGAGCTTTTGGAATCCAACGACGGGCAGTAAAAAATGCCCCGCCCAATGTTGCAGCATCGAGCGGGGCGGGTGGGACAAATCTCACCACAAGATATTGTGTCCGTGCTTATTGTAGCACGGAGGAAAGGAAAAGGCAATGAGTAAAAAGCCGGAGTACAAAATTATTTGGGTCACGCCCCCTGACCCTGTAAAGCTGGGGACGATCATGGGTGAGATTTACGCCCGAGGCAGAGGCCTTGAGTTTGTCGGCCTTGTGCCGAACGAGAAGAAGGGAGCATCGCATGGCTAACACGCTGTTTTTTGGAGGCATCGCCGCTGCGGTGATTGCGCTCAACGGCTGCGACTTTACGACGGGGCTCGCCGTTATCGGCGCATGTGCGGTCGGCAAGGTGCTGTACGAGCTGCTGCCCTACATCGACAGGGGGTGCAGACGATGAGATGGCACGACAAGCGCACGAGGGAGCAGCGCAAGGCCGATGAATCGGCGCTGATTGCGGCGGCGTGCCTGGGCGCGACGGTCATCTTGATCGTGGTCGCCATCTTAGCCACCAGCGCGCAGGCGGTCGAAGCAAGCCCCGAGGAATCCTCGGTAGTCTCAGAGGATTATGACCCCGCGTGGGACATTCCCGCGACTGAAAGCGCGGTGTGCAACGACGTGTTTCTCGGCGAGTTTACGCTCACGGCCTATTGCCCCGGGCGCTGTTGCTGCGGCAAGTGGGCGAGCGGCTACACCGCCACCGGCACGCTGGCGACCGAGGGCCGCACGATCGCCGTTGATCCTGACGTCATCCCGTATGGTTCGCGTGTCACGCTGATCTGGCCGGACGGCACGCAGCACAGCTATATCGCCGAGGACTGCGGCGGCGGTGTCAACGGCAATCACATCGACGTGTTTTTCAACGACCATCAGGCGGCACGCATTTTCGGCGTGCAGAGCGCAATGGCGTATTTGGAGGCGGAGGAATGATGCACTGCGAATCGTGCGGCGCGGTGTTTGAGGACGCCGTTGAAACGCTGGTACGGGAAAACCTCGACGGCGAGCGCGGCGTATGGCTGCACAGCGTAGAGAGCTGCCCGTACTGCGGGAGCGAATTTTTGAAGGAGCAAAAAGATGAAGATGCAGAAGATATCGACGCGCGGCATGAGCCGCGAAGACTGGCTTGAAGAGCGAAAGAAGAGCCTCGGCGGAAGCGACATGGGTGCGGTGCTGGGGCTGAACAAATACCGCTCGCCATACACGGTATGGGCGGAAAAGACCGGAAGGATCGGCGAAGAACCGGAAAACGAGGCAATGCGCGTCGGGCGCGATCTTGAGCCGTATGTGGCAAGCCGCTTTGAAGAGGCGAGCCGCAAGGCGGTGCGCCGCATGAATTACCTGCTGCGCCGCGAGGATTGCCCCCACCTGCACGCCAACATCGACCGGCAGATCCTCGGCGAAAGATCCGGCCTTGAATGCAAAACCGCAAGCGCGCTGAACCTCAAGCGCTACGAGGGCGGGGACTTCCCAGAAAGCTACTACGCACAGTGCGTGACGTATCTGGCCGTGACCGGCTGGCAGCGCTGGTATCTGGCGGCATTGGTGCTCGGCAAGGGCTTCTACTGCTATCAGATCACGACGGTCAAGGACGATGACGTTCCGGAATGGTGCGAGAGCAGCGTATACGTCAGCCCGGAAGAGATCGAGGCCGTCAAGCGCTGCGCTGAGGATTTTTGGCGCGGCTACGTGGACACCAACAACCCGCCTCCGATGGACGGGGCGGAAAGCACGACGGAGACGATCGCGGCCATCTACGAGGGCGTCGGTAGCGAAGTCGAGCTGTTCGGGCGTGAGAGCCTGATCGAGCAGTATCAATACCTGATGAGCCGCAAAAAGGCCATTGAGAAGGACGCGGACGCCATCAAGCAGCAGTTGATGAGCGACCTTGGAGACAATGAGCGCGGATACTGCGGGCGATTCACGGTCGACTGGAAGGCTCAGAGCCGCCAGACATTCGACGCGAGGGCGTTTGCCAAGGATCACCCAGACATGGACCTGAGCAGTTACTACAAAACGACAAATTTCCGCAAATTTGCGGTGAAGGAGGAAAAGGAAAGATGAAGGAAGGATTGATTCAGAACGCGCAGGGCGCGCAGGCTGTCAAGGCGGGCAAGCCGACGATGCAGCAGTACATCAAGCAGATGGAGGGCGAGATCGCTAAGGCTCTTCCGAGCGTCATCACGCCGGAGCGATTCACGCGAATCACGCTGTCTGCCCTGAGCGCAAACAAGCAGCTCGCGCAGACCACGCCGCAAAGCTTCCTCGGCGCGATGATGACGGCGGCGCAGCTCGGCATGGAGCCGAACACCCCACTCGGTCAGGCGTATCTCATTCCGTACCGCAACCACGGTCAACTGGAATGCCAATTCCAACTGGGGTACAAGGGCCTCATTGACCTTGCGTACCGCAGCGGTGAGGTCAGCATCATTCAGGCACAGGTCGTTTACGAGAACGACGAGTTTGAATATTCCTTCGGCCTTGAGCCGAAGCTCAACCACAAGCCCGCCTGCAGCGAGCGCGGCGAGCCGAAATTCATCTACGCAATGTTCCGCACGAAGGACGGAGGCTTTGGCTATGACGTGATGAGCGTGGAGGACGTTCGCAACCACGCGAAGCGCTTTTCCAAGGCATACAGCAATGGCCCGTGGCAGACGAATTTCGAGGAAATGGCAAAGAAAACCGTACTCAAGCGCGTTCTCAAGTACGCGCCGCTCAAGAGTGACTTTGTTCGCGCGGTGGCGCAGGACGAGACCATCAAATCGAAGATCAGCGAGGATATGTATTCCGTCAGCGATGATACCGTCATCGAAACCGAGAACTATACCGTCGACGAGACGACCGGCGAGGTGCTGGAAAGCGAAGGTGATACACAGTGATGAATCGCGTGTGCCTGATGGGACGCATCGGGCGGGAATTAGAGCTGAAAAAGACCAACAGCGGCGTATCCGTTGTATCCTTCCCCCTTGCCGTTGATCGCAACGGCAAAGAGGGCGGCACAGACTGGATCGATGTTGTCGCATGGCGCGGCACGGCAGAAGTGCTCTGCAACTACGCCGATAAGGGTCGCATGATCGGCGTCGAGGGGCGCTTACAGATGCGCGACTGGACGGACAAGAACGGAAACAAGCGCAGGAGCTACGAGGTGCAGGCTGACAGCGTGTATTTCTCGGACAGCAGGCGCTCGGAGGGTAACGATACTGCCACGCCGCAATACGCCGCAGAGAGCGCCGCAGGCGGCTTTACAGAGGTCAGCGAGGACGACGGCGAGCTGCCGTTTTAAGGGAGTAGGCTATGGCAAAAAGCGGGATCGATTACTTTCCGCTTGATGTCACATTAAACGCAAAGTTTGAACTGATAGAGGCAGAATTTGGCTTGACAGGATTTGGTGTAGTCGTTCACTTGCTGCAAGAGATTTACGGTAAGGCGGGTTACTACATTGAATGGACAGAGGAGGTTGCGCTTTTGTTCGCCCGCAAGGTCGGGTTGGGTGGGAGCGTCGTTTCCGAAATAATAGAGGCTTCTATCAGGCGAGGGATGTTCGACAAAGAGAAGTATGATAAGTACCACGTATTGACCTCTAAAGGCATACAAGAAAGGTACTTCGAGGCAGTCAGCCGCCGTAAAGTTCTTGAAGTCGATTACAACATCCTTCTGGTCGATGTCGCCCAAATTTTGACCAATGTTGACATTCAAGCGAAAAATGTAAACATTTTTTCAAAAAATGCTGACATCGAACGACAAAGTAAAGTAGAGAAAAGTAGAGTAGAGAAGAGTAAAGAAGAGTACATATTATGCGCTGAGCCGCAAGCGGCTGGCGCGCCGCCGGTGATTTCTTTGCCGCTGAATGATGGGACTTTCTTTGACGTGTCGGAGAATGACAGGGCCAAATGGTCGCAGCTCTATCCGAACGTTGACGTTCTGCAGCAGCTTAGAAACATGGCGGGGTGGTGCGATGCAAACCCGGCAAAGCGTAAAACACGAGGGGGGATCAAGCGGTTTATCACCTCGTGGCTTGCCAAAGAGCAGGATAAGGGCGGGAAAGCCCCGCAGAATAAGCCGTTTGGCTACGGCGATGTCTTTGCCGAGATGCTTGAGGAGGAAAAGAACCGTGGAAAGAGCTGACGTAATTAGCCTTTTGGGGCGATTGAAGCAGGCTTATCCGCAGGCATATGCCAAGATGACCCGTTCGGAAGCCGAGGAGCTGGTTTCCCTCTGGTTGGACATGCTGGGCGGGGAAGACCCCGCCGAAGCGATGGGCGCAGTAAATGCGCTGATTGCCGAGGATACGAGGGGATTTCCGCCGAAGGTCGGCCAAGTGCTGGCAAAGATCAGGGGCACAGTTTTCCCGCACGTCTCGGTGGCGTGGATGAAGCCATACATCGAGCGGACAGCCGAACAGGAGGCTTTCATGCCGAGCATATCGCGTTATGCGAGAGAACACGGGCTAACGTGGGAAGCGGCGGCTGACAAAATGGCAGGCGGTGCGCCGTGAGCGTGTATCGTGGGGGCATTTTCAAGTGCCCGTTTTACTCGCGAGACTACCGCGACTATCTCAACTGCGAGGGCGCACAAGTCAAGCTGCCAAAAGAAGAGCTGGACGAATATACGCGGCGCTACTGCGCCAACGAAGAATGGCGGCGCTGCCCGATCGCTCGGGCGCTAACGCTGCACTACGAAAGGACGGAGAACCGATGAGCGAAAGAAACAGAGACAAGACGAAGCGGCTCGAGCATGAGCTCGGCAGATACCAGAAAAAAGTCGGCGAGCTGATGAAAGCGAATGCGAAGCTGCGCGAGGATATGAAGGGGTTGAACCAGCTGCGCATGGCGTTCAACGCTTGGATTATCCAGATCGCGCTTGCCTACGGTGAGGCAGGGAAGGACCCCGACACGGGGGAAGAAATCCCGCGCATGAAGGCGCTCCACCTCGAAAGGCCGAAGGTGAACCCGCTGCTTGGGAAATACATGGTTGACCGACGCGTCGATGAGAAGAACGTGATGCATATTGCGGTCGGCCTGCGGGACGACCCGTGCGACCACAATAGCGCAAAGGAGGAAGAGGAATGAGACTGGCTATCATGGACACCAACGCGTTCAACACGATCATCGCCGCCGTAAAGGGCGCGGTATCAACGAGCTTGAGCCGGCCGATGTACAAGAATATCCGGCTGGAATTTCGCAAGAAGGACAAGGCGGTTACGGCTATCGCCACAGACGGCTTCCGGCTTTTCGTGGAGCGCGCGACCTGCTGCGAGGTCGAAGAGGATTTCGATTGCTACATCAAGCCGAGTATCCGCCTGCCACGCGGTAATTCCATGCGCTTGGAGCTGAAAGAACGGGACAAGACGGGAAGCGTGGTTGAGATTGAATGTCTCGGCTGCATCTTCGGTTTTGTTCAGCCGGTTGGAGAGTTTCTGGATTGGGAAAAAGTCCTGCCCAATGAGCCGACATTCCGTATCGGCGTGAATGCCGAGTATCTTCTCTCGGCGTTGCAGGCGGCAAAGGCCAGCGTCGGCGGTGCCTTCAAGCAGCCTGCTATTCTGGAATTTCGTGGGCCAATTGGGCCCATTACGATCAAGACCAACCACGAGGACGTCAAAATGGTCCTGCCAGTGCGAATCAGGGAGGCAGACGATGGCGCTGACATCAGCTGACCTTGCGCGGCTTGGGCCGGATGCGCAGAAGCAGGTGCGAAAGGCGATGAGCCGGGAACGGCGGCAGGCCGAAAGCGTGCATTTTTTTGTTGACGGCAGGCCCGTCCCGAAGGGTAGGCCCCGCGTCACACAGAACGGAACGTACACGCCGAAGAGCACGCGAGAATACGAGGCTGCCATACGCGCGGCGTGGGAGAGGGAAAACGTGATGCCGTTTGCCGCGGGAGACGCGCTGGAACTTGATGTTATTGCGTACTTCCCCATCCCGAAGGGGACGCCAAAAGAGCGCAGAGCAGAAATGGAGTTAGCCCCATACCTAAAGCGCGGAGACCTCGACAACATCGTCAAGGCCGTCATGGATGCGCTCAACGGGTATGCGTATCCGGATGATGCGGCGATATGGAATATTGCGGCGAGGAAAAGATACACGAATGAGCCGCCGGTCACGATAGTAACGCTAACCAAATCGCGAAGCGCAAGGGAGTTTACCGATGAGCTTTGAGCATTGCTTGCACTGCAAGCCGCCGACGCGCTATCCCGGCTGTCAGGACCATTGCCCACACTACGCGGAGGATATCGCAAAGGTCCGGGCGGCGAAAGCCGAAGAGAAGCGGCAGACGCAGGCAAAAGACGATTATTTGGGCGCGCGGCAGTTTAAGACGCGGCGCTATCAACGACTGAAATGAGGGAGCGAAAAGATGAATGCAAAAGACACTGCGGAGCGGATCCGTGGGCTGAGAACTGCCGCTGGCATGAGCCAAGCGAGTTTTGCCGCCATGTGTGGCATTGAGCAAGGGCAGCTGTGCAATTACGAGTGCGGGCGCATTATGCCGACTATCCCGCTGTGCGAACGGATATGCCGCGCCGTCGGCATTAACCTGCTCGACTTTTTACGGGAGGATGACAAGGGGAAAAGCGGAATCCCGACCGAGAAACGCATTGGCGAGAAGGTGAAAGCCCTGCGTCTGATGAGAGGGATGAACCAGACAGAACTTGCGGAAAAGTCAGGCGTCGCAGACAGCACAATCTCGTCCATCGAGCGCGGCGAGCGATACGGTATAGTCACGACGTATCTCTATCTCGCCGAAGCGCTGGACGTGTCCATTGGGGCGCTGTTAGGAGGGGAATGATATGAGCCGATTCGTTATGAGCAAGACGCCGTGGGAGCGCTGCCCGTATCCGGGCCTCAAAGCGGCGCTGGAGAAGACTGACTACAACCAGACCACGCTCGCCGAGGCTACCGGCATTTCGGCGACCAACGTGAGCCGCTACGTCAAGGGCGACGTGGATGTGACCGTGCGGGCGTTTCTCGCGTTGGAGGATATCACAGGCAAGCCGTTTAGGGAGCTGTTCGGGGCGCATATTTGGAGGGACGCGAGATGAACATGGTTGTAATTTTCAGGAGGGATAACACGTGAGCATTGGAGCCACATACAGCTGGATACCCGCGGCCTTTGAGGGCGCGAGCGGGCTGGGCAGTTTTGAAAAACTGAAAACCGTACACGGCAGAATCGTGTACATCAACGAGCGCCACCGCTACTTTACGGCGGAGGCGAATATCAACGGCAAGAAGCTCAGAGAGAGCTTCAAATTTTAACAAAAATCAGGAGGAATTTCATCATGAACAACAATCAGGACTATATCGTTCGCTGCGACCGAGCAGGCGTATTTTTCGGCAAGATCAAGGAGAGAACCGGCTCCGAGGTTACCATGACCGATGTTCGTAAGCTGTGGAGCTGGGACGGCGCGTGCGCTGTAGAACAGTTGGCGCAGGATGGCACAAAAACACCGGGCACCTGCCGCTTTACCGTGACGATTCCGGAGATGACCGTACTGGGAGCGATCCAGATCATCCCGTGCACGGATGCGGCATCTGCGTCGCTTAGAGGCGTAAAGGAGTGGAAGAGATGACGCTTGATGAGAAGATCAAAGACTTTCTGGTTG
>ERZ1108170.1417-NODE-1417-length-15135-cov-4.878117_pt1 | contig 15135 bp, 8 predicted proteins | sample MGYA00403705_ERZ1108170 | MGnify/ENA primary metagenome ERZ1108170 (study PRJEB35170, sample SAMEA104062422) | human gut metagenome | biome: human gut; feature: human-associated habitat; material: faeces | place: Denmark | collected 2012-06-15 ...
GTGACAGCTTCCCCCGAGGGGGAAGCCTTTTTTGTTTTGTACATCCTGCACAAAATTATCACGTGATTTTTGGTGATTAAAAATGACTGAAAATGATTGATTTTGACGGAGAGTCTGCTATAATACAGATACAGCCAGTCATAAAACATCATAAATCGCCAAAAACAGTCAAACAATGACCGGGAAAGGAGCAACACCCCATGTTAGCCGAAGAACGCTTTGCCTTGATTTTAAACCTGCTGGCGGAGAAACGCACCGCCACCGTGCAGGAGCTTTGCGAGGCGCTGAACGCCAGCGAGTCCACGATCCGCCGAGATCTGACCGAACTTGACCGGCAGGGCCGCCTGAACAAGGTCCACGGCGGCGCAACACTGCCGGACGGCCAATTCCTGGCTGACGAGCCGACGATGGCCGCAAAGGAAACGCTGGCTGTCGGCCAAAAGCGCAGCATCGCTCAGGCGGCGGCCGGCTGCGGCGTTGCCGTGCGCCCCGTGCCCCTGCCGGCGGACTGCGCGCCCGAAACACTGACGGACACCCTGCGCGCCCTGAGCGCGGACGGCGGCGTGCACGGCGTGCTGCTGCTGCGGCCGCTGCCGGAGGCGCTGCGCGCGCAGGAAATGCTCGACACGCTCGATGCGCGCAAGGACGTGGACGGCATGACAACGGCATCGCTCGGCGCGCTCGTGACCGGGGCGGCGGGCTTCGCCCCCTGCACGGCCGAGGCGTGTATGACTCTGCTGCGCGCGCACGGCATCGACCCCGCGGGCAGGCGCGTGACCGTCGTGGGCCGGAGCCTCGTGATCGGCCGGCCGGCCGCGCTGCTGCTCACGCGCGCGGACGCGACCGTGACGCTCTGCCACCGGAAAACGCCCGATCTTGCCGCCCGCTGCCGGGACGCCGACATTCTGCTCGCCGCGGCGGGCGCGCCGGGGCTCATCACGACTGACTTTGTGCGCCCGGGGCAGATCGTGCTCGATGCGGGTGCGACCGCACTGCCAGACGGCACGCTGCGCGGCGACGTGGCGCCTGATGCCGCGGCCATCGCCGTCTGCACGCCCGTGCCCGGCGGCATCGGCAGCGTGACGACCGCGCTGCTGCTGCGCCACACCGTGCAGGCTGCCGAAAATTTGCGCCATTTTTAAGCAAATATTCACAAACAGTTGTTCCTTTCCGCCGCGCGAGACGCTATAATATTGGGTATTCTCATTTTGGAGGCAGACCTTTGGCCAATCTGATCGAAAAAATCAAAGACAAGCGCGCGCCCGAGCCCGAGACGCCGGAGCGGCGGGACGTGCCCGTCGCGCACCCCGACCCGCAGCAGGGCCTGACGAGCGCGCAGGTGCGCGAGCGCGCGGACGCCGGCTGGACGAACGCGCCCGTCGACCCGCCGGGCAAGACCGTCAAGCAGATCGTCCTGAGCAATATCTTTACCTATTTTAATATGCTGTTTTTCCTGCTGGCGCTGTGCGTGATCGCGGTGCAGCAGTGGCTGAACCTGACGTTCATGGGCGTCATCATCGTCAACACCGCCATCGGCATCATTCAGGAGATCCGCTCGAAGAAAACGCTCGACAAGCTGAGCATCCTCGCCTCGCCCAAGGCCGTCGCCGTGCGCGACGGCAGGCGCGTGACCGTCGACACCGCGCAGCTCGTGCGCGACGATATCGTCGTCTTCGCCGCCGGCAACCAGATCTATGCCGACGCCGTCGTCGCGCAAGATAGCTGCTACGTCAACGAGGCGCTCATCACGGGCGAGTCGGACGAAATTAAGAAAAAACCCGGCGACAAGCTCCTGTCGGGCAGCTTCGTCGTCAGCGGCATGTGCCGCGCGCAGCTGACGGACGTCGGCGCGGACTCCTACGTCTCGCGCCTGACGCAGGAGGCCAAGCGCGCCAAGAAGCCGCAGCAGTCGGAGATGATGCGCTCGCTGCAAAACCTCGTCAAGTGGATCGGCATCCTCGTCATCCCGCTCGGCGTGGTGATGTTCGTCAAGGAATACGTGTGGCTCGACCGCGCCGTGCCCATCGCCGTGACGAGCACGGTCGGCTCGATCATCGGCATGATCCCCGAGGGGCTGTATCTGCTCACCAGCCTCGCGCTCGTGGCCGGCGTCGTGCGTCTGGCCCAGCGCAAGACCCTCGTGCACGAGCTCGGCTGCATCGAGACGCTCGCGCGCGTGGACACGCTGTGCGTGGACAAGACCGGCACGGTGACGGAAAACAAGATGATCGTCGAGGACGTCTGTCCCCTGTGCGACGACCGCTTCACGCTCGAGGACATCCGCATGATCATGGCCGACTACGTCTACGCCATGCAGGCCGACAACGACACGATGGCCGCGCTGCGGCGCTACTTCACGGGCGAAAAGACGCAGGACGCGACGGCGACGCTGCCGTTCTCGTCGGCGAAGAAATACGGCGGCGTGTCGTTCCACACCGAGGAGACGTACCTGCTCGGCGCGCCGGACGTGCTGCTCGCCGGGCGCGAGAACCCGTATCAGGAGCAGATCGAGGGCTACTCCGCCAAGGGCTGCCGCGTGCTGCTGCTGGGCATGTATGACGGCGCGCTCACGGACGAGACGCTCAGCGCCGGCTTTCTGCCCATCGCGCTGATCCTGCTCTCGAACAAGATCCGCGCCGAAGCGCCGGAGACGTTCGGCTACTTTGCCAGCCAGGGCGTGGCCGTGAAGGTCATCTCCGGCGACAATGCGCGCACGGTGTCCGAGGTGGCCAAGCGCGCCGGCATCGAAAACGCCGACCGCTTCGTCGACGCGCGCACGCTCACGACCGAGGAGGCCATCCGCGACGCGGCGGGCAAGTACACGGTCTTCGGCCGCGTGACCCCCGCGCAGAAGCGCAGCCTCGTGCAGGCGCTCAAGGCCGACGGCCACACCGTGGCCATGACGGGCGACGGCGTCAACGACGTGCTCGCGCTCAAGGAGGCCGACTGCTCCATCGCCATGGCCTCAGGCAGCGACGTGGCGTGCCAGGTGTCGCACATCGTGCTGCTCGACTCGAACTTTGCCTCCATGCCGTCGGTCGTGGCGGAGGGCCGCCGCGTCATCAACAACATCGAGCGCAGCGCCTCGCTGTATCTGGTCAAGAACATTTTCTCGTTCTGCCTCGCGTTTTTCACGCTCTTTGCCACGCTGCCGTACCCGTTCAGCCCCGCGCAGCTCACGCTCGTGAGCGCCGTGACCATCGGCATCCCGTCGTTCATCCTCGCCATGGAGCCGAACGAGAGCCTCGTCAAGGGGAAGTTTTTGCGCAATGTGCTCTTCCGCGCGCTGCCGGCCGCGATGACGGATCTGGCGATGGTCGTGGGCATTCTGCTGTTTTATATCGCCTTCCAGCTCGACGACACGGCCATGATCACGATCTGCACCGGCGTCATGGGCATTGTCGGCCTCATGATGGTGCACCGCACGTGCCAGCCGTACAACACCATCCGCAAGGTGATGATCGTCGTGCTCGGCGTACTGTTCGTGATCGCGTATTTCGGCTTCCCGACGCTCTTCAACCTGCAGGAGCTCAATCTGCAGAGCGCGCTCATCCTCATCGTGTTCGGCCTGCTGTCGTGGCCGGTGATGAAGGCGTTCTGCCGCCTGAACGACCATATGCGCACCCGGTTCGAGGCGTGGCGCGCGGGCAAGACCGCGAAGGCCGCGTGAGAAAGGCTGCACGGTGGCCGCAGGCCCATAGGAAAGCCAGCGAAAAGGCAGCCGCGCCTGCGCGGCTGCTGTCACAAAACTCCGCCCAGCATCGGTTCGATGCGGGGCGGAGTTTTTCGTCTCCGTTTTGCGGAGGGCAGCGCCGGAAAGGCGCGCGTCGAACGCGCAGCGCATGACCGAAGTCGCCGCGACGGATGAGGTGGACGTGGGATGCGCGCTGCATGACCGGCGGTGCGGGCGATGCCGAAGTCCGTCTCCGGCCGCCGCCTGTGTGATCCCCTGTTTCCAGTTTAGTATGCTTTTGCATAACTTGTCAAGCATTTTTTCTCTCGGAAAGAAAGTCAGCCAGCGCGCCCCGCGCTGCACCCGCGTCCCGCACCGCACGGCCGCCACAACGCGCCAGCCAAAAGCGTCCACCACACCCGCACCGGCCGAAAGCCCGCGCCAGACTGGGCCCGACCAAAAGCGCGCGCCAGACCGCACCCGGCCGCAAGCCAACACCGTACCCGCACATCCCCCCTGTCGGCACTGCCCCATGCTCCGCCGCGCCCGGCCGCCGCCAGAACCGGCGTCTGCCCCACCGCATCCACGCCCTCGCGCGCCGCTCCTGTCCACCGCTGCGCCCCCGCCGGACCACGCCCGTCTGAAAGTACCCATCAGGCTGCCCGCCGCACCCGCGCCCGCCCGCAACGGCCTGAGCGCCTTGAAACAAGTTTTCCACACGCTTTCCACAGAGTTTTCCACATTTTCGCCGGTTTCCCACAGCGGCTTTCTTTCCCCCTGGCTTTCTTTGAGAGAGACAGGGTAAGATATGCTTTGCCGTATGTTCCTGCTGTAAGGTAAGACACAGTATGGTACGGTACTGTACGGTACGGTTGGGTACGGTGCCGCGAGACGTCCGCGTGACGACACCCGCGACAGCGCCGCCCCGCCGCCCGCCATGCGCACCCCCGCGCACCCTCTGCCGTCATGCGCGCAAACCCTTGCGGCCGCAGGCTTTTTCGTTCGCACGTCAGGTGTTATGTAAACTGCTCATCGCCGCCCGTGTCGAATCCGCGCGGATGCACGATTTCCTGTCGACAAAAGGGCCTCAAAATATTTCTTAGCGGTTTCTTAGCGCGCTCTTGGCACGTTCTTAGCGCGCTTTTCCCGCGCTTTCCGCGCGAAGAAAACGGCATTCTGTCGTCTGCCGCGCGCGCAAAAAGGGCCGCCCTTTCGGGCGGCCCTTCGCACGTTTTTTCCCTTTTCCCGCCCGCGTCACGCCGGGTTGACGTGCACGGTGCAGTGCTTGACGTCCGGGTAGTCGCGCTCCAGCTCGTGGTGCACGGCCTCGGCGATGACGTGCGCGTCCCGCAGCGGCAGCGCGCCGTCGACCGCGATCTCGGCGTCGACATACGTCCGGCTGCCGAACAGCCGCGTCTTGATATCGTCCACGCGCACGACGCCGGGGGTGCGCTGCATCGTCTCGCGCATGGCGGCGACGGTGTCCGGGTCGCACGCCCGGTCGACGAGCCGGTCGATGCTCTCGTGGAAGATGCCGTAGGCCACCTTGAAGATGAACAGGCAGATGACGATCGACGCGATGGGGTCGAGGATGGGCACGCCGAGCCGCGCGCCGAGCACGCCCGCAAAGCTGCCGATGGACGACAGCGCGTCGGACCGGTGGTGCCACGCCTCGGCCTTGAGCGACACGGAGCGGATGCGTTTGGCCGCCGCGATCGTGTACCAGTACAGCCCCTCTTTCACGCCGATGGACACGACCGCCGCGATGAGCGCGAGCACGCCGGGGGCAGCCAGCGTCTCGCCGCGGACGATCTTCATCACGCCCGCGTAGCCGATGGCCGCGCCGACGAGCACGAGGATGTTGCCCAGCAGGATGGACGCGATGCACTCGAGCTTTTCGTGCCCGTAGGGGTGGCTGGCGTCGGCCGCCTTGTGGGAAAAGACCGCGCCGATCATCACGATCAGCGAACCGAGAATGTCGGACGCCGAGTGCACGGCATCGGCCACTATGGCCGACGAGTGCGCCACGATGCCGGCGACGAGTTTGAACACCGTCAGGGCCGCATTGCACACGATGCCGACGGTGGACACCTGCATGGTCACGCGCTTGGCGTCATCGGGCGCGGTGGAAGTGCGTGTACGCATAAAAAGACTCCTTTCGCACAAAAAAAGCGCCTGTGGGGCATATGAGTCCCACAGACGCGGTGATATCCTGTCTGCTGCGGCGCGGACGCCGCCCGGCCTTTCGGCCTGTCATTCGGAGGGAGTATAGCACGTGCGCGGCCGGCCGTCAAGCGGTATTTTCGGTTTTTTCACCGGCGCAGCCAGTGCACGCCGGCGCGGTGGAGCTTCGTGCCGAGGATGAGCGCGATCTGCACCGGGACGCCGACAAAGAACACGGCCCAGATGTTATACTGCAGGTACTGAAAATAAAACGCCGTGATCGTGCTCCACACGAACAGGGACGAAAACACGCACTGCAGCGTCGTCTCTCCCTCCCAGTGGCGGGAGAAGAGGAACGCCACGGCGAACGACACCGGCACCGCCCACACGAACGCCATCCAGTACATCTTGCCGATGCTGAACTGCGAATACAAAAACACGACGACCGCGACGACCCACACCATCGTCACCCACATGGCGGCGATGAGCACCTTCGACATGAGGTAGGCGTCGTGCTGCTTTTCGCCGCCGGACTCCGTCGCTGCGGCGTATGCGGCCGCCACGCCGCCGTCCGTCAGCAGATCGTCCACGCGCAGACCGTAGAGGTCGGCAATGGTCTTGAGCATCACGACGTCGGGCAGGGAATCGCCCCGCTCCCACTTGGACACGGCCTTGTCGGAGTAATTGAACTGCGCGGCAAACTCGGCCTGGGTCAGGTTTTCTTCTTTTCTCAGCTCGGCAAGGTTGGCGGCGAGCGCGCCTCTCACATCATCCATGCTATGAGTATACCACGCCGGGCGTTCGGCCGCAAGAGGCACGTTTCACCTAAATCCTGTCATTCTCCCACTGGTAGAATCGCCTTCTCCCAACGTTTCTACCGCTCGCGCGTGCGGAGGATGCATTTGAAAAGTCCCTGCCGTATAATGAAGCCATGAAGAAATGTGATTTCCCTGACGATGTGCACGTCAGGCATCACCTGCAAGGGAGACGGATATCATGAGCAAACAGACCTTCCATCTGCCGACCTGGCGGCGCAAGCCGACGGCGGACGAGGCCGCGCCGGACATCGCCGACAGCGAGCTGGTGCCCTCGGAGAGCGCCGCGCGCCCGACACGCCGCAAGCACGGCAAGCGCACCTATGTCATCGGCGGCGCGCTGCTGGCGCTGGCGATCGCGGCGGCGATCATCATTCCCGGCGCAGTCGGCGGCGGCGACGATGACGGCGCCGGCGGCGCGAGCACGACGCTCACCCGCCCGGACGGCGACCCCTCCGGCCAGACCGCAGAGGACAATATCTACATTACGACCGGCGTCATGGATCAGGAGACCTACCGCTCCGAGACGACCGGCCAGACGAAGGCAAAGGTCGGCTTCATCGACTACAACCAGGCCGTGCACAACGTGCGCGTCGTCACGAGCGACAGCGTCTTTACCGAGGCCATCAGCACGAGCATGTTCGTCAAGCTCGGCGAGCAGAAGTACTTCAAGGACGGGGCGATCCTCGTGCGCAAGGCCGATTCCATCAGCGGCGACACCGCCACCTGGAGCGACCAGATCGTGGCCATCTCGCAGCAGGACTATGAGGACGCCTACGGGCAGGACCCGCGCAACCTCAGCAACTACGTCATCAGCCGCGACACGGTGCTCAACCCCACCATGACCGCCAACGACGACGGCACCTACACCCTCACCTTCGACCTCGAGCCGTCCGGCGCGAGCGCGTATTACCGCCACCAGGTGCGCACCTACAGCGGCGCGTCGAAAAACCCCGAATTTTCGGCCGTGCACATGGTCTGGACCATTGATGCCAACTGGGATCTGCTGCAGATGGACACCGTGGAGAGCTACGCCGTGTCCATGTCCGGCCTCGGCAGCCTCAACTGCACGAGCACGCTCACCGAGGTGTTCTCGGACTTCGGCGCCGTGACCGACGACCAGACCGAGTTCCAGCACTACCTCGAGACGGAATACGACCCCAACAACCTCGGCAAGCTCTCCGACGGCGGGCAGGACACGCAGGCCATCGTGCGCGACTTCTTCCGCCGCACGCCGAACTACAGCCTCACCGTCACGGCCAACGGCCAGTCCTACGGCCTGACGGCGCACGTGGACATTGACCAGACCACCTTCCAGGTGCGCGGCAACGTCGCGGGCGTCGACCTCTTCGCCGCCTACAGCAACGAGCGCGTGTACGTCGCCTTCGGCAGCCAGAAGATCGTCCTGCGCGCGTCCGACACGATCGACGCGGCGCGCACGGTCGCGGGCTACCTCGGCGTGCAGATCCCGAACATCTCGCTCGACGCGGCCGGCATGACCGCGCTGACGAAAAACGTCGCCATGCAGCAGACCGACACCGGCATGACCATCCGGCTCAACGACCCGATGATCTCCGGCACCGTCCTGCTCACCGACCCGGACGCCCTGCGCCTGACGCGCGCGGACGTGGCGCTCAACTTCGGCGGCGCGCGCATGCACGTCACCGCCACGCCGTACTACGGCGGCTTCCAGGTGCAGTCGCTCAGCGGCTACACCGACCTGACCGGCGCGCTGAGCCTCGTGAGCCCCCTCATGGACGCGGCGACCGCCAAAACCGCGACCTTCAACGTCGCGCTCAGCGGGCCGCTGAGCCTCTCGGGCACGGCCACCGTGACCCGCACCTCCGGCGGCTATGACGCCGCGCTCACCACCACGGTCGACGGCGTGACCGTCACGGCCGAGTACATCGGCAGCACGGTGTATGTCTCGGCCGGGAACATCCACGTCAGCGGCACGGGCAGCGAGATCAAAGACCTCGTCGCCTGGGCGGGAAAGCTCGCCGGCGCGGGCGACGCCGCTGCCGCCGGCAATGCCTACGCGCAGTTTTTCCGCGAGCTCACGCCGCAGTCCGCCGTGAACAGCATCCAGGACCTCGCGTGGTCGAATAACGCGCTGCACGCGCAGCTCAACATCGCGGGCAACGCCGTCTCCGCCGCGCTCTCGGCCAACAGCGTGACCGTCACGGCCTCGGGCTGGACGGTGCGCGTGACGATTACCGGCACGTCCGGCTCCGCCACCACGCTGCATCCCACGAACGGCAATTATGTCACCCTCTCGCAGCTGCAGCCCTTCGCCCCCGTGCTCGAGCGCTATGTCGGCGCGCAGGCCATGGGCATGGACGCGACCGTGTCCGTCAACGGCTACAGCCTCGATACCGACGTCGTGCTCTCGCTCGGCAAGCCCGTCGCGGCGCGCGCCGTGTCGCAGATCCTCGGCCGCGACCTGACCGTCACGTTCTGGAACGACCGCGTCTATATCGACTACGGCTGGCACCACGTCGAGGCATCCATGAACTCGCTCGAGCGGGCGCTCTACGCCGTGCTCACCATCACGCCGGGCGTCGACCGCCAGACCGTGCAGAACGCCATCGAGGCCTATACCTACTTCTTCGAGCACCTGTCGTTTGCGAATGTCGTCGGTGCGATCTCCGCGTTCGGCTATGCCGACGGGGCGCTGAACATCACGGCGAACATCGCGGCGTCGCCGCTGTACATCTCGCTCACGCCGAGCCAGATCACGCTGCGCACGCAGGTCGATTCGGCCAGCCTCGCCGTCACGGCCACGCCGGGCAGCGCCTACGCCTCCGCGCCGGATCTGACGCCGCAGGGCGGCAGCTACCGCAATCTCGATGATTTCCTCGCCCTGTTCGGCTGAGCAGGCGCAGCGCATAAAGCTTTGCCCCCGCAAGTCTCCCCCGCAAAGTTTCCCCCAATCGCACAGCAAGCCCCCGGACATTTCGTCCGGGGGCTTTGCTGTAGTCGGGCGGCACAGCCCGCCGCCGAAGCCGAGGGGGCAAGGCCCGCCTCGAATGAGATCCATACAGAAAGCCCTCGGACATTTCGTCCGGGGGCTTTCTGCATCCTCTTTTTCTCCTGCTGCGCATTCAGTGCACGCTCGCCTGCTTCTGCCGCAGGCTCAGGCAGTCGGCGATCATGGCGATGAACTCCGAATTCGTCGGCTTGCCCTTGATGTTCGAGACCGTGTAGCCGAAAAACTTCTGCAGCGTCTCGATATCGCCGCGATCCCACGCGACCTCGATCGCGTGCCGGATGGCGCGCTCGACGCGCGAGGGCGTCGTGTTGAACTTGCGCGCGACCTCGGGATAGAGCACCTTCGTCACGGAGTTGATGATGTCCATGTCGTCGATGGTCAGCAAGATCGCCTCGCGCAGGTACTGGTAGCCCTTGATGTGCGCGGGCACGCCGATCTCGTGGATGACGTCGGTGACGACGCTCTCGAGCGAGGGCTCGGGCTCTGCCGCGGCGAGCTGCGTGCCCGCGCCGCCGGTGCGCTGGCGCGGCCGGGCCGTCTGGCGGATGCGCTGCACGAGCAGCGGCGGGTCAAACGGCTTTTGCATAAAGTACGTCGTGCCGAGCTCCGCACACTCCATCAGCACCTGATCGTTGCAGATCGCGGAGGTGACGATCACGCGCGACGATGCATTTTTCGCCCGCAGATGCGTCAGCAGGGACAGGCCGTCCAGATTCGGCAGCACGAGGTCGAGCACCACGACGTCGGGCTGGAATTTGGTGATGAGTTCTTCCGCGCGCAGCCCATTGTCCGTCTGGGCGACCAGCTCCATGTCCGTCTCCTGGCCGATCGCCTTGGAATAGGCCGCGCGGTACTGTTCGCCGGGATCAGCCAGCAGAACACTAATTTTTGTTTCCATAACATTCTCCTCCGCAAAAATTCAGGCTTGCGGTCAGCTCTCTGCCAAATCGCTCGTTTCCCCTGTCTTGCGAGGATATTTTACCATATCTGGAATGCGAGAACAATGTGATTTTTGGCGAATTGCTCTAGTTTTCTGTTGACATAATCCGATAATAACCGTCGAAAGGTACAATTTTTCGAAGTAAACCGCAATATCTCGCCTGCGTTCGACAGACAGAATGTGTCGAATGCATATATGTGTTATGTAAACCAATATTCCGACACGTGTCTTATCACCGCGACAGCGGCCGACCCGCTGCGCACGGCAAAGCCCGAAAACCGCCGCCTGTATGCGCCCTTGGCTCCCTTGTGTAAATGGAGCTGGCAGCCGTCAGGCTGACTGAGGGATCGACACGCTCAGTTTTGTACCAGCCGCGCATCTGCACCCCCTCCGTCGCGGCGCAAAGCGCCGTGCCGCCTTCCCCTTACACCGAGACACCCCGCCCTGCGATCCGCACACACAGCAAAAACCGGAAGGAGCATCCGCCCCTTCCGGTTTCCTTCCGTATTCCGCTGCCGCGCGCTCAGTCCCGGTCGTCCTCGCGGTGGCCGCGGGCATCCGCGCGCTCGGCGTGGCGCTGCGCTTTTTCTGCCAGATGATCGGCCTGCCGCTGCGCGCGCTCCGCCGCGTGCTGCGCGTGGCGCTGGGCCTTTTCGGCCGCGTGCTGCGCCTTGCGGGCCAGCTCCGCCGCCTGCCGCTGCTCGCGCGCCACCTGCTTCTCCGCCTGACGGCGCAGGCGCGCCTCGAGCTGCTGCTCATGGCGCAGCTGCTGCTCGGTGGCGTGCTGCTCGTGCCGCTCCTGATACGCGGCCATGTGCTCGGCGTGCCGCTCGGACAGCTCCGCCTGATGCTGGGCGCGGCGAGCGCTGCGTTCGGCGCGCTCGTGCTCGATGCGCGCGTGCAGCTGCGTCCGGCGGGCCTCGATGCGCGCCGCGCTCGTGGGATGATTCGCGCGGAAATCGTGGTCAAGGTGGTCGCGCCGCTCGCGCACGTGCTCGACGAACTCGGGGTGCTCCTGCTCGACGCGGTCGATGAGGCTGTCGCGCTCGACCTCGAGGTCGGTAAACACATCGTCCTCGGAGTTGCCGAGCAGCGCGGCCAGCTCGTCCGTGTGGCCCTCGAGGTGCAGCAGCACCTCGTCGGTGTCGATGCTGCCGAAGTGAAAGTCCTCGTTGAGGAAATGCTCGAGCATCGTGCGGCGCGCGTCCTTGTCCTCTGTTGCGCGCATGCGCGCGAGCAGGAGCTGCACGTTGCGCTCGATCTGCACCTCGGCGTCCGCGCCGTAGAGCCACTCGAGCTCCTGCAGCTGGCGGATATCGTCCATGTTGTCGGGGATGCGCTGCTGCGCCCCGCCGATGTCGACGGCCGCGTCGGCATCGCGCAGCGCGCCCTGGATCGTGCGGCGCACCGCGCCGGATTCGATCAGCTCCCCGGCCTCGAAGTGCCGCAGCTGGTCGTTGACCTCGCCGATATGCTCGGTCAGGTAAAAGCGCACGCCCTGCGCGCGCAGCTTGCGGTTGAGCGCGACGATCCGGTCGCACGCCGTGATGTCCACGCTCACGATGGCGCTGCCGTCGACGATGACGGCCTGCGTATCAGGCTGCACCGCGCCCTCGATGTCCTCCTGAAAGCGGCGGATGTTGGCGAAAAACAGGCTGCCGCTGAAGCGGTAGAGCACGATGTGCGGCAGCGCCTGCACGCCGCTGACGCGGTCGATCGGGAAAAACCCGGCCTTGCCCGGCAGCGTGCCGAGGAAGGTGCGCTGGGGCGCTGCCGCGCGCATGAGCACGTCGATGAACGACAGCACCATGCCCACGAGCACGCCCTTGATCGCGCCGAGCAGCAGCACGCCGAAAAACGCCCCGGTGAAGATGCCGAGCTCCACGCGGTTGACGCGCCAGAGCCGCCGCGCGATGCCGAACTCCGTCGCCCCGATGAGCGCGTTGACGACGATGGCCGTCAGCACCGGTACGGGCAGAAAGCGGATGAGCGGCGTGGCGACGAGCAGCACGACGAGCATGGTCACGCTCGCCATGACGGACACGAGCTGCGTCCTGCCGCCGTTGCGCTCGTTGACGGCCGTGCGCGACACGCTGCCCGACACGACGCAGCAGCCGACGAGCCCGGCGGCGACGTTGCCCACGGCATACGTCACGATCTCGCGGCGGCCGTTGAGACGGTAGCCGTTTTTCTGCGCCGTGCCGGACGAGGCCAGCAGCGTCTCGGCCAGAATGACGGCCGCGACCGGCAGCGTCGCCACGAGCGCCTGGGTAAACGGCAGCGCGGTGAGGTCCGGCAGCACGACCTTCGGCAGGCCGCGCGGCACGGCGGCCAGCAGCGCCACGCCCCAGTCGGCCAGCGGGGCGAACGCGCCGAGCAGCCCGCCGAGCACCATCATCACGAGCACCCACGGCACCTTCGGCCACTTGCGCGGCGCGATGAGCAGGATCGCCAGCGTCCCGAAGCCGAGCGCGGCGGTGGGCCAGTTGATGACTTTCGCTGCGTCAAAAACGTGCCCCAGCAGCTCGAACAGCTCGCCCGTGCCGGTCGCGGAGCCGAGCAATTTTGGCACCTGCATGAGGATGATCTCGCAGCAGACGCCGCTGATGAACCCGCCCATGACGGGCTCGGAGATGTAATCGACGGCCTTGTCCGCGTGCACGAGTGCGAACACGGCCAGCCACAGCGCGACGTACAGCGTCAGCACCGGCACGATGCGCATGGCCTCCGCGCCGCCGGGCGTGACGCCGAGCGACGCGAGCACCGCGCCGATCATGGCGGCCGGCGCGGCGTCGACGCCGAAGATGAACTCCCGCGTCGTGCTGAGCATCGCAAACAGCAGAATCGGCACCAGCGACCCGTACAGCCCGTAGACCGGCGGCAGGCCGGCCAGCTGAGCATAGCCCATCGAGATCGGGATGGACAGCAGCGCGATGAGCGCGCCGGAGAACAGATCCGGCCCGAGCTGCGCCCGGTCGTACCCACGCAGGGAGGCGAACAGCGGCTGGGAAAGCGCTTTCATAGTATCACCTGGTTTTATATAGAGTGTCCCGCTCAGGCGAGCAGGGGGTCAAGCCCGGCGTCGAGCCGGGCGTTGCGTTTCGCCTTCGGCCGGTCGATGACCCGGCCGCGCGTGACGACCATGTCGAGCGTGCGCAGCACACGCAGATCGTCGAGCGGGTTTTCGGCCGCGACGATCATGTCCGCGCTCATGCCGGGAGCGAGCGTGCCGGTCACATCGCCGAGCCCCGCCAGCCGCGCACTCTGCCCGGTGGCGCAGTAGAGCGCGCAGGCGTTGGACGCGCCGGCATATTTGTGGAAGTAGCACAGCTCGCGCCAGAAGTCGTACTGTGCGACCCACTGGCAGCCGACGTCGTTGCCGAGCGCGATGGGGATATCGTGCGCGAGCGCGGCCTTCGCGCACGCGATCATGCCCTCCATGACCACGTTGCCGTTGAACTGCTCGACCTCGGTCAGGTGCGTGACCGAGCGGTCAAAGAGCGCGTACGGCAGCGCGGGCGAGAGCGTCACGCACAAAAACGCCCCCCGCTCGTGAAACAGGCGCAGGATCTCGTCGTCCGGCTTTGCGCCGTGCTCGATGGAGTCCACGCCGTTTTCCAGCGCCACGCGCACGCCCTCGGGCGACTCGGTATGCGCCGCCACGGTGTAGCCGAGCGCATGCGCCCGCTCGCACACGGCGCGCACCATCTCGGGCGGCATCTTCAGCTCGCCGGGCACGCCGCGCTCCTTGGCGTCCATGACGCCGCCGGTGATCATCAGCTTCACGAGGTCGACGCCCTGCGCGTGCACGGCATCCACCTGCGCCAGCGCCTGGTCGATCGTCTCGGCCGCGATGGCGACCGACCCCGCCATGTGCCCGCCGGGCACGGAGATGCCCTCGTTGGCGGCGAGGATGCGCGGGCCGACGCGGCGGCCGGCGCGGATCTCGTCGCGCAGGCGCGTGTCGAACGTGCTCAGCCCGCCGACGGTGCGGATCGTCGTCACGCCGCCGAGCAGCTCGTCGCGCGCAAATGCGCACACCATGCGGTAGGCCACGGCGCGCGCGACGGGGTTTCCGAGGATGCGGCGCACGAGCTTTTCGTTGTCGCGCTGCTTTTTCTGGATCTTGCCGCTGCCGGCCAGATGCACGTGCATGTTGATGAGTCCGGGCAGCAGATAGCGCCCGCGCAGGTCGATGCGTGTGTACCCCGCCGGGGCAGTGCCGGCCGGCACGATGTCCGTGATCGTCTCGCCGTCCGTGAGCACGCACAGTCCAGGCTGTACGCACATATCCTTCGTGCCGTCGAGAAGGTTTGCGTTGTCAAATGCGTATTTCATGCTGCGCCTCTCTTTCCGCGGCCCGGCCGCACCGGGCAAAATGAATAAAAACAGAATACCACATTTGGCAAATATGTCAAGCCGTGCGGCACGTCCGTCCCACACCCCTTGGCTTCCTTATGTAAAGGGAGCTGGCAACCGTCAGGCTGACTGAGGGATTGACGCGTTGATTCCTGCACTGGCTTCGTATCTGCGCCCCCTCCGTCGCGGCGCA
>ERZ1108170.1429-NODE-1429-length-15042-cov-4.493561_pt1 | contig 15042 bp, 10 predicted proteins | sample MGYA00403705_ERZ1108170 | MGnify/ENA primary metagenome ERZ1108170 (study PRJEB35170, sample SAMEA104062422) | human gut metagenome | biome: human gut; feature: human-associated habitat; material: faeces | place: Denmark | collected 2012-06-15 ...
GCTTTTCGCCGTTTTCGGCCTTGGAGGGCATCACGTCTCCAATGAACATCGCATCCCCAAACGAGAAGAACCGGTAGCGGTTTTCAACGGCGATCTTATATGCGTTGAGGATATGCTCCCGTCCGGCCAGCGCAGATACGAGCATGATGAGCGTGCTCTCCGGCAGGTGGAAATTTGTGACGAGCGCATCCATGCACTTGAATTTGTAGCCGGGATAGATGAAGATGTCCGTCCAGCCGGACTGCGCGCGGAGCGTTCCGTCCGCATCCGCAAAGCTCTCGACCGTGCGGCAGGATGTCGTGCCGATGCAGACGACGCGGCCGCCATTGGCCTTCGTCTCGTTGACCATGCGCGCCGTTTCCTCCGGGATGATGCAAAACTCCGAGTGCATCGGGTGATCCTCGATCTCGTCCTCCTTGACAGGGCGGAACGTGCCAAGGCCGACGTGCAGCGTGACATAGCCGATCTTCACACCCATGTCCGCGATCTGCTGCAGCAGCTCCTTCGTGAAGTGAAGGCCGGCTGTCGGCGCGGCGGCGCTGCCAAGCTCGCGGGAATAGACCGTCTGGTAGCGCTCCTGATCCTGCAGCTCTGCCTTGATGTACGGCGGCAGCGGCATTTTGCCCAGCCGCTCGAGCACCTCCAGAAAGATGCCGTCATAGTGAAACTGTACGATTTTGTTGCCGTCGGCGATCGCATCGACGACCGTGGCGGTGAGTTCCCCGTCGCCAAACGAGAGCGCGGTGCCGGGCTGGGTCTTGCGGCCCGGCCGGGTCAGGCACTCCCACTTGCCGTCGCCAAGGTCGCGCAGCAGCAGCACCTCGACCGCACCGCCGGTGCTGCGGTGGCCGAGCAGGCGCGCCGGAAGCACGCGCGAATCGTTGAGCACAAGGCAGTCGTTCGGGCGCAGGAACTGCGGCAGCTCGTAAAAGTGATGGTGTGCGACAGCGCCGGTCGTTTTGTCCAGCGTCAGCAGCCGGGAGGCATCGCGGCGCTCGAGCGGCGTCTGCGCGATGAGTTCCTCCGGCAGGTCAAAATAAAAATCCGATTTTTTCATGCTACATAAGCTCCGGTATAGTAGAAACTGATAATCTCTTCATAGGTTTTGCCGTGTTCCTGCGCCATGGCCTTGGCCCCCCACTGACTCATGCCGCAGTTGTGGCCATAGCCGCCGCCGACGACAGAATAAGTGTCCGAGGCAGCGTCATACTCCACGGTAAAGTGGCGGCTGTTATAGCGCAGGCCGCAGACGCTTGTCAGGAATGTGCGCACGGCGTCTTTGCTGTAGGTTTTGCCGCCGACCGTCACGGTCATGGCATTGCCGATGGGCGTATAGGTGATGGAGACATCCCCGACAGCTGCGCGGGAGATGGTCGTTCTCCAGCTTTTGCAGTAGAAGCCGGGATCTGTCGAGGCAGTCTCATATGGATCGACAACGCCGCGCAGATACGGCACCGCCGTCACCCAGACGTTCTCGGAGTCCTCGGTCGCGCCGCCGTCCGCCGCAAAGTAGAACGTTTCGCACAGCTTGCCCTCATAGCGGACAAACTTTCCTGCCGTCTCATCCACGGCGCGGTCACTGTTCGCTGATGCGTCAAGTGTACCGTAATAGACCTGGCTGGTCGTTGTACCTGTCACGTCAAAGCCGTAGGCCGGCGAGCCGTTCATGTGGGAAGCGACATAGGTGCGCGCGCAGACCGCCTGCGCCTTGAGCGCCTCGAGCGGCCAGCCGCTGCTCATTTCATACGGCGTGACGCCCTTGACATAGGGCTCCAGACCGACGAAATTCACCAGCGTGAGCTTCTGCGGTTCCTGTGTGCTGAGGCGGGTAAACTGAAAATTGCCGTAATACGTGCACGACCGGCTGCCGTTGCGCTCCTTGCACTCGGCAACCTGCGTGATGGCAGCACCGCTGCCGTTCTGCGGTGCAAGCGAGAGCGAGCGGGTCGAGCCGCAGTCGAAGCCGAACAGAATCTGCTCCGTGCCGGCCTTCACAACCAGCACACTGCGTGCGCCGCCGGAGACAACTGTTCCCTGCCCCGCCGATACATCGTCCGCGCTCCGGTAACTGCCGATGCGCACGCGGTAGCTGCCGTTATAATACACCGGATAGCCGCCGCAGCTGTTGGCCGCTGCCTGCGCAGCGTCAAAGCTCGCATAGGTATCGCCGAGCTGGACATGATAAGCGCCGAACGCGCTGTCCCCAACCGTGACGTTCGTATCCGCAATAACGGTGACGGCGCTCTCCGCCGTCGAACCGACGGACTGGAACACACGATCGGAGTCATAGTATCCGAAGGCGAAGCCGGAACCGGTCTTGATCTGCAGATGGACCGCATCCAGCGCCGTCGAGCCGAAGGCCAGACCGACGCGGACGATACCGTTTGGAATGTTCGGCTGCTCATCGTCGTATTCACTGCCGCCGAGCAGCTGCGTGCCGCTCGCCGTGGCGGCATAGACGCCGCGCTCCGGCAGCTTCGCCGTGCTGCCGTCCGCGCCGATGGCATACGCATCCGCCAGCGCCAGCGTGTTTTCTCCGTCATTGACGTAATACTCCTGCGCGCCGAAGGCCGGCACACAGGGGATCGCAGCCAGCATGACGGTGGCAAGCAGCGCCGTTATCACTCGTTTCAGGCTTGATTTCATAGCGCACCTCGCTGTTTCGTGAGAGTGGTCATACGCAAAATATGACACTTTATTATAATGATTTTCTGCGCATTATGCAAGTGCTTTTCCATGGAAAAACGCCCCCGGTATCTCCGGGGGCGTTACAGGTATGCAAATTAAAAATGCAGGAACATTTTTGCGATGGAGAAATAGATCAGCAGCGATACGGCGTCCGTGATCGTCGAAATGAGCGGACTTGCCATGACGGCCGGGTCGACGCCGATCTTTTCCGCGATCATCGGCAGCAGACTGCCCACAACCTTTGCGAACATGACCACGAACACGATCGTGCAGCAGACGGTCGCCGCGACCGACATCGTGACGGCGGTGTTGCCCAGCAGCAGCCGGTCAACGAGCAGCATTTTGATGAAGTTGGCCGCCGCGAGCGAGACGCCGCACAAAAACGCAACGCGCAGCTCCTTCCAGATCACGCGCAGCGCGTCCGAAGGGGATGTATCGCCCAGCGACAGGCTGCGGATGATCGCCGTGGAGGACTGGCTGCCGGAGTTGCCGCCCGTGCCCATGAGCATGGGCATGAACGACGCGAGCGCGACCTGCGTGGCCAGTGCGTCCTCAAAGTGCGTGACGATCATGCCGGTGAACGTCGCCGAGAGCATGAGGAACATCAGCCACGGGATGCGGTTTTTCCAGATATCCACGACGCTCGTGCGGGAGTAGGGCTTATCGGACGGCGTGATACCGGCCATCTTTTCGATGTCTTCCGTCGTCTCCTGCTCCATGACGTCGATGATATCGTCGACCGTGACGATACCGACGAGACAGCCTTCCTTATCCACGACCGGGATCGCAATCAGGTCGTAGTTGGAGATCATCTCCGAGACCTCTTCCTGGTCGTCGGTCGTGGAGGCATAGATGACGTTCGTGTCCATGATGTCTTCCAGGATCACGTCATCGTCCGACAGCAGCAGATCCTTGACCGTGACAACGCCTTCGAGCTTGCGCTTGGCCGACGTGACATAGCAGACGTAGATCGTCTCCTTATCCTCGCCGATCTTGCGGATGCGGGCGAACGCCTCGCGCACGCTCATGTATTTTTTCAGGTCCACAAACTCGGCCGTCATGATGCTGCCGGCAGAATTCTCGGGATATTTCAGGTACTGGTTGATGAGGTTGCGCGTGGCAGGCGTCGCCGTGCGCATGACACGCTTGACCACATTGGCCGGCAGCTCCTCCATCATGTCGACGGCGTCGTCAACATACAGCTCTTCGATGATGCCGGCAAGCTCCGTATCGGTGATGGAGTTGATGATCGTCTCCTGCTCCTCGACCTCGAGGTTGGCGAACACGGCCGCCGCGATCTCCTTGGACAGGATACGGAACACCATGGCCATCCGCTGCGGGTTATCCTCCCACAGCTCGCCGAGGAACTCGGAAATGTCAAACTCGTTCATCTCGCCGAGCTTTTGGCTCAGCGCCTTCATCCGGTGCTGATCGAGAAGTGCAAAGAGCTCGTCGTGCAGTGCCTCGTAATCTTCATATTCTCGGTTCTGATCGTCCATCTCTCTGCCCCTCCTTTCCGTCCGGTCTCAAAGTATCAACCGTTCAGGTATTCTTTCTGGCTGCAGCTCAGGCTGTCAATGGAAACGCCCATGGCCTTGAGCTTGCGGCGCGCAATGTTGTCATCAATTTCCGCGGGGACCGACACGACGCCCGGTTTCAGCTGGCCACGCGTGCGCACCAGATACTCCGCGCTCATGGCCTGCACGGCAAAGCTCATGTCCATGATCTCCGCCGGGTGGCCGTCGCCGGCCGCCAGATTGACCAGCCGCCCCTGCGCAATGACATAGATCGTCTTGCCGTTCGGCAGACGGTAAGCGTCAATATTGTGCCGCGCCTCATAGATTTCATCCGCGCAGCGGTCGAGCGCCTCCATGTCGATCTCGACATTGAAGTGTCCGGCGTTGGAGACAATCGCGCCGTCCTTCATCCGCTCGCAGTGCTCGAGCGTGATGACGTCTTTGCAGCCCGTGACGGACACGAAAATGTCGCCGATGGCGGCGGCATCCATCATCGGCATGACCTCGTAGCCGTCCATAACGGCCTCGAGCGCCCGGATGGGGTCAACTTCTGTCACGATGACTTTCGCGCCGAGGCCCTTGGCGCGCAGGGCCACGCCCTTGCCGCACCAGCCATAGCCGCTCACGACGACGTACTTGCCGGCCACGACGAGGTTCGTCGTGCGCATGATGCCGTCCCACACGGACTGACCCGTACCGTAGCGGTTATCGAACAGGTGCTTGCAGTCGGCGTCATTGACCATGATCATCGGGAAACGCAGCGTTCCGGCACGGTCCATGATCCGCAGGCGGTGGATGCCGGTCGTCGTCTCCTCACAGCCGCCGATGACCTGCGGGATAAGATCTGTGAACTCCGTGTGCATCAGGTGCACAAGATCGCCGCCGTCGTCAATGATGATGTTCGGCCCGACGGAGAGCACGCTGCGCAGGTGCGCCTGGTATTCTTCGTCCGTGCAGCCGTAGACCGCGTGCACATCCATGCCCTTCGCCGCCAGCGCTGCGGCAACGTCATCCTGCGTAGACAGCGGGTTGGACCCGGTGACGTGCATCTCCGCGCCGCCAATCTCGAGCACGCGGCACAGGTAGGCCGTCTTGGCCTCCAGATGCACGGAGAGCGCGATCTTCAGGCCGGCAAACGGCTTTTCGCGCGCAAAATCGCTGCCGATATCGTGCAAAACAGGCATATGTGCTTCCACCCAGCGGATCTTCCGCTCACCGGATGGCGCCAGGTTCAGGTCCTTGATCGTGCTCATAAAGTAACCTCCCGCTGTAAAAATCGTTTCAGGCGCTTTATTCTAACACTTTCGTCAAGCGTTGACAACCGGTTTTTCCGCAGAAAACGACCCGGAGGATGCATATCCCTCCGGGTCGCAGGAGATTCGTACCATCACCAGCCGCAGTACAGGCAATATCCGATGCCCGCCGCCAGCACGCCGGCGACGGAACACAGCCAGATCAGCAGACCGGTATAGGATTTTTGCCGCGGCCGTGGGGCGGGCGCTGCCGGTACATGTCCGACGGCATCGCGTGCCTGCTGCACCAGATCCGCCGCCGTGACGCCGCCGCTGGCAGCATCATCGCGCACGATGTAAATGATCTGCTCGAACAGCGGGCTTTCGGCTGTATCGACTACGACGACGCGGCGCGAAACACCGTGGGCGAAGGCGATCTCGTCCGCGTCAGCCGGCAGCGGGAGCGGCTGCACGGCGTCCGGTCTGCGGATGGGCTTGTTTTTTCGTTTCATCAGCTGCGCACCTCCACTTTTACCGCCAGGGCGGTCATGTCGTCGCTGCGGCCGTATTCGCGGATCGCCGCGCGCACGACGCTGCCCGCCAGCGTTTTCATATCGCGGTCGTCCGAATCGCTCAGCAGCCTGCGCAGCCACTCGTCGCGGCCGTCGGAGACAACGCCGTCGCTTGCGATCACGGCCACGCTGCCGGGCCTGAGATGCATGTGCAGCTCGTCCGGCGCTTTGCCGCTCTCCTGCTCGAGGCCGGGCGCGAAGGACGTGCAGCGCAGTTTTTTGAGCGCGCCGCCGGACTTGACATACGTCGGCGCAGCACCGTACTTATAAAAATCCGCCTCACCGGTGAAGAGATTCATGCACATGAGATCCACGGTGGCATAGCCCCAGTTCTCCCCGTCGCGCAGGAGCATGGCGGAGTTGAGCAGCTTCATCGCCAGCGCCGGGCTGACGCCGGAGCGCAAAAATTCCTCCAGCATGCCGACCGTGCTGATGCTGCCGTCGGCCGCCGTCTCGCCGCAGCCCATGCCGTCGGACAGGATCACGCACAGCTGCCCCGCGTCTGTCTTGAAATACGTGCCGCGGTCGCCGGAGACCGTCTCCCCCTTCTTGCGCATGGACGCAATGCCGACGGAGACGGCCAGCGGCTCTGCCTCGAGCAGGAGCAGGCTGTCGTCACGCGCGGCATTTTCCGGCATGCACAGGCGCACGCCCAGCGTTGCCGAGAGCTTGTCCAGATAGTCCGGCAGTTCCAGCAGCGGGCGCAGATAGCGGCTGTCGATCGTCACGCGCAGGCGGCCCGTGCTCTCGCGGAATACGGCCGCGTCCGCTTCCACGCCGATGGTGCGAAGCCAGCGGATTAGGCGCTGCTCCGCCAGTGGGTCAGCGCCGTAGCTGCTGTCGAGCTCACGGGAAACATTTGTGAGCACCTGCGCAAAGTCGGCATATTGCTCCCAGAGCACGGTGCGGTTTTCCTGCAGCGTTTCCTGCATCCGCTGCCGGTAGGCACGCAGGCGCAGCTCGCCGTTGACGACCTCGGTGTACTCGTGCAAATGGACGCAGCGATCACGAAAATACGGCGGGAAATCCTCCGGCAGCAGCCGGCCGCGCGCCTGAATGCGGCGCGTAACATCGTTCATGATGTTGAGCGTATCAAGCGCCCGGCGCGTCCAGCACTCCTGCTGCAGCTTGCACCGGCAGCAGACGCGGTCGGCCGCACGGTCAAAGACTTTCGCCACATCGGCATCATTCTCTGCCGTACTTGCAGCCTGACACGCCGTGTCATGCAGCTGCTGATACGCATGCGCCACGCCGCCGACGCGCCCCGCGACATAGCGGCGCAGACCGGACTCCCCGCTCCCGCCGCGCAGCGGCTGCAAAAACGCGCCGACCGCCACCACGAACTTCTTCGGGATCACCAGATATGCGCCCATGGCAAGCGCCAGCTCCACGCCCGCGCCGATGCGCAGCTCCGGAAGCGGGATGCAAAACAGCGTCAGCAGGTACGCTGCCGCGAATATGAGCAGATAAAACCCACGCCGATGCTTGCAAAACTGCCCGGACAGCAGCCCGGCAGCGGCATAGACGACCGAGAACAGGACGCCCGCACCGGCGGCCACGTCCATGGCGATGCCGAGGATCAGCCCGGCCGATGCCCCACACAGCGCGCCGCCCGTCCCGCTGAGGATGAGCAGAATGAGCACCGAGAGCGCCCGGCCAACCGACAGCGTGTCGAACAGCAGAAGATTGTTCACGCCCATGAGCAGACACGCCAGCAGAAACACGGTCGAGACATTGCGGCAGATCTCCGCATTGACCGTGCGCGGCTCCTGCGCGCGCAGCAGATCGTCAAACCCATAGGCTGATGCGGCGCACAGCAGCAAAAACAGTACCATGCGGGACACCAGCAGCAGCGACAGGCCGCCCGTGAGCAGGCACAGCACCAGCCGCGTCAGTATGTAAGCCGCCGCGGAGACGGTCGACGGATACCAGCGCGTCTGCACAAACGGATGACTGCGCAGAAAATATGCCGTCAGAAAAATCAGGCAGCAGCCGGCGGCGAGCTGCGTGCCGGTCGCAACGCCGAAGGCCGCAAAGTAGCCGAGCGCGCAGCCGGCAAGGCACAGCGCACCGCCGGAGCCATACCCCATCGCCGCCAGGAACGCCAGACCGAACGGCGCCGGCGACCCGGCGATATGCGCCGTTGACAGGATCAGCCCGAGCACAAAGCTGACGAGCATACCGACCCATTTGGCATTTTCACTTGCCGGCAGCAGCCCGATTGGGCTCGGCAAGGCGCCGGGTGCACGCACCGGCCGGTCGTGTCCCGCGATCTTGACATTCATAACGGTTCCTCCTGACGCAAAACAGTTTACATAAATTATAGATTTTCATTGTTATGAAAACTGTCATTCCCCGCTGTCGCAGAAAATGTCTTTGCGCAGGAATCGTTTGCTTTTGGGCGCAAAAAAGCTGCCGGCCGCAAACCGACAGCTTTTGATAAAATTCCGTTTTAATCGCGTGGGCTCAGTCCTTATTGTCCGCCGGGTGCAGGAGGTGCTCGCCGATGCGGAACACGTCGCCGGCGCCCACGGTCAGGATAATGTCGCCCGGGCGGGCAATGCGGCGCAGTTCGGCCTCGATCTCCGCAAACGTCGGGTAAAACTTCGCGCCCGGGATCTGCGCGGCCAGATCGGCAGAAGAAATGCCGATGGTGTTTTTCTCGCGCGCAGCATAGATCTCCGCCAGATAGACGATCGTCGGGCGGCGCAGCTGCTCCACAAAATCATTGAAGAGCTTTGCCGTGCGGCTGTAGGTGTGCGGCTGGAACACGACGATCGTGCGCTGATAGTCGAGCGTATCCACCGCGTCGAGCAGCGCGCGCAGCTCACTCGGGTGGTGCGCATAATCGTCATACAGATCCGCGCCCTGGAACTTGCCCTTATAATCAAACCGCCGGCCCGCGCCTTCAAAGCCGGCAAGACCGTACTTGACGGCATTGGGGCTGACACCGAGCACAATGGCCGCGGCCGTGGCAGCGAGCGCGTTGCGCACATTGTGGATGCCGGGAACATGGAGCGTCGCATGGGCAAACAGATTTCCCCGGTGATAAATATCAAACTCGGACGAAGAGCCGCGGTGCATGATGTTCTCCGCATACACGTCCGCCTTCGGGCTGAGGCCGAAGGTGATGACCTTGCGTTCAATCCCGCGCAGCGCATCCATGGTGTTGACATCATCAAAGTTTGCGATCACGGTGCCAGTCTCGGCCGGAACGCGCTCGGCAAACTGGCGGAACGAGTGCTTGATGTCCTCGATGTCCTTGAAAAAGTCCAGATGATCCGCCTCGATGTTCAAAATCACGGCGATCGTCGGATTCAGCGAAAGGAACGAGTTATAGTACTCGCACGACTCCATGATGATCGTATTGCCCTTGCCGACACGGTGGCAGGCGTGCAGCAGCGGAAGCGTACCGCCGATCATAACGGTCGGGTCTTTTTCCGCCGCCATCATGATGTGCGTGCACATGGACGTCGTCGTCGTCTTGCCGTGTGTGCCGGAAATACACAGCGCATTCGGGTAGCCGCGCATGAGCGCGCCCCATGCCTGCGTCCGCTCAAAGACCGGGATGCCGCGGCGGTGCGCCTCGTGCACCTCCGGATTGTCGTCATGAACGGCGGCCGTGCGGATCACGAACTCGATATCATCCGTAACGTTGGCGGCGCTGTGGCCGATGTGGATCGGAATGCCGCGCTCGCGCAGCGTGAGCGTATTGTCGCTCTCGCTCATGTCCGAGCCGCGGATGTCCAGCCCCGCATCATGCAGCACCTCTGCCAGCGGCGACATGGACACGCCGCCGATACCGATCAGCAGCCCGGTTTTCCCGGGAACCAGATAATCCTGAAAATCCATTCAAAGCACCAAATTTCATTCAAAATATTGTAATGTCCGGCGCAGCGGGATCGCCCAACGCCGCGCGAACTGGTTACAGACAGGTTACAGTTGTTATTTTCATATCGGAGTATTATAATACGTTTGACGCTACATTACAATATTTTTTTGCCGAACCGGCCGCAAAAAGCCGGTTCATCCAAGGGAAAAGGAGCCAGAGCGCATGAACGAAGCCTGGAAAGAACTCAAGCAGGAGTGCGCGCAGTGCCGGCGCTGCGGTCTCGGTGAGACGCGGCATCACCTCGTATTCGGTGACGGCGCCGAGGATGCGCGCATCATGCTCATCGGCGAAGGCCCCGGCGAACAGGAAGACCTGCAGGGGCTGCCGTTTGTCGGGCCGGCTGGCAAGCTGCTCGATGATATGCTCGAAATGATCTATCTCGACCGGACGAAGGTCTACATCGCCAACATCGTCAAATGCCGCCCGCCGCACAACCGTGACCCGCAGTTCGTGGAGCAGAAATGCTGCGGCGAATGGCTGCAGCGGCAGATCGCGCTCGTCGACCCGGCGATCATCGTCTGCCTCGGCCGGATCGCTGCGACCGCACTCATCAAAGACCCGTTTCGCATCACGCGCGAGCATGGGCAGTGGTTTGATGTCAATGGCCGGCGCTGTATGGCGATCTATCACCCCTCCGCCCTACTGCGCGACCCGAGCAAGCGGCCGGAGACGTTCGTCGATCTCAAAGCGCTGCAGCGGGAGATCTATACGCGCTGCCCGGAGGTGTACCCCGATGCCTGACGCACGCATCCGCCGCGCAGCCGCGGCCGACCTGCCGGTGCTGACCCGGCTCTGGCAGACCGCCTTCGGCGATCCGCCGGAGCTGATCGGCGCATTTTATCATCGCTTTCCGCCGCAAGCGGCCGCCTGGGTCGTTGAGGTAAACGGAACTGTTGTCACGGCAGCGCATCTGCTGGGCGGCCGGCTGCATACGGCTGACGGGACCGCTCTCCCCTGCGCCTATGTCTATGCGGTCTCTACCGATCCGGCGCAGCAGGGACACGGCTATGCGTCGGCACTGATGCGCCGCTTTGCCGCCGAAGCGGACGCGAACGGCTGCGTGCTCTATACGCTCCCGGCGGAAGCGTCCCTGTACGCATGGTATCGGTCGGTCATGGGTACCACACAGACTGCCCGCGGTGCGCGGCTGCGCATCGCACGTGCGCCGGATATGCAGCGCCCGCCGGCCATCGAGCGGGTCAGCGCGCAGGAGTACGCCGCATTGCGGGAGCAGGCACTGCGCGGCCGCGCGCACGTGGAGCTGTCTGCTGCGCTGCTGGCATTTCAGGCAGATCTCTGCGATCTGTGCGGCGGCGCGCTGGTGCGCATCGCCAACGGGTGTGCCGTTGCGGAGCGGGACGGGGCGCAGCTGCTCATAAAGGAGCTGCTGGGTACGGACGTTTTGCCGGCCGTCCAGGCACTGCTTGCAGACTTCGGCGCGCAGGAGGCGCAGCTGTGTGTTCAGCGGCCCGACGGCGCACAGGCGCTGGCTGCTTACCGCCCGCTTTCCTGTGCGGCTCCGGATGTGCTCTGGGGACTTTATCTGGACTGAGTGAAAGTTTCATAAATTAGAAATACTTTTTGCCTTGCTTCTGTAATATTGTCCCGGTAACATTCTCTATCGAAGCAAGCAACCCGATTTCATTTTATCCTCACCCCTCAACAAAACAAAGCGAAACAGCGCAGAAGTGTTCTTCTGCGCTGTTTCGCTTTTGCGGGAAAAAATATTTCTTTTCGGACACCACGCGGAAGCGTGTCCGGTTACTGAACAAATTCCACAAATAATGTGAAAAAATCATTGAAAAACAGCAAAATTTTGAACAAAAGAAATCCCCTTCGGGCGGATATTTTGTTTGACAATTAACAACAAATCCGCTATACTTCAGGTGTATGAGTAGATATCCACATCGGCAAAGCTGTCTGGGAATCGCGCATATATCCAAGCATTTTTGTCGGGTTTTCATAAACCGGAATGTCAAATCATACAAAGTCTGTTGTTGAATGCGAAAAACTTTAAGGGGGCTTGCACATGAGAGACTTGAAACACCTGATCGCATTTGAAAACCTGCTCCAGGAGGCCAACAACGAGTTGGTCCGGCAAGGAAAGGCAGACGGCAAGAGAGCGCTGGGTTACACCTGCTACTTCATGCCCGAAGTTCTGCTCGACCTGCCCGGCTGCTTTGCAGTCCGTCTGAGAGCGCCGAAATGCACTTCTCCGGACATGGCTACATATTACATGTCCAGCCGTACCTGCCATTACGGCCGCAGCCTCTTCGAGCGCGCACTCGAAGGCGGCTACAACTTCCTGGACGCTAATTTCGGCACTGAGACCTGCACGGTCACCTGCCGTTTCCAGGAGCACCTTGGCTACATGGACGTCATCCAGAATCCGGACTTCTTCGTGACGTTCACCGACGTGCCGTTCAAGAGAAACCAGAACAGCATCGAGCATTATGAAGGCCAGCTGCAGGCCCACGTCCTTGATCCGCTGCACGAGAAATTCGGCATCGACATCTCCGACGAGGCCCTCATGAAGGCCATTGACCTGCACAACGAGATCAGCGCGGTCATCAACGAGATCGGCGATTACCGCAAGCTCGATAACCCGACCATCACGGGCTATGAGTTCCAGGTCATCCAGCTCTGCTCGCTGGTCTGCCCGAAGGAACTGATCCTCCCGATGCTCAAGGAAACGGCCAAAGAGCTCAAGACCCGCAAGCCCGACAAGAAGAGTCCGTTCCGCTGCAAGGTCGTTCTGGCCGGCTCCGAGAACGATGACCCCGAGTTCACCAAGCTGATCGAAGGCTGCGGCGCCGAAGTCGTCTGCGACCGTCACTGCTACGGTGCTGTGGAGTCCCGTGCTCCCATCGTGGTCAAGGACGGCGAGAAGCCGCTGACCGCGATCGCCCGCCACTATCTCGAGACCAGCAACTGCCCGCGCTTCATGCCGCAGGATATCATGCGCGAGCGCAAGCAGCGTCTGGCCGACCTCGCCAAGGAATACAAGGCCGACGGCATCATCGTTGCCTCCAACAAGTTCTGCGAATACTGGAGCTACGAGCGCACGATCGATACCATCGTCATGCCGCGTGACTTTGGCTACCCGGTCTGCTCCATCGAAAAGGAATACATCAACGGCGCCTCCGGCCAGCTGCGTACCCGCTTCCAGGCCTTCGTCGAGAGCATCGAAATCAAGAAGATTCAGGAGGGCAAATAATGAAATACGATATGAAAGCACTTGCCCATGATTTCTGGTACGGCAAGCCCCATCAGGAGCGCCGTCTGGGCGATCTCTACATTGACAAGACCGGTCTGTACAAGCACAGAGAGTGGCGTGGCTTCCCCGACACCATGTACTACTTCTATAACATCTGGCTGTACAACTACGCGCACATGGTCATGGACGTTGTCCGCTACGGCGGCCTCATCAACTTTGCCAAGGGCGTGTGGCGCTACCGCTGGGTCGGCCAGACCTACCTGCCGGTTCTGCACTGGTTCGACCGCGGCATGGAAGGTATGCGCGGCGAGGGCCTGAAGGCTTCTGCGTGGCACTACCGCGGCATGGTCAACGCGACCATCTTCCAGTTCCAGCGCATGTTCTCCTCCGACGCCAACCTCCGCGGCGGCAAGAAGAACTACAGATGGCATCACAACGTTGCCCACAACGAGACCGTCTGGGGCGGCGTGTTCTATCCCTGGCACGGCAAGCTGACGAACGTCCCGATGGAGATGATCCCGTACTTCGTCACCTGCCACGTCAACAGCCACACCGTTCTCAACTACATCGACGCGGTGCAGTCCATCGGCCTGCCGGGCGATCCGTGCCCGATGTGCCAGGCGGAGGCCGGCCTGTTCGTCCTCGACGACATGCCCGATTACGCGCCGATCGTCATTACCTCCAACGAGGCCTGCGACGCTTCCGTCTCTACCTCCATCCTGCAGGACTGGTTCCTCGACAAGCCGCTGTTCGCCATGCCGCAGCCGATGCAGTTTGACGATCCGCTGCTCAAGAAGCATTGCCGCGACGAGATTGAGCAGTGCTGGAAGTTCGTCGAAGAGCAGACCGGCATCCCGTTTGACTGGAACTCCCTGGTCAAGTGCATCGAGTCCCAGAACGAGCTGCAGAAGTTCGAGTGGGAGAAGTGGGATGTCGCCGCGAAGACCGACTACTACCCGGTCAACGGCGTTGCACAGGCTCTGTACCGTATCTATCAGTCCCAGTTCGGCGATCTGCCGGTCTGGCATGAGGTCGACGGCCACGTCCGCAAGATCCTCAACAAGTGCGTCAGAAAGAAGATCAACAGCTTCCCGGAGACCCGCCACAGAGTGCTGGCATGGTCCTGCGCGCCGCTGTACTACTCCAACTGGTGCACCTGGGCGTATAACTGCTGGGGTCTGAACACCGTCATGAACATGGACTCCCTGATGTTCAACATGACCATCCGCACCGACAGCTATGACCACTGCCTGGACGACATGGCACAGTATCACATGTGGGCTCCGATGCGCCGTATGGCCGTCGGCGGCATGCACCACATCTTTGAGTGCTGGAAGTACATGAAGGAGTTCAACTGCGACATGGTCATGATGTACGATCAGCTGCAGTGCAAGGGCATGCAGGGTGTGCACGGCCTGTTCGAGGACGAGTTCCGTGAGAGAAATATCCATGCGATCTGGATGCCGCACGCGCTGCCTGACAGCCGCACCGTGTCCCGTATGGAAATCCGTCAGATCGTCAACGATTACATGACAACCGTTATGCACGAGGAGCCTCTCGACCCGACGCTGCTTGAGTTTGACGACTCCATGACTTGGTAATTAGAAGGAGGAAACGAAATGAAAGCAAAAATTCTGAAAGCTCTTCTCATGGCGCTTGGCGTCAACGCCGCGCTGTTTGCCGTTTTCTTCTTTGACCTGGACGGCAAGCTGCTGTTCTACGTGGTCGAGCCCACCCTCAAAAAGCATTACGACAACATGCCGCGCCGCGACATGACCAAGATGCCGTATGAGATGAACAAGCCGAACTACGAGTACAACGTCTGATCACCTTACAATCTAAAAACATAGAATAGATATAACAGGAGGAGAAGTAATACTATGAAATACTTTGGCGGATGCGACGTAGGTTCCACCTACACGAA
>ERZ1108170.1433-NODE-1433-length-14989-cov-32.274608_pt1 | contig 14989 bp, 10 predicted proteins | sample MGYA00403705_ERZ1108170 | MGnify/ENA primary metagenome ERZ1108170 (study PRJEB35170, sample SAMEA104062422) | human gut metagenome | biome: human gut; feature: human-associated habitat; material: faeces | place: Denmark | collected 2012-06-15 ...
CCCGCGGCAGATGGAACGCGAAAATGAGATGATCGTTATTTCACATCGCCTTTTGATTTGCAAAATATGTGATGTAGGTTATACCCAAAAGTGAAAAAGGATGATATGCGGGCTGCTTTTCCTCAAGACGGTGCGCCCGATGATATTGAAAGTCATCGGTTGAAAGTGTAAAATTAAAAGAAAGTTGATGCGATCGAGGACGGAAGTTAAGAATCTTACAAAGGAACGGTCAAATGATGAAGAAAAACCATGAGGAAAGGCATAAAGGAAAGCATAAAACGGAGGCACGGATCAAAATCTATTGCGTGCTCATGGGTGTGCTCTCTTTTCTTTTGTGCTTTGCGGCAGGCTCGCTGATACTCCGTTATATGGAAAAAGAACAGAAAGATATGGCGATGTATACAGCGAAAATCACAGCAAGCCGTGTGGAGATGCAGCTTGAGAAGTATGTGCAGATCTCCGATTTCATGGCCAATCGGATCCTCGCCGGGGGTGAGCCGGATCAGGATGCATTCTCTGAAACGGCAAAGGCATTTCCCAATGAAGACGGTGTGGTCAAGGCTTATGAGCTGGCGCCGAATGGGGTGGTCACCGATATCTACCCTATGCAGGGGAACGAGAAGGCGCTGTCGCTGAATCTTTTGACACAGCATGAAAGAAATTATGATGCACTTCGGGCAAAGGAGACCGGGAAGTATACGCTTGGAGGCCCCTATACGCTGAAGCAGGGTGGGCAGGGAGCGCTGCTCTTTACACCGGTGTATATCCCGGATGGCAGGGGACACCATTCATTTTGGGGATTCGTCGTCATTGTCATTGACTGGCAGAAATTTTTGAATGAAACGGGATTGGACCAACTATCCAGGTCTTCCTTCCTGTATGAGATCTGGACGCACAACAACAAAGACGGACAGCCCGTGACGATCGCCAGCGGACAATCGGGTATGCCGAAAGATCGCCTGACAGTGACTTGCGAGATCCCGAATGCGATATGGTATTTTGACATTATGCCTGTGAATGGGTGGATCCCGCCCGCCTACTGGATCGCTGACGGTGGGATCTCAGGGCTTCTCGCCATCTTGCTCGTTACGATTTTTTATCAATTTCTGAGGAGAAGACGTCGGGAAACAGAGCATGCGGCCGAACTGCAGCGCTCCGCTTATCGTGAAAAAAGTGCGAATGAGGCAAAGACTCGTTTTTTGTTCAATATGAGCCACGACATACGGACGCCGATGAATGCCATTGCCGGATTTGCCAGCCTTTTGGAAAAGCATCTGGATCGTCCGGAAAAGGCAAAGGAATATCTTACGAAAATGCAGGTGTCGAGTGCGCTATTGACGACGATCATCGATCAGGTGCTGGAAATGGCACGTATCGAAAGCGGGACGGTTCGGTTGAATCTTTCTCCGGAAGACCTGATGGATATGTGGCAGTCTGTGGAGACGGTTTTTGAGGCGGATATCAAAGAAAAGCAGCTGCATTTTTCATCAGAGGTAGAGATCCAGCATCGCTATGTTCTTTGCGATAAAACAAGAGTGCAGGAAATCTTCTTAAACATTGTAAGCAATGCCATCAAGTATACGCCGGCAGGGCAGGCGATCCATATCAAGCTTTGCGAAGTGCCTCCAAGTGAAGCGGAAAGGGCGTGCTATGTTTTTACCTGCCAAGATACGGGGATCGGTATGAGCCAGGATTACCTGCCTCATATTTTCGAGGAGTTTTCTCGAGAGCGCTCTTCTACAGAGAATCAAGTCATCGGGACCGGACTGGGACTTTCCATCGTCAAGTCCATGATCGAGCTTATGGGAGGCGAGATCCATGTCGAGAGTCATAAGGGCTGCGGGACATGCTTCCACGTGGATCTCCCCCTGCATCTGACCGATGAATCGGAAGTCAAAAGGGAAGAAACAGAGGCGGCGTCAGACCAGGGGGCAGCATTGACTGGGAAACGCATTCTCCTTGCTGAGGATAATGATCTCAATGCGGAGATCGCCTGCGAGCTTCTGGAAGAGAAGGGGATCTTGGTGGAGCGTGCAGAAGACGGACAGGTCTGCTGCGACCGTCTCATCGAGGCAGCAGACGGATACTATGATCTCATTCTTATGGATATCCAGATGCCGCACATGAATGGCTATGAGGCGACGAGACGGATCCGAAAGCTGCAGGATCCGAAGAAATCACAGATTCCCATCATTGCCATGACGGCGAATGCTTTCGCAGAAGACAGGCAGGCGGCAAAGGATGCCGGCATGAATGATCATGTGGCAAAACCGATCCATATAGACATTCTCTTGTCTGTGCTGAAGAAATATGTATAGCGGGAAGGAGCTGTGAAGAAATGAATCCTCATTTCTTCACAGCCCCTTTTTACTTTGCTTTCATTTGGTTCAGGGTTCAAGGTTCAGGGCTCTCGTGGCGGCTTCGCCGCCTTTTTTTAGAAGATGGTATTCTCGTATCGCAGCCTTCCCCTCTAGGGGAAGGTGCCCGAAAGGGGCGGATAGGGTGACTATGGCATGAAAGACAGCTGGGATAAGGTTTCCCAGTCACTCCTATGAGAGCTGCAAGTCCCCCGCGGCAGACGGAACGCGAAAATGAGATGAGCGTTATTTCACATCGCCTTTTGCGTGTCAGAAAGCGGTTTTCCTTATGCGTGACGGCTCCGCTGATTTGCGCCTTTATGTTATAATCGAAGGTGGAAAAGTAACGAAAGGGAGAGACGAAATGGAGATCGCTCGTAAGTTTTACATCATGACGGCCAGCATAGGGACGGGGCACAGCCAGGCGGCGCGTGCCATCGCGGAAGCGATCCAGCGCACGCATCCAGCGGACTCGGTGCAGGTCCTTGACTTCGTATCGAGTAATCTTTTCTCCATCGATCACATCATCAAGGATGGCTATCTCAAAATGATCGACGTCTTTCCAGAGATGTATGACCATCTCTACAGTGATTCGCAGATGAGCCGCTTCGGGCAGTTCTCGCAGAAGATGCTGTCTCTTTCCTTCAAACGCAGAATGAAGAATCTCATCATGGCCACGAAGCCGGATGCGATGATCTTCACGCATCCTTTCCCGGCAGGAGCAGCAGACCTTTTGAAGGCGGAGGGTTCGATCTCGATCCCGCTGCTCGGCGTGATTACGGATTTCGATATCCACCAGCTCTGGATCGACCGCTATCTTGACGGGTATTGTGTCGCGACGCCGGATCTGAAGGACCTGCTGGAGACGTATGATATCGATGGCAGCCGCATCCATGTGACAGGTATCCCGGTGCGCCGTGCTTTTTACGAGAAAGCGAAGGAGAGAGAGGCCTTTGAAAAGGGGACGGTACTCGTCATGGGCGGTGGTCTCGGGCTCGGTAATGTCGTGGATAATATCGCCCGTCTCGATGAAGTGGAAGAGATCTCGAAATTCATCGTCGTGACCGGGAAGAATATCAGTCTCTACGAAAAAGTGGCTGCTCTTGCCGAGAAGCTAAAGCATCCCGTGGAGCTTCACAGCTATACAAATAAAGTGGCAGAGATGATGGCAAGGAGTGAGATCCTTGTGACAAAGCCGGGCGCACTTACGTGTACAGAGGCGATGGTGATGCATCTGCCCATGGTGCTGGTCAATACGCTGCCCGGACAGGAGCGTGCGAATGCCATGCATATGAAGAACCTTGGCTGTGCGGAATGGGTGAAGCGGGGAGAACTCGCAGACTCGGTACGCGCTATCCTTCGTGACCCGCTCGTTCGGAAGAAAATGGCAGATGCCTGCAGCGTCGCTCCGAGCGGCAGTGCGGATCAGGTGGCGAAGGTATTATACGATTTGGCAAGAAAGCAGTGACGGATGACCGGTAGCATTGACTGCTTTTCGCTGCTTCACTGCTCTCAATTCTGAAAGATGTGATACACATGGACTCTTTATTCGACATGTCCCCGGAGGCGGGGAAGCGGTATGCCCCCTTGGCGGATCGCATGCGCCCCAGGCGGCTTGAAGACATCGTCGGACAGGATGCTGCCGTTGGACGGCAATCTTTTCTTTATCGCATGATAGAGCGGGATACGATCCCATCCCTCCTTCTTTTTGGCCCGCCGGGATGCGGGAAGACGACGATCGCATCGGTCATTGCGGAAATGACAAAGAGCTGCTTCATCAAGGTGAATGCGACCTCGAGCGGGATCAAAGAGATCCGGGATGTCGTTTCCAAAGCGAAAGAAGAACTCTCGTACTACCAGCGGCGGACGATCGTTTTCATTGATGAAATCCACCGTTTCAATAAGGGGCAGCAGGATGTGCTTCTGCCCTATGTGGAGGATGGGACATTTATCCTCATCGGTGCGACGACGGAGAATCCCTATTTTGAGATCAACGGGCCGCTGCTCTCCCGTCTGCGGCTGATCCATCTGAAGCGGCTCACTGATGAAGCGATCGTCTCGGTGCTTCATCGCGCGCTCGATGATGAAAAGTATGGGCTGGCGATTCATCGCTATACGGCAAAACCGGAGGCGCTTGCTCTCATTGCTGCCTACGCCTCTGGGGATACGCGCGTCGCGCTGAATCTATTGGAGCAGTCGACATCCATGCTGACGGATGGAGGCTCTCTGACAGAGAAGGAGATCGGCGAGGTGGCAGGTGTTCAGATTTCCAGCTATGATAAGCAGGGGGACTACCATTACAATATCGTTTCCGCTTTCATCAAGAGCATGCGGGGGAGCGATCCTGATGCAGCGCTGCACTATCTGGCGCGTATGATCGACGGAGGAGAGAAGACGTCCTTCATTTCAAGGCGCATCATGATCTGCGCAGCGGAAGATGTGGGTCTGGCAGATCCGCGGGCGCTGCAGGTGGCGGTATCAGCGGCGCAGGCGGCAGAAATGGTCGGTTTTCCTGAGTCGCAGATCATCCTTGCGGAAGCCGTGCTCTATATTTGTCTGGCGCCGAAGAGCAACAGTGCCTGTTCCGGCATTTTTGCCGCTGAAGGGGAGGAAAAGACAAGGAAGGACTGGTCCATCCCCGCGCACCTCATGGACTCGCACTACAGCGGAGCGAAGAAGATGGGGCTTGGCATCGGATATAAATATCCTCATGATTTCGGCGGATGGGTAGAGCAGCAGTACCTTCCCGATGAGCTCGTAGGACACCAGTACTACAAGCCCCGCCCGCTCGGGCAGGAAGGCGACATGGTGCGCGCCTGGTGGGCGAGAAGAAAGGGAAGTAAGTGACTGATAGCTGGGGATTAGGAGCCTCGAGTGACTAATGACTTGAATGCTGCTTGGGGGCATCACCATCATTTATACTCAGCGTTTCCCTAGCTATTTAAGGAAGATGATGACGAAGCTATGTATAAAAATCCATATGAAATCTGATTCTTCGATTGAATCAGCGTTTCCCTAGATCCTTCGACTCAGTTCTCCTGTTTCAGATAAGCCATTTTTACTCAGCGTTTCCTTAACATACGACGTTTTTCTCCGCTCAAGATGACGAAATGCGCCGCACCACCCCCGCTGAACCCATAGAACCCGCCCCCTCTTTCACATGTAAGCAAAGGGCAGCACGCCCCACGGGCTAACCCTGAACCTAATAAAGGAGATATAACCATTTATCCATGAAAAAGAAGACAGCAAGCCGGAGACGGACGACGAGAGTGCAGAAGAGCGAGGAGAAAAGCTATGAGATCACAGGTGTGATCCTCTTTCTTTTCGGTCTTTTCATTCTCTTTAGTCTTTTTAGCGACAGTACCGGATTTTTCGGAGATATTACGAATAAAGGTAGCCATTTCCTCTTCGGATTCGGCGCGCCTTTCTGCGCCCTTTTGATGATGTTTTTCGGTGGGCGCTATGCCGTGACATCGAAAGGAATTTCCTGGGACAGGCGCGTTGCGCTGGTCATCCTGTTGGTGCTGCTCCTCTTCATGGCGGTGCATCATTTTCTGGTTCCTTTTGGAAGAGAAATGGATATCCAGTCGATCCTCACCTATGGCGGGATCGTCGGGGCGGGATTCTGCGTCTTTTTCCATGACGCGATGGGATACTGGGGGACGACGCTGGTGCTCCTCGGAGCCATCGTGATCGATGTGCTTTTGCTGACGCACTGGTCGCTTTCGCGTGGCGCGCAGAAGGTGGGTTCGAAGGCGCAGGTACTCGGAAAGAAAACAGGCGAGAAGATCGAGGCCGCAGCCACACGGCTCAGGGAAAAGAAAGCGGCGCTGGATGCTGCGAGAAGTGCTGCTCGGCTGGAAGTACTTGATGATAAGCCGACGGAGTTCATTTACAAGAAAAATGAAGAAAATGCGGCAGAATCGCCGGATGAGGAACCGCCGGCAGAAAATATGGCGGTCCCTGCGCAGATGCCGGATGCGGAAGAGCCACCGATTTCCTTAGAAAAGCCTATAGAAGAACCTATAGAAGAACCTTCCCCAGAAGCAGATAAAGAAGCACAGGAAGAGCCGTGGACGCCAGAGGAGCCGGTCAAGGACATGGAAGAGCCGCCGATACCTCCGCTGCCGGAAGCGGAGGATGAAGTGGCAGAAGAACCGCTGGAAGAACCAGCTGAAGAGCTGGCCGGGGAAGAGAAGCCGGAGGAGGACATTCATCCGATACCGCCAGCGCCCGTCTCAGCAGACCCGGCTCATCCCGCACCAGCTGCGGAAACGGGGCCGGTGTATCAGTTTCCTCCGCTCTCGCTTCTTCATGCGGGGACGGGTGCGGGACAGGGAGCGGCCGATGCAGGACAGAAGGCGGCACTCATCGAGTCGACGCTTGCCAGCTTCGGAGTCCGGGCGAAGGTGGTCCACTACAGTGTAGGGCCGACGGTGACGCGTTTCGAGCTCAAGCCGGAAATGGGCGTCCGCGTGAGCAAGATCGAAGGACTTTCGAATGAGCTCGCCATGGCGCTTGAGGCGACACATATCCGCATCGAAGCCCCGATCCCCGGAAAATCTGCGGTCGGTATCGAGATCCCGAATACGAAGGCGGCCTCTGTGCCGCTTCATGATGTGCTTGCCAGCGATGCCTTTCAGCATGGCAAGGGCCACATCCTTGTGGCCTTGGGCAAGGACATCACCGGGAAGACGGTCGTGACCGATCTGGCGAAGGCACCGCATCTTCTGATCGCAGGCTCGACTGGCAGCGGCAAGAGCGTGTGCATCAATTCCATCATCACGAGCATCATTTATCATAGCCGCCCGGATGAGGTGAAGCTCATGCTCATCGACCCGAAGGTGGTCGAGCTGTCTGTCTATAATGGCATCCCGCATCTGCGTACGGAAGTCGTGACGGATATGAAGAAGGCGCAGGGCACATTGAATTGGGCTGTCCGTGAAATGGAGGCCCGTTACCAGCTCTTTGCCGGGGCGAAAGTGCGAAATATCGAAGGGTATAATAAGCTGTATCCTGACAAAAAGATGCCCTATATTTTACTGATCGTTGATGAATTTGCTGACCTCATGAACGTCGCGGCCAAAGAAGTCGAAGTCCTGATCCAGCGTCTGACGCAGAAGGCGCGTGCCGCAGGCATCCATCTGATCCTTGCGACGCAGAGACCGTCAGCCGATGTCATCACCGGCGTGATCAAATCAAACATTCCGAGCCGTATCGCATTTATGGTCGAGTCGGGTCTTAATTCCCGCATCATTCTGGATGAGGGCGGTGCAGAATCGCTGCTCGGCAAGGGCGATATGCTCTTCAAGCAGGCGGGAGCGCTCAGTACTGTCCGTATCCAGGGGGCATTCATCTCGGACGAAGAGGTCGAGGATGTGGTGAACTATGTCAGGGCGGAATGCATCCGTCAGGAAAGCCATGTCGTCTATGAGCCGATTGATCTTTCTATCCCGGAAAAAACAGAGAAAGAGGACGAAATGGTCGAAGAGCAGGATGATCTCATGCCGGAGGCTTCGGAATGGGTGCTCGATACGAAGCGTGCTTCTGTCTCCGCTCTCCAGCGCCGATTCCGCATCGGGTATACCCGGGCCGGCCGTCTCATGGATACCATGGAGCGCCTCGGTATCGTAGGTCCTGCGGAAGGGGCAAAGCCAAGAGACATTCTTGTCGATAAGGAGCAGCTTTCTGATATTCTTGCAGGCGGGAAGAAGGAAGAGCCTTCGGACTAGAGAATCGGTCTTCACCTGTATGGTGTTTTCTGCAAAGAGCGCATACTTGTGACTGCGGATCGGGGACCAGCTGTACGTTTCCTCCGCTTCTCTGATAAAGCCTGTATCGAAATGAGGTGATCCATCTTGAAACGTCTATGCTCCGTCTTACTGTTTCTCCTGCTGGCAGGCGGTGCTTTTTGGGGGATTCTTTGCTATGCGAAGAATCTGGAAGCAGAGCGGCGCCAGGGACAGCATCCTGTGAGCAAAGTCGTCGTGCTGACGGATCTTTCACCGGATGTGCTGGATCCGGTGAAAGACGCTTTTTATAAAGAACAGGGGCTTGCTGTAGAGATCTCCTATGTATCTGGCGCAGATTTATTAAAGAAGACCTCCGCTGAGGAAAAGGTAGCGGATGTGGTGATCACCAGTCAGGATATCCTGATGCGGATGAAAGAGAACGGACAGCTCGCCGCCTATTCATCCTCGCGTACGGATACAGCGCTGAATCTTTTCAAGGATGAAGAGGCTTATTGGACAGGTCTTTGGGTGGATCCCATCGTGTTTGCGGTGAATCCGGATTTTCTTAAGAAGCAGAAGCCATTTTCCTATACGTGGGCAGAGGTCTTCACGAGGGAAGAGGCACAGCTTTCGATGACGGACTTCATCGCCGCCGACATGTCGAAGGATCTCCTGATGTGTCTCATCGAGCACTTCGGGCCAGACTATGCGATGGAACTCTTGGGCAAGGCGCAGCAGCATCTCGTACAATATGGGAAGTATCTCTCTACGCCGTCCCGTATGGCGGCGATGGGAAAGTGCGACATCGGGATCTCCGGGCTGAATGAAGTCCTTCGCACGAAGCGGGAGAAAATGCCGGTCATGATCATTTATCCGGAGGATGGCGCTCCATGGTACCTCTATGGGACAGGGCTTCTGGCAGAAAGCGCACATCCTGAGCGGGGCGAGCGCCTGATAGACTGGCTTCTGGACTCGGCGAAATATAAAAGCATCATGGAAAAGAACGGGAACTACTTCATCTATGTGAATGATGATGCGGCAGAGCCAGATGCGGCCGGCAATGAACTCGTTTTTTGGGAATTAGAAAAAAGATATCTGGATGAAGGCAGAAAGGATCTGCTGAATCTATGGGGAGAAAAAGTACGATTTGGAGGAACAAAGAAGTGACGAAGAAATTAGGATTTATTAGCCTGGGCTGCTCGAAGAACCTGGTCGATACGGAAATGATGGTGGGCATTATGGAGAAGGCCGGCTATGAACTGACCGAAGATCTGGCAGAAGCGCATGTCATCATTATCAATACCTGCACATTCATCGATCCGGCTAAGGAAGAGTCGATCCAGACGATTCTGGAAACGGCGGAATACAAGAAAACAGGTGTCTGTGAACGTCTTGTGGCTGCCGGCTGCCTCTCACAGCAGTACAAGGAAGCGCTTGCGAAGGAGATCCCGGAAGTCGATATTTTCATCGGTACAGACTCCTGGCAGGATATTCTGGATGCCGTGAATGAATCCTATGCCAATGGCGGAGAAAAGGTGTTTAAATTCGGTACCATTCCCTGCGCGAATGAAGAGCTCATTCCGCGTGCCTCGCTGACGCCGAAATATACCGCCTATGTGAAGATCGCAGAAGGTTGCAGCAATGGCTGCACGTTCTGCTACATCCCCTATGTACGTGGGCCGATGAGAAGCCGCCCGATCTCTTCCATCGTCCATGAAGTGAGACGTCTGGCGGCTGAAGGGGTGCGTGAATTCAACCTCATCGCGCAGGATCTTTCCTGCTACGGACGCGACCTCGGGACGAATCTCGCAAGCCTCCTTCGTGAGCTCGTCAAGATCGAGGGTGTGAAGTGGATCCGTCTTTTCTATCTCTATCCGACGTACTTTGATGATGAACTCTTGGACGTCATCCTGCACGAAGATAAGATCTGCAAGTACGTGGATATCCCGCTGCAGCATATCAGCAATGCAGTGCTCACTCGTATGCACCGCCGCGATTCCTCGGAGAGCATCTATGCTCTTCTTCGGAAGCTCCGCGCTGCCAGACCGCGCATGACCATCCGCACGACGCTCATGGTCGGATTCCCGGGAGAGACAGAGGCTGATTTTCAGGAGCTCTGTGACTTCATTCGAGAGATCAAATTCGACGATATGGGGGCCTTTACATTCTCCCCGCAGGATGGTACGCCTGCGGCGCGCATGACAGATCAGATCGATGAAGAGGTGAAGGAAGACCGCTACCATCAGCTGATGGCGATCCAGGCCGGGATTTCGGAAGAAAACAATGAACGCCTCATTGATACCGACGCGGAAGTCCTCGTCGAGGAAATCATCGAGGATGGCGAGGGGCATAGACAGGCCAAGGGCCGTACGTCCTATCAGGCGCCCGAAGTCGATGGAAATGTGTATATCGACAACCCGGGAGATCTCAAGCCGGGCGATTTCGTGAATGTCCATATCATCGACGGATATGCGTATGATTTGATTGCAGAAGTGAAGGAGTAAAAGATTCAAGGTTCAGGTGGATGGGTTTAAGGCTCTCGTGGCGGCTTCGCCGCCAATAGTTAGGCAGGGCGATGCCCGAAAGCAGCATGCAGGCCACCAGTCACCAGCCGCCGGTCACTTTTACCCCGATCCCTTTTCTTCCTACAGCCCATCAAGGAGAACATGCATGATCACTGAAATCATTACCACTGGCACCGAGCTCCTGCTAGGGGAGATCGATAACGAAAACAGTCGTTATCTGGCGGAGCTCATGAATGAACATGGATTCACTGTCGCCTTTATGACGACGGTGGGGGATAATCCGGAGCGGATGAGAGCGGCCTTTGTTACGGCACTCTCTCGAGCAGATCTTGTCATCACCTCGGGCGGCCTTGGCTCAACGCAGGGAGACATCACGAAAAAGATCGGAGCCGAGGTACTGGGACTTCCCTATGTTCTCTTTCCGGAAGAGGCAGTGCGTCTTGCTGCGTACTACAAAGAAAAGGGACGCCCCTATCTGCCCTCTTTATCGCGCCAGGCGTGGTTTGCTGAAGGCGCGGAGCTCCTCAGGAATGAAGCCGGCTCTGCCAGCGGCTCTCTCCTTTCGCATCACGGGAAACTTCTGGTACACCTTCCCGGACCTCCTTTTGAGATGAAGCGGATGGCAGAAAAACACATGCTCCCCTCACTCAAAAAACGCTTGGGAGAGATGGGGACGATCCGCTCCATGATCCTGCCGATCCCCGGCAGGACGGAGGCGGAGATCGAAGAGACCATCATGGACCTCATCCTGACGCAGGGAAATCCCACCATCGCCCTTCTTGCACGACCGGGGTATATCGCCCTTCGCGTGACGGCGAAAGCGGAAACGGCAGAGGCGGCCTATGCGCTGATGTCGCCGCTGGTGACAGAGCTCAGGAAGCGGCTCCCCATAGCTGACTATCACATCGAGCAGCATGTGCGGGAAGACCTCGTGGTTCTTCTGGAGAAGACGCATCTTTCCATAAGCGCTGCCGAGTCCTGCACTGGCGGTCTCATCGGAAAGCTGATGACGGATCTTCCGGGCAGCTCTGCTTATTTCAAAGGAAGTGCGGTCACATACTGGAATGAGGCCAAAGAAAATGTGCTGGGGGTCTCTTCGGAGACACTTTCTCGCTATACGGCAGTCAGCGGAGAAACGGCAAAAGAGATGGCAGAGGGCAGCCGTCGCCTGTATGCATCAGACATTGCAGTCTCGACGACAGGCTATGCGGGTCCCGGAAGGGGGGAACGCGGCGAGCCTTCCGGCACTGTCTTCATTGCCGTCGCGGGCAGTCGCGGTACGGAGGTCCATGAAGAACATTTTCTGGGCTCTCGGAAGAGTGTCCGCTATGCTGCCGCAGAGAAAGCGATGTACTATGTGATGGAGTACATCAGGAAACGGATGGGGAAGTAAGCAGCAGGCGCTTTCCTCGCGCAGCATTTTCCGTGCAGCAAAAAAGACACACTCTCTTTTTGATCAGCCCCTGTCAAGTTTATAAAGGAGAATATGGATGAAGCTGTTTTTATGTTCGCACTTTTCAAGTGTAGGAAGTTTGATAAAAGAAGAAATTGATAACAAAAAAGTCGCATTTATTCCAACAGCATCGCTGCGTGAAGGCTACACCGGTTATGTCGGCTCGGCTCGAAAGCTATTTAATAAACTGGGAGTAGCCGTAACTGAAATTGATATTTCAACGGAGGCTTATTCAACGATACAATCTGTTTTTGAAGATGCGGACGTGATATATTTTACTGGTGGAAATTCTTTCTTCCTTATGGACCAGCTCCGTAAAACGGGAACGGATGAGCTGTTGAAGAAAGAATTGTCAAAGGGAAAACTGATGATCGGTGAATCGGCAGGTGCGATTATATGCGCTCCTACCATCCAATATATTGAACAAATGGATGAAAAGCCGGAGGACTACTCACAAGAAGATGATGCAGGGCTTGATTTGATTGATTTCTATGTTCTTCCGCATTATCTTACAGCACCATTTAAGAAAGTTACCGAGAAAATAATGACTGAGTTTTCGGATTTGAATCTATGCCCAATTAACAACCGTCAGGGAATTGTAATTGATGGTGAAGGTTCAAAGGTTATTTGCAAAGACTAATTTAAAAATTCAAGTTTGTCGAACTGATAAAATCCCTTTAGGAACTAAAAGGCGCACTTCATTCCCGGTCTGCAGAAGAAAACTGCTCGACCGAGCATGTTTCGTCACTTCGTTCCGTCAAGGTGGCTACACCCCCTTGCGACGCTTGTGCGTCTATCCCTTGTGGACTTGCCGTCCGCAAACAGCATGAAATGCTGTTCGCCGCCAGCAAGTTTGGAAAAATAAATACCGAAAATCAGACCGTTGACTGTGATATGCTCCCCATAGAGTAGACACTCGAAATAACAAAAATTCGAGACTACACTATGGGGAGTATTATTATGCCTAAAGAAAATATAGACAAAATCATTAAAGCCGTAGAACGATACAAGAGAGGAGAAACGAGCCAGAACGCAGAAGCAAAAAAGCAGGGAGTACATCATCGAACGTTTCAGGACTGGATAAGAAGATATGAAACATTTGGCGCAGAAGGATTTAAGAATACAGGAAATAGAAAATATTCATCAGAGTTAAAGGAATCTGCTGTACAAGCCTATCTTAACGGAGAAGGGAGTTACGCAGCAATCTGTAAAAAGTACGGAATTTCATCAAGAACACAGTTGCAAAACTGGATTAAGATGTATAATGGTCATAAGGAATTACGGCCCAGCAGAGGCCGAGGGAGTGATATCTATATGACCAAAGGACGAACTACGACATACGAAGAACGGATTGAAATTGTCAGCTACTGCATCGAGCACGGAAATGACTACCCTGCCACGATCGAGAAGTACGGAGTGAGTTACCAGCAAATCTATTCATGGGTCAGGAAATACAACGAGAAAGGTGCGGAAGGTCTGGTAGACAAGCGTGGTAAACGTAAGGCCGAATCTGAGATGACAGAAGTGGAGAAACTGCGCGCCGAGAACCGGATGCTGGAAGCCCGAAACAGAAGATTGGAAACGGAGAATGCAGTGCTAAAAAACTCGAGGAACTCGAAAGGAGGTGGCGCTGAGCGTAGTAAGACAGGAATATCTCTACATTTGTGTTCAGAAAATGCACGAAGAGGCGTATGCAATCACCGAGACTTGTGACATTCTGAACCTGAATCGTTCCAGTTACTATAAATGGACACACCGATCCAAGAGCAGCAGCGAGCTTGAGAACGAGGCTTTGCTGCACGATATTGGCTTGATCTACGCCGAACACAACGGAACCTATGGCTACCGCCGAATTGCGGACGAGTACAACGCTACCCATGAAAAACAGTACAACCTGAAACGGTTCTATCGATTGGTACATATTGTCGGCCTTCTTGCTGTCATCCGCAGAAAACGTCCGGCATACCAGCGGTCTAAGCCGGAAGTAACTGTCGAAAATATTCTGAACAGAGAATTCACAGCCAACACCGTAAACGAGAAATGGTGCACCGATGTTACAGAAATGAAATATGGCTCTGAGGGTGGGAAAGCCTATCTCAGTGCCATTCTGGACTTGAAGGGTAGAGATATCGTTTCCTTTGCAATTGGCAGGCACAACAACAACCAGCTCGTATTTGAGACCTTTGATTTGGCAATCCAGAAGTACCCGGATGCACACCCATTATTTCACAGTGACCGGGGATTCCAGTACACGAACAGGCAGTTCAAGGATATGCTGGAAAAACAGGGAATGCGGCAAAGTATGTCCCGTGTTGGCAGATGTATTGACAATGGCCCGATGGAGGGCTTCTGGGGCATCCTGAAGTGTGAAATGTATTATCTCAACCATTTTGAAACCTATGAAGAGCTTGTGGATGCGGTAGGACAATTCATTCATTACTACAACTACCAACGGCGTCAGCATCGTCTAAATTGCCTTGCACCAATGGATTACCGCAGTTTGTTGGAAGTTGCATAAAAAAACCAGGATCTCATCTCTGAAATCCTGGAGAAAACATTTTGTTTTTTCGTCTGTCTACTTGACAGGGAGCGGTTCACTGGTCGCAATGTGCGAAAAGTTGACGGTCTTTTTTTATCCCAAAAATCAAAAAAGGAGGTCAATCACAATGACAAAACCGAAAACCCTCGATCAGCTTCGAGCCGAAAAGGAACGAGCTGAGACGCAGCTTGCACAGGAACAGCACAAGCTGGAGCGTCTGGAGAACAGAAAGAAGTATCTGGAGAAAGGCGAACGCACCAAGCGCACCCACCGCCTTTGCAATCTGGGCGGCACGATTGAGAGCCTTGCCCCGGAGGTCAAAGATCTCACACGCACCGAAATGACAGAGCTGATGGAACACATCTTTTCTCTGTCCGAAGTCC